>WNGK01000075.1_pt1 | contig 78185 bp, 66 predicted proteins | sample 5400601 | NCBI WGS metagenome assembly WNGK01 (sample SAMN13153376, study PRJNA577476) | soil metagenome | isolation source: 60 cm soil or saprolite under Garry oak tree replicate 1 | place: USA:California | collected 2016-06-15
GCTGAAGCGCCCGGCGGACACCGGGTCTCATCCGTCCCGCGGCACATCCGCAGATAGAATTGACAACCACCATGGTCGTACCGGCTTGATTGGCCAGCGCCCGATCGACTTCCTCCGGAGTGCGTAGTTCTTGAATGCCCACTCGAGTCAACTCTTCGCGCATAGGAATCAGCATGATTTCCGGATACATTTCAGCTCCTTGATAATCTCGACACAATCATTGTAATACGCCGAGCACCTCACACCGCGCGAAGTGCAGCTTTTTAGCTCGTATATATTGATGGCAGCCCAATGCTCATCCAGGAAAACGTGCCCCTGGCGCCACTGACTACCCTCAAGGTCGGCGGACCGGCTCGATATTTTGTTCAAGCGTATACCATCGCGGAGGTTAGCGAGGCGGTCTCTCTGGCGCGCTCAAGAAATCTCGCGCTGCTTGTTCTGGGCGGCGGCAGCAACCTAGTGATCTCTGACGCCGGCTGGCCCGGACTCGTCCTAAAGATTACAATTCCCGGAATCGAAGAGCGCAGCCAAGGCGATAAATCGCTGTTCGAAGTCGGAGCGGGCGAGGAGTGGGACAAGTTCGTCGCCCACGCTGTGTCCCGCAATTGTTCCGGGATTGAATGCCTAAGCGGCATCCCGGGAAGCGTGGGCGGAACTCCCGTGCAGAACGTTGGCGCTTACGGACAGGAGGTAGCGGAGACCATCGAATCCGTTCTGGCGCTGGATCTTAAAGACGGTCAGGTGCACGAACTGTGCAAAGAAGCGTGCAGCTTTAGATACCGCACCAGCATTTTCAATACCTCTGAGCGTGGACGATACATCATTGTGCGCGTGACCTACGCGTTGACTCCTGGCGGCGAGCCGGCGATCCTCTACGCCGATCTTAAAAAATACTTTGGTGGCTGGAACACGCAGCCCAGCTTGGCCACTACGCGTGAAGTTGTCCGGCAGATTCGGGCGAGCAAGGCCATGCTGATCACACCCGGCGACGAGGATTGCCGCAGCGCTGGATCTTTCTTCAAGAATCCAGTCGTATCCGATGAGCAATACAAAGAGCTCAGCAACCGCGCGGCGGCAAAAGGTTTGCAGATTCCAAGCTATCCGGCGCTCCAGGCTCAAAGAAAAATTTCGGCAGCGTGGCTAGTGGAGCACTCCGGGTTCAGGAAAGGCTATGGAAATGAACGTGCGGGCATCTCCCGCAAGCACGCGCTAGCCATCGTGAACCGAGACAACGCGACTGCGGCCGACATCGTCGCATTGAAAGAAGAGATCCAGCGGCGGGTAGAAGAAGTCTGGAGACTGCGACTGGAAACGGAGCCTGTATTCGTAGGGTTCTAGCAAACACCAACTAACTGCTTCAAAATATACGTGGCACTCTCTAACTGCTTCAAAATATACGTGGCACTCTGCACTACTTCCCCGGCAGCTTGCGAAAGGGATGCTCAAAACTCAGATAGAGAAAGACGCCTTTCTCCCCGCTGCTCGGGCCAACGCCGATTGGTACGCCGATACCAGGCACAATCTGTAGCCCGTTTTTGAAGTTGTACGCCCAGCGAATCCCAGGGCTGAGAAATAGAGATCGTGACCACTCAGTTTTGGCAGGAGCCACCACGAACTGCGAATTCGCAAATACAGTTTCCAGCATGACATTAAACCGCGGATTGGTTAGCCAGATGAAGCTTTGTCCCAGGTTGTAGCCGGTTGCGGAAGCACGATCCCTTGAGGCGTCTTGAGCGTGGGGTACGACAGTAACCCCCGCATTCCAGTGGCTCACCAGGTTTTTGCTCAAGACGAGGCTTACTGGAAGGCTGGTCTGTATGCCGAGTCCGCCAGCGCCTGGTAGCGGTAGTGTAGAAAGACGTCGCCAATGCCCACGCCCGAATCCTGGAAAGCTCCGGCATGGAAAAACGGCACGGTGTAGCTGAGTTGGTGACGCGCGTCACCGGGGACTGGCCATTCTTGAGTAAAAATGTATGCCCAATCTTTGCTGTTCCAGAAGCGAGTGAAGCTACTGATGTGCTGCACCACGCCAAAGTTTTGGTTGTAAGCCTCTTCGATCAGAAAGCTGTTGTCTTGAATACCCGGCTGCGCAGAAGCCGATGAAGCGGAATCTTGCTGGGCAAGAGCAGCGCCAGCTAAGAGAAGGACCACGAAGACGAAGTAAAAGCAGCCAATGATGGACGTGTGTCCGCAGGCACGACCGATTCTGGTCATCGATTGGCCAATCGCGCTGCTTCCTCAAAAATGCGGACAAACATTTGGCGTGTAAGTTTTCCGGTTTGTGTGTTCTGGTTGGAAGGATGGTAGGACGCCAGCAAAATCTTCCCATCCGGCATTTCGTACTTTGCGCCGTGCTGAAAAAAGTAGGGCTTCTTGCCGGCAAGCTGACCTCTGCGTTTCAAGTAATTGAGGTAAGCATCGAAACCGATTCTTCCCAACGCCACTACGACTCTCAAATTCTTGAGACCATCCATTTCGCGATCGAGATAAGGCGCACAATTCGCGAGTTCCTGTGGCAACGGTTTGTTATCGGGAGGAGCACAGCGGACGGCGGCTGTGATGTACAGACCTTTCAACTCAAGTCCATCGTCACAATGCGTGGCGTGGGGCTGATTGGCAAAACCAGTTTCGTATAAAATTGGATACATGAATTTGCCGGACGCATCCCCCGTGAAAGGCCGTCCCGTGCGATTTGAGCCGTGGGCGCCTGGAGCGAGTCCGAGCACGAGAACTCGAGCGTTGGGATCACCGAAACCCGGGACAGGTCTTCCCCAATATTCGCAGCCACGATAAGCCCGACGTTTCTCACGAGCCACCTGCTCGCGGTAAACCACCAACCGCGGACATCGGGCGCAGCGGACAACTTCGCGGTTCAGCGTGTCCAGCCAGGCAGCAGAAACTTCGGACATTGGACTGCAGGCGTTTGGCATTCGATTGAAGATTATTCTACAGGTCTATTGGCCGGAATCGAGGCGGGCGATTTCTCTTGCGAACAAAGGATTCTTTGGAAAGTCATCACGAAGTGCAGCCAACAGCTCTCGCGCCCGCGGCTTGTCTTTTTCCCGGACATAGGCAATGGCCAGCAGTATGCGAGCGAACGGCGCCAGATAACGTCCTCGCTCGGCGGTCAACTGCAGCTCAGCCATCCCGGCTTTCTTGTCTCCGGAAACCCCGCCGAGACGCATGATCCAACGCACCGGCGCGGCCATGCTGCCGATAATGTATTTGCTAATCCCGGCAGCAATATGGCCGTCATAGCATTGGGGATCCACCGCCAGCAATTGCTCCGACCATTTCGTGGCTTCTTTGGTGTAGCGCAGGGAAGCCAGATTGCGTTTCTCGATCAGTGCGGCATAATCTGCACGCAGGCCGAAAGAAAGCGTCATGGCAAACAATGCGTCGCGATCCTTGGGATTCTTTACCAGAAGCGCACGTGCACGGCTCTCCGACTGGTCGAGCGCAAGGTTAAAGCGGTCGCGAACGCCAGGATCCGGGGCGAGTTTCTTGCGGGCATTAAAAGCTTTGTCGTTTTCGTAGAACTGCGCTTCCAGCACGCCCAGCCGCTGAAATTCCGAGAACAGCAGTCCCGCCGCATCCGCAGCGGGACTGACCGGATCCTCGGGATGCTCCCGTTGCCAGGAGGAAAAGAACTGGTGCGCCCGATCGAACTCCAGGTCATACATAAGCCGGAAGCCTTGGTCGAAGGGCGAGTTGGCCACGCTGATATCGGCAGTCCAAGCGGGTAGGCAGAAAGATGCGAGTAAGATAACTCCCAAAACTCGCCGTCCGTGCCTAGTAAATTTTTCTTTCATGCGACCGAGTCCTGCCACGTGCGTCCTAAGCAGTTTAGATGCTGATACTTTACGCTGCCGGAAATCATTTGCAAAAAAATGGTAAAAATCAGCCCTTGGCACTCATTCGGCACTCGGCCCTTTTTGGCTTCAACTCATTGCCAAGCGCTAATTGCCGTCCTCAGTTTGACGCCCCAACTCCCCTTTGCTACCTTTTAGGGTTTCCTCTTCCTCAATTGAGATTCTCATGGCCCTCAAGTTTCGCGGAGTAGATTTCATCGAGTTTGACGCTCTGCTTACGGATGACGAGCGCCTGGTCCGCGATACGGCCCGCAGATTCATTGAAGAAAACCTCATCCCCATCATTGAAGAATGCAATCGTGCGGAACGCTTTCCTCGCGAACTGGTCAAGCCCATGGCCGATCTTGGTTTCTATGGAGCCAGTCTCAAAGGTTACGGCTGCGCCGGGATGTCCAACGTCGAATACGGCTTGGTTATGCAGGAACTGGAGCGTGGCGACTCCGGCGTGCGCTCTTTTGTCAGCGTGCAGTCGGCGCTGGTCATGTATCCCATTTACGCCTTCGGCAGCGAAGAGCAGAAAAAAAAATGGCTTCCAGCTCTTCAGAAAGGCGAAAAGCTTGGCTGTTTTGGCCTGACCGAGCCGGACTTCGGTTCCAACCCCGGCGGAATGCGCACCCGCGCCCGCAAGGTCGGAAAAGAGTACGTACTGAACGGCGAGAAAATGTGGATCACCTCCGGTTCCATCGCCGACGTCGCTGTCATCTGGGCCAAAGTAGAAGATGAAGACAACAAGGTCCGGGGATTTCTGGTGGAAACCAATCGCCTCGGTTTTCGCGCCGAAGATATTCACGGCAAGTGGTCATTGCGCGCGTCAGTGACTTCCAGCCTTTCCCTGCAGGATGTCCACATACCGGAATCGAATCTGTTGCCCGGGAGTGGCGGGTTGAAGTCTCCACTCAAATGTCTGAATCAAGCCCGCTACGGCATCGGATGGGGAGCAATCGGCGCGGCGATGGCTTGCTACGACTGCGCTTTGCAATATTCGCTATTCCGCAAACAGTTTCGTGATCAGCCCATCGCTTCGCATCAACTCGTCCAGGAAAAATTGGCGTGGATGATCACCGAGATCACCAAGGCGCAGTTGCTGGCGTTGCAAACTGGGCGTCTCAAAGATAAAGACAAGGCCGGCCCGCAACACATTTCCATGACCAAGCGAAACAATGTCTGGATGGCGCTGGAATGCGCCCGCATGTCACGAGATATTCTGGGCGCTAATGGAGTTGCCGATGAGTATCCAATCTTCCGCCACATGGCCAATCTCGAATCGGTAAAGACTTACGAAGGCACGCACGATATTCATACCTTGATCATCGGACAGAGTGTCACCGGAATTGACGCATTCTAACTTTGGGGCGATTCCACGAACTCAAGCCGCCGTCCCAGCACTCTTGCCGCGGACGCGCGCAGCATAATCGCCAACTGACGTTAAGCGAATACCATATTTCTTGGCAGTTTCCTGAGCTCCCTTTATTTCCCCTCCTTGGGTATATCCGAGCATCAGTGCAGCAAAGGTTTTTTGCAGCGGATCAGGGGAGCTGTATTGCTGCTGCAAAGCCTCTGCGGGCACGTGTTCGAGCTGGAATTTTTTCTCCAAAGCTTGTTCAAAGATCTTCACTGCGTCCAGTTGCGACACCGCGTGCGGTCCTCCCATCTCCAGGATCGTGTGCTCATCATCTTTCCCCATAGCAGCAGCCACTGCAAAGTCGGCAACGTCGAATGCGGAGATGTAACTGCCCTTGCCCTCTCCCGACCCGTAAATCCGAATCGCGCCGCTGACGAAATCAAAACCAAGTGCCGGGCTTAACCACACTTCGGCGAAATAAGAAGGGCGCAGAATGACGGTTTGCATGGAACTCCGGAGCAGACGGTTTTCGCAAGTTCGCTTGGCAGTCTCAAGCGGCGAGGCGATCTGAATATTTCCGGAGTAAGAAGTGTAAACAAAACGCTTCACCCCAGCGCGCTCGGCAGCTTCAATTAGCGCCACGCTGCCGTCGAGGTCCACGCGTCGCAGCCCATCATTGGCTGCCGTTGGCATGGATGTTGCGGTACAGACCACGGTGGCAATTCCGCGGCAGGCTGGCTCGAGAGTCTCCGCAACCGTCAAATCGCCATTCACAATTTCTATCCCGGCGGCACGAAGTGGTTGAACTTTCGGGTGGGCATCGCCGCCGCGCACCAGAGCTCTTACTGATTGTCCTTGCCTTCGAAGCTTCTGGGCCACCTGTCCACCCACTAAGCCCGTCGCTCCCACTACTAGAATGGACATGTCTCCCTCCGTAGCGCCCCCACTGTTCTTGTCCCGAAGAATCTAGGTCGGTAGATCAGGCATGTCAAGGCCTGCATGAACGAGAACGCGGCGAGATGGATTCTGCGCGCCTTGTTGCCCACATCGAGATTGCATCGGCATCTTTAACGAAAATTTACATTCCAGACATGTTTGAGTAACACAGCGTCCATAGGCTTCTGGTTCCGAGGCAACACCAGTGTCGAACTACCCCTAAAAACCCAGGAGACAGATGCAATGGAAAGTTACATCGCTGTAGCGAAACACTCAGGCCGGGCATCGTGGCGCTTGGCTCTGCTTTTGTTGGTTATCGCACTTTTTCTGATTCCCACCCACATGCTTGCCGAAGAACCTCACCACCGTATCCAGAACATCATCGTCATTTACCAGGAGAACTGGAGCTTCGATTCTTTATACGGCTTGTTCCCGGGAGCTAACGGAGTGTTCGGGGCTTCGACCGTGTCGCTCACACAGCGCGACCGTCTCACCGGTGAGCCGTACAGCTCACAACTGGGCCAAACGTTCGACCTGGTATCTGGTTCCCTCTCGCTGACAACTCCACCCCAGCCAATTGACAACAATGTCAGTCCTGCCCAGATCGATACTCGCTTCCCCTCCAACCTCAACACGCTGCTCCCCTACAACCTAGTCACCAAGGCTAACCTTCAGACCTCCGATAAAACAGGCGACATCGTCCATCGCTTCTGGCACGAACAGGCTCAAATCAACCACGGGAAAATGAATCGATTCGTGACCTGGAGTGACAATCCTGGATTGGTCATGAGCTACTTTGACGCCACCAACCTGCCGGAGGGCAAACTCGCTCAGAAATACACGATGGACGACAATTTCTTCCACGCTGCTTTCGGCGGGTCATTCCTGAATCACCAGTTCCTGATCGCCGCTGCGGCGCCCGTTTATCCGAATGCCCCGGCAAGCATGCAGCCGACACTGGACGCTAGTGGAAAACTCGCTCTGGATTCCACCACGGGCAAGACCATTCATGACGGCAATATCACACCGATCGGAGCGCCTTCCTTCAGCATCCCGGGTGGTACATTCGGCAAAAACTATGCTGTCAACACCATCTTTTCGGTAAATCTGGTTCCGACATTTTCCACTCCTGGCAGCGCGAGTTTGCTGCCATCGCAGAACGACAGCAATCCTGCCGACGCGAGTCGTCCGTACATTCCGACAATCGGAGACCGGCTGAGCGCAAAGCAGGTAAGCTGGAAGTGGTACTCCGGGGGATGGGACAACGCGTTGGCCAGCTCGGCTAGCAATCCCGCCAACAACGGAACGGTTCCTGCGAACCCGCCCGTTGATCCGCTCTTCCAATGGCACCACCAGCCGTTTGCCTACTACGACAACTATGCTCCATGGAAAAATGGCCAGCGCAATCTGGTTTCCGCCGCTCGCTTGCAGGACGAGACCGATTTCTTCCTCGATCTGCAAAATCACGATCTGCCGGCCGTAAGCTTCATCAAACCGCTCGGCCCCAACAATGAGCACCCAGGCTATGCCGACCTGTTGCAAGGTCAGCAGCACGTCGCCGATATTGTCGAGGCTGTCAAGAACAGTGAGTACTGGGACAATAGCCTTATCATCGTGACCTACGATGAGCATGGTGGCCGTTGGGACCACGTTTCTCCGCCGACCAAAAACGGTATTTTCGGGGACGGGTCGCGCGTTCCTGCAATCGTGATCGGTCCCTTTGCCAAACGAGGTTTTGTGGACCACAGCCAACACGACACGCTCTCGATTCTAAAGACAATCGAACGGACCTTCGGCCTGGCACCTCTTAACATCTTTGACGCTAACGCCTCGTCGCTCGACAGCAGCTTGATTCTCGGGGAAGCAAGATAACGAAGATTAACTAACTCTGAAAACACCAACTGTGGGCAGCCGGGCTGCCCACGATTGGATTCAGAGACGTTTTTTCTAAGCTGATTTTCTTTAGAGGCTTGGGGCGGGCCTTAACTCACCACGCATCTCCCGTGCCCACTGGGTGACAACAGCCGGAAGTTAAGGCAGTGGCTGCAAAATCACATTGGGAAAACCAGTAATCCCGAAATCAAAATCCGTCCGCTCCCCGGCCTTCTTACCGGGAGCTGGGATCAGCCTCGCCGTCAGAGGTTTGTGCCATTTGAATGCTAAGCTAGCCACGTCGCCAATAATACGTTCCAATTGCTGCTGCGATACGTCTCCGGGTAAAGGGATCGCGTCCAATCCGGTTCCACATACCGCGGAGTATGCCAGCAGCGCATCGATGCGATAAGCCCCTTCGCTCCAGCCCTGTGCCAGCACCGAATCTTCCAGTGGAGGAAGCATCAATCCTGAGTAACCAACTCGCTTCACAGGAATGGAGCGCACAGCGTCGGTGATGATGGCGGCAGCGGTCAATGTGCCGCTGGAACCGAATCTTGTTCCCGTGAATTGTTGGATGGCGGCTCCGATGGAAGAGTCCGGGCCGGGGGCGGGCGTGGCATCCAGGCCCATGTAGCTCCATCCCGAATCCTTTTCTACTTGCAGCGCGATGGCTTCCAGAGATCGGGCGTGTTCCGCCAGTTTGTGCGATAAAAGTTCGCGCGCAATACGAGGATCACCGTGGCTCTCCGTGAAAACATCAGCCACGAAACTCCCGCCTTCGAGTCCGACAGAAAATTGATGGCCCCGTCCATTGTGATTGGAGCCAGGATAGAACGGAGTGTAAGGTGGCACGAATGCCGCGGCGGCAAAATCAAAATTGCGCACACCATTCGCGCTGTGATCTTCGACATACTTGATGGTTTTCGCAGCCGCACGGATTGCGTTCCAATGGATGCCATCGTCTGCGGCAATCACCAAGCTTGTGTTGATGTCGGTGGATACAAGGATGTCCGCTAGCAAGTCCACTGCTGAGTCCTCTTGATCATTCAGCATTGCCGGCCCGACATTGGCGAGGAATTCCTCCTTCTTTGACAAGGCATCTAATCCCTTGAAAAATTCCAGCGCTTCCGCTTTCGTTATGCCGCGCGTGTACTGGGGGAATGGCTGGGTAGTGAGGCGAATGGTTTGAACCTCATAGCCACCTTTCTCAAAGGCGGACTTGGCTTTTCGAAGCATTGCCAGAGTATCCTGGATCTGCTTGCCGTATGTGGCGCGGTCTATGCTTACGAAGGCGGTGATCGCCCGAACTCTCGGTTTCCGCGACACGTCGCTGCACCAAAGAGCTGCGGCGCAGACATGAGCGAAAAGGATCAGAATTAATGGTCCGCGGAATGCAACAAACTTGATCAATCGTTTTGTCATCCTACCTCCCGCTGATGAGGACACTTACAGAGCGGAGCTATTGTGCCAAAGATTCGGGCACACAGGCACATCCAGCTTCTCGCGATTTCCCTGACGGACATAAGTCGTTATAGTCTGTGACCGCCCTTTTATACACGGAGACATCATGGCAACCCATACCAGACCTGAAACTAAGGCTAGAACGTTTGGCGAAAATATTGAAAGCGATCTCGCTTCCCGATTTCTTCGTGTAGTGGAGACGGCCGCCATTGCTTCCGCCCGAACCATGGGCAAAGGCGACCGCAGGCTCGCCGACGATGTGGCCACGCAAGCTATGCGCCGCACCATGGACAACGTACCCATGCGAGGGACAATCGTGATCGGCGAAGGCGAACGCGATGAGGCGCCGATGCTCTATATCGGCGAAAAAGTAGGAGCTGAGTTTCCGGATGGAACCGAGGTTCCGGAAGTGGATATTGCCGTCGATCCGCTGGAAGGCACAAACCTATGCGCGACTGGTGCTCCCGGCGCGATTACCGTGCTGGCCGCATCCGAACGAAGCGGCCTGCTAAACGCACCCGACTGTTACATGGAAAAGATTGTGGTTGGACCATCGTGCAAAAATGCGGTGGAGCTGGACGCGCCTGTCGCCGACAATCTGAAGAACATCGCCAAGCGCATGGAACGTGACGTGGAGGACCTGGTGGTAGTCGTGCTCGACCGTCCGCGCCACGAGAAGCTGATCTCGGACATCCGCGATGCCGGCGCCCGTATAAAGTTGATCGGCGATGGCGACCTCTCCGCCGGAATTGCCGCCGCTGTGATCGGAACCGGCGTACACGCAGTGATGGGATCAGGGGGCGCCCCCGAAGGCGTCATCACGGCCGCAGCCATCCGCTGCCTGAATGGCTACATGCTTGGGCGGTTGGTGATCAATAAGCCTGAATTGGAAGAACGCATCGCCCGCATGGGCATCAAAGACAAAAATAAAATCTATGAAGCAGAGGACCTTGCTCCCGGCAAGCAACTGATCTTCGCCGCTACCGGCGTAACCGATGGCTCGCTGATGCGCGGCGTGCGCTTCTTCGGAGAAGGCATAAGAACTTCGTCGGTAATTCTGACTCTTCGGACCGGGAAAGTCCGTTTTATTGACAGCATTCATTTGGAGAAAGGGCCGGATGTGAAGGTGAGGTTCGCGTAGAATGAAGTTCTTTGCTGAATCGCCCTTGACGGGCGCCGAAGTAAATTTGGAAACGCAAATCAGATCACGGGCGCAAGGTTAAGTTGTGAGCTTCTAGATCGATATACCACCCTGGAATTTCTAATCACTAAGCCGGTGTGGGCGGCCACTCCTGCGATAACCCTGGAAACAGATTCACGGTTTTCTCCGCGCGCTTAGTTCCGTCGTGAATCGCAATGCGGTGCGGTTTACCAGTTTCTGACGCGTATCCTTCCCACAGCGATACTCCTGCGTACACTCCGTCCTTACGCAGGATGTAATACGCCATCTCGATGAATCGCAGCCGATCGCGGTCACCGTTGTAATTGCGCACGATTCTTTTCAGTGCATCGGTTCCTGCCTCGAGCGGTGACATCCCTTTCCGCATGTTCTCAATGATAGCGTGAGCGCCCGCAACTTTAATGTTTTCTTCCCCACTGCCTGTGGCGCCCGCGGAGCCGACATCCTGATCGGTGTAGCAGCCGGCGCCGATGATGGGGGAGTCACCCACGCGGCCAGGTAGCTTCCATGCCAGTCCGCTTGTGGTTGTGCAACTCGACATCTCGCCTTTGTCATTCAGCGCGGAACAATGAATGGTGCCGGTGGGCGGGAAAATCACTTCGCGAATGGCGGTTGCTCTCTGCTCCGGCGCGATGCCCAGCTGGGCAGCAACCTCTTCCATACGTTTCATCCGAATCTGCCACTCGTCATTCTGTGATTTTCCCGCGGGAAAGCGTTTTTTCCAGTTGGGATCCGCCAGCCCAGGCCCCCACCAGTCGGAGTGAGTTTCTTTCCACAAAAGCCAGACCTTGCGCGAATAATCGGTCAACAAATTTTCCCGCGGAAAACCTTGGGCGACGGCGAACCGTTCCGCCCCTTCGCCCACCAGCATGACGTGTCCGGTATGCTCCATGACCGCCTTGGCTACCTGCGAAGGATTCTTAATGTTGCGGATACCGCCCACTGAGCCAGCTCGCCGGGTCGGTCCGTGCATGCAGCAGGCATCGAGCTCAACTACGCCTTCCTCATTGGGCAATCCGCCCAGGCCCACGCTGTGATCGTTGGAATCGTCTTCCGGACCCTTTACGACGCGAAGCGCAGCGTCGAGGGTATCGCCGCCGCCCTGAAGGAAGTTGTAGGCATCGTCCAGGTAGTTGTATCCATTCGCGGAGGACACGATGATTGGCCGCTTGCCCGCCAGTGTTCGTGTCTGGGCTCTCTGGGAGTCTTGCTCTTTCTGTTCCTGACCCTCCAAGCCGAGCGATAACGAGCCAACTACTGCCGAAGTTAGAAAATCGCGACGAGAAAAAGCCACAAGACCCTCCGCCGAAGCTTGTTGTCAAAACGCCGAACAGCATAGCATGCGAATTCTTGTCTTGACGTCTCATCCACTTGTCCTCTAATGTGCGGTGACTCGACGCGGATTGCGAGAATCTGGCATCCTAAAAATTCACGGCACGGAAAAGAAATCAAAATGAAGAAATCGGTAATCACGGTTACATTTGTGGCGGCAATGGCTTTTGTTTGTTTACGGCCTGATGTAGTCCAGGGTCAAGGCAGCAGCTCAACCACTACAGCAATCACCATTGCCCCGGATGCGGTGAAGTGGAATCCGCTCGTACCGGGAATCCAGATTTCCACGCTCGCTGGGGATTCCAGCAAGCCAGGCCTTTACACTGTGCGATTGAAGTTTGCCGATGGCGCGCGCGTGGCTCCGCACTGGCATCCCGAGGACGAGAGCGTGACCGTGTTACAGGGTACGTTGCTGGCAGGAATGGGCGAGAAGTACGACACCGCCAGCATGCACGAGTTTCCCACGGGTTCGTTCCTGCTGATGCCAAAGGAAATGCGGCACTTCGCGGCCGCGCGCGGCGAGACCATCGTGCAACTGCATGGCAATGGACCTTTTGTGATCAATTACGTCAATCCGGCGGACGATCCATCTAAGTCCAATAAATAAATAGACGGCCCGCATTAGCCATTGGCTAACACTTGGCGGTGGGATCCAATCCCCGGCCCGCCAGCCGTTCGGAATGCCCCCCCGAATGCCACTTCGACAGCTATCGGCGCACCACGGGCATCCTAACGCCGGCAAACAGCATTCTGGGCGAAGGGTTGGATTGCGGACAGGGCGCGCGGTGCGTGGCGTTACATTCTAAAATAAAATAGCTATAAGATATTAGGTTTGTAAGTTGCTGATAAAGAGGCGGGCCTTGGTTTTCTAGAAAGTTGATCGATTATGAGACTGCGGCCATGCCGCTGCCCTTACTCTGATCCGCACGGAAGCGCAGAAGCGCGGCGATATTTCCGACTTTGTCGAATTCCGGGTCTCCATCTACATAAAACAACTCGATATCGCGACGGATTGTCGCCGGAATAATGGCTTCGCAGACATCTTCAAGTTCCCGTGTGCTGCGACCACAAGCGGGACAATAGCGCACCATGTGCGCGTCCAAATGGCCGCAGCCTGTGCATTCCACGGCGTGAGCGCGATAATTCTCACCCATCAGTAGCGTCTGCACTTCCCCAAGCTCCAGGGAACGCAGCACGCGGCGCAGGCCGGTGACTCCGCGGCTGTTGCTTTTGGACTGGCTGATGACTTCCTTCACTAGGTTGCGGCGGCGCTCATCGCGCGATTCCCGCAGGATACGTCCCGCCTGTTCGCGCACGTGATCTGCCTTCATGCTGCCCACGTCGGCGGAGAAGCGCCCTAGCATCCGTTTCTTTAAATAGGGATGCAAGTGGGTTTCAAGATCGTGCCAGTTACTCTCCTGGCAGCCAATGATCAGATTGTCGAACAGATCTTTCTCCAGAGCCTCTCTCAGGTGTTCGGCCACAAATTTAAAATGATGCAGAGCTTCGTCCTGAACACTACGCTCGGCGTGGCCACCATCGTAGCCGGCGAAGCCGTCGCCACGGCCGCGGTGCGGTAATGGACGAAACAGACCCTCCTGCTCCTTGACTTCATCCAGCCGCAGATCGAAAACCCGCGCTTTGTGGCGATCCAGCAGCACCACACAGATCCGCGGGTGCGCGCCCAGCAGCGCCGCCAGCGGCTTCAGGTGGAAGCGACGATTCACAAAGAGCTGCGTGCCGGACAATTGCGGAGGCAGATCAAACTCGCGCCAGAAGCGCCGGTTGCCGCAAGCGAAGACGGCTTTGGCGCGCGCCTGATTGCCGTGCAGCTGGCCGGCCAATTCCACTATCCGTTGCAGATCACGCCGCAGACTTACATTTTTGCCATCTTTCTCGGCGTCGCGAATCGTGTCACGCACCAGGTCCTTCAGCAAAATGGCTTCTTCACGATGAGATTTGTTCTGCGGCGTCCGTGGCTGAAAATAGAAACTGATCGCGCTGCCTCCTTCATCCTCAATGCATTGCAATTGTGCCAGCTCACGGATGTCTTCGCGCGTAATCATTACCATTTTCTCCTCAGCATCAAATCCAGATTCAATTTGTGCCTGTTCTTTGCAATTTGTCCTTGGATCGAGTGGCAAGCGACGGAGAACGACGCAGATGTTCACGAGTAGCAGCAATCGAAGTGCTTATTTCGTCGGGCTTTCTGTCAGTAATGGCAACAATCTCGTCCACCGAGAAACCTTCAATGGTGTGCAAAATGAATACCTCGCGGTCGGCCCGGGAAGTGCCATCCAAAGCGAATTGGATCAGAGTGACCATTTCGTCCGAGTACGCAATGTCCTCCGGAGTAGCTGTGCGGCGATCCGCGATCACGGTTTCCTCGGTAAAGGTTTCGTCGGGTTGATGGAACTGCAATTCCGCCTCGTCGCTGGCCCGCACATTTTGCTTGCGCACGGATTCTTCTAGCGGAACGGAAGACAGGCTTTCCGGGCTGGAAGTTGACAGATCATCAATCGAACGAATCGCCAGCCGGTATAGCCACGGTTCCAGAGCCAGGCGCTCCGGCTTCTCTCCTCCGTCACCCAAGGCGCGCGCGATGACTTCATCAATCACTTCCTCCTTGTTGACGAAGCCCGGAAGAAGCTGCTCCGCGGTTTCGCGGAAATACAATTCGCGTTCGACAAAACGCTCCAGACGCATGAGGTTGGCATTCACATAAGAACGGATGTCATCGGAAGAAGCTGTCGGCACCTGTACCGATGCGACGGTATCCTCAAATGCGACCTGCGACGTGGAACGGGTATCCGCACCTCTTCGCCAGCGTGGCCATTTGTACGAGCTGCGCAGCAAGTCTTTGTGTTTGGTGAGTTGTTGCAGCAAGTCGTCAAATGCCGCTTTGACTGCCGCCGTCGCGGTGGAAGCGGACTCCTGCACCGCCATTTGTCCGGACGGAAGACGCAAGTTTAACGACACAATGGTGCCTTCGCGCGGGGAATTCTGCTCGATCACGCCTTTCAGATGCACCAGCTCAGGGCGAAACACCTGCAAGCGTTTGCGCAGCTTTTCGATCAGGTGGTTGATTTCTTTTTCGATGTCGGGAGTTTTTTGGACCTTGTAGCTGATGTGGACGTTCATTCACAGACCTCGGAATACGGGGGCAGATCCCGTGAAGCTCTCCGGCCCTACAGGGCGATTCTACACCTTGTTTCAAGCCTCTACCGCAAATTGCTTTTGCTCTGATTCCGCTTTTGTGAGTAGCCGCGAGCTCTCGCGAAAAATCAGAGCTGCTCGAATTCGCGGTTCGTTTGTGCAACTCAGTCCCCCGCGCTTGGCTCTAACCGAAGCAATCCGAGGAAATTGCGCGATGAAGGTTCCTTTTAGAGCTTATGTGCTGGTCATCAGTTTGGCCGCAACTCAGCTGAGTTGTGGCGGTGGGGGCTCGAGCGCCGCGCCGCCCCCAAGTTCAAGTCCTGCGCCCAAAATGAGCCACGTCTTCTTGGTGGTGGAGGAGAACCACAGTTTCAACTCAGTAATCGGCAGTCCCGACATGCCTTCCTGAACGGATTGCTTCCACGGGCTGCTTTGGCCACGCAGTATTTTGCTAATGAGCATCCCTCGCTGCCGAATTACTTTATGCTGACCACGGGACAGCCTATCACGCTAGACGACAGCTTTAGCGGACCTGTGTCGCAGGACAACATCGTTAGAGAACTGATCGCTGCCGGAAAGAGCTGGAAATCTTATGCGGAAGGGCTGCCTTCGGTTGGGTACACCGGCCCTGACGTTGCCGAGTACGTGCGGCGGCACAATCCCTTTGCTTATTTTTTGACGTGCAAAATGACTCCGCGCAGTCGGCAAACCTGGTTCCCTTCAGCCAGTTTTCAGCCGATCTGGCAAACGATCATGTTCCCGATTACGCTTTCATCGTTCCAGATCTGCAAAATGATGCTCATGACTGTCCCGCCGGCCAAGCGAATTGCACGGATGGTCCGAAACTCGCGCCTGCCGATAACTGGCTAAAGAAGAATATCGGCCCAGTGCTAAACAGTCACGCGTTCACGCAAGCTGGCCTGCTCATCATTCTGTTTGATGAATCCTCCAGCAACGACATCGCCAACGGTGGAGGGCACGTGCCCATGCTCATACTGAGTCCCAAGGCAAAAGCTGGTTTTCAGTCGAGCACGTTGTATCAGCACCAGAGCAGGTTGCGACTAACGCTCGAGGCGCTGGGGATGCAGAATTTGCCAGGATTGGCAGCGATCGCGCCTGAGATGGGAGAATTTTTCAAATAAGATCTACACTGCCACCGTGACCGACGTCTCGGTCCGGGTGACGGGGCGATACAGCGTATCCCTCTCGATCGGTTCGCGGCCGGCTTCACGGATCAGACGTATGAGATCCTCGCGACGCATGCCTTGCGGCGTGGTAGCCCCCGCATCGTGATAGATCTTTTCCTCGATCACAGTTCCATCAATATCATCGGCGCCGAAGCGCAGAGAGATCTGGGCAATCTTCGGCGTCATCATTTGCCAGTAGGCTTTGATATGCGGAAAATTGTCGAGTACCAGTCGGCTGACAGCGATCTGCTTGATGTCGAGCATCCCGGTAGTTTTCGGCAAGTGTTGTAGCGGTGTGTTGTCGGGATGAAAGGCCAGCGGGATGAAGGTTTGGAAACCGCCAGTCCGATCCTGTAGCGCGCGCAGTTTCAGCAGATGGTCGACGCGGTCTTCATCGTTCTCCACGTGGCCGTACAGCATGGTGGCGTTCGACTTCAGTCCCATTTCATGCGCCAGACGGGCAGTTTCGAGCCACTGGTCGCCGTCAATTTTGTGATCGCAGATGATGTGACGCACTCGATCGGCAAAAATTTCCGCACCTCCACCGGGAAGTGAATCGACGCCGGCGGCTTTCAACTCCTGCAAAGTCTCAGCAATGGAAAGCTTCGCGCGTTTGGAAAGATACGCGACTTCCACCATGGTGAAGGCTTTCAGATGCACTTGCGGAAAACGCTGTTTCAGCCCGGAAATGAGATCGAGAAAGTATTGGAACGGCAGATCGGGATGCAGCCCGCCGACGATGTGAAACTCCGTGACCGCTTCGGTGTAGCCGGAAGCTGCAGTCTCGAAAGCTTCCTCGAGAGCCATGGTGTAAGCTCCCGGCGCTTCTTTTTTTCGGCCGAAAGCGCACAGACGGCAAGCGGCCACACAAACATTGGTCGGATTGATGTGGCGATTGACGTTGAAATAGGTCCTATCGCCATGCATTCGCTCGCGCACGGAATTAGCCAGCCATCCCACAGCGAGGATGTCGCCGCTGCGGTAAAGCGCTAACGCATCATCTGTATTGAGGCGTTGCCCGGAAAAAATCTTTTCCGCGACCGGCTCAAGCTGCGGGTCGTCTGTCTGAAAAGGATGCGTCTTAAAAGGATTTACTGGCATTCACTTGATGATAACGCAGAGAAGCGACGGAAGTCACAACGATCATTATCTTCAATCTTTATCGCCGCAACAGCAGGTCTCCGGCAATAAAGAAAAAGAAGAGCACGGAAATCACGCCATTCATGGTGAAAAACGCTGCATTCAGCCGGCTGAGATCGTCCGCCGAAACCAGAGAATGTTCATAAATCAGTAACAGGGCCACGACGACAATTCCGGCGACTGCTAGTTTTCCTAATCCAAAGACGAAGACAAGAGCAACGAGCAGAAGCAACATCAGGAGATGAAACAGCCGTGCAATCCACAACGCCTTGGCAATGCCGCAATAGCGGGGGACAGAATGGAGTCCGGTCTCGAGATCGAAATCGTAGTCCTGGCAACTGTAGAGCACATCGAAACCGCCGACCCAAAATGTCACTGCCGCCGTGAGCAGCAGGATGCGGGGATCGAGTGTTCCCCTGACTGCGATCCAAGCGGCGGAGGGAGCGATCCCCAGAGACAATCCCAAGACGAGGTGCGACCAGCGGGTGAAGCGCTTGGTATAGGAGTAGAGCAACACGACAGCCAGCGCTACCGGAGAGAGCAGCAATGCCAAGCGATTGAGTTGCGAGGCTGCAAACACAAAAATCGCGCAGGAAACTACCACGAAGGACGAGACGAATTGAGGAGTTAGTTCTCTCGCAGGAAGGGCGCGCGTCCGGGTTCGCGGATTTGCTGCGTCCATCGAGACATCTGCCAGGCGATTGAATGCCATCGCCGCAGAACGGGTGGCAACCATAGCGACGATGATCCATGCCACTTGATGAACTGCGGGAAGACCATTAGCGGCCAGTACGGCGCCGCATAAAGCAAAGGGGAGCGCGAAGATAGAATGCTCCCATTTGATCATTTCCAGGGTAAGGCGCAGATTGTGGAGCAGGGGCACGCAAAGATTTTACCGTGATCAGGGGATGCACGCTCTGTAAAACGCGGTTACACCCTATGCGATACACACGCGCACCCGTCATTCTCGGCGGCACTACGGCGACGGTTGACTGACGTGGTTGTGCCGCTTCGTGTGCGTGGCGTTCCTACTTTTTCCCGTCATTTCCACTTCGGATGATCTGCATGCGACGGACTTTGTCGAAGATGCAGCCTTCGCTTCTCGAAAGGCTCGCCCGGGGGTGTCTAGCCATGTCTTAAACCGAGGCGGGGTGACGATATTCGTTGTCCCCATGTCAGCATCGGTTGCCCCTCCCGCGATTTCCAGCGAGGCGGCGGTCCACTTCAGTTCCGCTCTAACCCTCGCAGGCGTGCTTCTGCCTCGGGCCGGACGCTCTCCTCCCTTCCGTTTCAGCCGGTAGCCTTCTTCTCGCAGCGAATCTATTCGCGAGGAACACTTCAATAACCGCCCTCTGCCGTTATCTAACGCGGCTATCCAGCCATGCAAGCGGAGGACAAAAATTAATCGCATTGAGGTTTCGGGGAATGAGCGAAATACGTAGGCCTGAAACTGCGGAAACGCCCTGAAAGGTTACTTGTCATGGCAATCATTGAGAGTTTTTGGCTTTACGGCTAACCGGGGACCAGATATCGGGCCCATATCTATCAGGACAGCATAGAGACACCCGCTATGCCTGGCTCGAGTTCCTTGGGTGGAAAAAAAAAGGCCCTGCTGGAAGATGGCGCTCTCCTTCGTCAGGTAGACGAAAACACGTTCAAGAACACAGTAACGGGGGAGTTGCTGTCGCGGACAGAGTCTCCGCCTTATCAACCTGGCGACAAGACAATGTAGGCGCAATTACCACGAAGATGAAGAGTAGCCTTGACCGCCGATGAGCGGCACAAATCGGCAACCGTCCAAACTCTGGACTGTTGGCCGTCCGTCCTGCTTCCACACTAACTGCAACTCCTGGGCTTGCGGCGGACCCACGGGAATCACCATGCGAGCGCCCTCGCGTAATTGCTCAAAAAGCGGTGTAGGAATCTGAGGGGCTGCAGCCGAGACGACTATCGCGTCGAACGGCGCCATCGCAGGCAAGCCTTGGCTGCCATCGCCGACGATCACGCTCACATTGTTGTATCCCAGCCGCGCCAGTGTAGCTTCGGCATTGCGGGCAAGAGGCGCGTGCCGCTCTACGGAATAGACCTCGCGACAGAGTTCGGCGAGCAATGCAGTCTGATAGCCGGAGCCGGTGCCGATTTCCAGCACCTTGAATGATGGCTGCAGTGACAAAGCGTCCAAGGTAACGGCAACGATGTAGGGCTGAGAGACCGTCTGACCTTCACCGATCGGGATGGGGTGATCTTCGTAGGCTTGCTCGCGGTACTCGTCAGCAACGAACTCGTGGCGAGGAACGCGGGCCATGGCATCGAGCACTCGCTGATCGCGAATACCTCGGCCACGTAGTTGCGATGCGACCATGATCTGGCGCTCGCCCGCGTAACCATCGGGATGGATCTGAGTTGCCATGAGCCAGCTATCTTGAGAATACGCCCTTTGGATGCGTTCGGAGTGGGATGGAGTAACCTGGTTCAAGTTCGGCGGCAGGGCAGTCAAAATCGAACTATTTTTTACGCTGGCGGATTCTGACGTCGATGCTGACCACGCCGTTCTGATCGCGTATCCCGACCACGGACACATTACGCGAGACGTTGTATTCCACCTGGATGATCTGTTGTGACGCCTGGGATACGTTGGTGCTGTAGGTGAGCGTGAGGTTTCCAGCGACTTGTTGCTCGATGGTGACTTGAGGACCGCGGGATGGGTTGGTTTCCGTGCTGAGACCCTGGGGGTCGATCTTGATACGGCTCACACCGAACAGGCGCTGCACCCGGTTGCTGACGGTCGCATTCAGGGCCTCGCTGAGGATTGCATTCGAGGCTTCCTGGGAGAGCGCCGATTGTCCGGACTGTTGCATTTGTGCCGATTCTTCGCGGGTGCGTCCCAGTGCCAGCAGGGCCACCACGTCGGCCTCCGGCAGCGGCGGCTCGGAACGATATTTCACATTCAGCTTACTGAGCTCTCCATTCAGGTTAACGGTGACGTCATAATCGCGAACCCGTGTTGACATTTGAAGATCGAGCACGGGCGTGGTGGTCACCGGGTTCACGAAAGTTACATCGCCCCGCTCCAGGCGGTACTTCGTGCCGTTGAAATAAACGTCGCCTTCGATGATGTCAGCGCGTCCCAGCAAAACCGGCTTGGCAGCGCTGCCTCGCATGTGCAGATCGGCGTCTCCGGAAAGCCGGACCACCGCAGTTTGCATCTGCAACTCCGGCGTCGTAACGATGTGGACGTCCAGCCGGATTCGATTCAGCAGAGGATTGGTCTGCGGCAGTGTGGAAGTCTGAGCGCTTCGCTGGAGATAGGCAGCAAAGTCGAAGCCTTGCGTCATGGCCAGTTTGGTGACGGTGATATCGCCTGACAAAGTAGAAGCGGCTGGGGTTCCCACAAAATGCAGATCAGCATTGGCCGTGGAACTCACTCCAGGTGGGTAACGCAGGCGGACGTCCTGCCCTTGCACGGTGAGATTAAATTCGATTTGCCGATTGTAGGAGCTGGCGTATCCGCCAAATGTAAGCAGCCCACCGCCCGTGCGCGCGGTGAGCGTTTCTATCTGAAGACGATCCTGATTAAATATCAGCGATCCGTTGATCTCGTTAAGTGCGCTCGGCAGATCGGAGTATGCGACCGAACCGTTGGCAACCTGTAGTCGGCCTTGGGTGAACGGATGCGCCACTGTGCCGGAGACAGTTACGTCTACCGTTACCTCGCCCGAAGATCTGAAATCAGCATTGAAGCTTTCCATGAGTTTCAGGTTGACGCGGCCCTGTGCGCGAAAGTCGAGCTGGCGTTCGCCGCTCAACTGCACCGTTCCTGCTGCCAGCAGATCGGTGCCTTCGCCCGTGAAGCGGAATTCTTGAATCCGGAGAAGCTGCCTGGATATGTCAAAACGCACTGGCCCATTGTTGCGCAGTTTGATGTTTTCCACGTCCGCGTAAAACTGAGTCAGATTTCCCACGACGTTCAATTCGCGCGGCCTTCGAAGCGGTCCTTGCAACTGCAAGTCACCGCCGATGGAAGAATGGCCGGTGATCCGCCCCTTCAGGTAGGTTCGCAGCAACGCGTCAATGTCGAGCTGATTGAAATGCAGGTTTACGGTCGATGGCCAGTCACCACGCAGATGAACATTGCCGTCGACGGACAATTCTGCCTGCCCGAACTGCGATTGCCCGGTAAGGCGCAGATCTGCTCCCTGTGTCACTGCATTCATCGTGAAGTCGCCGGCGCGCTCGTGATCGAAGGTGAGGTCGTGTAGTTGGATAGTTGCTGTAACAGCGGGTGTATCGGCTGTTCCCGAACCGATAGCGGTGAAGTCCATGCGACCTTCCACTGTCATGCCGCGGTTCTGCAGCTGCGGAATTCGCGTAAGATCAAAATTCGTTCCCGCGAGATTAAAGTGGAAAGCACGGGTGGAGAGGTTGAAGTTGACATCTCCTGTGACTCTTGAGTCGTAATGGGTGAGCTGGATGTCACGCAGTTCGGCCTGTCCTCGATCGAGGCGCAACTCCGAATCGAAATGCTCGACCGGCTCGCCATAAATTGATCCATTGGTGATCTGGATGCGCCCACTGCCGCGTGGCTCCGCTTTCGTCCCCGCGGCTTGCATGAAAACGTTCATCGTCCCTTTGACGGGATAGTCGAGTTGAGCCAAGGCGAGAATTTCGGAGACATCCGCATTCTGCATATCCAAGCGGGCAGTGAAAGGGCTGCTGTCGACAAATTGCCTTTGCTGTAGACCAGCTCCCAGATCAAAATTGACAATCGTAGTGCCATGACGGAGGGTCCCGCGGCGCGCCGCGAACGCATTCGGTGAAATCTGAATGCGGGCGGCCAGTGAATCCCAATGGACTTGTCTTTCTGGAGTCCTGGGAGTGGCCGGGATCAACCAATCGAAATCCTGTGACTGAAGATCGCCCACAAACGATATGGCGGAAAGTTTGCCGCTGGCTGTGCCGTTGAACGTTGCGTGACCGTGCAGCTTAACCGGGATTCGTTCCTGGTAACCGGCAGCGGCAAGAATGGGCTGCCATTCCCCTACGTCGGTAGTGGAAACGGAAACATTCAGGCTCGCGGTGGAAGAGAGCGTGCCTGAAGCCGCGACTTTGCTGGCGGTTGTAGCGGCGCTGAATTCAGCCAGATCAAGCTCTCCGGATCCGGCGTGATAAGTAGCCCGAGCGCGGGCGGTCAGCGGCAGCTGGCCGGGAGCCACTCGTGATGGGGGGACAACCTCCAGGATGATCTTCGCTTCAGTGTTTCGTGGTGAACCTGTCCAGCCAGCTTCTACGGAACCATCCGTGGCGCCGGCAAAGTTGATGCGGTTGAACGGCCGGGCGGGCGTGGCCAGCGCGGTGGCTATCTCCGCTGCCGACAAATCTTTCATTTGAAGACGGACCGTTCCCTTTTGCTCTTCGAATCTTTTTCCCTTGGCGAGTTTCGCACTCGTTGGAACGCTCCAGTTTGCGATCTCTGCGTTGCCAGATACACTACCTCCCAGCATTCGTGCCTGGATTTGGGAAAACGTAAGGTGCTGTGGATTAACCGAGAACTGCGCATTCAGCGCCACGTCATGCACCTTGACGGATTGGTCGCGCCAATCGAAGTCCTTCAGCAGAAGTTTCCCGGCAGAGGAGAAATCTGCCTTCGACCAATAACCTTGCCCGATAGCATGAACAACGCCGCGACGTACTTCGGGACGACGCATGATCGCCGCGGTCTCAGCCAAATCAATCGCCGCATCGTACGCGGCCTCGATCTTCGGTTCGCGGAAGTTCTGGATGCGGCCGCTGCCCGTGACGCTCGAGCGTCCCGAAGTTGCTTTCAGCGAACTTACATCAATGTTGTTTTGTCCCAGGCTGAATTGCGCTTCCGCCATCCATGCAATTGGGCGGTAGTCTTTGAAGTGTGTATCCACCTTGCCCATCCGGAGATTTCCCTCGTAGCGGCGTTGCAGCAGAGAGTAGGTCATATCGGCGGAGAGGTCGTTAGCAATAAAGTCCAGAGGAATTCGCTGGTTATCCCACAAGAACTCTCCGCGACGGACGTCGAGACGGTTGATGGAAAGTGAAAATAGCAATCCAACCGCACCACTCGCCGAATTCTGCCCCAACATGGGTTGGGGCTGATTGGTTGTGCCATCGGGATAAAGGATGATGTGAACCACGGGATGCTGGAGCAGTACCGTATGAAAGCCGAATTCCCTGCCGAGGATAGAAATGATCTTGATCCGTGCCAGCAACCGGTCTACGTGGGCGTAGGGAACTTCGACTGGCCGCTCAAGGCCATGGATTGTAAGATCGAGCACTTCGATCTGCAGACGGAACGGAATGGTGTGGAAATTTCCCAAGTCAACGCGGCCGCCGGTAATTCGCTCCAATTCTGTAACCAGGCGGTGCCGCACCCAGACCTGAAAAGAATCTGTGGTCATGTACCAAGCTGCGAGCGTGAGAAGCAGCAGGCCGCTAAGCAAGATGGACAGCAGATATTTCCAGATCTTGCGACGCGGTCTGCTTTCGCTCATCGCGCCTGACCTTCGGAATCGGACGTCGCGGGTTGAGTTCGAATCTCGCTGCCCGTGCGAAGAGTTTGTAACCACGCGATCAGCAGTTGATCAATCTTCCGCTGGGTAAGCAGTTCTTTGATTTTGGGGCTGGCTTGAGCTAAAGGAATCTGCTGCGCTCCGGATTGCCGCAACTGCGGCAGCAGTTCCTGATTGTAGTAACTCTCAATGCTTTTGGAATCAATCTGGACCGTGGGGCGCAAGCGGGCATCCACCAGGCGCAATAAATCGAGCTGTAGCGCTACCCTATTTTTGAGTTCCTTTTCCGTAACACCGTAGCGGGAAAGTGCTGCATGCCATCCTGAGTCGGATTCGGCGCCAGGATACTGCCTGCGTATCTCTTGAATACGCGCCGCAATATCCTGATCCGAGGCGTGCTGGAAATCTGCCGAGCGTATCTGCTGTCGCAGCAATTCCTGATCGATCAGCCGGTCGAGGGCAGCCTTGCGATCGGCAAAGGTGAGTTGCTCGGGAGAGTGTCCCGCGATGAATGCTTCGTAATGAAGTGCATCTTCCCAATCGCTCTGCAGAATGGCGTGGCCATTCACCGTGGCCACGATGCAGTCCAAAATGTCGCCGGCGCGGGCGGGCAAAGCGGTCAGCAGCAGAAACAGAATACAAAACGATAGAGAAAACTTAATCATCAGAATGTCTGTCCAATGCTAAAGAAAACGTTGAAACGACGCGCGTGTTGCGGAACAAAGACCGTTGCCGTTGGATTATTCGGGTCTGGGGTCTGCAGACTCGGGAACGCGGGTGGATTCAAATTGTAGCCGAAATCAAACCTCACCGGTCCAATGGGTGTCTTATAACGTACGCCAACCCCGATGGCGTGAGAAATATAGCTGTAGTCGCATTGGTCGGCCGTACTTTGCTGAAGGCACAATCCAGGATTTTTTTGCCGCCAGCGCAGCAGGTTGTGCAGCATCTCGTGTCCGTTGGTGAAGACGTTGCCGGCATCATGAAAAATGGCGAAACTGATATTGTCCTGGAAGTACGGCAGTGTGGTGGGAGGAAACCGCAGTTCGATATTATTGAGAAACAGCGCGCTGCCTCCCAGGGGGAATCCGAACGTCGGATCACGAGGGCCGGCCTGGTTCAAACCAAAGCCACGATGTGAGTTGCCGCCGCCCGAGAAAAAACGTTCCGGAAGTGGAATCACTGTGTCCCCCGACGGGGGCTGCTGCCCGGGCAAGACATTGACTGTATCCCGGAACGGATTCTCGATACCTATGCGGGTGGAGCGGGCAAAAACATATTTCTTGACGGTTTCCCCCGGCCGCTTTTTACCAAAGGCGTAATAGGTGGAGTTCTGCATCAAAATCCGGCTGAAATCGGCTTCCGAACCGAAGTAAGCGGAAGCCACGCCACCGTCAACGGTGGTGTAATTTCCCCGGGTCGTTTCCAACGCGTTGTCTCGTCTGTCACGAAGATAGCTGAAACCGGGCATTCCCACACGCGTGGGTTGGGAGAGCAGCGGGATCTGGTCGGTACTGATCTGCAGGTTACTGGCGCGCACCCGCCGGTAAGTGAAGCGGTAGAGCATGGTGCTCACTTTGCTGATCGTCTGCGCGGCTTGAACCGAACCTTCCAGACGTTCCGAGGTGAAGGTGGCGACGTCCAGCGTATTGTCATAAAAGAGAGTGACTGACATTCGCCAATTGCGGCTGTTAAACCAGCGCGGCTCCTCGAAACTGATCAGGGCGCGCTGCTGCAAGCGGCCGACATGCGACTTGAAGGTAATGGTGTCATTGCGTCCGCGGAAATTCAGGCGGGTCACGCCAAACGATACGCGAGGGCTGACTCCTGTTGCCCCTTGGGGCTGGTTGCTGCCGACGGCGGGTTGACCGGTTTGGAATTCCAGACCTACGCCGTAATTGAAGGTGTAACGCTTGGCCTCCTGTACTTCGACCAGTACATTCTTTTCCCGCTCACTTCCTTCAGGATTCTGCACCGCAGTATCGACTTGGCTGAAAATACCGAGGTCATAGAGGCCTTGCTGGGTCTTCAGCATGTCGATCTGGCTCAGTGGGTCGCCCGCTTTCACCTGTAACTCACGCTGCACGACGAATGGGCGGGTGAAATTCAAACCGGAGACCATCACCTGGTCCACGAATATCTGTTCGCCTTCGTGAATGGTGAAAGTGACATCCATGTGATTGGGTTCTCTCGCCAGGGGTTTGGCGGAAGCTTCGAATGTGGCATTGGGAAATCCGCGATTGAAGTAGAAATTCAGGAGCGTGTCGCGATCCTGCGCGACGTTGAAATCCGAGAACGGCTGGCCCTCTGCCGTAGTGATATTTGCACGAAGCTGGTCCTCGGTAAAATTGCTGTTCCCGATGATCTGCAGTTTTCCCACCAGGGTTTGGGGACCTTCATTCACCTGGATGTTGATGGCAAGCTCGTTCTTATGGCCAAGATAGTCATCTTCGACTTTGCCTGTAATCTTGACTTGCTGAAAACCATTGTTCAAATAGAGATATTCCAGACCACGGATATCGTCGTTGAGTAATGCCTGGCTGTAGCGGCCGTGCGAGAAGAGGCGCCCCGCGGCCTGTATGTGTATGTTGGAGCGCAGCAGTTCTTCGGCAAAGTATTTGTTGCCGGTTATGCTCAGTTTCACCAGTTTGTGACGTGCGCCGGCATCAACAATGTAGACGACTCGCAGTTCCCCTCCGCCAGGATCGGATTGTTTCTTCAAATCCACCTTGGCTTCGAAGTAGCCGCGGCTTTGCAGATAGTTCACCAGATTGCGACGGCCCTCGTTCAACAGATCATCATCCAGCGCGTTCTCTTCATAAACCGGAACATTCCTTTTAAGCACACTGCGTCTGATCTTAAAACCTTCGGTCGCGATATCGACCTTGGGACCGGGTTCGACGTTAAAGGTGTAGTCCACGGCATTCACTTCCGGCCGGTAGGAGCGGGAGGCGACCGAGACCTGCGCCAGCAACCGGTTCTGCTTTTGATATTTTTTGCGCAGCCGATCCAGCGCGCGGGTGACGCGTTGAGCTGAGGCGGGATCCGCGGGATGCATCTTCGCGATGTCTTCGATCTGTCCCTGAGAGAATCCTGGATGGCCGGTCACATTCACTCGGCCAACCTGGGCTTGTGGGCCGGGAGTGACCCGGAAAAAGATGTCTACCTGTCGGGTCTCTGGATGCTTCTTTTCTTCCTCGCTGATCGAAGAATGGTAGTAGCCATTTTCTTCCATGAGCTGCTTGATGTTCTTGAGAGCCCGGTCTAGTTTTTCGCGGGTGAAGAGTTCTCCTAAAGGCAGCTTGGCCGCATTGGCAACCTGGTTCTCAGCCGGCCGGCTGGGTGCGCCCGCGACGCTGATCTTACCGATAAAGTAGTTTGGACTGGTGATGAAGCTCAGCGTGACTTGGCCCGCTGCATCGCGCTCCGCTTCCACTCGAATATCGGCAAAGCGGCCGGTAGCGTACAGCGCCTGAATGCTTTGGCGGATCAGTTCGCGATCCAGCGGCTTACCGGGTTGCTGCAAGATCAATGGAAGCAGTCGTTTCTGATCGCCTTCCGCAACCTCAGGGAATTTAATTTCCGCGACTATCAAACCTTGATAAGAGGAGATAGTCTCGAAGTTGGGCTGGGACGCTTGAGCTGGGGACTGGGCCTGGGCTGGGACTAGTCGCGCGGAAGCCTCGAAGGCTCCGGCGGCGAGGATTGCCACCACGGTTACGCTTTTGAGCAGGGCTCCTCTTAAACGCAAAAAGACTCCTCAACGCGGCTGTGGAGGCTTAAATGATTCGATGAGCAGGTAGTAGGCAATGTTGTATTCGGCTCGCGAAGCGCGGCACCTATAATAATGGTTTATAGGTGGGAAACTGGTGATGTCTTTGGAACCCGATCAAAGATATTCGCGGCAGCTTCTGTTCAGCGGAATCGGAACGGAAGGGCAACAGCGACTGGCAATTGCGCGCGTAGCAATTGTGGGTTGCGGCGCCACTGGCTCAGCGCTGGCTTCCCTGCTGGCGCGCGCCGGTGTAGGCACGATTCGCATTATCGATCGAGATTACGTTGAACCCAGCAATCTTCAGCGACAATCCCTGTTTGACGAATCCGACGCTGCCGAGGCGTTGCCCAAAGCGATCGCTGCAGCTCGAAAGATAGCCGCTTTCAACTCACAGATCGTTGTCGATCCCCACGTTGCCGACCTGACTCCTTCGAATATCGCGGCGCTACTGGAAGGCGCACAACTTATCCTGGATGGAACCGACAATTTCGAGACCCGGTATCTGATCAATGATTTCGCAGTGCAGCAGGCTCTTCCCTGGATTTACACCGCCGCGGTGGGCAGCTACGGGGTAACGATGAATATCATCCCGGGCAAGACTGCCTGCCTGGCATGCATCTTTCCAGAGCCGCCGCGCGGATTGCTTGAGACTTGTGAAACGGCTGGCGTTCTGAATACCGCCGTGAACTGGGCGGCGTCGGTTGCGGCAAGCGAGGCGCTAAAACTGCTCGTCGGAGCGGAGGACCGGCTACGACAAAGTTTGCTTTCGTTCGATCTGTGGTCAAACCAGCACGGCGAGGTAACTGCTGCACATCCGCGTGGGGGATGCCACGCGTGTGATGAGCGAAAATTTTTACATCTAGCAGGAAAGGACCGGCCGCAAGTCACTCTCTGTGGACGCAACTCGGTGCAGATTCATGAGCGCGCCCGGGCCGTGGATCTGGCGGAAATGAGTAAGCGGCTGAAGCCGCATGGCGCCGTCCGACATAATGATTTCGTGCTGAAGTTCTGGCATGAGCCCTATGAGATGACGCTGTTTCCCGACGGCCGCGCGATTATCAAGGGCACCACAGATACGACGGTGGCGCGGAGCTTGTACGCGCGGTATGTAGGCAACTAGAGGGCGAGTTTCTGGTTTCTAGTTCCTGGTTCCGGTGAAGAGCCTGAAATTCTACCATGAAAACTGTGAACTTCGATCTGAGATCTGGGTTTCATACTTTCAGATCTCTGCTCTCAGCTCTCAGTTCTTAGCTCTCACATCGATCTCAGACCTCAGATCCGACACCCAAAACCGGCCGGGGACGCGAAAACCAGGCATCCGAGCCCCTATCCACGGAATCTTATTTCTCCATGGACTCTGGAGGAAGCACATGCGTCAACTGACTATTTTCTGCATTGCGATCATCCTGCCTGCACTGGCGGCAGGACAGGCGACCGTGATTTCGGGATATGCCGTGAACTGGGCGCCACCGGGAGTTTACGCGGAACCCTTTGTTCCGCTGCTATCGACTCCCTCGATGTCGTTCGAGAATATCTCGCCCTCGCCGGTGGGCGCCAGCAATGCAACTGCTGGAAACGTTGCGGGTGCAACCAACGCGACCCTTTCCGTCCTACCGGCGGGACCGGTGGAGCAATTTCCACCCTCCCTATTCCTTGGATCGGCAGAGTCATCGATCGAAGCTGGCACAGAAGGCGAGTCTCGCGCAGAAGCCAGTGCGTCGACCGAACCACGGCCGTTGGAGTTAGGCGCGGCGTCATTTCAGGATAGCTACGGAGTGGCGCAGCTTGCGGCCGGTTCACGTGCGCGGCAGCAGGCCAAGCGCTTGTACTCCAACCTTGATATCGAACGCATGAATCAGATGACGGGGATGGTGAAATACGAGGGCAAGACGGAGCGTCTGGAGTAACGCACTGTCTGGAGATTCAGCGCTGGACGAGATTCTCCAGCATTGCAAAGAATTCGGGATACGAGATGATAGCGGCGTCGGCTTGATGGATCCGAGTCTCTCCCTCGGCGCGCAGGGCGGCCACGGCGAAGGCCATTGCGATGCGGTGATCGCCGAAGGATTCCACTTCCCCGCCGCGTAGTTTCTGTCCGCCAGGAATTTTCAGTCCATCGGCTCGTTCCTCCACCTCGGCGCCGATGGCACGCAAGTTGGTCGCAAGCGCGGCAATTCGGTCCGACTCTTTGACTCGCAACTCCTGCGCGTCCCGGATTTCAATTCCGCCTGAAGTGTATGGAGCAATCGCAGCCAGCACCGGTATCTCATCAATCAGCGCGGCAGTGTCGGCGCCGCTGACAAGTGCTCCGCTCAGGCTTTTTCCTTCAATCTTGAGTGTGCCCCGCAATTCACCATGCTGTTCTTCGAGTTGCGTAACTGTGATACCGGCGCCCATCGAAATCAACAAATCGACAAGACGGGTTCTGGTTGGATTCATTAAAAGGTCGTTGATTACCAGCTGAGATCCGGGAAACACGGCGGCCGCGCACAAGAAAAACGATGCACTCGATAGATCGCCGGGAATGTGTGCCTCGATGGCGTGCAGTTTTTGGCCACCTTGAATTCGCGCTTCCTTACCTCTTTGCTTGACGGTTGCTCCGAACCCGCACAGAGCCAACTCTCCATGATCCCGTGTGGTCACCGGTTCTTCGACACGCGTTTCTCCTTCCGCGAACAGGCCGGCAAAAAGCAGCGCGGACTTAACCTGCGCGCTAGCCACCGGCATGTGGTAATCAATCGCCTTCAGGGGTCGACCGATAACTTTCAACGGAGGACGGCTGCCGTCAGCAGAAGTTATTTTTGCGCCCATCAGTTCCAGCGGGGCGATGATTCGAGCCATAGGGCGCCGGGAGAGCGATTCGTCACCCATGAGTTCACTGTCGAAGTCCTGCCCGGCCAAAATTCCACTCAGCACGCGCATGGTCGAACCGGAGTTGCCACAGTCCAAGGGTGCAGTTGGAGCGCGCAGCTTTGCGCCTCGTCCATCGAGTTCTACCGTGTTCCCGTTTCGTTTCCAGTCGACTCCGAGGGCTTTGAGGCATTTGAGAGTGCTGGCGCAGTCTGCTCCGGTAGAAAAATTCTCCAGGTGCGTTTTCCCTTCCGCGATTCCCGCCAGCATGGCGTAGCGATGGGAAATGGATTTATCCCCCGGCAGCCGTACAGAACCGGAGACATTTCGGGCGGGACGGATCACAACTGTGGAGCCTTTATTCATTACCGCGGATTGATTCTTGATGGTTGCTTTGTGCATTTCGCAGTAGGCGACTGGAAGGAGCCTTAAGTCGACATCTCAGGCCAGCGCTTTTGCGTCGGCGGTTGCTTCTTTGAGAATCTCGGTTGGCACTTCTCTCATGCTGACGTGAAACTCGAACATCGGAGTCTCGGTGCCGCGGCCCCAACGATTGACCTCCCAATGAGCGCGTACGAATTTGATTTCCGGATGTGCGATGACGTCCAACAGCATCGGATGCTGCGCGCGATAAAACTTCTGCGGAAACCTCGCGATTGGCTTGGGACTCCATGCCGCGCCATCGGCTGACCCAAAAATGCTCACGTCGAGAGACTCTTGCTCGATGATGTTGGTGATGTTCAGGATCAGCAGAAACACGCGGTTTGCCGCGATGCTGACGTCAACAGCGGGGCCATCCCCCTTGGCGTTTACCACCGTCTTCTCGGGAACAAGAAAGGTGTCAATCATGGCGAGAATTGTAGCCGAAAATTGTGGTAATGACAGCTCAGGGACGCGACTCAACCTAGATCCTGTATGTCGGTCTTACCGATTCAATCGCTTCGTAAGATCCTTCGCGAAAAGCCGCTCAGGATGACCCGGCCGATTCTGAGGATCTAGGCCGCATGCACTGCATCCAGGAACTGGCGCAACACCTTTCCCGCTTCCTCGGGCCGTTCCCAGACGGAATAATGTCCCACTCGCGAAATTATCTTCATCTGACTGCCGGAAATGTTCTGCTTCATCAGTTCAGCGTCGGCCACGGGCGTGAGCGTGTCTTCATCGCCCACAAGAATCAAGGCTGGGACAGAGATAGTTTTCAACGTGGGAGTCGAATCTGGACGCTCCGCCATTCCCTTCAGCACCAGGCTGATATCTTCCGGCGACATCTTCAACATCATCTTTCGCGCCGCCTCTACTAAATCTGGACGAGCATGGCGAGTGGTTTCGCCCAACAGTTTGGGCAGCATGCTCTCGATGAATGGTTCCACGCCGCGCTCTAGGACATCTGCGGCTGATTGCAACCGGCCAGCGCGGCCTTCCGGCGTGTCTGGTTGCGCCTTGGTGTCGATGAGTGCAAGTGCGGATACTCGGTCACGGTTTCGCCGCCAGAATTCGAACAGCACGTAGCCGCCGATCGATACACCCGCGAATGCTGCCCGGCCCACTTTCGCATCATCGAGGATACGACTGATATCCGCAGCATGCTTCGCCATCGTCGCTGGGCCTTCTCCTACGCCGGAATCTCCATGACCGCGCAGATCGGGCAGAACCAGGCGATAGCGAGAGGCCAACAGCTGTGCAGCCGGCAACCACAATTCATGATTTGCGGGGAAAGGATGCAGCAAAACAACCGGTGGACCGTCGCCCAGGATCTCGTATGAAATTTGGGCATCACCGCTTTGAATTGCGATCATCCTAAAGATTTAAACACAAGAATGCCTTCCGGAAATCGTAGGCCATAAAGGCAAAGTGGGCGGACGCGACGATCTCCACACTATTAGGGGTTCGTGACCTGTTGCTGCCCACTTGGCACTGGATGCATTTCCGGTTCTTCCGGCATGACAATCCAGGCAATGAGGTAGGACAGCAATCCGAGACACGGGGGTATGAGGAGAAGGACTAGCCACACCACGCGTACGAGCGTCACATCCAGATCAAAATATTCGGCAAAACCAGCGCACACACCCGCGATTTTGCGGTTCGCACGTGAACGGACCAGCCGCTTACGCCCGATCACTCCACCCACTCGAGTGCCGCAGTAGGCGCACAGGTTGGCATCGTCCTGGATGACTTTTCCACAATAGTTGCAATACATGGGTTTCCTCCCGCGCTGTAAGATACGCTGGGTTGAAGCAAAAAGTTCCGTTTTCGCTACTCTTGCCGGTACGCCTCTTTCATGCGTTTACGCGCAGTCTCGGCCGGAGCAGTGTTCACATTGGTCGCAACCACCGCCTGATATTTCTGAAGGGCAAGTTCGCGTTTTTTCAGCACATCGTACATTTCACCCGCGCCCAGGTTGGCTTTCTGTAACACCTCGGGGTCGGGTTTCTGAATCTGGTTTACTTGCTCATAAGCTGATGCCGCGCCTGGATAGTCTTTCTGGGCGCGCAACAAATCGCCCAGACTGAGCGCTGCCAACTCATAATGCAAATCAGGATACAGTCCGTCGCGCCCGGAGTGCCAAATCTTCTGATAGGCGCTGACAGCCTCTGAATTGTGTCCGGAAGCGCGCAACAGATTTCCTTGCTCCAGAGCGATCAACAGATTTTGTGGATACCGGGGCACCAGACCGTGCGCAATTTCCAGGGCTTCGGGATACTTGTGCTCCCGGCGGAGGAACAGGAGCAAAACAATTTTTGCGTCGGTGCTGGTTTCCCCGCCTCCGGCAGCAGCTTCCTTGAGATAACGAATCCCTTTCTCTTTGCTACCACCTTGTCCGATCACCTTCACTAGGATTTTGACCCCCCAGGGCAAACTACCCAGCACGTAATTATGCGCACCTACAATCAATTTCGCATCGGTGTAGTCGGGGGAAAGTTCTAACACTTGTTCGTGATCCTTGCGCGCTCCCACTGCACTTTTCAGCGCCGAATACCAGGAGCGTTCGACCAGCGCGGTGTAAGTCGACAGTTGTCCACGAGTGACGCCGCGGGCATAGAGTGCGTCAACATCTTTGGCATTCGCAGCCAAACGCTTTTCCTCGAGTCCGCGCGCCGTCTCTACTAACTCTTTGATACGTTGCTGCACCTTCGGGTCCGCGGGACGATGCGCCGTGGCCACAAAACTGTCGTTGGCATACTCGCCGGTGTTCAATGCCCCCATGCGATACAGCTCTTGAAACAGCACTGCAGTCAGAAGATGGTTCACCGCGAACGGATCATCAGGATGTTTCTGCAACACCTGCTCGAATTCCGAAATCGCGTGCGTGTAATCCATGTTGTAAAAGTGGTCGAAGGCGGCGGTGTTCAGAGGATCCGCAGGGCGGAACGAAAGCTTTTCGGCAGACGCAGCGTGCGTGGCCACCAGCAGTAGCAAGCAAATGAAGCAGCAGTAGTGAGGCGCGCGCCGAGGAAACAACATCGGAGCCTCCGTTGTGAGTTGCGCACAGTTTACCTGAAGGGAACCGTGGGGTCGCGTACCACAAAGGTCACCGTGGTTGAGTAGGAGTTTCAGTGGGAGCCGCTATACTGCGCTCAGCGAATCTTTCTAAGTAACGAAGTAAATCTTGCTCTGCCTGGGTCAGAAGCAGGAACTCGAGAATTAGCAAGTGCCTCGGTCAAAAGGGGTTAGAAGAGCGTATTTTTTGGCCACTGGTTTGCGATGTAAGTAGTGAGGAGTTTCGCATGGCCGAGCTAGTCCACGACGCACAGCACGAATTCTGGCGCCCTCCCATTGCCCAGCAAGAGGTTGCGGCTCCTGCCATGCTTGAGGCCTGCGATAGTTGTGGCACCGAGTTCATAGTATCGGCACGCTTCTGTCATGCTTGCGGCGCGGCCCGGCAAACGCAGCAGGCAAGCCTCCCGGTTGCGCCTCGTTGGACTCGCCACCTTGAATTTCAGAACATCAAGCGCATGCTGGGGCTGTCCACAGCTTCCCTGATTGCCTTCTCTATCGGCTTGTTATGCCTGCTGGCGGTAATGGGTGTCGGAATCGTTTACACGGTTCAGAGTTTTGCTGACTTTCAGGCTATTCAGTACTATCGCGTTCAGTGGCTGCTGGCTGCGGTTGCGGCATTCATGGCTGGGCTTTTACTGAATCGAAACTCCCGCCCTTAACGCCAATACTGCCGCCGTCTCTTCGCAATTCAGCGTTGATTCCGTTTCTACCGCATCCTCAGAACACCGGCTCCGGATCCGCAATAATAGTTCGTCGCTGCTGATACATACGATAGAGATGATGCACCGGCCCAATGCCTTTACCTATCGGATGCGCGTTGACGATAGCCGCTGAAACGTACGCTTTCGCCAGCAACACAGCTTCTGGCAAGCCCCTGCCTTGGGCCAGGTGACAAGTTATCGCGGTAGCGAAGGCACATCCCGTGCCGTGGGTGGAAGAGGACCTCTGCCGGTCAGACTTGAAAACTTCTTGCTCGACGCCACGCTTACTCGTGAAGCTCAAAAGATCAATTGCCTTCTCCAGATGGCCGCCAGTAATCACGACTGCGGCAGCTCCCATGGTGTGAAGTTTGGCGGCCGCTGCCCGCATCTGCTCCACATTGGTGACAGGCAATTCGGTCAGGCTGGAGGCTTCGTCAACGTTGGGCGTTACTACTGCTGCTCGTGGCAACAACCTCTCAATCATTACCGTCACTCCAGTTGCGTCGAGCAGGCGGGTGCCAGAAGACGATGCCAAAACGGGGTCCAGCACCACATTGCCCAGTTCGCGATGCTCAAGAAAGTCTGCTACTGCCTGGACGACTTTCGCCGATCCCAACATTCCGATGTGTATCGCCGCAATTTCGAGATCCGCTGCCAGTTCTTCAAGGGTCTCGGTCACCAGCGGGGGTTCAATTGGTTGCACACGTCTTACTCCCGCGGTGGATTGCACCGTTAGCGCGGTGATGCATGCCACGCCATAGCATCCGTGGGCGGCGATGGCCTTGATGTCGGCGGTGACGCCGGCACCAGAGCTGGGATCGAAACCGGCAATCGATAAGACGACGGGCGGAGGTTGGGTCATATGGGGAATCTATCGAAAGGCAGTGGCTAGTGGCTAGTGGGCGGTGACCACAGACGTGCCGCCAGATATCTGCTGCTTCGGGCCTTTAGTCGCTGACGTACGGGGACAGCGCCTAACGGCGCATTGGCTAATGTCACGGTACGGGATCGCTGAAGCGATGCCCTGACACGAACCCACAACTCGATCCAACCAACCGCTAGCCTCTGGCCACTACCCGCTGCCCACCGTCCCAAGTTGCTGAAAACTAGGGGTAACCTGTTACTTCACGCCTATCCCATTGAATTCATTGCAGTTGTAATAATTTCACCCTGCGCGAGTCATGGTTATTTACTACATAGTTAACAATTAAGATGTTTAGATACAGCGACATCTTCGATGTTACTCAATATTTACGTGAGGTTACGTGAGCGATCTAGTACTAAGTGGTAACTTTATACAGTCATTTACTGATTGACAGGGGGAACCTAGACGGTTAGCATCGCCCAATCCTAGGGGAAGCGGTGGGGGAGGACAAATCGAGTGCGAGGTGACTGAATGGGAAGAAGCATAGCTCATGGACTGGCGATAGTTTTATCGGTCGTTAGCCTGGGAGCCGCCCAGAGGCCAATCAGCTCAGAGTCCGGTACTCGCCCCAACGTACCCAAACGTGTGGTACTAGAATCACGCGAAAGAGCAGGAAGTCCCAAGCCCTATCAAGTGGGAACGGCTTCCTGGTACGGAAGCTACTTCCACGGCAGGCCGACCGCCAGCGGCGAACCTTATAACATGTACGACCTTACAGCGGCTCACCGCAGTTTGCCTCTCGGCACTTGGGTCCGCGTCACCAATTTGCGCAATGGACGAGCCGTGATCGTGCGGATCAATGACCGGGGTCCCTACGTTGCCCCTCGAATCATCGACGTTTCTTATAGCGTGGCACGCATTCTCGAGTTCAAGGCTCGAGGCCTGCAACGAGTGCGTCTGGACGTGGTCCAACCGAGTACAACCCTGGCCATGCTGCGCCAGTAGCGTATTCGCTTTAAACCTTCTACACTCCCCCAAGCATGCGTGATCCGCGGCAACGGTTGATTGTCGCTTTGGATGTACCGTCGGCGGCCGCAGCACAGAAGATCGTGGCGGCGGTGGGCGACTCTGCCTTGACGTACAAGGTGGGTATGCAGCTCTATACTGCCGAAGGCCCCCGGGTAGTTCGTGACCTGGTAGCCTCGGGGCGGCGGGTATTTCTCGACCTCAAATATCACGATATCCCCAACACTGTCGCGGCGGCGGTACGCGAGGCCACCCGGCTTGGGGTCAGCATGTTGACGGTCCATGCTTCCGGCGGAGGCAAAATGCTGCGCGCCGCCACCGAAGCGGCTCGTCTCAATCCTTCCATGATGGTATTGGCGGTAACGGTGCTTACCAGTCTGGGCGACAGCGATTTGGACAAACTGGGAGTGCGCGGTCAGGTGTCCGATCAGGTCTTGCGGCTAGCTGCGCTGGCCATTGCCGACGGCTGCCACGGAGTGGTTGCCTCGGCCCAGGAGGCGGCCGAGCTGCGCAACCAACTAGGCGGCGAGTTCGCGATTGTGACCCCGGGAGTGCGTCCGGCTGGTGCGGGGCACGGCGACCAGTTGCGGGTTGTCACGCCGGCAGAAGCCATCGCTGCGGGGGCTACGCACATTGTCGTGGGACGGCCCATCACGGAAGCTGCTGACCCGGCCAGCGAGGCCCGAGCGATTCTGGGGCAGATTAGTTTTTAAGCTTAGAGTAACTCCTGGAATTCTTGTTCCTGGTTGAACGGCGACGGGTTATAGCTTCTCGTAGAATTCGCAAGCCGAGCACGATATAAACACTCCGCCGGGGATCCCTCGCTCACGATCTTTCACCCGTTTCACAATGCGAGTTGGTTTGCCGCACTTGGGACAATCCGTGCTCTTGGAGGTGTCCATCACCTTTTTTCGGTCTGCGGTCTTCGCGATTTTAGCCATCGTTTTCTCCTGATTCTCTTACGACCCGCACAATCCTGCCAGGCCGATTTTCTGCTCTCTCTGTGAGTGAAGGCGGTGTCAGTACTGTTTAGGAAAAGCTCTGAAGATTACTTATCTCAACTCTCGCCCGCCTCGATTTTACCGCAAGGTCGCGGGCTCTGTCTTGCTGGAGCGAGGAGACGAATTTCCAATTTAAAATTCCGGATTTTCTCATGTCAGATCTCAGATCTTAGTTCTCTGTTCTCAGACTCTGGCTATGCCTGCCACTCCGGGCTTTGCCGCCATCTTCAATTGTTCTCCTTCGCCGCCCCAGCCGCTGCGAATGATGTTGGTGTAGAGAGCGAAGGCGCACGCCGCAGCCAAGACCAGCAACAATAACCCTTGCCACATCGGGCCAAGAAGCACATGGCCCAACCCGAATAATGCCAGATAGACCATGGCGCAGCCTAAAACCCAAGACAAAAGATTGCGTCCCAGGTCTCTGGTCGCTGGGATTTCCGGAGCGAGTTGCGCGATGGGTTGCCATCCGGTAATTTGCGGGCGCACGTCGCGGTAGAACTTCAGAAGAACCTGTTCAGGTTCCGGCTTGGTGGCATAGGTGACGATCAACCAGACCAAGGTTGTAACTGCACTCGTGGTTAGAGCAGTCTTGGCGAATACAACTGTGCTCGAGCCCGAGAATGGCGCCGCCCAGCGCAGGAAGATCGTCATGACCAAAGCCGTGGCCATGGCCGAGATTTCGCTCCAGGCGTTGATCCGCCACCAGTACCAGCGCAGGAGATAAACGCCGCCGGTGCCGGCGCCGACTTCCAATACAGCCTGCCAGCCTGAACGGATATCCGCCAAGAGCACGGAAACAAGGGCGGAAGCAATCACCAACAGAACCGTCGATACACGGGACATCATCACGTAATGCTTGTCGTCGGCGTCGCGCTTGATGAACCTGCGATAGAAATCTGAAACCAAATAGGACGCGCCCCAATTGAGCTGGGTGGCAATCGTAGACATGAATGCGGCCATAAATCCGGCGACTACGATGCCGCGCAAGGCCGGCGGCACGTGTTGGCTGACAACCAGCATGTATCCGGTCTCGGGATGTTCCAGGTGCGGGTAGAGGACGATTGCGGCCAGCGCGGTCAGTATCCAGGGCCAGGGCCGCAACGCATAGTGCGCGATGTTGAACCACAGAACCGAAAGCAATCCGTTGCGCTCATCCTTGGCGCTGAAGATACGCTGTGCGATGTAGCCGCCACCGCCGGGCTCTGCTCCGGGATACCAAAATGCCCACCATTGCACTCCGATGTAAACCACAAAAGTCAGCACGGGCAGCAGCCACAGTCCCTCCTGGGACCACGGCCGCGAGAAGTCAGGAAAAAATGCAGCAGCATCACCGGCGCTTGGTCCGGCGGCTGCGCGCATCTCTGCCAGTTTGTGAAGCAGAGACCTCATACCTCCTGCGGCGGAAACGGCATACCACGCCACTCCGATTACGATGGACATTTTTAGCGCAAATTGGAACAGATCCGTCCAAAGCACACCCCAGAGGCCACCCAGAGCTACGTACAGACCAGTAAACGGAATCAGGAAGAGAACACAAATAGCCAACGCGCGGTGATCGCTAACCCCCAAGGTGGTCGCCACAATGCTGGTCATGGCTTTCGTGACCCATCCGAGGATGAGGCAATTCATCAGCAGCCCGAGATAGACGGCGCGGAAGCCACGCAAGAACGCGGCGGGTTTACCGGAATAGCGCATCTCCGCGAACTGCACATCGGTGAGCAAACCAGAACGCCGCCAGAGCCGCGCGAAGAGGAAGACGGTCATCATTCCGGACAGAAGGAAAGCCCACCACAGCCAGTTTCCCGCAATGCCCTGCGTGTACACCAGTCCAGTGACCACGAGCGGCGTGTCGGCAGCGAACGTCGTCGCGACCATGGACGTGCCGGCGAGCCACCACGAGACGTTGCGTCCGGAGACAAAGTAGTCGTCCACGCTCTTGCTGGAGCGTCCGCGAAAGTACAAGCCCAGAACTAATGTGATCGCCAGATAGGCGATAACCGCCGTCCAGTCGAATAGGGTGAAGTTCATGGCTGCAAAGGATACACCGGATAAGAATATTGCCGACGTAAAAATGAAGGTCCTTCAGATGGTTCTTGACATGGATTTCAAACAAGAAAGCCGCCCGAGATTAGCCTGGGCGGCTGTTAAATGTGGGTGCGAATGCGGTTACTTTTTTTCTCTCCTCTCGCCCTTCGTTCTGTGGGTGTTGTCGTACTGAATGCCAGCTTGAACGTGATTGATCGCCTGGTGAGTGAGGTTCAAAGCCTGGACGCGGTGTCCGCCCTTATCTCGATCCGCTTTCTCCAACTCTTCCGCGGCTGCCCGCAGATGCTGGAGCGCTGCCTGCATGTGGGGCTGGTCCTCGGCGTAGAGGTATCGCGGAGCCAACAAAATCAGCGCAAGTGTGAGCACTATTCCGATATGGGTTACGTGAGTTCTCATGCTCTCTCCTGTTGGGACGATGGTCGGAAATTAGTAAAAGCTGAGGTTTGCTGTCAACCAAATACCAACACGTAACGTTCCAGGATGAGAAAAAAATGCCTATCCGGTATAGAGCATCTCCACTACCGTGCAGTCATCGTTGAGCGGAGTGCCGGCACAGAAGTTGGCCACGGCGGCGAAAATATCTTCGAGGGTTCCGCTTTTCGCGGCGACAGCCTCTAAACGCTCATTGTCGAAAAAGTCCCCACTGGCGTTTTCTGCTTCGGTGACACCGTCGGTCACCAGCACCAACCGGTCACCCGGATGCAGGTCATAGCGATCGCTCTCGTAAACGGCATCGGCCAGCAGGCCGACCGGCAGATTGCCGTGCGAGGGACGGATGATCTCGTGGTTGCATACGAGTAGTGGCGGAACATGACCGCAATTCACATACTCCAATTCCCCATCCTGGCGGATACGGGCGATGATCACAGTCGCGTATTTTTCACCGATATGCTTATGAGTAAAAAATCGGTTGACTGCGGCCACAATTTCAGTCAGCGGCATCCGGGCGATCAGCTGCGAATAAATCATGCCTTGAAGGGTTGAAGCCAGCAGCGCTGCCGAAACTCCCTTGCCGCTGACATCAGCCAGCACCACTGTCAGGCCATCTTCGGTGTTGACGGCATCAAAGAAGTCTCCCCCAATCTCTTTACAGGAAAGATTTCTGCCGCTCAACCGCGCGAACGGAACTTCAGGAATGGTCACCGCCATCAAGCGCTGCTGGATGGAGGCCGCGATGGCGAGCTCCTGCTGATAACGCCGGGCGGCCTCTTCGGCTTGCACCAGGCGCGCGTTCTCAACCAACGATGCCGCTTCGTGGGCAATGGCGCGCAGAATGTCATTGCTCACGCTGGATATATCTCGCGAGGCGAATCGCGAGTCCACATATAACGCGCCCATGACCTCGGCCGAAGTTTCCGAAGGCGAGGCACTTTGCGCATCACGAGTGGCCTGAATTTGAGGCTTGCGTAGTGGAATGCAGATGACGGTTCGCAGATCGTAGGCAACAATGCTCTGCCGTCCTGCCAGATCGAGTGATCGACTGGTGTCAGTGGTGACGAACTCAGAATTCGATTTCAGGGCATCTTCCAAAATGGAATGAGAAATAGTCTTGTCGTCCAGCAGGGGTTCGCCTTTGGAGTTGCGACCTGCTGCCAGACGCAGATTGCCATCCTCGGCTTTCAGGAAGACATAGCCTCGTTCGGCACGGGTAAGATTCAGCGTGGCATCGAGCAAGGTCACCAGGATTTCATCCAGAACCCCGATAGTGTTCAACTTGCGCGCGGCTTCCAGGAAAAGCGTCAGTTTTTCAAGATCGGTGGTTTCAGTAGAAATGTGCATGCCAGAGATCTGGCTAAGAAAATCACGGGCGCTGTTCGTGCTTGCGTTGTGGGGATGAAAAATGACGTAGGCGACATCGCGGACGCCGAATTCAAGGCGATCATTCCGTTCCAGGGTCTTGCGCTGAACCCGCTCGCCGTTGACGAAGGTCCCATGCTTGCTGCTCTGATCGATCACGCAGAACTGCCCGTTTTCTGAGACGATCAGGGCATGATCGCGAGACACACGAGGATCCGCGATAACCAGATCCTTATCAATTTTTCTCCCCACGCTGAAGGGACTATGGTCGAGATTAATGTTGCGTTGCTCATTGCCCTCGACGAAGACCAGGATGGGGAATATTCCAGAGCCGGCGTTCGATATCGGACCAGTAATGGTTTGGAATCCCATGGCGACTGCAGAGGCTCTCGCTTCTACTCACTCTATAATGACAGCACTCGAGGTCGGCGGGAAGGGGGCATAAATCGTTCTGCCTCCCTGGCTGACAGCTTTCTGAATCCTCAGCCCTCAGGCAGCTCCACGCCGAAAAGCGGCAACCGCCTGTTGCTCGGTATCATAGACTTCGAAAACTGTAACCAACTTCGTGACCTGCAAGACGTCCCGCAGCCGCTGGCCGAGTCCGGTTAATTTGACATCGGCGCCGCCGGAACGTGCCGAAGAATAGACGCCAACCAATGTGCCGAGGCCGCCGCTATCAATATAAGTAACTCCTGAAAGGTTGAGCACAATCTGCCGGGTTGAACTCAACAGGCGCTTGAGAGTATCCCGCAATTCCGTTGCTTCTTCTCCAAACATGATGCGGCCGTGGCAAGAGACGATAGTGACTCCATCAGTCACCCGCGTCTCAATTTTGAGGTTCATCTCATCCTCCGACATCATCCCCACGAGGGTTCGAGAAGCCTAACCCGTGGTCTCAGACAATGCAAGTTTTGGACCCTTCATTTGACGAGCTTAGGATGGTTCTTTGCGATCCACGCTTCAACCAGCTCGTAGAAGTGCTTTGCGTTCGTGACAAGCTCTTTGGCCTCGGTTTCCGAGGCCACGCGTGATTGCGCGTAGTCGATTTGGTTGCGCTTGCGCCTGCAAGTCTCAAAGTACTCTGTCACCCCTTCGGCCGACTTTCCGAGTGCAAGCGTGGCGCTCTCTAGAGATACTTGGTGATGCCCAGTCCTTGCGGTAATTCGGTAACCCGCGCACGCTACGGCCATATGGGCAGCTTGAAGAGCTGCGTTGTCCGCAGTAGCAAAGCGGCGATCGGCGGAAAGCCCTGCAACGCAGGCGTCTTGCAAGTCGCGAGCGATGAGCTGCCGCATGTTGTTCAGCTCCTGTCTGGACGTCTTGTGCTTTTGGGCGTCCTTATTTGCCAGTAATTGCGTCCAGCTCACGTTCGCTTCCCTTAACAAATTGCTTGGGGCGCTTCAATACAGCGGTGAGAAAATGATCATTCTCATTAACCTTGTCACGAAATTCATCCACGGAATACACGGTTACATTCAGCTCGCGGCCAAGAGCGCGCTCGGCTTTCCTAAGCGCCGGCGTCAATTCTGCAAGACCAATATTGCCAATGACCATTACGTCGATGTCGCTGGCCGCGTGTTCGCGCCCCCGGGCAACGGACCCGTACACAAATGAGTAAAGGATCTTGCCCCCAAAGGCTGCCACGGCGGTCCGAATCGTTGGGGCGATCCCGGTCGTTTTTTCGAATATTGCTCGTAGTTCGCGGTAGATTGGCGAACGTTTTTGCGCTCTGAAATAAGCACGGTTACCTTCTCGTCTCTGCTCAAGGATGCCGGTGTCGACAAGCGCAAACAGCTCACGTTGCAGGCTGGAAGGGGTCGTGCCCAGGTACTCCGCGAGCTCAGACAGAAACCACCATTTGTCCGGCTGGGTCAGAGTTGCAGCCAAAACCCCCTCCCGGGTTTTTGGGAAAAGTGCTTCCAAGGGGCGCTGTTACGCATAATGCGTAAATTGTTACGCATATTGCGTAAATATGCACCCTTGAATAGGACGAAGAGCGAGCGGTAATGATAGAGCCTAATATCTTGAAAGGGCGGCCACTTGTATACGATCACGTACTCTGCCGAGCCCTCTCCTGTACGGCCCTTCGCGGTATGCTTCTGAACGAAACAAAATCAGTGAGCATAAGAGCTGTGGCGCCCAGCACAGCCAGCGGAATCCCGAGGCTCGTATACAGCGGCAATGCCCATGCTTGCTGAACCACCTTCGCTGGCACGATGAGCCCCGCCAGGCTAAGACAAAGCGTAGCCAGCCAAGGCCACAAGACAAGTAAGCCCGAGACTACGTAAGCCAATCGCGTGATGCGACTCCGGTTCCAACTCGACTTGGCCTGTTGAACCAGGAGGAAGACGGCAGGGAGCAAGAGCAGCTGGTTATACGGCGCGACCATCGGGACGACGACCACGGTCGCGGCTAGAACTACGGCCGTGGCCAGGGAAAAAGCCGTCGTGCCGGCCGGCTCGCGACGTAGCCGCCAGCAAACAGCTGCCAGCGCCAGCAAGATCAAACCGCTGATCGCTCTTCCCCACCCCGGCGTGACCAGAACGTCCAACAGCGATCCCGCGCCGCCGGTGTATTGCCGGTAGGCTGTAATTGCCTGGCGAAACTTTGTCAGCCATCCCGGCAGCAGGTACTCGGATCCGCCGAGGACTGCAGCCATGGTCAAGGCGAATCCCCAAAAGAATCCTTGGCGCCGGCGCCAGTCGCTGATTGTCCACAGGATTAACCATGCCGCCAACGGCCAAACCAGTTGAGGTTTTATGGTGGCCAGGGCCAGCACGATGCCTGCCAACAGAAAATGGCCGGAGGTCAGCAATAGGGCGCAAAGGGCGATGAATCCGCTTACCACAAGGCTTAACTGCTGGAGCTTGATTCCCTGCACCGCAGGAAAACTACCAATCGTCAAGATAATAAGGATCGCGGTGCTAGTCGCCGAAGGACGCCAACGTAATGCGCGCAAGCAGAGCGGAACGGTAGCTATCGTGATGATCAGCAATAGCCAGCGGAAGCCAGCCTGCACGACCGAGAACGGCAGCATAACGGTCGGAGCGAGCAAAAACACAACGTACACCGGGTAAGCAAAACCTTGCTGATCTTTGGGATCGTCATGACGAGCCGGGTCAAGAGGACGTCCGTAGTAGCCGGCCTGGATTTCCCGCGTGACATCGCCGCCGTAGGGATCGCGATGATGGAGCAGCAACTCGCGCGCGCCCAGCCAGCGCGGATAGACGTCTGAAAGATTGCCCCGCGGGCGCCCATGTGCGGCTGCATCAGCCCGCTGATAAGGGACCAGCACATACTGCACGTAAAACCACATGCTTGCCGCCAGCAGCAGCGCAATCACCAACCCTGCTTTGGGATTCCTTAACAATAGGGTGGCCGAAACGGAAACGCCCCATGTTACAACTTATTGCGAACGATCCTTTTGCGAACGACCTTTCCCCATGAGATTGCGAATTCTCGTTTCGACCGTCATCGGAATCGCCAGCGGCATATTTTGTTGGTTCCTGCTCACCCACTTTCACCAGGGCGCAGCAGACTTCACTTGGGCGATTCGCGCTGCGAAGTATCTGTTGGCAGGAAAAAATCCTTACGACACACCGCTCGAGCAGTATCCGATGACCGCGGCGCTATTCGGATTGCCGTTCTTGTGGATGCGTCCGGAAGCCGCAGCCGGCGCCTTCTATGGCATCAGCTCAGCGCTGCTGGCTTTCGGTCTCACACGCTATGGTTATTACCGGTTGCTGATATTTCTTGCATATCCCTATTGGGCAGGCATTCTGACCGCACAGTGGTCGCCACTGATCGTGGCCAGCGCTTTCTTTCCACTATTGCTTCCGGTGACTATGGTCAAACCACAAATTGGTTTGCCGGTTGCGCTGACCCATTTGACCCGCCGCGGAGTGATCGCATGTGCCGTGGTTTTACTGCTCAGCCTGGTGGTAATGCCGCGATGGCCATTGTTGTGGGTGGGGCAACTCGGCTATTACGAGCACTTCATACCATTGCTGGTTTTGCCGGGGCCTTTACTGGCACTTGCGTTGTGGCGTTACCGTGATCGGGACGCAATTTTGCTATTGCTGGCGGCGATCATGCCGCAGAGGTGGTTTTTTGACTCCTTCATCTTGTGGCTGATTCCAAAGTCTCGACGCGAGATTCTGGCTACCGTGTTTTTTAGTTACGGAGCTGGCATCTGGCGCTGGTATCACACCCCTCACAGCTTCACTGAGGTGGGACGATGGACGGTGATCTTCATCTATCTGCCTATGCTGGGAGTTGTGCTTTGGCGAGGGCTCGTTAAAAGAGACAAGCCTGCCATCGTACCGTCCGAAGCGGACTCACATAGCTTGCGTCACGGGAATCTGGCTGGGACTTCCCAGCCGTGAGATTTCGCTCGCCAATCCCCATGTCCAGAACAGTAATACCGGAGTAAGCAGACTCAACTTCCCATATTTTTGCAGAAGAAGCATCTGGAGCGGACTGACGAACAACACAAACATTGGTCCCATGAGAGCTATCCGACTCCATCCACCCTTCACATCGACTCCTGCAAGATGATTCGTCAGCAGCATGACCGGCAAAAATAGCAGGGCTAGATCGTAGGTGTTGGCGTGATAACTCACAAGAATCGTGCTGACCACCACCAAAGAGAATCCCAGATCGAAGGCTGTTCCCTCTCTTGCAACTCTCCACTTCGCCGATGCGAACAGCAGCAAAGCAGCCGACAAGACTGCCACCACGAGTTGAATAACCAATTTCGAACTGTGCGCCGCGAGAAAAGTATGGAGCAGGCCGCGCAGATTGGGCATGTCGACCGGCACGATCGCGCCATGTCCCATCACGGTCTCGACATGCCACACGAACGAGGGATAGCTCAGCGCCGCGTTCCAACCAATAATGGCTACTGAGACCATTGCCAGAACGAAAGCTACTACCGCAAATCCGAGCAGCGCTTTTAGTCTTTTGTGAAGCAACAGGATGAATACGAGAGGCAACACCAGGTGAAACCGGAAGAGTCCGAGCCCCAGCCAGCAACCTGCGGCCAAATCATTGTTCTGTTTTAGAGATACGAAAGCGAGAGTAAAAAACAGTAAGAGCGGAAGAATGTCCTGCCCCTGCAATAAATCGAAAAAGATAGGATAAAAAGCCAGGGAGACGAATAGCCAAAACAGGGCGGAGACGTGCCTGAGTTGGGGCAAGTGATTCCGAAGTAAAAATGGGAGTGATAGGAGAATCAGAACATTGACGGCGTTCCAAAGCAGATAGGCCATCGGGTACGAAAACCATGCGAAGGGTACAAACAGAAGGGCTTCCCAAGGCGGGTGAATATAGGGCAGAGGACCTTGCCGAATGCTGACTCCAGCGGCAAATTCCTGCTGGATACGATACTGAGTCTGACTGTCGTACAACTGCTTGCGCACACCTTCACGCACGATTTTTCCCGCGGAATAGAGCGCTGTAAAGTCGGGATAACCTTTGCGAATCAAATCCCGCGACCGCCACGCAACTGCCACATGCAGGGAAAGCATTCCCGCCAAAAAAAACAGCACAAGCTTTTTGTATTTCTCCGGCTTCATGAAACCTTGATCTTCAAACCAGCCGATTCTACCTTGTGTGCCGGCTACGGTATCATCCACCGCAGGTGAATTCTTTCCTGCAAACGCGCCGGATTTTTGTCGCGGTGCTTGTGCTTGGCCTTTTTGCCCTGGCAGCGCGCGGCGTGTCCGATCCCGATGTGTGGTGGCATTTACGTACCGGTCAACTGATCGTCGAAAGTCATCAGGTCCCTCATCTGGATCCCTACTCATTTACGCGTGCAGGTCAGCCGTGGATCAATCACGAGTGGCTCTCTCAGGTCACGATATACGCTATCTATCGATTGGCGGGATGGGGAGGATTGATTGTGGCGTTCGCAATGATCGTCGCCACCAGTCTTTGGATGGTTTACCTGCGCTGCCCGGGTTGTCCCTACATTGCAGGGATATTCATGGTGTGGGGCGCCACCGCTTCGGCTCCGAGCTGGGGCGTACGTCCGCAAATGTTTTCCCTGCTGTTGGCTAGCATCTTCCTTTTGATACTGGAGCATTCTGACGAACATCCGCGCCTGCTGTTGTGGACAGCGCCGCTCACAGTGCTCTGGGTGAATTTACATGGAGGATACCTGGTTGGAATTGGCCTGACGATCCTGTTTCTTGTGGGTAACGTTTTGGAAGTGATGTTTGGCTCCGAGAACTGGAAGCAGGCTGCCCCCCACCTGCGCAGGCTGGCATTAGTCTTGGTCGCATGCCTGGCGGTGGTGCCTTTGAATGCGAACGGGATACGCATGTACCGGTATCCTCTGGAAACCCTCCGTTCCCGCTCCATGCAGACTTATGTCGACGAATGGTTTTCCCCGAACTTTCATCAAGCTAAAGAGTTGCCTTTTCTCTGCATGCTCCTGGCCGTTTTGCTTGCATTAGGACTCTCGCCGCGACGTTTGCGCGCGCGAGAAGTGCTATTGCTGCTAGCGACCATGTGGATGGCATTGCGCTCGGTACGTCATATACCGATTTTTGTACTGGTCACGGTGCCGATCCTCAGCGCATCGGCACAATTCTGGCTGGATGAACGTGGTGCGGGATCTTGGGTCGGCTCGACGGTAAGCTCGCCCCGATCACGCCGAAGGCTAGTGAATGCAGTGGTAATGGTGGCTTTCGTAGTCTTCACTATCCTAAGGGTGCGGGTGGTGATAAGGGACCAGCCAAAAACTGAAGCGCAGCACTTTCCGGCAGGGACGGTGTCCTTCCTGGCGAGACAACGACCGCCGGGTCCGATATTGAATAACTACAACTGGGGTGGCTATTTCATTGCCAAACTGTACCCTGAGTACCGGGTTTTCATTGATGGCCGCGCCGACCTGTACGGCGATTCCTTTATGGATGATTTTTATGCCACTTACCACTTAACCGAGGGATGGAAACGTCCGATAGAGCAATGGCAAATCCGGACCATCCTTCTGCCTCCGGATGCTCCCCTCGTTACTGCGCTTAGATCGCAGCCGGGCTGGAAGCAGATTTATTCAGACTCTCAATCTGTCGTATTGACTACGGACGTAAGACCTTAGTAGCACTCGTATTCTGCAATATATATCTCGCTTCGCTTGAGCTGCTGAGGTATCATAAGGCGCGCATATTTGAGCCAACTGGATGTCCGGCCCTTGCGCGACCCTCCCCCACGTAAATTTCCTTCTTATCGCGAGGTTGAAACGATGGGAGTAATGCACAGGTTGTGGCAGGGGAATGCCGGACAGGACGTCGCTGAGTACGCCATCATGCTCGCGGTGATACTGGCTATTGCCGTGGGCACCATTCGGCTTATCGGCGTAAGTGCAGATACCGTATTTTCCTCCGTTGCGAGCGCGGTTCAATAGGTTGTAAGTTGTAGATTCATGAAAGGCAATGCTTTGGCGCGTTTGACAGCGCCGGGGTTTGCATCGCACCACCCCCCTGGACGGACACCCTCGCCAGGGTCCACAGACGTATCTCTAAGCCCGGGATAGAATGTGCAAGATTTTGTCGCCCGACTAGGGACGCGTCGGGTATTATGGGCGGGGGATTTGAGACCGTCTCCTTTCCCTTTCGCAAGCCATTGATTCAGAAAACAGAAGAAAAACGTGGTTACGGGCCGAGGGTGCGCAGAAGCTTGCGCAGGATCGGGCTGGATGTATATCTATCAGCTTGATTAGTCGGCGGGAGCGTTTAGGGTGAAACAGATTTCTTACCGGCTGTGGTGGGAAGACGAAGCACAGGATATCGCGGAATATGCTGTAATGCTGGCCGTGATCCTGTTGATCGTCGTCGGCACGATCCAGCTCATCGGATCGAGCGCGAACAATGTATTCTCTTCCGTCGCCAGTTCGATTCAGTAGCCAGGCCGGGGGTTTTTGCCGCCGGGCTTTTGCTATCCGACTCCAGGATAGGCCGCTGGCTGCTCACCCTATTTTGCAATCGAGGCTGGGCGCGCCCTTGACCTTGCACGGTCTTGCTGTCCCTTTTCGGAGGCCGTGCGCTCATCGAGATTCCTGAGGAGTAGCAATGAACCGTAGCAGGCTTTTGTTAATCGGAATTGTCGCTCTGGCACTGGGCGCATTCGTCAGCTTCACCGTTTACCGCAATCTGCAGTCGAGGACACGGTCAGACACTGCGCCCGGGGTGGATGTGGTTATCGCCGCCGGCGACATCCAGGTGGGCGCCAAGATCGAGGACAAAGATGTGAAGGTGGTCCGCTTCCCCTCCGGTGATCTTCCCCCCAGCTGCTTTCATCTGAAATCTTCGGTCGTTGGCCGAGGGGTGGTGCTGCCGATTGCCAAAGGAGAGTTTGTTCTCCCCCTCAAATTGGCGGGTGAGAATGCGGGCTACGGTTTGCCTTCCCTGATTCCACCCGGAATGCGCGCCATCTCCGTGCGCGTGAATGAAGTGGTCTCGGTAGCGGGCTTCGTTTTGCCGGGCACACGGGTGGATGTTTTGCTCACGGGAAATCCCTCCGGCGCAAGCGAGCAGCAGACTACGACTGTGCTGGAGAACGTGGCCGTGATCGCCACCGGCCAAAGGCTGGAACGAAACGCCGCCGGCGATCCACAGTCGACTCCAGTCATCACTCTGCTGGTTTCCCCCGATGACGCGCAGAAGCTGACCCTGGCCAGTACTCAGGGACGCATTCAGTTGGCGTTGCGCAATCCTCTCGACACCAAGCAGCAGGACCTGGCTTCGATGAGAACCAATAGTTTATATAAGAATGTTTCTGCTCCAATGCCGGTTGTGCGTGAAAGACACAAGCGCAAGACGGTCCAACTACCCCCGGCGCCTGATCTTTATACGGTCCAGGTAATTCGCGGCAACAAAACAGACTTGCAAAAGTTCTGAGGCCCATTTCAAACTTCCGAGGTCAGAGGATATGTTGATTCGCTCCCGCAACCGGGAGAATGGCGAGATGAAAGTTCCTACCCTGGCGCTGAAGTCAGTAGCCGTCTTGCTGCTGAGTTCGGCGATGGTTGTGGGTTCGCAGGAACAGCCAGCTTCGAGCGTGCCCAAGGTCCAACCCTCGCCGGAACAACCGGCTACTGAGGCTCCTCAGACCGGATCTCAGCCGGCGCAGACGGAGCCTCAAAGTGCCGCGCCCTTGCGGGTGATGGTCGGGAAGTCGCTGCTGCTAAACACCAGAGAAAGAATAAAACGGATTTCTGTAACCGACGCGGCAATCGCCGATCCGCTGGTGATTGCTCCTACTCAGATCCTGGTCCATGGCCGCGCTCCTGGTGAGGTTTCATTGTTGATCTGGGATGAATTGGAACGTTCGCGCAGCTTCGACCTGCGTGTGGATGTGGACGTCAGCGCCGTCGCCGAAGAAGAAAAACGCGTTTTCCCGGATGAGCAAATCGCGGTCACGCCTTCCCGCTCCGCCATTGTGCTGTCAGGGCACGTGTCCACCGAAGACGTAGCTAAGCGCGCTGGGATGATCGCGGATGCCTACTCCAAGAATGTGGTGAACGTGCTGACTTTCGGTCCGGTGGGCGCGCAGGAAATCCTACTCGAAGTGAAGTTCGCCGAAGTGGACCGCACCGCAGTGACTCAGCTTGGAATCAATCTCTTTGCCCCAGGACTGGGGAATACCATTGCACAAACCCAAACGGGGCAATTTGGAACCATTACCACCACTCACCCGGCGCCGACTATAGTTACCACCCCGACCGGAACGACCACGACGTCAACGCCGTCCACTGTGAATATCAGCGACTTTCTCAACGTCTTTGTGACCCGAACCGATGTTAACGTTGGCGCAGTCATTAAAGCGCTGCAGCAGAAAAATCTGCTGCAAATCTTGGCCGAGCCCAACCTGATCGCGGTCAATGGCAAGGAAGCAAGCTTTCTGGCAGGAGGGGAATTTCCCTTCCCCGTGGTACAACCTGGCAACGGAGTAAACGCGATAACCATTCAATTCAGGGAATTCGGCGTCCGCCTGAAATTCACTCCTGTGATCACGCCGAGCGGGAACATACACTTGAAAGTGATTCCCGAAGTCAGCACCTTGGATTTCGCCAATGGGCTTACCATTTCCGGCTTCAACGTGCCCGCGCTGAGCACCCGGAGGGCGGACACTGAATTCGAGTTGCAGGACGGGCAAAGCTTCGTCATTGCGGGTTTGATGGACAATCGTGTCACTAACATCGCCAACAAGATTCCGGGACTGGGCGACATTCCAATTCTGGGCAACTTTTTCAGGAGCAAGAGCACGCAAAAGAGCAATGCCGAGTTAATGGTTCTGTGCACCGTGCGCCGCGTTTCGCCGAGCGCTCAGCCGCCGACGGGGCCTGCGAATCCGCAGCCGTTTTTGGACAAGAACAAGTTCGATGGAAAGAAACCGTCGGGCAGCAGCAAGTAGAAATCTAGTTTTGAAAGTGAGCTTCGGCAGGTTGGTTGCAGTTAGGAATTTGTAGGGGCCCAAGCAGGATCAATGCCCGAACTTTCTGTAGTAATTGTCGCATCCGATAGTGAACAGCGTGCCGTGCTGCAGGTTCTCGTAGACGGCACCAGCGTAGCGCGGGGGGTGCATAGTTGCCCGACCTATCCCGTTGCCGCCACCGATCCTGTCGTACGCAGGATTCAAGGGGCGAATCCCGAAGTAATTCTGGTGGATATCCCAGTCGATAACGCGGCACTGGCTCTGCGGGCGATCGAATTACTGCATCAAGAACTGCCCGACTCAGCCTTGTTTTGCGTTGGCAGCATGTCGCAGCCCCAGGTCATTGTGAACGCCATGCGGTCGGGAGCGCGTGAGTTCATTCAACGTCCTACTACCACCACGGATCTTCTGGAAGCCTTCGTCCGATTGGCTACAGCACAGCGAAAGGTGCACCGCGAAGGAGCGCGAGGTAAGGTTTTTACCGTCGTGAATGCCAAGGGCGGCAGCGGCGCCACCACCATTGCCGTGAACCTCGCTTTGGCTTTGCAGTCGGCCCTTGGCAACGTTGCCCTCATCGACATAGCGCAACTCGGTCATGCCGCGCTGCACATGAACTTGAAACCGCTGTTCAGCGTAGCCGACGCCATCCGTAATCTTCACCGCCTGGATAGTTCCCTGCTGGAAAGTTTCATGACCCGGCACAGTGGTGGGCTGCAATTGCTGGCCGGGGCAAATACGCCGGTCAGTATGGAGCCTTCAACAACGGAATTCGCCCGGCTGTTCGACATGCTGGTAAGTCACTTCCGTTATGTGGTTGTGGATGCGTCTTCGCGCATGGATGGAACCACACGGCTAGTGTCGAACCTGTCAGAGGCCGTGTTGCTGGTGACTCATGCCGACGTCGCTTCGCTGTGGAGCGCAGCCCGCGTGCAGCAGTATCTGGGAGAAACCGGCGGACGCGAGCGCGTACAACTTGTTCTTAATCGTTTTCGCAAGATTCCGGGATTTAGTGAAGCCGATGCGGAAGCTGCGGCGGGAGTAAAGTTACTGTGGAAGATACCCAATCAATATTTTGCGGTCTCCACTGCCATCGACCGGGGAATTCCGCTGATGCAGCAAAATCATACCGATATTGCCCGTTCCTTTACTGGACTTGCGGCTCGTCTAACCGCGAACGACGTCGATGTGAAGCGCACTGCCTGGTCGTTATTCAAGACCGTGTAGAAATTTAGTCAGACATAATCATGGGCAATTTGCAGACCTTCGAAAGAACCGAATATCAGCAGGTAAAAGCCGACCTCCATCGCAAGATCCTCGATCGCCTGGATCTGGAGAAGCTGGGCCGGACGCCGGGCGACGCCGCCCGCGAAGAAGTACTGCTGCTGATTCGCAACACCGTCAACAGCGAGGCCGTCCCCCTCAGCTTCGCCGAGCGCGAACGTCTGGCTCGCGAGATCCTGGATGAAATCTTTGGGTTGGGCCCGCTGGAGCCTTTGCTCAAGGATCCCAGCATCTCCGACATCCTGGTAAACCGTTATAACCGTGTGTACGTGGAACGCGGCGGGAAACTGGAGACCACCGGCCTCAGCTTCAAAGATGACCAGCACCTGATGCAGATTATTGATCGCATCGTCTCCCGGGTGGGCCGGCGTGTAGATGAGTCGTCACCCATGGTGGATGCTCGTCTGGCGGACGGCTCGCGTGTGAACGCCATCATTCCTCCGCTGGCTATTGATGGTCCGTGTCTCTCTATCCGTCGTTTCGGCCGGGATCCTGTGACGGCGCGCAACATGATCGAGAACAAGACTCTGACCGAACCTATGCTGGAGTTGCTCTCGACGATGGTAAAGGGACGGCTGAATATTCTGATCTCGGGTGGAACCGGCGCGGGCAAGACCACGCTGCTGAACGTCCTCTCGGGTTATATCCCGAACAATGAGCGAATCGTCACCATCGAGGATGCCGCTGAACTGCAAATGAAACAGGAGCACGTGGTAAGGCTGGAAACCCGGCCGCCCAACATCGAAGGCAAGGGCGCGGTGAGGCAGCGGCAGTTGGTCATCAATAGTCTGCGTATGCGTCCCGACCGCATTATCGTGGGCGAGGTGCGCGGCGAGGAAGCGTTCGACATGCTGCAGGCGATGAATACTGGCCACGAAGGCTCCTTGACCACGGTCCACGCCAACTCGCAGCGGGACGCGCTGGCCCGTATCGAGAGCATGTTCTCCATGGCTAATTTAAATATTCCGGAACGAGCGGTTCGTCATCAGATCGCGTCGGCCATTCACGCAGTGGTACAAATCGCGCGCCTTTCCGATGGTGCACGCAAGGTAATCGCGGTTTGTGAGGTCACTGGGGTGGAGGGCGAGGTCATCTCTATGCAAGATATTTTTCTATTCGAACGGACAGGAATTGATGAGGGCGGCAAAGTGCGTGGAATTTTTCGCGCTACTGGAATCAGGCCCAAGTTCGCCGATCGTCTGGCGACCGGTGGTTGCCGCCTGCGTCCCGCATTATTTGAATCTCGGATGGAGGTCTAGAAAGCGGGGCTTTCGCTTCCGAACTGTATATGTTGATACTGACCGTCATAGTCGTATTCGTGGTTGTCTCGCTGGTCGTTTTTGCCATCGGCTCCCTGCTCGATCGGCGGAGCTCCCGCGCCCGTCTGCTGCGCGACCGGTTGGCCAGCGTGCAGAAGGCCGCGGAACGCAAGCCCAGCGAAGAACTGGCGTTGCTGCGCGACGAAATGTTGAGCGAGATTCCGGCACTCGACAACCTGCTGCGCCGATCCGCCAGAATCTCCAACCTGCAGACATTTCTCTCCCAGGCTGACTTGAAAACCCGTGCCGGCAACATCCTGATGTTGTGTGTGCTTAGCGGCGTGGCTGTGGCTCTCGTCATACTAGTCCTGACCCCATTTCCTCAATTTGCCTGGCTCGGAATATTTATCGGCGCCATCTTTCCATATTCCTATGCCTCCTTCCGTCGCACCCGGAGGTTCAAGAAATTTGAGGAATTATTTCCCCAAGCCATCGACACACTGGCCCGCGCCGTCCGTGCCGGGCATGCCTTTACCACCGCTCTCGAACTGATTTCCAATGAGATTTCAGAACCTATCGCTTCCGAGTTTCGCAAGCTGTTCGAAGAGCAAAAATTCGGCCTACCGGTCCGCGATGCGTTGCTGAATCTTACCGAGCGCGTGCCCCTGGTGGATGTGAAGTTCTTCGTCACCGCGGTCATGCTGCAGCGCGAAACCGGCGGCAACCTCGCCGAGATTCTGGATAATTTGTCTTACATGATCCGCGAGCGTTTCAAGATCATGCGCCAGGTACGGGTGTATACCGCACAAGGCCGCTTAACCATGCTGCTGTTGATGGGATTACCGCCCATCATCGTAGTCTCGATGTCGATTATTAATCCGGCGTTTATTCAGCCACTATTTGCAGATCCCATTGGCCACACCCTGATCGTCACCGGCATAACGCTTCAAACCGTCGGATATTTCATCATCCGAAAAATTATTCGGATTCAGGTCTAGAACATGGCAATGCTTCTGGCAATCGTATTGTTCTTGACCGTTGCCCTGGTTGTGTTTTCCTTCGGGGCGGCCGCCTATGCCCCCTCTTCCATGTTGGGATCGCGTTTGCGCGCGCTGGGATGGCAGAAAGCTGAACCGCAAGAGAAGCCGGCATTCAAAGAACGGCTGGAGCAGGCGCTGGATCCCTTGAGCCGGGCCCTACCCTTATCGCCAAGGGAAGTTTCTCGAACTCGAGCCTGGCTCATCCAGGCTGGTTATCGAGATGCACGCCACTTGACGATGTATGTTGGCAGCCGGGTGCTGCTGGCATTCATGGGATTGACGGTGGTAATTGCGGCTGCCGGCTTCAAGTCTTTGATTTTGATGGCGAGTATCACGGCCTTTTGTTTCTTCCTGCCACGATTCGTGCTGAAGCGCATGATCCGGGACCGGCAACGGCGTATCACGCTGGCATTGCCCGATGCATTGGATTTGACCGTGATCTGCGTCGAGGCCGGGTTAGCGTTGGACCAGGCCCTGATGCGAGTTGGCGAAGATCTACATCACGCGCACCCCGATTTGAGCGATGAATTTTACCTGGTAAACCTGGAGATGCGGGCCGGCAAACCAAGAGTCGAGGCCCTGCGCAACCTCATCGAACGAACTGGTGTAGATGATGTTCGCGCCCTGGTGGGTACTCTGGTTCAAACTGACCGCTTCGGAACCAGCGTCGCCCAAGCCTTGCGGGTGCATTCCGATTCGCTGCGAACCGAACGCCGCCAAAGAGCCGAAGAACAGGCTGCGAAAACCACCATCAAGATGATCATTCCTCTTGTGGTTTTCGTTCTCCCCTCTATCATATTTGTCACGTTGGGGCCGGCAGTGATCGAGTTAGTTCGAACATTGATGCCGGAGATGCGACGATGAAGTCGCAACTGTCAGCGGGCCGAACCAAGGAGTTGTGATGTCAGAACGGGGATCTGTGGGCTATGCTTTTAATCGGACGCGCCAGGCGTATCTCGCCACCCAGTTGTCCATCGCCGCAACCCACTGGTCTCGCCTTCGCGGCCTGATGTGCACCGAAGCCGACAGCTTTCATGCAGGACAAGGTTTGTGGATTGTTCCCTCTCGGGGAGTTCACACCTTTGCCATGCGTTTCCCGATCGATGTGCTCTACTTGAATGAGGAGAAGACTGTGGTTCACCTGGAACAGGATCTGAAACCCTGGCGAGTCGCTCCGGTACGCATGCAAGCCGCGTCCGTAATCGAGTTGCCCCGCAATATGCTGCACTCCACAGGGACATCGCTCGGAGATGAGATCGAGATTGTTTTGGGACAGGCGCGGGAGGCAAGCACGCAGTGAACGACGCACCCAAACTTTTAGTGGAATGGTCATCGCCATGGCAGGAATTCGTCACCGCGATCCGGCCCGCAATGGGGCGTTCGGGAGAACGTCTGGCAGGAGAGGCTCGCAGCGGATTGTTCCCTTATCGGGGAATGATGATCTCTTGGGTTCTGGAAGCGGTAATCTTAGTCGCCGTAATCATCGTGCCCACCCGGCTGGCTCAAATGCGTCCGTACGTGCCGCCAGTTCTACCTAAGTACGAGATTATTTATTTTTCGGGTGAGGAGCTGCCTCGGGCCGAAGACGCTGGCGGCGCACAATCCGGACGCTCCGGGCATGCAGGTGGACAGGAAGCCCATCATCGCAGCCAAACTATCCGCGTCGCGCGTGGAAATTCGCTTCGAGAAAAGGTCGTCGACGCTCCCAAGCTGAACCTTCCGCGTTCCGATGCCGCAGTGGCCAATCTTTTGGCCTTTAAGGCGATTCCCGGTCCCGCGCCCGCCGAAGGATTGAAATCTTCTGCCCGGCTTCTGGCGATGTCTCCGGCGGCTGTGGCCCCTGCGCCTCAGATTGATCGTGACAAGATGCAGAGTTCGCCTACGCTTGACGCTGCCGTAATTCCGCCTGCGCCCGCCGCTCACCGCGAATTGGCCTCGCTGCGGCTGCCGGGTTCGCATGCTGCGGAGATCATTCCGCCGCCGGTCTCGGCTCCGGAGCAATTTTCGAATTCAAATCCGCAGCTTACGCTGCCGGCACCGACCATCGTCGCACCAGCGCCGCAGATGACTCACGAGATTGCTGCGGGACCAGGATTCGGCGCGGGCGAATTGCATAAGCAAGTTGTGCCACCGCCGGTGCAGATGGGCAAAGCCTCAGCGGAGAATCGCAATATCGGAGGCTTGGGCAACGCGGCAGTGATAGCGCCTCCAGTGCAAGTAGGTGGGGGTTCGTTGCAGCATCAATCCGTCGGCGGCTTGGGCGGAGGTACAAGCGTGGTGCCACCTCCCCCCTCGGTCTCGGCGTCCAGTTCGGTGGGCGGGCAAGGAAGCGGAAATCGCGGTTTGGGACGCGGCGGTGCGCTGGATATTGGAACACCAGCGGCGCCTCCGGCGAGCGGGGGCAGCAGCGCGGGCACAGGCGTTGTGGTTTCCAATCAGCCCGGATCCAAGGTTGGTGTGCCGGGAAGTGGCGGAACTGGCTCTCTGGCAATGTCTCCTTCCGGAGGAGAAAAGGCCGGACTCGGCGGGGCCGGTGGCGGCTCAAGCATTGGCCGTGGCAATGGATCGGGCAGCGGATTATCCGGTGAAGGCCCGGGTGCGGCCAAGGCTGGCCCCGGTTATGGTTCCGATGTGGCGGCGCGTGGCGGCATTTCACCTTATCCTGGCACTGGCGGCGCGGGCAGCGGGACCAGCGGGAAACCAGTAGTTCCGGGAGTTTCGGTGCGCGGCGGAAGCAACATTGTCACCCTTCCCGGTTTCGGTTCCGACGGAAACCAATCTGCAGGCGGCAGTCACTCATCCGGCACTGATAGTCATGGATCTGCGATCACTGTGGTGGCCACTTCGCGTTCCGGAGGCGCATTCAACTTCTATGGCGCGCTGAAGGGCGACAAGGTGTACACCATCTACATTGAGACCGGCTTAGGGACCGCAGTCATGCAGTTTGCGGATCCTACTTCTGCGGCGCACGCTTACGCCGGCGATCTCACCGCTCCCGAACCGATGCGCGCCGAGGTTCCCTCCGACTTGCAGCGCTCGCGGCTGGTGATCGCCTGTATTCTCGATCGCTCCGGATTGTTGAAGAATCCGCAGGTACTCGAACCCGGTGGCCGCGAAATGACCGGCAAGGTTCTGGCGTCGTTGCCTAACTGGAAATTCCGTCCTGTCCTGCGGGGAGATCAGCCGGTTGAGGTGAACGCGATTTTGGGATTTAATATCGACACGAGGTAGAGAGAAAGTACGACTTACGATTGTCGATTTACGATTTGTGATTTTTGATTGTTGATTTCAATCCCTCAACATCTTGTCTGAGATCTGAGAACTAAAATCTGAGATCTGAAATTATTTACTTGATCTTCTGAAAAAGCACCGCAGTGCTGTCCTCATAAATCAGGTTCCAGGTTGGCGTTACTTTCAGGATATTGGCTAACGAACCTCCTGTCGGCGCGAGCACGCAGTCCACTTTCCTCTCATTCAGAAATTTTTCCCAATCGGGCTGTACTTGGACTACCTTCAAGTAATCCTTTAAGAAGCGTTCGCCGTACAGATCGTGGCGATCATCTACAAAAACTCTGGCGTTGGGGGAAAAACGGTAGATCAAATATCCACCCCAATAGTCGGGAGCGAAGATCGGTTCCTCGATGCCTCGCTGGGCAATCACTTCGGCAGCCTGCACCGGAAAGCGTTTGGCGTCGAAGTGCGCGTCCATGACCTGCCGCGCACCCAACCTTCCATGTTGTATGCAAACCACGAGCCCGAGGATCAATGCCAACGCTGGCCAAAGATGTCCCCGAAATCGCAACTCCATTTCGGTCATGCGAGAGGCAAATGCATTGCTACCTGAAATCAATCTTCGCAACCGGAGGCTCATCTTTTGTGAAGCGCCGACGTCTGAAATTGATGCTGAAAGTATTGGAGCGACAATCAGCGTCAGAAGTATGGACGAGACCGGCAGATTGCGCGACGCGTACAAGCCGCTATAGGCCGCGAAAATTATTACCAGCAAATGGGAGAGGCTCAATTTTTGCCGCTTTGTCGCCACCGCTGCCACCGTAATTAGCAACAGCGCGGCGAAACACTGTTGCGCTACGCCATGAAAGTTGGGGGAAAGAAACTCGTCAATGTGATTCATTAAGAAACGGTTGGAAAGATATAAATAAATGTGGACATGAAGTTTGTAACCGTAAGGGTTAATCAGCGTGGCGAAAAGTGAAAACAGGGTCGCGATCGCCAGACGTTTCAGCCATCGCCCGATCGTCTGCCGATCTTTTCTATCTGAGAAGTATCGGATCAATCCTGCGATCAGGTAGAGTCCACACAGTGCGATGCCGAGCAGAAATCCACCGTGAAGATTTGTCCAGAGCGGCATGATCACCGGCAACCAGAGCAAGCGGCGGTCCTGCTTGACGTGAGCAGCAGTTTCCAAAGTAGTTTCTGAACTATCGAGCAACTGAAACCAAATTACTGTCAAAAGCCAACTCAACACGTGGGGCCGCGCAAAAAAATGAATAGTCGAAGCGCCCACCGCCAACATTAGCAGGATCACGGCTACAGGCAGACTGCTTCCGCGATGCAGAGCGAGGCGAAGCACAAGTGCGAATGTGGCAGCGATCACAACCGCGGTAAAAAATACGACACCATTCAATCCGAGCCACTGGTAGATCGCGGCAATGAGCACGTCGTATAACCATTCCCAGGCATACCAAGTCTGGCCCTGCATGGTGTATGAAAATGTATCGGTGCGAGTGATCGAGTGGGTGAGTAGGATTTGTTGTCCGTTGCGAATATGCCAGCCAGTCCCGGCATCTTTCAGCAGACGACCCGCCAGCCCTCCGCCTGTCAGAGCAATGAGGAGAACGATGAAGATGAGATCTGCGACCGAGGGTATGAGTAACCGAAACCAGGGAGAGAGTATGCGAAGTTCTGTTGCCACTGACACTCGGCCTTCAACGGTTTGCGATGGATCTTGGATCAATTCGCTGGCCTGGAACTAGAAGCTATCTCATATATGGCCCTGCATTGCTAGCATTCACCATGTGTAATGCGCCGTATACGTAATCGCCTTCTCTCCATCCGGCGGAATCGTCAGAGGAAACTCAATGGTCTTGCTATCCGTCCTTCGATACGGATCGGACTTAGCCGAGATATCCCAAGTAATCCAACGATACAGGTGCTCTACTACACGAACATCCACCGGCTCTTTCTTGTGATTGCGGACCTTGATTTCGAAAGATTCGTCAATCGTCTGCCGATTCGTGTCGACCCGGTAGTCGGTGCGGCGACGCTCGCCCGTTAGGTCGAAAGCATTTCCCGCATAGACACGCACCTTTTCGTCGTGCGGAGTGTGATCGATCACGTTCTCCCCGGTGAACTCAATTTGCCCATCGTCATTGCGTCTGTAGAACCGCACCCGCCCTTTGGGGAGCGGCATGCCCAAGTGGTTGGCTTCCGAGTTAGCGAACTCTCGCATAACCCATATTTTAGGATTCGATTCCGTACCATAGGAGAAATCATTGCGAATGTTCTCCCAGTTCCATCCGTTATAGCGAGTGGGGTCAAGTTTGAGGCCGTCATAGACGTAGATTTGTGTGGTCGAAACGTTACCCGCTCTTATGAACTCCACCTGTTTGGTTTCACGGTCATCCAGAGTGGTAGAACGGGCCAGAGTATACAGGTGATATTCGTCGAAGGTTCTTTCCGTCACCGGTGGGGTTTCTGCGCCGTTTATTGGGCCGGCACTCGCGAACACCTGTACTCGGTCATACATTTGTTCTGGTTGAATCTTGTTTACGTCTCCCGCCATCAGCTTGATACGAGCATTCTGAAAACGCTTGCCGCTCTGATTGTCCATTGTGACCCAGCCGACAACGTCGACGGCGTTTCCTTTTTCCGGCGCGACAATGTTGTAGTCGGCTTCCCAGGTCAGCCCCCCGGTGACATACGAAAATTCAGCCCGCAATGGTCCGGGGTTCGGGGTGGAGAGCAGCCATTGCAACGTCGGCTTGAGCACTGTGTCGTTGCCGAGGGTGGGGAATAATGGCGTTCCCGGCAGGCCGAAGCGCACCTTCCCGTCGACCTCCACGATGGGCTGCTCCGAGCCGCCCTGCGCCATCTGCGCCTGGTAATACTGAGTGCCGTACTGGCGCATCGCTAGGGGGCTGTGAGGCACATAGCCGCTTCGGATGATCTTCCCCGGGACAATTTCTTGCTTGTTTTCGCGAGGCACCAGGAAGTCAATCGTTTTGCCTTCAAATAGTGAAAGCAAAAGCGACTCTGACAGCGGATCGGCACGGTAGTTTTGCTCCAGCACTTGAATAAATTGTTTCCCGGTCGGGTCGCGCAAGATCACGGAGTCAGGTTCCAGGTGCATAGTGATGTCCGTGACACGGACGCTATTCACGCCGGACTTCAGCTCTAACGGTAGTTCTTGGCGAACGACGGCAAAGTTCTGGTTGTAGATGGTTAGCGAAGGTTGAGCAGGATCATCGGTAGCAAGCGAGAGGGTGCACAGAGCAACCAGCCACACAAATCGGCGGATCACAGATCCTCCTATTCAATGAGTTTGGCTCTTTAAGGAACTTTGCTCAGCCTATCTTCTTTGGAACGCAGGAGGTAAGTACCACTTGCAGGACATTTCTGGTCAGTCGAAAGCTCAGGCGAGGCTAATCCATTCCGAATTTCAGGAAAACGAAAATGCTCATCCTGGCTAAAATGAAAAGTTCAAGCGATCTTGCTGCCGGATTTCCCCGCGAATACTGGTTCGCGCTCGAAGTCCCTCTGAGGAACCGTCTTGCGCTTTCGAAACGAGCTCAACCAGTTCTGGAAGGATTCCATGTAAGTATAGAAAACGGGCGTGATGTAAAGAGTGAGCAATTGCGAAAAAACCAATCCTCCGACCACGGCCAGGCCGAGCGGACGCCGCGATTCCGCTCCCGCACCAAATCCCAGCGCGATGGGCAACGTGCCCATGAGCGCAGCCATGGTGGTCATCATGATGGGACGGAAACGCAGCAGCGCACCTTGATAGATGGCTTCCTGCGCCGATTCGCCGCCGTCGCGCTGTTTTTCCAGCGCCACGTCGATCATCATGATGGCATTTTTCTTGACGATGCCCACCAGCATGATGACGCCCACGAACGCGTAGAGATTCAGATCGAGATGGAAGATCATCAGCGTGAGCAGCGCTCCAAAACCTGCGGACGGCAAACCGGAAAGAATCGTGATCGGGTGGATGAAGCTCTCATACAAAATTCCCAGCACCAAATAGATGACCAGGATCGCCATCAACAACAACAGCCCTAATCCGCTGATCGAGGACTCAAAGGCCTGCGCCGTGCCCTGAAAACTGGGGCTGACGGTTGCGGGAAGCATTTCCCGTGCGGCTTTGTTGACAGCGCTGACCGCGGCTCCCAATGACACTCCCGGACGTAAGTTGAATGAAACCGTCACCGCCGGCAATTGGCCCAGGTGATTGATGGTGAGCGGTCCCACGGTACGCGTGAGTTTGGCGACGGCATTCAACGGCACCAGTTGTCCGCTGCTGGAGCGGACATAGAGCATCGACAGTGCCGATGGGTCGAGCTGATATTGATTTTCCAGTTCTGTGATGACTCGATAGGCATTGTTCGGCGCGTAGATCGTTGAAATTTGGCGTTGCCCGTAAGCGCTGTAAAGCGCGTCTTCTACTTGTTGGGCGGTAACCCCGAGACTCGACGCTTTGTCACGATCGATATCTACGTTGACCTGTGGGTTCTTAATCTGTAAATCGCTAGTCACGTCTTGCAGCAGTGTCCGGAATTGGGGATCGCTGCGTAGCTGGCTTTCGAACTTAGGCTCGTCCTGATAAAGTTCGTCGGTATCCGGAGATTGCAACGTGAACTGGTACTGACTTTTTGTGAGCTGGCCGCCGATGCGGATGGGCGGCAGCATCTGAGGAAAAGCGTTGATTCCCGGAACCGACGCCAGTTTGGGACGGAGCTCCTGAATGATCTCTGCCGCTGATTTGCGTTCGTTCCGCGGCTTCATGCGCACAAAAATCCGTCCCGCATTGCCTCCTGCCGCCGTCGACATGAATGAATCTACCCACGGCTGCTGTAACACGACCTGAGTCAACGCCAACTGATGTTCGACCATGCTGTCGAAAGAAATGCCTTGCGGACCTTCGGTGAAAATGAAGATCTGGCCCTGGTCTTCATCCGGCAGGAAGCCTTTGGGGATCACAATAAAGAGATAGACCGTTGCCACCAGGACTGCGGCGGACACCGCCATGGTCGCGACTCTGTGTCGCAGCGTGAACTGCAGCGTGCGATCGTAAACCCGCAGCATGCCATCGAAAAATCGCTCGAACAACGACCACAGGCGTCCGTGATGAGTTTCCGCTTCCTTCGAAGCTCGCAGGAACCGGCTGCACAACATGGGAGTGAGACTGAGTGATACCACGCCGGAAACCAGAATGGCCGCGCCAATGGTGACGGCAAACTCATGCAGCAATCGGCCGAGGATACCTCCCATGAACAGTACGGGGATAAATACCGCCGCTAGCGACAGCGTCATGGAGATAATGGTGAAACCAATTTCGCGCGCGCCATTGAACGCGGCCTGCATGGGAGGCTCGCCCATTTCCATATGCCGAACAATGTTTTCCAGCATGACGATGGCGTCATCCACCACAAAGCCCACCGAGAGCGTCAATGCCATCAGCGAGAGGTTGTCGAGCGAGTATCCCAGTAAATACATGATGGCGAACGTGCCCACGATGGACATAGGCAATGCCATGCTCGGAATTGCCGTGGCCGACAGGTTTCGCAAGAACAGGAAGATGACGAGAATCACCAGAACCAGCGCCAGAAATAGTGTGAACTTAACGTCATTTACCGACGAGCGGATGGACACGGACCGGTCGTAGAGAGTGGCTACGTCCACCGACGGCGGCATCACGGTTCGAAAGCTGGGCAGCAGTGCCTTAATCGAGTCCACGACTTCGACGGTATTGGTGCCGGGCTGGCGTTGAATCGCCAGAATGATTGCGCGTCGCAAACCTTTGTTGTCGAAAAACCAACTCGCTGTCTTATCGTTTTCAACTCCTTCCACCACCGAACCCAGGTCCTTGAGGCGAACCGGAGCGCCATTCCGATAGGCCACGATCAGCGGTTCGTAATCAATCGCTTTCTTAAGCTGACCACTGGCTTGAACCACGAAAGCCTGGTGCGCACCGTAGAGCGTCCCCGTCGGCAGATTCACATTGCCGTTCTGAATGGCGGTGGTGACTTCATCGATTCCAATCTGACGACTCGCCAAAGCCTTGGGATCGAGTTTGGCGTGAACCGCATACTTTTGCGCGCCATAGACGCTGACCTGAGCAACGCCGCTCACCATTGAGATGCGCTGCGCAATCAGCGTTTCGGCGTACTCGTCCACATCGGAGAGACGCAGAGTGGGTGAACTGAGCGACAGGTAAAGAATCGGCGCGTCCGCCGGATTTACCTTTTGGTACGAAGGCGGACTCGGCAAATTCTGCGGAAGATCTCGTGCCGCCTTCGCAATCATCGACTGGACGTCCTGAGCGGCGGCATCCAAGCTGCGACTCAGGTTGAATTGCAGCGTGATCTGTGTGAAACCTGTCGAACTCGATGAGGTCATCGAGTCCACGCCGGCAATAGTGGAAAATTGCTTCTCTAGGGGCATCGCTACTGCCGACGCCATCGTTTCGGGTGTCGCGCCCGGAAGACTTGCCGAAACCAAAATGGTGGGAAAATCTACGTTGGGTAAATCGCTCACCGGCAACAAGCGATAGCCCATGACACCAAACATCAGAATCCCGAGCATGACCAGGGTGGTCATCACGGGCCGGCGAATGAAGATTTCGGCTACGTTCATGACTACTACTCTCCGCGCGCTCGGGGACTCTGGGAATTCTGCGCAGTCCCGGTGCTTCCAGTTGCAGATGGTGGCACAGCGGCCTGCTTCACTTCGACTTTGGCTCCAGGCACTAATCGTAATTGCCCATCCGTCACCACTCGCTCTCCGGGAGCGAGACCCTTATCAACCACGGCTTGTCCATCACTGCTGCGGCTGACAATCACGGGACGGGTTTCGACCGTCATATCAGGCTTAACTACGAAAACGAATTGTCCCTGCTGTCCGTTTTGGATAGCTTGCGAGGGAATCACGATCGCCTTCGGCTGGTTGGCGAGGGTTAAGACTACGTCCACAAATTGCCCTGGCCACAGGCGACGGTCGGGATTGGCAAACTGACCTTTTATTTTGATCGTCCCCGTGGCCTGGTCCACAGTATTGTCGATAAAACTAAGCTGGCCGATGGAAGGACCTCGGGTGTCGTTGGGAATGTAAGCCTTGATGGGAAGTTTGCCGCCGCTGGCGTATCTCTTGATTTCGTTCAAGTACTGCTCCGGCACGGTAAAGGTGGCGTAAATGGGCTGCACCTGGTTGATGCTGACCAGGAATGGAGTGTCGTTGGCCTTGATCATGTTGCCACGATGAATCATCAGCGGACCTGTACGCCCGTTAATCGGCGAATAGATCGAGCAGTACTGAATCTGGACGCGAGCGTTTTCGACTGCAGCCTTGTCGGCTCGCACCGCCGCATCGAGCGCGTCGGCATTGGAGCGAATCTGGTCATGCTCTTCTCTGGAGACCACTCCCGAAGCCAATAAAGCTTCGTAGCGCCGAGCTTGGGCTTGGGCATTGGCAGCCTGCGCCTGATCTTTCGCCAACATGCCCTCTGCTCTTTTCATATCTGCCTCGAGCGGACGCTTGTCGAGTGTGAACAGCAGTTGGCCTTTCTTAACATCGTCTCCTTCTTTGAAGAACACTCCAGTCAGCTCACCGGTGATCTGGGTTTTGATGGAAACATTCGAATAGGCTTCCACTGACCCGATCGCCTTGACTTGCAAGGGGACATCCTTCTGCTCAACCTCTGCAGCCATAACCGGCACTGTCGGATTGCTCGGCGGGGCGGCTTTGGTACCGCTACACGACGTGAGTAACGCCAAAACACCACATGCCAGAATTGCCGGCGCGCCGCGACGAAGTGTTTTATCCAACATGGTTGCCATGTTCCTGTGTTCTGCGATTGCGATGATTTTATTTATTACCATTATTGAATTTTGCCGTCCGTTGTGAAGACGCGATTTCAGGTGCAGACAGCATGCCTTGCAGCCATACTTCGGCCAGCGTCTTGCTTACTTCTTGGACGGAGAAATTCTGATAACGTTTTCCCCCAAATAATTCCTGAATCCAGGAGTGATAAACTACCATTCCCAGGAAACCTCGGGCCGCGAGCAATGGATCCACTGGCCGGAACTTCCCTTCCGCAATGCGCCCGCGAATATAGTCTGCCAGCACCTCGTAGCATTCCGCGACATAAGTACGAAAAAAACGATGGGAAAGGCGGTGGTTCTCCAGTGCGCTGTAGAGCAATAGACGGGAGAGTGTCTGGTCTTTAGCTCGTCGCTCCAAAATCTGGGTAGCCACTCCGGAAAGCACTTCCAGATCACTGCCGCCGGCGCCAAGACGTTCGCGCATATGTTCGCCGGGCGCGGCCGCTTTGATTTTGCGCTCAATGACCGCCCAATAAAGCTCGTCCTTGGATGCAAAATGCCGAAAAATTAGAGCCTCGGTCACACCCGTCTGTTCGGAAATCTGTTTGGTGGTGGTACCTTGGAATCCCTGCCGGGCGAAAAGCTGTGTCGCCGCCTCCAAAATCTGTTCGCGGCGGTCGGCCGCTGAATACCGAACTTGCGCTGTCGCCATAAGTAAGTAAATACTTACTTATGATATAGATGGAGCGCGATATGTCAAGCGCGACCGCGATTCTGGCTATCCGGCTGAATCGCGGCGATTGGGCGGTGAGCTGAGGCGATCTCCACGTGTCAGACCTCTGGGGAAAAACACACGCTGAACCTCAACGGGTAGCAGTCCCGCAGGGACGACACAATTTGCCCACCGCTTTTAGCGCTTGGACCGCGCCAAACGGACTAGAGTCCCGGAGGGGCGAAATACCACCAAGCTCCAGCGCAGGCAAGCAGCTGAGAGCCAACAGAAATTCCGGGTTCTTTCCGCATTCCCTGGAATCCTATAAGTTGGCGTTTTAACTAGAACCTATGGAAGCAAAAATCACGCCACATGTGGTTATCATCGGCGGCGGCTTTGGTGGGCTGACGGCTGCAAGGAAGCTAGCTCGCTCCCCGGTCAGGATCACGCTGATCGACCGCAAGAATCATCACACCTTTCAGCCTCTGCTCTACCAGGTGGCCACGGCGGGCCTTTCTCCCGGGGAAATCGCTGCCCCTATTCGTTGGATTCTTCGCGGCCGTCCTAACATCCAAGTCCTGCTCGCGGAAGTAGAAGACTTCGATCTCTCACGGCGCGTAGTCAAAATCTCCAATGAAGAAATTCCCTACGATTATCTGATAGTGGCTGCGGGAGCGACCCATGCCTACTTCGGCCATGACGAATGGGAGCCACTCGCTCCCGGCCTCAAAACAATTGAGGATGCGCTGGAACTTCGCCGGAGAATATTGCTGGCATATGAGTTGGCTGAGCGCCGCTCCGCTAGTGGCGAAGATGAACTGCCGCTAAACTTCGTGGTGGTTGGCGGTGGACCGACGGGAGTGGAATTAGCGGGCACGCTGGCCGAGATCGCCCACCGCGTGCTGGCCAACGAATTCCGATCCATCGATCCTAAACGCACGCGCATTCTACTGCTCGAAGGCGGTCCCCGCATTTTGCCCGCTTATCCGGAAGACTTGTCGCAAAGCGCTGTGGAGCAATTGCAGCGCCTTGGAGTGGAAGTCCAAACCTCCTCTTTAGTCACTGGCGTCGAGCCGGGTGGGGTGCGGATGGGCGAAGCCCGTATGCCCGCGGCGGTTACTTTGTGGGCCGCCGGTGTGGCAGCATCTCCTCTGGGAAAAAAGCTTGGAGTTCCGGTCGATCGCGCCGGCAGAGTGCTGGTGAATCCCGATTTGAGTATTGCTGGCCATCCGGAAGTTTTTGTTATCGGCGACTTGGCGACTCTGAAAGATGACCACGGCAAGCTGCTTCCCGGAGTCGCACCCGTAGCCATGCAGGAAGGAACGGCAACGGCGAAAAACATTCAACGTGATCTGCGGCATGAACCACGCCAGAACTTTCACTACGTGGATAAAGGTAGTCTTGCCACCATCGGACGCGCCGCCGCCGTCGCCGACTTTGGGAAATTTCATGTTTCCGGCTTCATCGCCTGGCTTTCCTGGCTTTTCATCCACATTTTCTTTCTCATCGGATTCCGCAATCGGATCATCGTATTGATTCAGTGGGCATGGTCGTATTTCACTTACGAGCGTGGAGCGCGCTTGATTACGGGGGATACTCGATTGCCGGGCTGGGACGATCAGGAATCGACGCATTCCGAACCTGCCAACCAGCGGGTGGGGTGACTGTGGCGACTCATTTCAGCATTACCCCTGTTGTAGATGCGCATCCATTGGCTTACTCTATTTCTGAGCATGAAACGTATCACCAGCTCGCATTGGTTCCACGCGTTGATGGTTGGTTTCCTCCTATGCGTACTTCCCTCCCCCGCTTCGGCGGAAGTCTTGAAGATTGTAGTGAACGACACCATTCACCCCATCACAGATGAGTACATTGGACGCGCCCTGGCCGAAGCTCAACGGAATAAAGACCGGGCGTTGCTAATCGAATTGAACACACCGGGTGGACTCCTCGAATCGACGCGCAACATCATCGAGAAAATCACTGCAGCGCCGGTTCCCGTCATCATTTATGTGGCGCCAGGAGGAAGCCGTGCAGCGTCGGCGGGGTTCTTCATCCTGGAAAGCGCCGACGTGGCGGCTATGGCGCCAGGGACAAACACGGGCGCGGCTCATCCGGTCACCATCGGCAGCGGCAAGATGGACGACGTGATGAAAGAAAAATTAGAGAACGATGCCGCGGCGTTAATGCGTTCTGTCGTTTCCAAGCGCGGCCGCAACGTTGAGATCGCCGAAACCACCGTGCGCCAGTCCAAATCTTTCACCGAACAGGAGGCCTTGTCGCAGAAACTGATCGACTACATCGCTCCCAGCGAGGAAGACCTATTCAAGCAAATGCAGGGCAAACCTGTGAAGCGATTCAATGGCCGGACTGAAACTCTCACCCTTGTCGGCGAGCCGGTGCGAAACTTTGGCATGACTTTGAAACAACGCATCCTGGCTTTCATTATGGATCCCAACATCGCATTCATCCTGCTGGCCATTGGCGCCCTGGCACTCTATGCGGAGTTCAATCATCCCGGCGCGGTGGTACCGGGAACAGTGGGCGTGGTTTTTATTTTGCTAGCGGTGTTTGCCCTCAACCTGCTCCCTACGCGCTTCGCAGCCGTGGTGCTGATATTGGCGTCTTTTATTCTCTTTGCGCTGGAAGCCAAGTTCGCAAGTCACGGTGTGCTCGCGATCGGCGGAATTGTCACCATGGTCTTAGGCGCGCTACTTCTGGTGGACGCGCCTATTCCTGAAATGAGGGTTCATCTGTTGACCGCGTTGGCGGTCAGCATTCCGCTGTCAATCATTACCGTGTTTCTGATGAGCATTGCCCTGAAAGCCCGCGCCAACAAAGTGGTCACCGGCTCTCAGGGATTGGTCGGCGAAGTTGGAGTGGCGCAGACGCCGCTTTCTCCGGAGGGCAAAGTCTTCATTCACGGTGAACTCTGGGATGCCGTCGCTTCCACCAACATTCCCGCTGGACAAACCGTGGTGGTGCGGCAAGTCGATGGATTGAAAATTCGAGTTGATCCTGTGTCTTCCGCCCAAAGAGCTCCGGCAGCAATTCGAGTTTAGAGGCGCGATCCCGCATCTCCAGAGACAACCCCAGCTTGGGCCGAAATGCCTCAAGCGGCACTGGAATTGCGTTACAATTCGCGTCAGCAACATCCCTGACAATCAGGTGTGGAGGCGCAGATGGGCCTTTCATTGACTACCGTCGCAATCATTATTTTCGCTCTATACATCCTGAGCTCAATCAAGATTCTCGCTGAGTACGAACGTGGAGTCATTTTCCGTCTCGGACGATTGCTGCCAAATGCAAAAGGGCCGGGCATCATCCTGGTATTCGCTCCCATAGATCGCATGGTGCGCATTTCGTTGCGCCAGGAAGCTCTGGAAGTCCCTCCCCAGGACATCATCACTCGCGACAACGTTACGTTGAAGGTCAACGCCGTCATCTTTCTGCGCGTGATTGATCCCAACAAAGCAGTGGTGGAAGTCTCCAATTACGTCTACCAGACCTCGCAATTTGCGCAGACCACATTGCGTTCCGTGTTGGGCGAGCAGGAATTGGACGAACTTCTGGCGCATCGTGAGAAAATTAATCTTCGCCTGCAAAGCATTCTGGATACCCACACCGCGCCCTGGGGTGTGAAGGTGGCGAACGTGGAAGTTAAACAAGTAGACATGCCGGAGACCATGCTTCGCGCCATGGCCAAACAGGCGGAAGCGGAACGTGAAAAGCGTTCCAAGATCATTCATGCGGAAGGCGAGTTTTCGGCGGCTCAGCGCCTGGTGGATGCCGCCAAACTGCTGGCGACAGAACCCGTCAGCGTGCAGTTGCGTTATCTACAGACTCTGACGGAAATCGGAGTGGAGAAGAACACTACGGTGGTGTTTCCTGTCCCGGTGGACATCTTCTCCGGCGTTCAGAAAATGTTGGGTAAATCAGCTGGAGACGGTTCTCCAACTGTCGGTAAGGGCTGACCTCATTCGAGGTGCAAATGGCAGCGGCTTCGCAGGATACGGAAATCACTCTCGGTACCGGCAAGATGCTGGTCCTGTTTTTCGGGCTGGTGTCACTGTGTGCAGTTTTTTTTGGTATGGGATTCTCATTCGGACGAACTTCGGTTAAGGCAGCTGGTACTGATTCTGTCTCGTCGACGACTGCCGCCAATGGTCCAGTGCGTCCTACGGCTGTCCGGTCACCAAATGCCAATCCCAATCCCTCTGCCGATCTGACGTTTTACAAAACGGTTGGACAGAGCAACAGCAATGCCCAGTTGACGACGAATGATCGCGGAAACAATACTCAAAACAGCGCAGCGGTGTCCGAGGCCAAAAACGACCCTGCGAATCCGCCCGCGCCGGCATTGAATGGCTATTACGTGCAAGTAGCGGCAGTCAGCAAACAGGAAGATGCTGAAGCGTTGGTCGACGCGCTAAAGAAAAAGCAGTATGCCGCATTTGCCGGCAACGCACCCACCGACAAGCTTTTTCACATTCAAGTGGGACCATTTCCCGATATCAAGGATGCCGAAACCATTCGCGCCAAGCTGGTAAGTGATGGGTACAATCCAATCTTGAAGAAGTAGGATGATCCTTTGCGAAAAATCCCGCTCAGGACGGCTTGGGATACCGCTCAACTAAATCCTGTATGCGGCTTTGCCGATTCGGTCGCCTCGTAAGTTCCTTCGCGAAAAATCCGCTCAGGATGACAGTTCGGGGATAGTGCTCAACTGTTATCTGCTGAATCTTTGTTCCTTCCACGGATCTCCGTACATGTGATACCCGTTCTGCTCCCAGAATCCTGCCTGATCGTGATCGAGGAATTCCAGGCCGCGAACCCATTTAACGGATTTCCAGGCGTAGAGATGCGGAACGATCAGCCGCAAAGGATATCCATGATCCGGGGTCAGCGGTTGGCCGTCATGATGGGTGGCTAGCAGCACCTCTTCGCGATTGAGATCAGCCAGAGGCACATTGGCGGTGAAACCCTGCTCCGCATGGATCAGCACGTATGCGGCTTCCGATTTCGGTTTACCTCGGCGCAGCAACTCCTGAAATGCAACTCCGTCCCAACGATTGTCAAATCGGCTCCATCGCGTTACGCAATGAAAATCGCTGGTGCGCTGAACCTTGGGCAACACGTTGAATTCTTCCCATGATAGTTTGAGTGGCGACTCTACCAATCCATAGACACGAAAATCCCAGGTTCTCGGATCAAAACCAGGCACCGAGCCATAATGCAGGACCGGCCATTTCAGAGTGAGCGATTGTCCCGGAGGCAAACGGCCCGCGCTTTTCATCGCCTGCTGCAGTTCTCTGCGATCCTTGCCTTCAAACAGCATGACACTCCTAAACAAATCCCGTCTTTTTATATTGACAGGCGTCAATTCACATTTTATTCCTATCTTGCCATGAGCACGCCTGAAGAAACGCTAAATCGGATTCTGCATGCCGTCGCTGATCCCACACGCCGGAAAATCCTGCATGCGCTCAAAGAACGCGGCGCCTGTTCAATTGATAAGAATGTCGGCCTTTGCGCCAGCGATATCGAAGCACGCGTTCATCTCTCCCAGCCTACTATCTCTCACCATATGTCTATATTGATCAAGGCAGGATTGGTGCAAGGCAAGAAACTTGGCCAATGGATGTGGTACCGGCGCAACGAACCGGCTCTGCGTGACTTTGCACGAACCTTGCGGGAAAACTTATAACGACGGCGCTATTGCTAGCCAGCAGTCGCGGCTAGTGCCTTTTGCGATAAGCGGCGAGCTTGCGCAATCAGATCGGCGACTTCGAAAGGCTTCACCAGGTAGGGCAGATTTTTCTCCTGCAGAAAACTGCGGATCTCGGGCTCCAGTACGCTGGAAAAAGTGAACAGCATGTGTTTCTCCAGAGTAGGACAATTCTCAATAACCCAGCGATACGCCTCTTGTGCGCACCACCCGCCCGGCATTTTTCCATTCATGATGAGCGCATCAAAGGTTTCGCTCAGCAGCCGCGATTTCATGTCTTCGCCGCTCATTAAGGTGACCACTTGTGCTCCAGCGCCGGTCAAGACATCGCGCTCAAACTCCAGCACGGCCTCCTCATCTTCCACCAGGAGTATGCGGCCTTCGATCGCAAGTTCATGCCGCGGGGCAGGCAGGCTTTTTTCCGGAGAAGGCGTCCGACCCGCGGACGGAAGCCGTACTTCGATAATCGCGCCTCCCTCCGGCCGATTGCGGGCAGTGATATCGCCCCCGTGCTCCTTCACAATTCCGTAGCAGATGCTCAGTCCCAGTCCTGTGCCTTTCCCAACACTCTTGGTGGTATAGAACGGATCAAAAATCCGGTTCGGTTCCTTAATGCCAGCTCCCGAATCGTGAAATTCCGTATGAACGTTTCCGTCTTTTGCGTAGATGCACACTTTTAATGTGCCTCCCTTGCCGGCTTCCAGCAGGGCGTCTACGGCGTTGTTGATGATATTGAGAAATACTTGTTCCAACTGATGAGGATCGGCGGTCACCGCTGAAATTTCCGGTTCGATCTCGCGCTCCAGCGTGATGTCATTTACTTTCAGATCGTAGTCCCGCAAGGCCAAAGTCTCATCCAGCACCTTGCGAATATCCACCTCCTGCTTCAGGGGTTTGCGCTGCCGGGCAAACGAGAGCAGGTTCTGCACTACGCGATGGGTGCGTTGTGCCTGCTTAAAAAGTTTGCGCACAAAGTCGGACGCTCGCTCTTCCAGCCCCTCGCTTTCGAGAAGCTGGGCATAACCCAAAATCGCCGTCAGTGGATTATTCAGCTCATGCGCGACGCCTGCGATTAGCTGGCCTACGGCGGACATCTTTTCGCTTTGCAGCAACTGCTCCTGAGCAGTCCTCAGCTCTTCATAGGCGCGGCAGGTCTCTTCATATAGACGAACCTTTTCGATAGTAGTGGACAACTGTCGTCCAATTGCGACCAGCAGGTTTTCATCATTGCTGGTGTACTCGCGCGTCTCGCGGCTGCTGATTCCCATAATTCCCATGGGCTTATCTTTGCTCCACAGAAGCACCCAAATCCAGGAACGCAATCCGTCGGCGCGAATAAAGTCCGCCGCCAGTGGAGGCAAGTGCGGCAGGTAGTCGGGCGTGATTACTTCGGTCCGGGAACGGGTCACCAGATCGCCAAAACCGTCCGGCAGCTTGACCTCGGAAAGGCGAGCTCGGTCGGCACTGCGCTGGCCCCAACCGGCACGGCGCCGGAAAGTCGGTTCTTCGTTCTCGCACAGGTAAATGGAGCCGGTTTCCGCTCCCAGCAACGAGATCACCTGGCGCAAGGTCAAATTCAAAATCTCGTCGAGATCGAATGACTGAGTCGCGATCACGGCCATCGCATTCAAAGCATTTAATTCGCGATTGCGCCGCCGGATTTCATCTTCTGCGCGCTTCTTTTCCGTCATGTCCAGCAGGAAACCTTGATAGCGTTCAATTCTGCCGCTAGCGTCCCGCGTGGCAAAGCTGCTTTCCATCGCGGTCAGCAGCACTCCATCTTTGCGTCGAAGCGTAACTTCAAAGTTACGGACATAGTTGTGCAGTTCGACCTCGCGGCGAAAGGCATCGCGCTGTTCAACCGAAACGTAAAGCTCAGTATCAATATTCAGCGCCATCAGTTCTTCGCGATTACTGTGACCCAGCATGCGCACGAAAGCGTCGTTGCAGTCCAGCAGTTTGCCATCGTGCGTCGCAACAAATACTCCTTCCTGCACCTGTTCGAACAGCAGGCGAAACTTTTCTTCCGCGACGCGGCCGTCCGTGGTATCGCGAACCACGTGGATAGTGCCCTTTTGTTTGCTGCCCTGATCGGTGAACGAAGATGTCGAAACCATGGAAAAGCCGCCGAAGCAGAGATCTACGCCCTCGTGAAAGCCTTCGTCGTCTTTCTTGCAATAGGGACATGCCGTCCAGGCTTCACGGGTTCGGGGCAGAACCGCCTCGCACAGATTCCCAACAACGTCGGCGGGAGCACGGCCCAGGCGCTGAAGCAGTGCATGATTTGCCTTCACCACTCTAAATTCGGAATCATGCAGCAAGACAAAATCCTGAATGGAATCGAAAGTGTTAGTCCACTGTCGCTGCGCACGCAGGATTTGCTCCAAAAGCCGTACATTCTCTACCGCGAAACCCAATTGCTGCGCACAGGTCGAAAGAAATTCCATCTCTTCCAGGGTGTAACAAATCGAATGACGACGTCCAAACATGAGAGTGCCGATGGAGGATTTCTTTCCCTGCACGGGCACGATCACAACATGGTGAAATCGTTCGCTCTCCAGGAATGCCCGCATACTCTCGCTGGCAGTGGAAGCCTTGATCACGGTTGGCTTCCCTTCCCGCAGAACGGGTGCCAGCGTTTCATCCATGGTGGACGAATCATGGTGCTGCAGAAATTCTTGCGAAAGCCCAATTTGTTGCGCCATTACCAGGTCGTCGCCCTCGAGCAGGTAGGTCCAGGCAGCATTCGAGCGCATTAGCCTCTTAAGCTGGTCGAGGGCGGTTACCATCATCGGTGCGTGTTGCTGGGCGCCAGCGATGCTGGTCATGAGCGTATTGATTGCGCACAAACGCCGGGTGCGCCCCTTGGACTCGTCGAAGACGATCAGCAGTATGCTCAAGCTAAAAATCAGGTCTGCGGTGGGAGCAAGGCCAGGCGGAAGGTAGACATTCAGCGGCGCCCAATCCAAGTGTAAAAACAGGAGACTCAAGCCCAGCAACCAGGGACCAATCTCCCACCGTGCCCAGCGAAAGCGCAGCAACTGGACGGCTGCTGCCAACGTGATAATTCGATACGACACTTCGAGCGCCACGCGCAGCGTGAGCGAATCCGGCCACCACAGCGCGCGAAGAACGGCATAGCTAATGACCGCCGTTGAAGTCAGCAGGAGCGGCAGTAACAACTTGCGCGCGTGCGTATACACCAGCACGGCAGCCGCAAACAGGCATACCGCCAGAATGAATTCTGCATGGGAAGTTGCTATCAAGTAGCTTGGAACATGGTCTCCGCCACCTCGCAGGGTCCAGCGGGAACCGAAGTAGGCCATCCATCCCACAATCCAAACCAGCAGATAGCGCTCGCGAAAGGTCCGAAACACCAGCAGGCTGGCTATCAGGATGATCAGGGCGAGCGACTCCTGCGGCATCAACTTGGGGACAGCAATGTCCCCGACCGTGAACCAGGTCCACCAGGCAGGCATATTCCTCGCGAGTAAGTAGGCTGCGCTCGCCTCTTGATACCATGCCCGGACGCCTTACCTGGCGGTTTTCCCGGCCCAAATGGTTACTTTCGGAATCTGATAACTCGGGATAGAATGACGCTACACTGAACCAGCCCTATGCCAGTTGAGCGAATCCTGGTGGTCGATGACGAGGAGACTATCCGCGAGATTGTCTCTTCCATGCTGACCCATGCCAACTATAAGTGTCGGCAGGCCGCTTCCGGCCTTGAGGCAATCGCTCTGCTCGATTCCGGCGAAGAGTTCGAACTGATGCTCTCCGACTTGATGATGGCCGACCTGGACGGCATTGGCCTGCTGGAACGCACCAAAGAAAGATTCCCCGACATGCCCGTGGTCATGGTGACCGCGGTACACGATATCTCTGTGGCCCTTGCCGCTATACGAAACGGGGCCTACGACTACCTGCTGAAGCCTTTCGAGCGCGAACAACTACTGGCCACGGTGCGGCGAGCAATGGAGAACCGCCGGCTCAAGCTGGAAAACCGCGCTTACCAGACGAATCTGGAAACGCTGGTCGCTGCCCGCACCGAACAGTTGCGCAAGGCCATGGTCGAACTGGAACGCTCCTACGACATCACCTTGGAAGCCCTGGGCGATGCTCTGGATCTCAAAGACAGAGAGACCGAAGGGCATTCCCGGCGAGTTACCGCTTTCACCATCGCTATCGCCCGGGCAATGGGATTAACCGCTGACCAGATCCGGGTGATTGCCCGCGGCGCGTTTTTGCATGACATCGGCAAAATGGCGATTCCCGATGCCATCCTTAACAAGCCCGGCGCTTTGACCCCGGACGAGGTCGGCATCATGCGCGAGCATTCCTACCACGGCTATCAGATCGTAAAGAAAATTCCGTTCCTACAGGAAGCCGCGGAGATCGTCTACGCCCACCAGGAACGTTTCGATGGAACTGGCTACCCACGTGGGTTAAAGGGCGAGCAGATTCCGTTGGGCGCTCGCATGTTCGCCGTAGCCGATACTTTGGACGCGATAACTTCCGATCGTCCCTACCGGCCCGCACAAACGCTTACCGCAGCTCGGGAAGAAATCCAGCGCTGGGCGGGACGCCAGTTCGATCCTGAGGTGGTGAAAATGTTTCTCTCGATGCCGGAGAACATCTGGGACGATTTACGCAAGGAAATCAATTCGCGGGTCTACCGCTTTGCTCTATCCGCTGCCGCCAAAACCTCGGCTTAATCGTCTGCGTTCTACGCGAGACACTTCGGGGTGTAAAAGCATTTCAAATTTCGCGGAAGGCAGCATTTTTCATTCTGTCCACATCCAACGAGCTAGCAAGCCAACCCCTAAATTGAGGTCCCAATATGGCCCATCCACGGTCTCGATGGCTGTCGTGTGTTCCACTCCTGTTGATTAGCATTCCACTGATAGCTCAGCAACCAGGGAATCCTGCCGCTGTCTCGCGCACCATTCCCGAGGGCACGACTTTTCTCATTCGGCTCCAGGACAAGCTCGACACCAAGAAACTGGAACAAGGCAAGCACTTCAAAGCCAAGCTTGCCGAAGATCTGATTGCTCCGGATGGCTCGACCATACCGCGCGGTAAGAAAATC
>WNGK01000178.1_pt1 | contig 78106 bp, 56 predicted proteins | sample 5400601 | NCBI WGS metagenome assembly WNGK01 (sample SAMN13153376, study PRJNA577476) | soil metagenome | isolation source: 60 cm soil or saprolite under Garry oak tree replicate 1 | place: USA:California | collected 2016-06-15
CTCCAGCATCTGCGCGACCTCGGCAATTCGGTGCTGGTGGTGGAGCACGACGAGGACACGATCCGGCACGCGGATTACATCCTGGACCTTGGCCCGGGCGCCGGAGTGCGAGGCGGGGAACTGGTTGCCGCGGGAACGTTGCCCGAAGTGCTGGCCAATTCGCGCTCGCTGACCGCCAAATATTTGACGGGCGAATTGTCGATCCCGATTCCGCGCAAGCGCATCCTGCCTTCCGCCGAGCGCGGCTGGCTGGAAATCCTGGGGGCGGCGGAGAACAATTTGAAGAACCTCGATGTGCGCATTCCGCTGGGGACCTTGACGTGCGTCACGGGCGTGAGCGGCTCGGGGAAGAGCACGCTGGTGGATGACATTCTGCGGCGCGCGTTGTTCCGCCACTGGCACGGCTCGAAGGAGCGGCCAGGGGCGCATCGGGAGATTCGCGGCCAGGACGCCCTGGACAAGGTGATCGTGATTGACCAGACGCCGATTGGCCGCACTCCGCGTAGCAATCCGGCGACCTACACCGGCATGTTCAACCATATTCGCGAGTTGTTCGCGCGGTTGCCCGCGGCGAAGATTCGCGGTTACGATGCCGGTCGATTCAGCTTCAATGTGAAAGGCGGGCGCTGCGAGAAATGCCAGGGCGACGGGGTGCTCAAGATTGAAATGCATTTCTTGCCGCCTGTGTATGTCACCTGCGAAGCGTGCAATGGGCGGCGCTATAATCGCGAGACGTTGGAGATCAATTTCAAGGGGGTGAACATCGCCGACGTGCTCGCCATGACGGTGGACGAGGCGGTGAATTTTTTCCGCGCCGTCCCGCAAATTCATGAGAATTGCCTGACGCTGGCGGAGGTGGGACTGGGGTATCTCCGGCTCGGCCAATCCGCCACGACGTTGAGTGGTGGCGAGGCGCAGCGTTTGAAGCTAGGGGCGGAGTTGGGCCGCAAAGCCACGGGCCGCACGCTCTATATCCTCGACGAACCGACGACCGGGCTCCACTTCCACGATGTGGCGAAGCTCCTCGAAGTGTTGTTCAAACTCCGCGCCCCGGGCAACACCTTGCTTGTGATCGAACACAATCTTGAGGTGATCAAAACCGCCGATTGGACCATTGACCTCGGTCCGGAAGGCGGCGCGGGAGGCGGGCAAATCGTGGCCCAAGGCCGGCCCGAAGACGTTGCCCGTTGCGAAGCGAGTTATACCGGGCAATTTTTGAGTCGAATCCTTTTCTCGGATCGGCGATAAACGAACGAGCATGAATAGGTGCGGTCAAAAAGCTCATCGGAGAGCGATCACGCCAACACCCCGAACCGGTCGCGGCTTCCGGGTAGGTGGTTATTTGGCGCCATTTTGCGCCTGCCTGGCATTGGGCTTGGCGGGAGGGCTGGCGCTCGCCCAGGAAAGCGCTGAGTCACGCGCTTTCAAAGCGGCGACGAACGCCTTTCACGATGGCATTTACGAGCGCGCCGAAAGGGAATTCGCGGAATATGCGCAGAAATTTCCCGACTCGCCGCGCCTCCCCGAGGCGATCTTGTTCCAGGCCCGGGCCGCGATCAAACAGCAGAAAGCCAAAAGCGCGGTGGACTTGCTGACCGCCGCTTTGCCGAAGGCCGGCGGTCTGGCGGACCAATATCGTTATTGGCTGGCGGAGGCGCAACTGGAGAACGGAAGCTTCCAGGCGGCGGCGGCGGCGTTCGAGCGGTTGATCCAGGATCAACCCAGTTCGGTCCTGTTGCTGGAGGCGAGCTACGGCGAAGCCCTGGCGCGTTTCAAAATGAAGGAGTGGCGGCGGGTGGCCGCTCTGCTACAAGCGCCCGGCGGCAGTTTCCGCAGGGAGGCCCTGGCCCGTCCCAACGATGAACTGGTGATGCGCGGGGAACTGCTGCTGGCCGAAGCGTTGTTCGAGCAGAAGGACTTTCCGGCGGCGGAGGGTGTGCTGCAGCGACTGACGGAGCGCGACCTGATTCCGGAGTTCAAGTGGCGCCGGCAGTATTTGCTCTGCCGCGTCCAGGTGGCCGACCAGCGTTTGCGGGAAGCGCTGGCCAACACGACCAATTTGCTGGCCCTGGCCACGGCGTCGGGGCAGCGGAACCTGGAGGCGGAATCGGTCGCGGTCCAGGCCGAAATTCTCGAACAGTTGAGCGAATTTGACGCGGCCGCACAGGTTTATTCGAACAACCTGGCCGAGGCCATGCCGGCCAGGCGGCGACGCGAGGCCCTGCTCAAGATCGTCGAACTTACGCTGGCGCAGGACAGAATCGCGGAGGCGGCGCAAACGCTCGAAGCATTTCTGAGGGCACACCCGGAGGACGCCATTTCCGACTTGGCGCTGCTCACGCTCGGTGAGTTGCACTTCAAGCAGTTTCTGTCTGGCGCACGCACCGATGGCACGAACATCGTGAATGCGCCTGAACCAGCGACCAACCAGTTGCAGCTCGCGCTTGCGCAGTTCGAGCAGTTGACCAAAAAGTTCACCAACAGCTCCCTCGTCGGAAAGGCGCAGTTGAACAAGGGTTGGTGTCTGTGGGCGGACGGAAAAATTCCTGAGAGCCGAGGGGCGTTTCAAGCGGCAGTGGGCAAGCTGCCGTTTTCAGAGGATCTGGCGGTGGCTCGCTTCAAGCTGGGCGACGCGCAGTTTTATCAGAAGGATTACACGAACGCGCTCGCGAGTTATCGGGCACTGACAAATGATCTGGCCCGGCTGCCGCGCTCCCGGGAGGCGTTGTTTGACCAGGCGGTGTACCAGATTTTGCGGGCTTCGCTGGAGATCAAAGACCCCGGAGGAGCGAGCAGCGCCATGCAACAAATCGTGCAATACTTTCCGGCCAGCGTGTTCGCGGACCGCGGCATGTTATTGGTCGGCCAGAATTTCACCGGGATGGGCGATCCGGAGAAAGCGCGGCAGGTGTTTGGAGAATTCCTCGAATTGTTTCCCGGCTCGCCGCTGGTGCCGGAGGTGGAACTGGCGGTTGCCCGCAGCTATGTGCCAGAACGGCAATGGGAGCCAGCGATCGCAAAATATGAGGAGTGGTTAAGTCGTTTTCCAACCAACGAATTGCGGCCGCGCGCGGAATTTGATCACGCCTGGGTCAACTCTCAGGCTGGCCGCGAAACCAACGCGCTGGTCCTGTTCACGAATTTCGTGGCGCGGTTTCCGGTCCACGTGCTGGCGCCGCGCGCCCAGAACTGGGTGGCTGATTTCTACTTCCGGCACCAGGATTACCCGAACGCCGACAAGAACTATCAGATCCTCTTCCAGAACACCAATTGGCCGGTGACGCGGCTTTCGTATCAGGCCCGCATGATGGCCGGCCGGGCGGCCTTTGCGCGCCAAGTGTACAAGGATGCGGACAAGTATTTCACGGAGTTAATCAACCTGTTGACGGGCGATACGAACAGTCCACCCGACTTGGTTGCAGAAGCCTGGCTGCGGCTGGGGGACACCATAACGCAAGGCTCGCGCCTCGAAGCCGGGAAGCCACTCGACAGCCGTTTCGGCGAAGCGATCAACGCCTTCAGCAAAATCACTCAACAGTTCCCCACCAACCGCTGGGCCGCGCAGGCCTTGGGCCGCATCGGGGACTGCCATCTCCAACTTGCCTCGCAGGAATCCAGACGCTACGATCAAGCCATCAATGCGTATCAGGAGCTGATGGACCTGCCGCAGGCGGAAGTGGCCGATCGCAGCCGCGCGGAAGCCGGCGTGGCTCTCGCCCTGGAAAAACAGGCGCACGCGCTTCCGACGCCGGAGAATGCGGACTTTCTGCTCAAATCCGCATTCGACCATTACTATAATATCGTGTGCGGCAAAAATCTGCGGGACAAAGAACAGCCCGATCCGTATTGCTTGAAAGAAGCTGGCCTGGCCGCCGCAAGGCTGGCGGAGGAGCGAAAGGACTGGGAAGTGGCGGTCAACATTTACGAACGCCTATCGGCTTATTTACCGTCGCTGCGCCCCCTGCTGGAAAAGAAAATCGAAAAGGCACAGGATCAATTGCGGCTCGAAAAAAGTTGACTGCGGGGGACGTCGCCTGCGTATTGACACGCGCGTCGCCGGCGCTTACCGTTCACCGTGTGGAAACCAAATTGGAATCTGGGATCGAACCGGTGGTAAGCCTCACTGAAAGCGCGGCTAACCAAGTGCGATCGATGCTGTCCGGGCAGGCGGGGAATGCCGGCAGAAACCTTCGTATTTATGTCGAATCCGGTGGTTGCTCCGGCCTGCAATATGGAATGGTTTTCGATGAGAAGCGGAACGATGATACCCTGGCGCATTTTTTTGGGGTCCCGGTTCTGGTTGATCCGTTCAGCGCCAATTATCTTCGTGGCACCGTTATTGATTATGTCGATAGCCTGACAGGTGGCGGCTTCAAGATCTCCAATCCCATGGCGCGGCAAAACTGCGGGTGCGGCAAGTCATTCGAAGCCTGATCGGAACACGCGGAATTCCGCTCAGCCTGGCCAACGCCGTTCCGGCTGATTCTCAGAACCAGTTCCTGCGCACCAACCACATCTTTACGATTTGAGTAAGGACGACATAACAAGCCAACGTTAAAAGGAGGATCGGCCAGTAGAGCATCGGCAGTGGGGTGAAACCAAGGGCGGGAGCTAACGGCGAGAATGGCAGCCACATGCCGACCCCCATAATGAGAATGGTTGTGATGGTCAGGGGCAGACTCGCTCGCGCCTCAATGAAAGGAATCTTCTTGGTGCGGATGACGTGGATGATCAGGGTCTGCGTCATCAGCGATTCCACGAACCAGCCGGTTTGGAACAGCGAAGCCCGCGCCGGATCCCAGCAATGAAAGGCGTAGAGCATTACCAAATACGTCGTGTAGTCGAAGATGGAGCTGACCGGGCCAATGAATAAAATGAAACGCGTTATTTCCCCCATGTCCCAGGGACGGGGTTTGGCCACCTGATCCACACCCACGTTATCCGTTGGAATCGGCACCTGCGAGAAGTCATAGAGCAGATTGTTGCTGAGGACCTGAATGGGCGCCATCGGAACGTAAGGCAAAAACACGCTGGCCCCCAATACGCTGAACATGTTTCCGAAATTGGAACTCGCTCCCATGCGGATGTATTTGAGGATGTTTACGAAGACCTTTCGCCCCTCGAACACCCCTGCTTCCAGCACCATCAAACTCTTCTCCAGCAGGATCATATCGGCTGACTCTTTGGCAATGTCAACGGCGTTATCCACGGAGATGCCGACATCCGCCGCGCGCAACGCGGGCGCATCGTTGATTCCGTCACCCATGAACCCAACCACATGGCGATTATGCCGGAGCGTTTCGATGGCGCGCTGTTTCTGCGCCGGTGAGAGCCGGGCGAAAACGTGGGTGACCTCCACTGCTTTTGAAAGCTGCTCATCGGTCATGGCCTCCATTTCGCCGCCCAGCAGGATTTTCTCGGTCGCAATCCCTACTTCACAGCAAACCTTTTTGGTGACTAGTTCATTATCGCCGGTCAATACTTTTACGACGACTCCGTGTTCTTGCAATGCCGCGATGGCTTTCAATGCGCTCTCCTTGGGTGGATCAAGGAAAGCGATGTAGCCCCGCAAAATCAAATCCGCCTCATCGGCCTTGGAGTAAGTGGCGCGTTGGTCCAGCTTCTTGTACGCGACGGCCAAAACCCGGAAACCATCGGCACTGAGATCATTGAACTGCTCAATGAGGTTCCCGACCAGAATCGGCTCCATCGGATGAATCTCACCTTCACACTCAAAATGGCCGCACCGACGAAATACCATCTCCGGCGCGCCCTTCGTCAGAAGCTGGTGCTCTTTATCGGGCGTTTCAACGACCACGGACATCATTTTGCGGGAAAAATCGAAGGGGATCTCATCGACTTTAACATAATCCGCAATCGAGAGCTTCTCGTGGGCTTCCTCATGCTCTAGGACGGCGCGGTCGAGCACGTTCTTCAGCCCGGTCTGGAAATGACTGATGAGATAGGCATCCAACAGGACGATTTCGCTCTCGTTTTGAAAAACATCGCAATATTTTTCCAGGATGACACGGTCGAGGGTAAGCGTTCCGGTTTTGTCGGTGCAGAGGACATCCATGGCCCCGAAGTTCTGAATCGAGTTCAGGCGTTTAACGATGACTTTCTGGCGTGACATCGCCAGCGCTCCCTTGGAGAGGCAAACCGATACGATCATCGGCAACATTTCCGGCGTCAGCCCAACCGCGACTGCCATCGCAAAGAAGAACGCCTCGCGCCAGTCATGCTTCGTCAGACCATTGATAACGAAGACCAACGGGACCATCGCCATCATGAAGCGAATCATCACCCAGGTGAATTTTCGCACCCCCTTGTCAAAGCTGGTCTCCACCTGTTGGCTGGCCATGCTTTTGGCCATGCTGCCTAAATAAGTGTGAACGCCGGTCTCGACGACCACGGCCACGGCGGTGCCGCTTTCCACACTGGTGCCTAAAAAGCAGACATTGGACAGTTCCAAATGGGCGGCATTCTCTCGGACGTCCCGGGTATCGAATTTTTCAACCGGCATGGACTCACCAGTCAACGTGGCCTGCGTCAGGAACAAATCTTTGGAAGAGATCAGCCGGACGTCGGCAGGAACCATGTCCCCGGCTGAGAGCTTGACAATGTCTCCGGACACGAGTTGGTGCAGCGGCACTTCTGCCACCTTGCCTTCCCGCACGACGGAAGCGGTGACCCGGATCATGGCCTTGAGTTTTGCCGCCGCGGTGTCGGCTTTGGACTCTTGCACAAAACGGAGCACCACCCCCAGGACCACCATCAACAACATCACAGTACCCGCGCGAGCGTCGCCGGTTGCGTAGGAAATGGCCGCCAGGACGCTTAAGAGGATGACAAGTGGATTGCGGGTCGTATGGAGCAACCGCCAAACCCAGCTAGTCCGCCTTTCGCTCGACACTTCATTCGGCCCGTACTGTTCGAGCCGGGTTGCGGCCGCCTCTGCGGTGAGTCCGTTCGCGGAGGTGTCCAGCAAGCGCAAGACGTCGGCGGTCTCCATGTGGGCTGCCTCGGCTAGCCGGGCCGAAACGCGAATCGCTGCCGGTTTTCGCTTCGGCGGTGGGGTTGCTGTGTTATGATTGTTCAGAGTTGCTGAACCACTCATCAATCGAGGGTGGCAGGGATTATGGACCGGTGCAAGTCAAGCTGACGGGCGCGGGCCGAAAACATGCCACACGACAGTTCTTTCGGTGTTTTCGCCACCCAGCCCGATCCCGATGGAAGCGGGCCTCGGTTGAGGGGTGTTTCGAAGGACTCCCCGGCAGGCTCGCGAAGCTGCCTGCAGCGGCCGCGGCGGCCTCATTATTTTCCGCATTCACTTGCGCTTGACGCCACGGGCGGATCCGCTTAACCTGGTTTCGGAATTGAGGGGAGTCAACCGGTTCCTCGCGGAGTGGCGGGAGAACGAAGACTGAGAGTTCGGCGCGGGAGCGCCGAAGACCCGTTGAACCTGCTCCAGGTAATGCTGGCGAAGGGATTTCCCACTTCACCAAGCTTCCGGGGGCACTCGCGAGCAGCCTGTGTTGTCGGGCGGGATCGCCGAGAAGGTTTCAGCGCCGACAACGAAAGAAAACCTATGATCGCAACCAAAGAATCGTTCCAGCCGAACCACGGCGAATTGCCGTCCAATTCGAGCCGTGTTTACGTGGCTGGACAAATCCATCCTGATATCCGCGTGCCGTTCCGCGAGATAAGCCTCAGCCGGACAAAGTCTTTCAACGGACAGACGACGGTGAACGAGCCGGTGCGTGTCTATGATTGTAGCGGTCCGTGGGGCGATCCGGCGTTCCACGGAAACCTCAAGCAGGGCCTCGCCCCGCTGCGGCGCCAATGGATTCAACGTCGCGACGACGTTGAGGAATATGCAGGCCGCGAAGTCAAACCCGAGGACAACGGTCAACATTCGCGCGTGACCGAGAATTTTGCGGGCCAGGCAGGGCGCAACAATCAGCAACGATTCCCCGGGCTGAGGCGCAAACCATTGCGCGCCGCTCGCGGCCATCCAGTCACACAGCTTTGGTACGCCCGCCAGGGCATCATCACGCCGGAGATGGAATTCGTCGCTATCCGTGAAAACATGGGCCGCGAGATCGCGATGGAGTTCGTCGAGAACAAACATGAGGCGCGCAACGGGCTCAACCAGCAGCACCCCGGTCATTCGTGGGGCGCGAGCATTCCGAAACGAATCACGCCCGAATTCGTCCGCGCCGAAGTCGCGCGCGGCCGTGCCATCATCCCCGCCAACGTCAATCATCCGGAGCTGGAGCCGGTGATCATCGGCCGCAACTTCCTGGTGAAAATCAACGCCAACATCGGCAATTCCGCCGTCGCCTCGAGCCTCGACGAGGAAGTCGAAAAAATGAGGTGGGCCACCCAGTGGGGCGCGGATACGGTCATGGACCTATCGACCGGCAGGAACATTCACACCACCCGCGAGTGGATCATCCGTAACAGCCCGGTTCCCATCGGGACGGTGCCGATTTACCAGGCGCTGGAAAAGGTCGGAGGCAAAGCCGAGGAACTTACCTGGCAGATTTACCGTGACACGCTGATCGAGCAGTGTGAGCAGGGCGTGGACTACTTCACCATCCACGCCGGCGTGCTCCTTCGCTTCATTCCGCTCACCGCGCGGCGCGCCACCGGCATCGTTTCACGCGGCGGCTCGATTATGGCCAAATGGTGCCTTGCTCATCACCAGGAGAGTTTCCTCTACACTCACTGGGATGAGATTTGCGAACTCATGGCTGCTTATGACGTCAGCTTTTCCATCGGCGATGGCCTGCGTCCAGGCTCCATCGCCGACGCCAACGACGAGGCCCAATTTTGCGAGCTTAAGGTGCAGGGAGAGCTTACCAAACGTGCTTGGGACCGCGGAGTGCAAGTGATGAACGAGGGGCCTGGCCATGTCCCCATGCACATGATTCAAGAGAACATGGCGAAGCAACTGGAGTGGTGCCACGAAGCACCGTTCTACACTCTCGGGCCGCTTACCACCGACATCGCTCCCGGCTACGACCATATCACCAGCGCCATCGGCGCGGCGATGATCGGCTGGTACGGCTGCGCCATGCTCTGCTATGTCACCCCCAAAGAGCACCTCGGCCTGCCGATTAAGAAAGACGTGAAGGATGGCGTCATCGCTTACAAGATCGCGGCCCACGCCGCCGATCTCGCCAAAGGCCACCCGGGCGCGCAATACCGCGACAACGCCCTGAGCAAGGCTCGTTTTGAATTTCGCTGGGAAGACCAGTTCAACCTGGGCCTCGACCCTGAAACCGCCCGCGCCTTCCATGATGAAACCTTGCCACAGGAGGGAGCGAAATCGGCCCACTTCTGCAGCATGTGCGGTCCGCACTTCTGCTCGATGAAGATCACGGAAGAGGTTCGTAGGTACGCGGCCGAGCACGGGCTTAGCGACGAACAAGCGTTCCGACGCGGCATGGAAGAGAAGTCGAAGGAATTCGTCGAAAAAGGCGCGGAGGTTTACGCAAAGGCGTAATCAGGTTCAAGCCCTGCGTTGTCCGCCTGGTCGCGGGTGGTGAGGTCCTCGGGGCCTTGATCTGGCTTTGATGGCCCGGTGCGCAGAATGAACTTCGGTCAAGCCGCGCAGGAGCGCCTCCCATTCCGCGCTGGTGGTTTCCCAGCCGCTGCTGAACCGCAGCACCCGGCTCGCTTCATTCGGCGCGTAGCCCATGGCCGCCAGCACGTGCGAAGGCTCCTCTCGGCCGCTGGCGCAGGCCGAACCGGTAGATACCGCGAAACCCAGTTTATCGAGCTTGACCACCCAACGTTGCTGGCCATCCGCTTCAGGCATCAGCGCCGAAACGGTGTTCCAGACCCGCGTTTGTCCGGCGCCAACGATTTCCGCACCGGGCAGGTTGCCCAACAAGGCCCTGTCAAAATGATCGCGCCACTCCAGTCGTGATTGTGGTTCGTCGGCGGCCAAAGATTTCTCCCGCACCTCCAGCGCAGCGAGCATCGAGAGCACCCCGGCGACATTCTCGGTGCCCGCCCGGCGGCCTTCTTCTTGTTTGCCGCCGAGCAGCAGCGAGTTGGTCCGGCCCTTAGCGGGACACTTCAAAAAGCCGACCCCTTTTGGCCCGCCGAACTTGTGAGCGCATCCGCTCACAAAATCGCAGTCGCCGAGATTTTTCATCGGCAGCTTGCCGATCCACTGCGCGGCATCGCAAAAAAAGGCGACTTCGTGCTCGCGACAGATCGACAGCGCTTCACGCCACGGCTGAACGACGCCGGTTTCATTGTTCACGGCCATCAGGGCGACCAGCGCGGGCGGAGATCGTTTGGGTGCTTCCTTCAACCAATCCAATTCGATCGTCCCCGCGTGGGTGACGGGAATAAGCCGATGTCGTTTTGGAAGATAACGGCGCATTGACGCCAGCACGCAAGGATGCTCGATCGCCGAGGCCCAAACCTCGTTGCCCGCCGCGCCGGACCAGGCGACATGATGCATCACCATGTTGTTGGATTCCGTCGCCCCCGAAGTCCAGACGATGTCGAGCGGATCACAAACGAGATAGTTCGCCAGCTTCTCCCGCGCCGCCTCCAACGCCGCGTTGGCGCGCGCGCCCAGGCGGTGCGGGCTGGAAGGGTTGCCGACGAAATTTTGCGTCGCGTCGAGCCAGGCCTTTCGTGCTTCCGGCAAGAGCGGCGCGGTGGCGTTGTGGTCGAAGTAGATCATTGGCCCGCTAAGATAAGCTTGTCGCGCGGCCTGGCCAGTTCTTTGTCAACGGGCTTGCCACTGCGCTGGAGTGGTCGATACCCTCCCTCCATTGTAATCATGGAAGCCTCGCGGCCAAAGACCCTTCACTACAAGCGCTCCCGTTTCGGCACGCAGTTGCCCCTGGACTATCTGTACGGTCCCTCCCATTCGTGGATCGCCCGGCAGGGCGACGGGACGTGGCGCGTGGGGCTTACGAAGTTTGCCACGCGCATGTTGGGGGAAATGGTCGATCACGGTTTCGAGTTGGAGGTTGGCACGCCGGTGGCCCCAGGGCAGATCATCGGCTGGGTCGAAGGCTTCAAGGCGATTTCCGATGTCTATTGCATCGCCGATGGAAGATTTCTGGGTGTGAATCCGGGGTTGAAGGAAAAACTGACGGCGATCAATAAAGACCCTTACGGGGCCGGCTGGCTTTACGCGGTCAGCGGCCAGCCGGACCCCAGGTGTGTGGATGTGTACGCTTATCGCAACCTCCTCGACAAAACCATCGACAAGATTCTGGAAAACCAGAAAGCTGAGGAAATCAAATGAGTCCAGAGCGTTCGGAGCCAAAGTCCTCGAGCTTGAGTGATCGTCGCCCAATCGCGGGCACAACGGACAAAGCCCGCTACATTATGATCGGCGGCTTTTTGGGCGCCGGCAAAACCACTTCGGTCGTCCGGCTCGCCCAGCGCCTTCGCGACCAGGGCCGGCGGGTTGGACTGATCACCAACGACCAAGGCAATCGGCTTGTCGATACGGCGATCCTCGCGGCCCGGGGCTTCGCGGTGGAAGAGATTGCCGGCGGCTGCTTTTGCTGCCGGTTCAATTCGCTTGCGGAAGCGGCGAACAAACTCTCCGTCGAAGCCAGACCGGAGGTCTTTATCGCGGAGCCCGTCGGCAGTTGCACCGACCTGGTTGCCACGGTCACCTACCCGCTGCGGCGAATTTATGGCAATGATTTTACCATTGCGCCGCTCAGTGTTTTGGTGGATCCGGTCAGGGCGCTGCGGGTTTTCGGTTTGGCGGAAGGGGCAACCTTCTCCGACAAAGTGCGCTATATTTACCGCAAGCAGCTCGAAGAGGCCGACTTCATCGTCATCAACAAGTGCGATTTGCTTCCGCCAGCGCGATTGCAACTTTTGCGCCAGGAACTCCACCAACGATTTCCGGGGACCGAAATGTTGGATGTTTCCGCGCGAGACGGGACGGGCCTGGAGGATTGGTTCGGGCGCATCCTCCCCGCTAGCCAGACCCCCCGGCCGACCATTGAAGTCGATTACGAAGTCTATGCCGAAGGCGAAGCCTTGCTCGGCTGGTTGAACGCCACCCTCCAATTATCATCCGCGACCCCGTTCGATGGGAACCTCGTCCTGGAGCAGCTCGCCGGAGAAATTCAGCGCTGCCTCGAGGGGCGCGGCGCGCAAGTGGCGCACTTGAAAATGACGCTCGATCCCGGCGAAGGAGTCATGGATCTGGCGGTTATCAACCTGGTCCGGAATGATTGCGTGCCGGAGCTGTCGCTGGAATTACAAGAGCCGCTTGCGGGCGGGCAATTAATTGTAAATATCCGCGCGGAGATTTCGCCGGCGGAGTTGCGTTGCGCGCTGGAGGACGGCCTGCGATGCGCGCTCGGCAAGAACGCGGGACTGAGCACCAGGCTCGAACATTTGGAGTTTTTCCGTCCGGGTAAGCCGACGCCTACGCATCGCGTCGTCAGTCAGGTGTGAGTGCGCGGCGGGCAAAGCGCAGCGGCCCGCGGACCGCCGGAAGTTCATTCCGAAGGGTCACATCGCGAGATTAGGGTGCGGAGCAATTCCGATCATGTTCCGGCGGCGCCGCGGGTTGAGCCAGTTTTGATTCGCTGCAGGAGTTTGCGATGCGCGCTGGTGAAGGCCAGTTTGTCTAATTCGCGCAGAGTAAGCCACCGTCCGCCGATACTCTCCTTGCCGGGGGCGCCGCGCAACCTCGCGCTAAACGCCGCCATCGAGATGCGGTAGCGCGTGATGGAATGCTTGATGACCCAGAGTGGCTTAGGTCTGGCAAGCTGCGCGCCCATTTCAGTGAGCGCGAGCCTGGCCACGTTCGCCGCGCGCGAATTGACTTCCACGTTCGGGAATTCCCAAAGCTCCGCGTTGACCCCAGCCGCGGGCCGTTGGCGCACCAGGAAACGGCCACGATGTTGGAGCACGAAGGCGGCGAAACGCCGGGCCGTGGCGGGCGCCCGCTTGCCGAGGTTGGGCAAGCGCTCGATAGAATCTTGCCGGTACGCGACACAATGCGAACGCACGGGACAGGCCCCACACTCCGGCTTCCGCGGTGTGCAGATGAGCGCACCCAGTTCCATGAGGGATTGGTTCAGCGTCGCGCAATTCCAGCCACAAGCGGGATGGGCGTTCGCGGTGGAAGAGCGGCGGGGGCCAGAATCTGAACTGGGCCATCGGTTCGGAGTCTCAGGAAGCGCAATCCCTTCGATACTTTTTCCGGTGAACAGAACCGGGCTGGCGCGGAGTTTGGCCCTGTCGGCGGCGGAAACCAGCTCGGCCGCGATCCGCCATAACCGGGCGTTGGTGGTTTTTCCGCGCGGATTTTCCGCGATGCCGAAGAGGCGCGTGAGTACGCGGATGACGTTGCCGTCCAACACCGGCCTCGGCTGATTGAAGGCGATGCTGCAAATCGCGCCGGCCGTGTAGCGGCCAATGCCCGGGAGCGCCAGCACCTGGTCGAAATCTTCCGGGAATTTCCCCGCGTGACGCTCCAAGATGATCCGCGCGGCCCGTTGCAGATTACGGACGCGGCTGTAATATCCCAGTCCCGCCCAAAGTTTGAGCACTCTTTGCGGGGATGCTTTCGCCAGCGGTGAAATGCGCGGCAGTGCGCGCATCCAGCGCTCCCAGTACGGGATGACGGTCTTAACCTGGGTCTGCTGCAGCATGATTTCCGAAACCCAGATTGCATACGGGTCGCGCGTACGCCGCCAGGGCAGGTCGCGCGCTCCCTGAGCGAACCAGGCGAGCAACCGCGGAACCAGGGCGTCGATCTGGCGAAGCGGCGGGGGAGACAACTGCGCCCGCTCGGTCCGTGAACTTCGATCAGCGATTGTTTTGGCGGCCACGGTTGCGCAGAATAAACCAAGAGCTTATGATGACACGAGATTTGTGAAAGCGCTCACCTCCTACACCTGCAAGCTCAGCGATGGCCAGGCCGCGGCGTTGCAAGCCTATTTGCAAGCGCACGACTTCCAGCCGCGTCAAGTTCCCTACGCCCGGTTTGCGGGCGAGAAGGACAAGCTCAACGTGGTGTTCTACGAAAGTGGCAAGCTGGTTGTGCAGGGAAAAGGCACCCAGGAATTCATCGAGTTTGTGCTGGAGCCGGAGATTTTGAAGCAAGCGCGGCTTGGCTACGAAGCGGTATTGAACCCGGACCTGTTGCTGCCGCGCCTGGGAGTGGACGAAAGCGGCAAAGGGGATTTTTTCGGTCCACTGTGCGTGGCGGGAGTCTATGTAAACGAAGCAGTCGTGAAGTCCTGGCAAGATGCCGGCATCCGCGACTCCAAAAACATTTCGACTGACCGAAGAATCGCCGAGCTTGCCGATGTCATCCGCAAATCGCCTGGTTGCGTGACAACGGTGGTGCCGATAGGCAACGAGGCTTATAACCGGCTTTACGCGAAGATGAGGAGTGTGAACACGCTGCTGGCTTGGGGTCACGCCCGGGTGATTGAAAATTTGATGAGCCAGCGCCACCGGATGGCCCCGCCGCCCGTGCGCGCCATCAGCGACCAGTTCGCCTCGAACAAGGAAACGGTGTCCAAGGCGCTGATGAGCCTGGGCCGCGAAATTGAATTGGTCCAGCGCCACCGGGCGGAAGCGGATTTGGCGGTGGCGGCCGCTTCCATTCTCGCCCGCCACGAGTTCGTGACGCGCCTGGCGAAGCTGGAGAAGGAATTTGGAATGGAACTGCCGCGCGGCGCCTCCGCGGCCGTGGACGCGGCGGCGAAGGTATTTGTGGCGAAGCATGGCGCGGAGAACCTGGCGAAGGTGGCGAAATTGCATTTCCGCACGGCGCTGCGGGCCCAAGGCTTGCCGGAGCCTCCGAAAACGGAATGGCGGCGTAACACCACGGAAGGCCCGTAGCCCGAGCGCGAATGGCGCGTTCGATTCCCGCGTCTAGCTGGCCGGCTTGCCTCCGGCAAACGCTTTCAACGCCGCCAGTTGCTGCTTCGAATTGACTTCCACCAGACAAAAATCGGCGTCACCACCCACTTCGAGTCCGGTGGGCAGGCCGATGAGCCGGGCCGGAATATCCGAAAACCTCGACCAGGCCTCCTGCCAGTCGCATCGCAGCATTTGCGCGGCGCGAAAGACTCCTTCAATCGGTTCGAGCGCGGAACCGGCGAAATTCGATCTGCCCGGGTAGCGTACGATTCTATCTTCACCTACTTCGAGTTCAAGCCGTCCGAGTTTATAGCGCCCTGGCGGTGATCCAGCCGCCGCCATCGCGTCACTGACGTAGTAAATCGAATCGGCGCGGATTACGCGGTGGATCAATCGAAACAATACCGGCGAGAGGTGCGTCGCGTCCGGGATTAAACTAACTTTTAACCCCGGGGTTTCGAAAACGCGCCAGAGAATATTGTCGTGGCGATCCAGGGTCTGGGGACAGCCGTTGCCCAAGTGCGTGAACGAAGCAGCGCCCGCCTCGACCGCTTGAACGAGCGTTTCACGCGGGGCATCGGTGTGGCCGAGACTGACTCGGATCCTGAGGGATGCCGCGAGGGAGATGACGGCGATAGCGTTGGCTCGCTCCGGCGCGATCGTGATCAGGACTGGATCGTCCCCCGTGACATCGCGCAGCTCGTGAACATGTTTCGGGGTCGGATCGCGCATGAGCGCCGGATCGTGCGCGCCACAAAACCCAGGTTCGGCTGAGAGAAATGGTCCTTCGATATGCCAGCCGGCAATGGCGCTCTGCAGTTGAAGCGATTGCGCGCGGAGAGCCCGCAGATGTCTCAAACGCGCGATGATCTTGGGCCAGTCATTCGTGATCAACGTGAGCAGGAACCGCAGGCAGCCGCCGGCGCGTAATTTCCGAGTGGCGGTGAGCAGGTCGGCAACCCTCAGGTCCTCCTGTTGAAAATCAATGCCGCCGAAACCATTGATTTGAAGATCTACGAGCGGCGGTGCGAGCCAGAGAGATCGCGTTGGCTTGTGTTTCGCAGCTTCTAATGAGATAATCTTTGCCTGCTTCCAGCGCAAACGAACTGGCGCGCGCGTGGCATAATGCCAGGCACAGATTTCACCTTCCTGCATGAGCGGTCGCGGACGGGCGGCCCGTTCATTTCCGCTCATCTAGTTTTGATCACGCGTGTGTCGGCGATGTGATCGTGCAACGACCGCTTCTGGCTGTCGAACGCGGCCATGATATAGCCCAGGTAGCAAAACATGCCACTGAGAAATTGCGCCGCGGTCCGGCCCAGCGCGCGCGCATAGCTGATGGGCGTCCCTTCGGGTGTGAGGACTTTGAGACCACACACCATTTTGCCAGGCGTAGCGCCGAATTTTCCCAGGAAGAACGTGTTGTAGCCGATAACGATCACGCATACGCCGATCATTATCTTCACCAGCGCCTGGATTTCAGCAGGGGTCGGAGGTCCTGGATGGGCGACCAACCCGATCCGAAGACCGACAAACAAAAAGAACGGAGCCAAAATGATGTCCTGGATCAATCCGTCCAGAATCTTCGCGGCAAAGCGAATCCAAAATCCGCCATATCCCGTGCCCATGGAAGCAACGCCCACGGCCGACGTCTCGATGGCAAAGCCCGGACCGGCGGAAATGACGGGTGGCGCGTTTAGCGACCCGCCTGGCTTGGCCTGTAAATACGGCAGCCACGTGGCCATGCCTTCGTGCCAGACGAGGGTGTCGGGCTGGATTTTGCCGCTGCCGGCGAGAGTTGCGAGATCATCTTCCGAGATCGGGCCAGCCTGCTGGCCAGCATCGACGTAGTACCAGTTCATAATGCTTTTGGCGCGGACATTTCCCTAACTTTTGTGTGGCAAACCGCTTGGTTTCATGGTTCGGAAGGGTGGGTACCCGCCGGGAAAAATGCAAAAGAAAATTTCCGACCGAGGTCAGCAGGCATCCGGCGCTCGTTCGTGCTTCAGGTCGCGCGACGGGCCAATCACAGTGCCTCCAAACCTTGACATCAACCTCTGCTTTTCGAACACTGCCGCGCCTGTATGACCGAAGCCAAAGTGAACGATCGCATGGAGAAAATCGTCTCCTTGTGCAAACGCCGCGGCTTCATTTTCCAGTCGTCGGAAATCTATGGCGGCATCAATGGGTTTTGGGACTACGGTCCGCTCGGCGCGGAGTTGAAGCGCAACGTGAAGGAGTATTGGTGGCGGGCCATGACGCAGATGCGCGATGACGTCGTTGGCCTCGAAGCCACGATCATCATGCACCCGAAAATTTGGGAAGCCAGCGGACACACCAGCACGTTCAGCGATCCGATGGTGGATTGTCTGCTGACGAAAAAGCGATTTCGGGCGGATCAGATCGAGCCGCAGAGCGGCAAAGTTTACAGTTTTTCCGGGGCAATCGACGAAGCCGCAATTAAGGCGGTCGAGAAGTTCCTTGAAGAGCGCGATCCGAAACCACGCTTTGCGGCTGCCGCATTGGTCGAGAGCCTCGTTCTCGGGAGCGTGCCGAGCTACCTGGCAGAACAAATGCGTACGGAGGTGCAAAAGTACATCGACGAGGCGACGAAAGGGGTTGTCAGAAGCGGCTTCGGACCAGCTTTCGAGCTCAAACGCACCGTGTCTGAGGCAAAACAGTCGAAGGAATCCTACTCTGTTCTGCTCCCACCTGGAAAGAATCCGCTAAGCGCTTACAAAGTGGCGAAGCAGTTTTACCAACAGCGGGGCGTCCCGTATCCAAACTTTCTTGGTGAGCAAGTTAGCGAGGTCGCGAACACGACTCGCTACAACCCTGAAAACGGCAGCCTGCTTACGGAGCCGCGCCAGTTCAACCTGATGTTCAAAACCTACGTTGGCCCGGTCGAAAGCGAGGAGAATGTCGCCTACCTCCGTCCCGAGACCGCGCAGGCGATCTTCGCGCAGTTCAAGAACGTGTTGGAGGTTTCGCGGCAAAAGGTCCCGTTTGGTATTTGCCAGATCGGCAAGGCGTTTCGGAACGAGATCAATCCCCGCAATTTTACCTTCCGCTCCCGCGAGTTCGAACAGATGGAGTTGGAATTCTTCATCAAGCCGGACGAAGTGACGCAGCGTACGCTCGGCGCCCCGCCGCCGGACGCCGACCTTTCCGCGCCGCAGCCGAACTGGGGCTGGCAGGAGTGGCATAAGTATTGGGTGAACGAGCGAGTCAAATGGTACGAGAGCATTGGCTTGGACCGCGATTCGCTGGATTTTTACTGGCAGAAAAAGGAGGAACTGGCGCATTACGCTAAAGCCACGGTGGACATCCTGTACAAATTCCCCTTCGGCGCGCAGGAATTGGAAGGGATCGCGGCGCGGGGCGATTTCGACCTGGCGCAGCACCAGAAGTTCAGCGGCAAATCCATGGAATACTTCGATGAGGAGGCGAAGGTGAAGTACGTTCCGCACGTCATCGAGCCGAGCGCGGGGGTGGATCGGCTGCTCCTGGCGCTGATTTGCAACGCCTACCATGAAGAGCCGGTGACCGATGAAAAAGGCAACCGCGAGACGCGCGTGGTGCTGAAGTTTCACCCGCGGATCGCGCCCATCAAAGTCGCGGTGTTCCCGTTGTTGAAGAACCGGCCGGAGCTGGTGGCCAAGGCCCTCGAAGTGCGCGAGCGGTTGCGTTCGGAAATGGCGGTGTATTACGACGAAGCGGGCGCCATCGGCCGGCGCTATCGGCGGCAGGACGAGGCGGGCACGCCGTTCGGCGTCACCATCGATTTCGAGACGCTCGGGGAGCAGGGACCGGAACTGAAAGACACCGTCACGCTGCGCGACCGCGACACGATGGAACAGCGGCGGGTGAAAATCGGCGAGCTGGCGCCGTTGTTGCTGGAAAAGATTCGTTAAATGGCCGAGGAGTCCGAATTACTCAAGACGCCGGCGCCAACCCTCTACGGAATCATTGGCTTCAAACTTTTGAAAGGCGCGCTGTTTCTTGCGCTGGCCATCGTTATGTATTGCTTGTCGGACAACGATCTGCCCGCCGAAGTCAGAGAGCTTATGAAAGCGCTGCGGGTGCATCCGGGAAACAAATTCTTTTTGCATCTCGCGGAGCAAGCCGGCCTACTCACTGAGGCGAACGTGCTCTGGGCGGCGGCCGCGACTTTATTTTACAGCCTGTTTGCGTGGGTGGAGGGCATTCGCGTGAGCTGGGCGGGCTGGCTGGCCATCGGCGAGTCGGCCTTTTTCATTCCCATCGAGTTATACGAGCTGGTGCGGCCCGGCAAATTTTCCTGGTATCTGCTGGGGGTAATGGTGATAAACGCGTTCATCGTTTGGTATCTCTTTCAAAACCACCATCGGCTTTTTCGCCATCATCATTGAATCTCCATTGCCGCCGCGCGGCGCGGTTGCGGTTGCAGTTTGGGCAACGCTCGGCTAGAGAACTCCCATGCGTTTCATCGCCAGTCTGATTGAAAAGCTCCAACGACATCCCAAGCGGATCGTTTTTCCGGAAGGCACGGAGCCGCGCATTCTCCAGGCCGCGCGCCAATTTTATTCGCTGCGCCTTGGGGTGCCGATCCTCTTGGGCGACCGCACGGTCATCAAGGCCGCCGCCGAGCGGCTAAACGTTTCGCTGGAGGGGGTGCGGATCATCCATCCCGCGGAGAGCGAGGAACTGGAGAACTTCGCCCAGCGTTATGAAATGCTGCGCCGCTCCAAAGGCATCAGGCTCAAGGAAGCGCGGGAAGCAATGCTCAACCCGAACTATTACGGCGCGATGATGGTGGCGATGCACCAGAGCGACGGCTTCGTGTCCGGGGCTTCGGAGATCAGCGGGAGCACGCTTCGCCCGCTCTTTCAAATCATCAAGGTCGCCCCGCAAGCCACAACGGCATCGAGCTGCATGATCATGGAAGTCGAAAACACGCGCTTCGGCGAGAATGGCGTGATGTTCCTGGCCGACTGCGGGGTCATTCCGGAGCCGACGGTGGACCAGCTCTCCGACATCGCGTTTTCCACCGCGCAGTTGACCCGTCAACTGCTGGGCATCCGGCCGCGCGTGGCGTTGCTTTCCTACTCGACCAAGGGAAGCGCGACGCATCCCTCGATCGGCAAAGTCCAGGCGGCCACCGCGCTGGCGCAGCAGAAAGCGAATGCGAGAAAACTCGACGCGGATTTCGACGGCGAGCTGCAGGTGGACGCCGCGCTGGTGCCGGAGATCGCCAGCCGCAAACTTTCGGAAAGCAAAGTGACCGGCCGCGCCAACGTGCTGATCTTTCCCGACCTGAACTCCGGCAATATCGCCAGCAAATTAGTGCAGCACGTTGCCCGCGCCAACGCCTATGGGCAGATTTTGCTCGGGCTGGACCGCCCGGCCGCGGATGTCTCCCGCGGTTCCAACGCCCATGATATCCTGGGCGTGGCAGCCATCGTGAGCGTACAGTCGATCGCATATCAGCAGCTTTATCCCGAGGCGGGCCGGCGTCTTCCGGGCGAAACAGGGTCATGAACACCGAGACTCCGCGGGTGTTCATCGCCGCCACGCGGCAAAACGACGGCAAGACGACCGCTTCGCTGGGCCTGCTGTCAGCGCTGCAAAAAGCGTATCCTCGCATCGGCTACATCAAGCCGGTCGGCCAGCGGTTCGTGGAAATCGAAGAGCAGAAGATCGACGAAGATACCGTGCTGATGGACCGGGTCTATCGCCTGAACTGCCCGTTGGTGGACATGAGCCCGATCGCCGTCGAACCGGACTTCACGCGCAAGTATCTGCAATCGTCCAACAACGAGGCGCTGGTGAAGAAAATTCAGAAGGCGTTTGACCGGGTGGCGTGGGAAAAGGACTTTGTGCTGTGCGAAGGGTCCGGCCACGCCGGCGTCGGCTCGGTTTTCGATCTGTCGAACGCGCAGGTCGCCAAGATTCTCGAGGCCAAAGTCATCATCGTCAGCCAGGGCGGCATCGGCAAGCCGATTGACGAAGTAGCCTTGAACCAGGCGCTCTTCGAGAAGGAAGGAGTGGAAATCATCGGCGTGATCTTGAACAAAGTTCTGCAGACCAAAGTCGATTATGTGACCGACTTCGCCCGGCGGGGTTTGAAGCGCAAAGGATTGGATTTGCTGGGCGTCATCCCGCACCAGAGCATACTCTCGAGTCCAACGCTGAATCTGATCCGCGAAGAACTGAAGGCGGAATCGCTCAATGAATCGCGTCAATTTCAAAACCTGGTCGATGACGTTGTCGTCGGCGCCATGGCGGTGCACAATGCGATGCGCTTTTTCAAACCGGGCGTACTGCTGATCACCCCGGGAGACCGGGAGGACCTCGTCCTGGCCGCCGCCACGGCTTTGGGGATGGAGCGGGGCCTGCGCCTGGCGGGTATCGTCCTGACCGGCAATTTGCGCCCGGCGGGGAGCGTGCTGAAGGTGATTCAAGGGATGCCATTTCCGGTGTTGCTCGCGCGCGCCGACAGCTATCAGGTGGCCTCGCAAGTTCATGATCTAACGGTCAAGACCCGGCCCGACGACCGGGAGAAGATATCGCTGATTCGGGACCTGATCGCCGAACACGTGGATGTGAACAAAATTCTGAAAGCGTTATGAACTTTTGCCTGCCAGCGTGAATCCCGTGTCCACCCCCTTGCCGGTCAATCCCGCGCTTCGGAATCTGCCCGTCTATCAGCCGGGCCGCCCGATCGAAGAAGTGGCGCGCGAACTCGGCCTGCCCCCGAGTGAGATCATCAAACTGGCCTCCAACGAGAATCCGCTCGGCCCTTCGCCCCTGGCGTTGGCGGCGATGGAGCAAGCTTTAAAGCAACTTCATCTCTACCCGGACGGCAACGCCTTTTGCTTGAAGCAGAAGCTCGCCGCCACGCTGGGAGTTGAACCCGCGAACCTGGTTCTGGGAAACGGCTCGAACGAGATCATCGAGTTTGTCGGCCACGCGTTGATGACCGCGGGCGCCGAAGTGATCGTGTCGCAATACTGCTTTGCGGTTTATCCGATCGTCGCGCGCCTGTTCGACGCGTCCTTGATTACGGTGCCCGCCCGCGATTACGGCCACGATTTGCCGGCCATGCTGCGGGCGATCACGCCGCGCACGCGCGTGATTTTTGTGGCCAACCCGAACAACCCGACCGGCACGCTGGCGCCGCGGGAGGAGGTGGCACGTTTGATTAACGACGTGCCCGCGAACGTGCTCCTGGTGATGGATGAGGCGTATCTCGAATTCCTCAACGATCCGGTGGATCTGTTGCCTTTGATCCGCACCGGGACCAAGCCCAACCTGCTGCTGCTGCGGACCTTCTCCAAGATTTTCGGTCTCGCCGGCTTGCGCCTGGGCTACGGCATCGGGGTGCCGGAATTGATCGGCGCGCTGGAAAAAGTCCGGCAACCATTCAATATCAATTCGCTGGTCCAGGCCGGGGCCGTCGCGGCGCTTGACGATGCCGAGCACGTCGCCCGGACGCGGCACAACAACGCGGCGGGCCTGCGATTTTTCGGGCAAGCCTTTCAACAGCTCAAACTCAAGTTTATTCGGTCCGCGGCGAATTTCATTCTCGTCAAAGTCGGCGATGGACAGCGGGTGTTCACCGAATTGCAGAAGCTCGGCGTGATCACTCGTCCCATGGGCGGTTATCAACTGCCTGAGTGGATCCGCATCTCGATCGGCACTCCCGCGGAGAACCGCCGCTGCTTGAGCGCTCTGGAAAGAGTGTTGGGGCCGTAGCTGTATTGAACGGGGCGCGGAGCTGCGGCGGTCCGGCCACGACCATTGGCCTGATCCTAATGGAGCAGCAGAATGCGATCGGCCAAAATCCTCCTGGCAACCCAAACGGAAAATTAAGCGTTGAATCTCGCGGCGAAGTGCCTACTTATCTGTTGGAATGACACGGTTTGACCAACTCAATACGCCGACGTGAAGCCGACTGACCTGCGGGGCATCCTGCAATACATTCCGCGCTTCCGGGAGAAGACCTTCATCATCAGCATCGATGGAGCGATCGTCACCGATGAAAATTTCGCCAACATCCTGCTCGATGTCGCCGTTCTGCGCTCGCTGAACATCCGCGTGGTGATTGTCCACGGCGCGGCCGCGCAGATCCAGGCCCTGGCCGGCGAGCAGAACCGCAAGGCCTCCGACCTCAACGGTTCGGGCATCACCGACGCGGAAACCTTGAAGCTCGCCCTGACCGCGGCCAACCGGCTCACGCATGAAATCCTCGAGGGCCTTTCGGCGAACGATCTTCGTGCCGCCAGCACGAATGCTTTGATCGCGCATCCGCTGGGCATTCGCCACGGTGTCGATCATCTTTTCACCGGGAAGGTGGAGCGGGTCGATAGCGAGTTGTTTCAAACTTTGTTGGGGCAGGGGATCATTCCGGTGGTGCCGCCGCTGGGGTTCGATGGCGATGGCCGGACGTATCGCGTCAATTCCGACCAAGTCGCGGTGGCGGTGGCCGAAGCGCTCAAGGCCACCAAACTGATCTTCATCACCACCAGCGACGGGCTGGTTCAGCAGGGGCAGCTTATCCGCCAGATGCTCGCCGGGGACCTCGACCAAATTCTCGCCCAGAAGAAAAACGACTTCGCGCCAGAGATGCTCTCCAAGGCGATCCACGCCGCCGCGGCCTGCCGGGCGGGGGTGCAGCGGGTGCACATCATCAACGGGCGCGTGGACGAAGGGTTGCTCGCGGAAGTGTTTTCCAACGAAGGGATCGGCACGCTGATTTATGCCAACGAATATCAGCAGGTCCGCCGCGCGCTGAAGAAGGACGTGCGGAGCATCCTGATGCTTACGCAAGGCGGGGTGGCCTCCGACGAACTGGTCAAGCGCACCCGCGCCAACATCGAGAAACAGCTCCCGGATTATTACATGTTTGAGATCGACAAAAATCCGGTGGCGTGCGTGGCGTTGCACGTGTACCCGGAGCAAAAGAAAGGGGAGCTGGCCTGCCTGTACGTCAGCGCCTCGCACGAGAACCAGGGGATCGGGCGCAAGCTGATTCAGTTCGTGGAAAACAAGGCGCGCGAAATGGGGCTGAGCGAAGTGATTACTCTCTCCACGCAGGCCTTCACTTACTTTCAATCCAAAGGGGGCTTTGTCGAGGGCACGCCCGATCATCTGCCGCCCGGGCGGCGCGAGAGGTACGATCAGAGTGGGCGCAACTCCAAAGTGCTGGTGAAGAAGTTGGGCTAGGCCGGGCGATCGGTTTCTCGCTCCCGGACCGCGCAGTATCATATCCGCCAGGGGGCGATGCCAAAATATTGGCTTGGCGCGACGAATCCTTGGCTTAAAGTTCCCACTGATCAAAGTGTTATGGATTCGAAACTCGTTTTGGTTCTGACTCTGCTCTTGCTGCTCGTTCCGCCTCGGACCCTTGCCCAGAAGAAGCTCCCGGCGCGCGACATCAAGGCGGTGACGAAGTTGGCGCAAAATCCAGCCGCGCTGGTCGAGGCGCGCATCGCGGCGCTGTGGACGCTCGCCGACCGCGGCGAACTTCACACCGGTTTGATCACGGGGGCGCTGGCAGACCCGTCGGCGGCCGTGCGGAAGGCGGCTTTGCAAATCATTTCGGAAAAGGGCCTGGCGGTTCCGGCGACCGCGCTGCTTTCCCGGTTGAGCGATCCCGATGCGCGAGTCCGGCTCGAGGCAATCATTGCGCTGGGCTCTCTGCCGGCACTGAGCCGGGAAGCGCAGTTGGCGCTAATCGCGGCTTATCCGGCGTTTAAAGATCCGTGGACCGAGTCCGCCGTCGCCGGTGTTGCCGGCAAAGCGCCGGTCGAATTTATCAGCGCGGCGCTCGCCGCCAACGACCCCGATTCGCTGAAAAGTTTGGTGGTGAATTTGAGCGCCCAGATTGCCGCCAGACAGGACGCGGCCGGGTCCGCGCGGTTAGTTGTCGCCATGGCCGCCACGCCCAGTACGGGAGACGCGCTGAAACAGGCGGTCTTGGAAAATCTCGCCAAAGGCTTGAAGGTCGAGACGGCGCCCCTTTGGTCTGCGGAGTTGCAAGGCGCCTTCAAGAAGATGTTGGCGTCGCCTGGTCCCGTGGCGCCCGCCGCGTTTCCGCTCATCGCGCGCTGGGATAAAAGCGGCGCAATGGCGGGGGACGTGAAGGCGCTGGTCGGCCAGCTTACCGCCACATTGAAGGACGCGGCGCGGCCCGACGAACAGCGCGCCCAGGCCGCCACCAGCCTGCTTGGCGCGCGCCAGTTGAACGAAGACATCCTGCCGCGAGTCGCCGGAATTCTCGGCTCCTCCGCCTCGGTGGCGTTGCAACGGCGCGTGATCGAGGCGCTCGGCGCCATCGCCGAACCTGCAGTCGGCGCGCAACTCGCGGCGGCCTATCCCGCACTGGGCGCGGAGCTGCAAGAGTACGCCTTCGGCCAGATCATCCGGCGCCGCGATTGGTCTCTGGCGCTGCTGGAGGCAATCAGGGGAGGCAAGATTAACCTTGCCGCGCTGGGTCCGCTGGCGATCAGCCGCCTCCGCACCCACAGTGACCAGGCGGTTTCGCAGCGGGCGAATCAGATCATCGATGAACTGCGCGGCCCCGAAGTGAAGGAGAAAAATGAGTTAATTGCCCGGCTGACTCCGGTGGTCACGCAACCGGGCAACGCCGAGAACGGCAAACAATTGTTCGCGCAAAATTGCGCCGTATGCCACTTGTTCAACGGGCAGGGGAAGGACATCGCGCCCGACCTGACCGGCATGGGGGTGCATGGGGCGGCGGAGTTGCTGGTGCACGTCGTGGATCCGAACCGCGTCGTCGAGCCGAATTTTTTTGCCACCAGCATCGAGACGACGGACGGCCAGACGCTGGACGGCATCATCACGCGCGAAAACAAATCGGGCGTTCTACTCCGCAACGCCAGCGGTGATATCGAGGTCAAAACGGAAAACATCAAGAGCCGCCGGAACACCGGCCGCTCGCTGATGCCTGAAGGATTCGAGGCGCTCGGCGCGGAGCCATTGCGTGATTTGCTGGCTTACCTCTGCGCCGGGGAGAGCCGGTATCGCGCGCTGGACCTGAGTGGCGCGTTCACGGCGAACAGCACGCGAGGGATTTACGCGAGCTTGGAAAGCACCGCGGAAAGCCTCCAGTTCAGAAAATTCGGCCTGCTGCGGGCCGGCGAGGTTCCCTTCGAGGTCGTCGCTCCGACCAAGACGGCCAATGGCAACAACCTCATCGTGCTCAAAGGCGGCGAAGGCTTGGCCAGCACGATGCCGCGCAAAGTCGAAGCGACCAACGTGGGCGTCCCAGCCATCAAGCTCCACTTTCTCGGCGGCGTGGGCGGCTGGGCCTATCCGTGCTGTGGCGGGAACCAGCACGAGAATCTTCCCGTGGCCAAGATCACGGTGCACTTCGCCGATGGGCAGAGCGAAGAGATCGTCCTCAGGAACGCCGTCGAAATCGCCGACTACAACGGGACGCAGGATGTGCCAGGCTCGCGCGCGTTGCCGGAGGCGCTGACGCACGGCCAGGTGAGGTGGTTCACCAAGCCGCTGAGCCACCCCGGGGTAATTCAGAAGCTCACACTCGAGAGTTTCGATACGGCGATCGCGCCCACTTTTGTGGCGATCACCGCAGAGACGGGCGAGGCGGAAGCGGCTCCAAAGACCGCTGCCGGCTCGGCGCAACTCCCTCAAGGAGCTGCGGCGCCGGCTGAGGCGAACGCCGGGTCGGCATTCTCCGCCGCCAAAGGGGCCAAGACGCTCATCTTCGGCGGCGGGAGTTCGCACGATTTCAATCAATGGTTCGGAACCGCCGACGTGCGGACTCTGGGCGAGATCACGAAAGGGCCGGTGCTTTATTCCGAAGACCTCGCGACCCTTCGCTCGGCGCTGCAAGAGCTGGCGGTGCTCTATCTGAGTTCCAACCAACCCCTAGCCGATGACGAAGTGAAGCGCGGCATCCTGGCGTTTGCCGATGCCGGCAAGGGTTTGGTGCTGGCGCATCCGGCGCTTTGGTATAATTGGAACGATTGGCCCGAATACAACCGCGTCCTTGTCGGCGGCGGAGCGCGAAGCCACGATAAGTATGGCGAGTTTGAAGTGAAACTTACCGGCGTGCGACATGCGGTGACCGAGGGCGTGCCGGCGTTGTTCCGCATCAGCGACGAACTTTATCATTTCGAGCCGGACCCGAACGGCACGCCGATCCTGGTGCTGGCCACCGCCTACGAGGAGAAGACCGGCAAGACTTTTCCCAGCGTATGGATTGTCCAGCATCCACGCGCGCGCATCGTCTGCATTGCTCTTGGCCACGATGGCAAGGCGCACGAGCATCCGGCCTACCAGGCGCTGCTGCGCAATGCCGTGCGCTGGGCGGCGGGAAAATAAGAGCGAGGATGGATTTTACTTCGCGAGTTTCGGGGTGGCGGCGTTGCTGGCATCCTTGACCGGTTCTTTGATGGAGATCAGCTCGAGGTCGAAGAGCAAGGTGGAACTGGGTGGGATACTGGGCCGTCCGTTGGGGCCGTAAGCAAGGTCGCTGGGGATGAAAAGTTGCCACTTGGATCCCACGGGCATCAACTGCAGCGCCTCGGTCCAGCCTTTGATGACGCCGGTAACGGGGAAGGTGGCCGGCTCGCCTCGCTTGTAGGAGCTGTCAAACTCCGTGCCGTCGATCAACGTGCCACGGTAATGCGTGACGACGGTGTCGTTGGTGGTCGGCTTCGTCCCAGTCCCCATGGTGATGACTTTGTACTGCAATCCGCTCGGAGTGGTCTTCACGCCGTCTTTCTTCTTATTTTCCGCCAGAAACGCCTCGCCCTCTTTTCGGTTCTTCTCGCCGGCTTCCTTTTGTTTTTCCTGGGCCTTGGCTCGCATTTGGGCGGAGAAGCTCATCATGGTTTCCTGGATTTCCTGGTCGGTCATCAAGGTTTTCTTCCCCTCGACGGCGTCTTTCATGCCCTGGAGGACGGTCTCGAGATTCAAATCAGCGCTTTGGGCTTTGAAGTTTTTGCCGATGCTCACGCCAATGCTGTAACTGGCTTTTTCCTTTGCGTCCTTGAAGGGAGGAGGACTGTCGGCGGCCGCCAAACTCAACGCCGCGCCCGCGCCCAAAAGGGTCATCAATCGTAATTTCATTCTGTATCTTTCTTCAGTGCATCATCGCTGGCATCGAAAACTATTTCCGCGCCGAATCAATGCGTTTCAATAACGGACGACCGTGACAGTAGCGGCCGGAATTTGCGCGTCAAGGCCAAGGTCTGGCGGCGACAACGGTTCGGCGGCGTGCGAACGGGCGCGGTTGGCGAGGAATCGCCAGGAACTGCGGCGGACCCGGGCCACTGGAGCAGAATGCCGGCCGGAAACGTTTTGTCTTTCCCGGCGGTTAATGAAAGGGTTGCCGGCATCAAGATCGAAGCCTTGCACATCGGGATGAAAGTGAAGCATCCCCAGTACGGGATCGGGCTGGTCAAAACGATCGCGGAACAGACCGCGGAAGTGGAATTCGAGGAAGGGCTGCGCGCCATTTCGCCGGAGGGGAGCGGATTAAAGCCGGCCGAACCGCAAGTCGCCATCACCGGCCTGGACCGGCCCTTGGAATTGTTTGTCGCCGAGACGGCGCGCGCGGTGATGGAGGAGCTGGGAGTGGACCGGCCCGAGTCGGTCGTGGATGAACTCGGTTCGCGCTGGCACAAAGGGCGCCTGGTGCTGCATCCCGCGGATGCTTCGTTGCAGCCCAAGGAGGTGCCGCTGGAGGTTTTCTTCCACAAGATTGTGATGCTGCGAAATAACTTGCGCGTGCTCGAGCAGAAGCTCAACGCGCACGAAAAGTTGAGCGACGCGGAAAAGGTCGAGATGCAGCAATACATTACTCGCAGCTACGGCTCAATGACCACCTTCAACATCTTGTTCCGGGCCAAGCCGGGCCAGTTCGGCGGGGGGTGAGTTATCGCGCGGGTGGGGGGCGCGCTGAATGCCGCTTTCCATTTGAGAGCGCATGATTATCCTGCGCCCATGAAATCGGGACGGAGCAGGCCATGATTCACGAGACCATTACACAGATCGAAGCCAAACTGCGGAACGCCGGCTCGCTTAATCCGGAAGCGCGGCTCGAACTTTTGAACCTGCTGGCCACCCTCAAGGGTGAAATCACCAAAATCGACGCGGAGAAGGCCCAGAGCATCGCGGGTTTCGCGCACGCTTCCGCTCACGAGGCGACTCGCGAGGAGAAAAACCCCGAACTGCTGAAGCTCTCGCTGGCCGGATTGTCAGCTTCCGTCGATGGGTTTGAGAAGTCGCACCCGAAGCTGGTCGCAATCGTCAACCGCATCTGCACGGCGTTATCGAGCCTCGGGATCTGACAACCGATGCGATCCTGGATGCGGGCCACCCTGGGCTACAACTTCCCGGCGATATACTTCTCCAGCTTGACCGCGTCGGCGTTGAACAGGCGGATGCCTTCGGCGGTTTTTTCCGTGGCCATCGCGTCCTCGTTGAGGAGCCAGCGGAATTTCTTTTCGTCCTGCTCAATCCGTTTGAGGTCCGCGGCGGCGGCGATCTGCGGGCTGAGCTTGCGTTCGACCGGCGCCAGGCTCTTCTGGAGTTCGGCCAGGAGATTCGGGCTGATGGTGAGCAAGTCGCAGCCGGCCAGTTCGAGGATTTCCCCCGCGTTGCGGAAGCTGGCCCCCATGACTTCGGTCTGGCAACCGAACTTTTTGTAGTAGGCGTAGATGATTTTGACCGATTGCACGCCGGGATCCTCGGCGGCGGCGTAATCCTTGCCGGTTGCCTTCTTATGCCAGTCCAGGATGCGGCCGACAAAGGGCGAGATCAATCTGGCCTTCGCGTCCGCGCACGCGACGGCTTGGACCAGAGAGAACAACAACGTCATGTTGCAATTGATCCCCTCCTTTTGAAGGCCTTCCGCCGCCCGAATCCCTTCCCAGGTGGAGGCGATCTTGATCAAGATGCGGTCGCGTGAGACCCCGTACTTTTCATACCGATCGATGAATTGATGGGCCTTGTTGACCAGCCCCTGGGTGTCGAAAGAGAGGCTGGCGTCGGTCTCGGTGGAAACGCGTCCGGGGACAATTTTCAGAATCTCCACACCGAATAACACCAGCAAATCGTCCACAATGCGTCCGATCAGCCCAGCGGGGCCCAGGTTAGCGGATTGGCCGTCGCGGATGGCTTTTTCGATGAGATATTGGTATTCGGGGAGCTGCGCGGCCTTGAAGATCAAGGAGGGGTTGGTGGTCGCGTCCTGCGGCGCATACTCCTTAAGGGTGGCGAAATCGCCGGTGTCGGCGACCACTTTGGTGAATTTTTTGAGCTGATCGAGCTGGCTCAGGCCCGCCCGCGTTTCCGGTTTGGTCAATTCAGTCGTCGCATTCATGCGCGGAGGCGTTATTCGGTTTGTCGTTCTTACCCACAGTCACATTCCCTGGCCGCACGGTAACGGATCGCGCGGTCCATTTCAAACCAATTTTCGCGCCGTTTATCTTGCCGCCGGCACTGAAGTCCCTCCCCGGTTCAACCGACATAGATACTGAACGGAGCGAGTCGTGAAAACGCGCGGGCGGATATCCTGCCCACCAGGGCACCAGCGCAATGGGGCGAAGCCGGACTGGTCTTCGCGCCCAGGCCGTAGGGTCGTCTCCCGGCCGGCGGTTTTCCCTGGCGCTTCCGCGGTGGCAATACCGGCTTCCCAAACCCGCTCATCCGCCGCCAGTCTCGCCGCTTGTGCTCAACCAATCCCTTCCCGGCTGCCTGAATGCCCGCAACGGGAGACGAGATGACTATGGTGATGGGAATTAACCCGGGCATCTTCTTGCTTCTTGTCGGACTGGTTTGCAGCGTGATTTGGCTGCTGCGCTACGACGGGCGTTTGGGCAGCGCCAGAAAGCCGAACCGCGCCAAGCTCTCGCTGGTGGCCACCAACACGGACAACGCGGTCATGATCACCAGCCCGGCCGGCAAGATCGAATGGGTAAATGACGCCTTCAGCCGGATCAGCGGCTATTCCCTGGCCGAGGTGGCGGGTAAGATGCCTGGGGCCGTGTTGCCCTGTCAGCTCAACGCGGCCAAGATAATGCAGCAGATCGGCAGCGGCATGGCGACCAAGCGCAACTTCACCGTGGAAATGGACTGCACGCACAAGAAGGGCCACCGCTACTGGCTCTCGCTAACGTTCAGTCCCATCCTGGCCGGCCAGAAAAGGTTCGTAAACTTCATTTGCGTGGGCGCGGACGTGACGGCCCGCAAGCGGGCCGAAGAGGAAGTAGGCCGGGTCAACCGGCGCAATGAATTGCTCCTTAACGCCGCGGGCGAAGGTATTTTCGGCCTCGATCTCCAGGGCCGCATCACCTTCGTCAACGCGGCCGCCGGGCGGCTCACCGGCTGGGAACCCAGCGAGCTGATTGGCAAGCCGGCCAGCGCCGTTTTGCACCAGCTCCGGCTCACCCAATTGCCCGATGCGGGCGAGGACCACTTCCTCACGGCGGCCTTCAAGGACGGCCAGGTCAAGATCGGCGACACCGATCATTTCCGCCGCAAGGATGCCACAAGTTTCTCCGTCGAATACACCATCACCCCGATCCGGGAAGGGAACAATTTGTTCGGCGCGGTGGTGATCTTTCGCGACGCCAGCGGGCAGAGACAGTCCGAACAGATTCGGGTCCGCCAGGGGCGCTCGTTTGCGTTGCGGGCCGACATTGGGTTCGCCCTGGCGACCGGCGACACGCTCAAGAACATATTGCAGCGTTGCTGCCAAACTTTGATCAAACATTTGGACGGGGCGTTCGCGCGCATCTGGACGCTCAATGCCGAGGAGGACGTGCTGGAGCTCCAGGTCAGCGCCGGAATGTACACGCACACCGACGGTCATCACGGCCACATTCCAGTGGGCACGCACAAGGTCGGCCTCATCGCCAAGGAGCGCGTTCCGCAGATGACGAACGACCTCGCCACCGACCCCGGCGTCAGCGACCGCGAATGGGTCAAGAAGGAGAAAATGACCGGGTTCGTCGGCTATCCGCTGTTTGTGGAAGGGCGGCTGATCGGGGTCATGGCGATGTTTTCCAAGAACCGCCTGCCCAACGATACTTTCGAGTTGGTCAGCGCGGTCGCCGATTCAATCGCCCAAGGCATCGTTCGCAAACGGACGGAGGAGAGGGTCGTCGAAACCGCCGCGCTCCTCGATAAATCCCCGGAAGCGATCATCGTGATCGATCTTTCCCACCGCTGCACGCACTGGAACAAAAGCGCCGAGCGCCTCTATGGCTGGTCGGCCAAAGAAGCCGCGGGCAAGCGGGCGGACCAATTGATGTACCGCGACGCAGCTTATTTCGATCGCGCCAAAAAGGAGGTTTTGGAAAAAGGAGAATGGAAAGGGGAATGCTGCCAGGTCAACAAGGGCGACGAGCCGATTGTAGTCGAGAGCCAGTGGACGCTCGTGCAGGACGACGCCGGCAACCCCAAATCGTTCCTCATTGTCAACACCGACTTGCGCGAAAAGAAGAAGATCGAAGCCCAAATGCTCCGCACGCAGCGCATGGAGAGTATCGGCACGCTGGCCGGCGGCATCGCCCACGACTTGAACAACGTCCTGGCCCCGATCCTGATGTCGGTGGAGATCCTTAAGGAAAAGTTCAGAGACGACCAGAGCCGGCGCATGCTTTCCATTTTGGAATCCAGCGCCAAGCGCGGCGCCGATATGGTCAAGCAGGTGCTGACCTTCGCTCGGGGCGTCGATGGCGAGCGGGTCCTGCTGCAGCCGCGGCATTTGATTCGCGAAATCGCAAAAATCGTCAGCGAAACCTTCCCCAAAACCATTCAGCTTAAGACGCAGCTCCCCGAAAATCTCTGGACGACCATGGGCGATGCGACCCAATTGCACCAGGTGCTGGTCAACCTCGCGGTCAACGGCCGCGACGCCATGCCCGACGGCGGCACGCTGAGCATCATCGCCGAGAATACGGTCATCGAGCCGAGCCAGACTGACAATCCCGCCAGCGCCAAACCCGGCTTTTATGTCGTGATCAAGGTCTCCGACACCGGCACCGGCATCCCGCGCGATGTGCTCGACAAAATTTTCGAGCCGTTTTTCACCACCAAAGAGATGGGCAAAGGCACCGGCTTGGGTCTCGCCACCGTCCTGGGCATCGTCAAGAGCCACGACGGCTTCGTGCAGGTGCAGACCGAAGTCAACAAAGGAACGACCTTCCTGATTTATCTCCCGGCGATGGAGGACTCGCCCCAGCCACCGACCGATGGCGAGCGGCCGCGTCTGCCGCTGGGCCGCGGCCAACTGATCCTGGCGGTGGATGACGAGGAATCCGTGCTCTCGATGACCAAGGAGACGTTGGAAACTTACGGCTACCGCGTCTTAACGGCCAGGGACGGGACCGAAGCGGTGGCGACTTACTCCGAGCATCGCCACGAGATTCACGGCGTGCTCACCGACATGCTGATGCCGTTCATGGATGGACCGGCCACCATTCGCGTCCTCAGAAAATTGGATCCGTCCGTCAAAATCATCGCCGCCAGCGGCCTCATGGACAGCGAAAAAGTCAAAGACTCCACCGGCATGGACGACATCAACTTCCTCATGAAGCCCTACACCGCCGAGAAGCTTTTGAACACGGTGTACAAAGTCATCGGCGACACGAACGGCAAGGCCGCTTGACCGCCCTCACTGGGCCAGCACGCGATAAAATCTGGCTGGCTCCGCGGGGCTGGGATCGCTCACCCGCAGGATGCCTCCGTTCCCCGTGACGGTGGCCAGCGGCAGCCATTGCGGATCGCTCAATTTGAGCTTATAGGCGATCGAGTACACCACGCCTGGCTGGCTGGCGAAAGCAAAGGCGATGTCGCTGCCGGACCAGTCCACGCTTTCGATCGCAAATGGCGCGATCACGTGTACCGTGGCGGTGCCGCTCAGGGCGGAGCCGAGCGCGTTGGTCACGGCCACGCTGTAAGCGCCCGAATCGGAAAGCTGGGCGTGGTTGAGCGTGAGGGTGGTGTTGGTCGCGCCGGTAATGTCGGCGCCGTTGAATTTCCATTGATATGCCATTGGCGAAGTGCCGACGGCCATTACATTTAGCGTGAGGGCTTGGTCCAGGCTGGTCGTCACGCTCGGCGGGTCCACGGTGACGGTCGGCGGCACCCGATCAGCCAGGGGAACATAGGTGTAACCCAGCGCCTGGATGCCACGCACGACGTCCTGCAAATAGGATAGCTCCAGGTACGGATGGAAAAAGGCGGCGGCCCAGCCGTCGCGCACCACGCGATTCTTCCGCGCCGCGCGAATGAGATCATCGGGCAAACGCGCCGGGAAGGAGAACCACGGCGCGGGATCGATGTTGCCCAAATTCTCCGGCATGATTCTTTGACCATACGAATCCTGCTCGATGGTGTAGGGGAAGAATTGTCCCGCGGAGTGTCCGCTAGTGTCGAAGTAAAGCACCCGCTGCATCGTGAGCGCGAAGTGGCTCGCAAAGACCGGGTAATCCACCGCCGAAGCCGCGTAATGCGGCGTTTCCCAGGCCACCGGAGTCAGGCCCGATTGCTTGAATTCCTGCAGGCCGGCATTGATCCGGTTTTGGGCCCAGCTCATGGAATCTTCGGGCACCGGCATGTAATCCACGATGTTGGTGTTCGCGTCCATGGTCACGCGAAAGAATTCGTAGTCGTCACCGCTCACGCCGGTATAGGGGTTGGGCGTCGAATCATACTGGTGGGTGTAGCCGTGCATCACCATTTGGCCCCCCTTGGCCACCAGATACTTGAGAGTTCGCACGAATTCCGGCGTCTGCGACATCGCCGCGCTCTCGGGAACGCCGCCATTATAGTAGCCCAGCGGGTCGTTATAGACCGGGATCACCGCGACCGCGAAGGGCACGCCTTCCGCCGCCAGAAAGTCCGCTGCCGCGCGCAGGAGGCCGGTTTGGTAAGCGGGATCGACGTCCTCGAGCCGGATGATCGCCCGGTGGCTTTCGGGGTGAAAAATCTCAAGGATGTCGTGCAGCAGATCGGCGAAGATCAGGTAACGATCTTCCTCGCTCATGTAATCGAAGGGACTGTCCGCCACGTACCAAAAATTGCTGGCGTGGACGACATACGGCATCGAGTTCGAGGTGATATTCTGCACCGCCACCGCGGGAACCACGGCGCGCGTCGGGTCGAGGATCGTCGTCCGCCCCAAATCCGGGTCGAGTTGGTTCTTGGAGAAGCTTTCGCCTTTGTAGCTGATGTTTTGAAAACCGGACGAATCAACAAAGTCGAACCGGAAACCAAACTTGGCTTCAAATTGCGCTCCCAGAGTGGACCCGTTGTCGAGCTGCAGCAGGTTGTATTTGAACCAACAGACCGGTTTTGTCGTCCCCAGCACATCCTGGAGAAAGGCTGCCGGCAGCGGGTTGTTGTAAACCTCGCCGAAATAGAACGCGGCGCGCGATCGGCCGATATCGCCAGCGGCATAGTTTTCCACCGGCGCGATCTGGTACGGCAGCGAAAAATGGCCCAGCAGATTGGCCAGCAACTTGGCGTGCAGTCCGCCGATCCAGCCGTAAGGACCGCTCGAATCGTAGAGAATAAGCGCCGGGTCCGCCGTTTTCTGCCGGGGCGCAGCCACGCCGGCAAGGGGCGCGGCCAACCCGAGCAGAGACACCACCAGCCAAAAGAGCTTTGCTCGGTTCAGGGTTGCCACTTCAATTCTCAATTCGGCTCGCAGCCGCGACTGAACTGAATGGACATAAGCTAACGCACGGCGCTGAAATGGGAAACCGCTTCGCTTCGGCAAAAACCGCATTAATGGGGCAGGGGGAAGTGAGGTGTGCAGGGTCAGGCATTCCCCGGCCCCTTCAACACTGGATCAGGGAATGACCTGAACGAAACCCGCCGCGGTTTCAAAAGCCTCGGTGCGGCGCGGACTCTCATTTTTGCGCGGCGGAGTTGGTTTCGTCCTCCCACCCGCCGCCCAGGGATTTGTAAACGGTCACGAGCGCGGTGGCGCTGCGCGTCTGGCTGCGGGCCAGTTGGTCCTGCGCTTCGAGCAAAACCCGCTCGGCGTCCAGCACGGTCAGGAAGTCGGTCGCCCCGTTTTCGTAGCGTTGCCGTGCCAGCGTCGCGGCGGTCTGGCTCGCTTGCACCGACTCGCTCAGGAAATCGCGGCGGCTCTGTTCCCGGCCAAAATCGACGAGCGCGTTTTCGGTTTCCTCCAGCGTCGTCAGCACGGTTCGTTCGTAGGCGGCCAGCGCCGCTTCGGCGCGGGCGTCGGCGGCCTGGATGCGCGCGCGGACGTGGCCCAGGTCCAGCGCGGCCCAACTGATGCGCGGGCCGAAGGACCACGTGTCAGCGCCCGCCTGGCCGAGGCCGGAAATCGTTTTGGCTTCGAGCCCGAGCCGGCCGTTGAACGTGACGCGCGGGAAAAGGTCGGCCGTGGCAATCCCGATGCGGGCGGTGGCAGCGGCGAGCGCGCGCTCGGCGGCGCGCACATCGGGCCGCCGGCGCAGCAGCGCCTCCGGGCTGCTGATGGCCACGAGCGCGGGCAGCGCGGGCAGCGGCGCAGGCTCCTTAAGCTCCGCGACCAGCGCTGTGGGAGGCTGGCCGGTGAGGACACCCAAGCGATGGCTGGCGCGCGCCACCGCCGTCTCCAACGGCGGGATGCCGGCCAGCGTCGAGTTGAGTTGCGCGCGGGCGCGGGCGACGTCGAGTTCGGTGCCGCGCCCGCCTTCGAGGCGGGCTTGCGTGATGTTCAAGGTTTCGCGCTGGTTGTCGGCGTTGCGGCGCGCCACCGCCAGTTCGTTTTGCGCGCCGCGCAGTTCGAAATAGTTGCGCGCCACCTCGCTGATGAGGCTGACTTGCGCGTCCCGCCGGGCCGCTTCGGCGGCCTGCGCTGCGGCCGTGCCGGCCTGGACCGAGCGGCGGACGCGCCCGAAGAAATCCAACTCCCAGGTTGCGTCGAAGCCGGCGTCATAGAGTTCTTCGTGGCGATCCGCGCCGGGGATGCCGAAGACGGCAGCTTGGCTGAGCCGAGTGTTCGCGTAACCGGCATTGGCATTGGGTGTGGGGAGCAGGTCGAACAGGGCTTGCCGGCGCAGGGCGCGCGCCTCGCGCAGATTGGCGGCGGCAATGCGCAGGTCGTGGTTGGTGGTCAGGGCACGGTCAACCAGTCCGTTGAGCTTCGGATCGTTGAAACCGCGCCACCAGGCGACGACGGCTTCGCCCGCGCCTAGATTAGTCTGGGCGCCGTTGGCGAACGCGCCCGCAACGGCTGTTTTGGGCGGTCGGTAGGCCGGGCCGACCGCGCAGCCGGCGAGGAGGAGCAACGGCAATAGAAGAGGACGGATTTGAGTCATGGTTCTACAGGGATGGTTTTTCCGGCGGGAGGGGCGCTGAGAATAACAACTTCCTTTTTTCTGCGCTCGGTCAAGCGGCGGATGACCACGTAAAATACCGGGGTCAGGAAAATGCCGAAGAACGTCACGCCCAACATGCCGCTGAACACCGCCGTGCCCAAAGCGCGTCGCATTTCCGCACCGGCGCCCTTGGCCAACAGGAGGGGGATGACGCCAAAGATGAAAGCGAACGACGTCATCAGAATCGGCCGCAACCGCAGCCGGCTGGCTTCGACGGCGGCGTCGGCGCGCGCGAGGCCGGCGTCCTGCCGTTGTTTGGCAAACTCGACAATCAGGATCGCGTTCTTGCAGGCCAATCCGACCAGCACCACGAACCCGATTTGCGTGAAGATATTATTGTCCATGCCGCGCAACCAGACGCCCGCAATGGCGCTGAGCAGGCACATCGGCACGATCAGAACGATGGCCAGCGGCAGTGACCAGCTTTCGTATTGTGCGGCCAGCGTGAGGAAAACGAACAGCACGCATAGCGGAAAGATGTAAATGGCGGTGTTGCCCGCCAGAATTTCCTGGAGCGTCAGCTCGGTCCACTCAAAACCCATGCTGGCGGGGAGTTTCTCGCGGGCCAATTGTTCCATCCAGGCGATGGCCTGGCCGGAGCTGATGCCCGGGGCGGGACTGCCGGTCAGTTCGGCGGAGGGATACATGTTGTAACGGACGATTTTGTCCGGCCCGGTAGTGTCGCGCACCGAGACGACCGTGCCCAGTGGCACCATCTGGCCGGCCGCATTGCGCGTCTTGAGGTCCAAGATGTCTTTGGGTTGGCGGCGGAACGGGGCGTCGGCCTGCGCGGTGACCTGATAGGTGCGCCCGAACAGGTTGAAATCATTGACGTAAAGGGAGCCGAGATAAATTTGCAGGGTGTCGAAAATCTCGCTCAGCGCCACGCGCATGGATTTGGCCTTGACGCGATCCACGTCCACCTTGAGCTGCGGCACCCCGGCGCGGAACGATGTCAGGACGCCCTGCAATCCGGGTTGATCGTTGGCGGCGCTCATGAGTTGAAAGGTCGCGGCCTGCAATGCCCCCAGCCCCGCCCCGCCCCGGTCCTGCACCTGCATCTTGAACCCGCCCACGATCCCCAGTCCGTTGACTGCCGGCGGTGGAAAAACGCCTACGAACCCTTCCTGAATTCCCGCACTGTCCCGGCGCAAGCTCCCGACGATGGCGTTGCCGGATAGGCTCGGATGGCTGCGTTTGGCAAAGTCGTCCAGAATCACGAAAATGGTGCCGGCGTTCGGGCTGGCGGTCAGGCTGATGGGGGAAAGCCCCGCCAGGTCGATCGTCGCTTTCACACCGGGCGTTTGCCGGGCGATCTGGCTGATCCGGTCCACCACCGCTTCGGTCCGTTCGAGGGAAGCGGCATCCGGCAATTGGGCCATCATCGCGATGTAGCCTTTGTCCTGTTGCGGAATGAAACCGGTGGGAACTTTCTTGAATCCCAGATAGGTCAAGCCGAGCAATCCCAAATAGGCCACCAGCGCCGCGACGCTCAGGCGGATCAGCCGTCCCACCATCCGGCTGTAGGCCGTCGTGCCGCGCCCGAATACGCGGTTGAAGCCCTTGAAGAACCAGCCGAATGCTCCATTCTGCAACCGTGTGAACCAATCCGCTCGCGCCTGATGCGGCTGCAACAGGATGGCGCACAGCGCCGGGCTGAGCGTCAGCGAGTTGAACGCCGAGATGAGCGTGGAGACGGCGATGGTTAGCGCAAACTGCCGGTAAAACTGTCCCGTGATCCCGCTGATGAACGCGGTGGGAATAAAGACGGCGCTTAAGACCAGCCCGACGGCCACCACCGCGCTGCTGACTTCGTCCATCGCCTTGCGCGTGGCTTCGCGCGGCGCCAGCCCCAGCGCGATGTTCCGCTCCACGTTTTCCACCACGACGATGGCGTCATCCACGACGATGCCGATGGCGAGCACCAGGCCAAAGAGCGAGAGGTTGTTGAGCGAAAAGCCCATCGCCGCCATCGCCGCGAAAGTGCCGATGAGGGAAACGGGCACCGCCAGCAGCGGAATGATCGACGCCCGCCAGGTTTGCAGAAAAATAATCACCACCAGGACGACCAGCAGCATCGCCTCGACCAGGGTGTGGAGCACCGCGCGGATCGATTCCCGCGTGAAGCCCGTGGTGTCGAACACGATCCGGTATTCCAGCCCAGGCGGAAACCGCTCTTTGAGCTTCTCCATCGTCGCGCGCACGGCGTCGGAGGTCTCGATGGAATTGGAGCCGGGCAGTTGAAAGATGCCGATGGAGCTGTTCGGCTGGCCATTGAGTTTGCTGTCCATGCTGTAATCCCGGGCCGCCAACTCGACCCGCGCCACGTCACGCACGCGCGTGACTTGGCCTTCCATCCCGCTCTTGATCACAATGTCGCCGAACTCCTGTTCATCTAAGAGCCGGCCCTGCGCATTCACGGTCAGTTGGAATGGCACACCGCGGGACATCGGCGGCTGGCCGATGACCCCGGCGGCCACCTGGACGTTTTGCTCGCGGATCGCATTGACCACGTCGCCGGCGGTGAGGCCGTTCGCCGCGACTTTATCCGGGTCGAGCCAGACCCGCATGCTGTAATCGCGCGCGCCGAAGATGGTTACGTTGCCCACGCCCGGCAGCCGCGCCAAAGCGTCCTTCACTTGCAAATACGAGTAGTTGTCGATGTAAAGCTTGTCATAGCGGCTGTCGGGCGAAATGAGATTGACCACCAGCGTAATGTCCGGCGAGCGCTTGGCCGTGGTCACGCCAAAGCGGCGCACTTCCTCCGGCAGCCGTGGCTCGGCCACGGCCACGCGGTTCTGCACCTGCACCTGGGCCTTGTCGATGTCCGTGCCGAGCTTGAATGTGATCGTCAGCGTCATACTCCCATCGCCAGCGCATTGCGCCGACATGTAGAGCATGTTCTCCACGCCGTTGACTTCCTGTTCGATGGGCGCGGCCACGGTGTCGGCCAGGACCTGCGGGTTCGCGCCGGGGTACCGCGCGGTCACCACCACCGTGGGCGGCACGATATTGGGGAATTGCGCGACGGGCAGTTGGATGACGGCCAGGCTGCCGACGATCAGGATCACGATCGACAGCACAGAGGCGAAAATCGGGCGGTCGATGAAGAAGTGAGCGAATTTCATGGCTGGTCAATCAGCGCCCGGCTCTGCTTGCGGACGGAATCATTGCGTGGCGGTGGCGGCCGGCTGCGCCTCGGCGAGCGCCAAAGGCGCCCGTTTTGGGTTCACCTTCGACCCGGTGTGAATGCTCAACAAGCCATTGACCACGACCCAATCGTTGGATTGGATCCCCTCGCGCACGACGCGCAAGCCGCCAATGAACGGCCCCAGCCGCACCGTCCGATACTCGACCTCGTCCTGGTCACTGACCACAAAGACAAACTTTTGTCCCTGATCGGTGCCGACGGCCGGATCGGGGATCAGCAGGGCCGGGGATTTGCCGCTGCCTGGCACGCGTACACGGGCAAAAAACCCGGCCTGCAAAATTCGGTCCGGGCCGGGATTGGCGAAGACGCCGCGCACGCGCAAAGTCCCGGTGGTGGCGTCCACCCGGTTATCGACGAAATCGAGGACGCCTTTGTGCGGGAAGCCCGATTCGTTGGCCAACTCCAGTTCGCAAGGCGCCCGTCCGTCGCGAAGGCTCTCCTGTTTTCCCTCGCGGGCCAACTGCTGGTATTTGAGGATCGAGCGTTCGTCGGCGTCGAAGTAGCAGTAGATCGGGTCCAGCGAAACAATCGTACTCAACAGCGTGTTCTGTCCTTGCGTGCCGTTGACCAGATTGCCCTCCGTAATGAGCTTTCGGCTGATCCGCCCGTTGATCGGCGCGGTGATGTGCGTGTATTCGAGGTTCAACTTTGCCACCTCGACCGACGCGCGGGCGGAATCGATCGCCGCCTCGGCTTCGCGTTTGGCTTTGCTGCGCGAGTCGGCTTCCTCTTCGGAGATGGCCTTGGCCTTCAGCAGCCGTTCGGCCCGCGCCAGTTCGTTGCTCGCCAGTTCGAGCCGGCTTTCGGATTGTTTAAGTTCGGCCGCGGCGCGATCCAGTTCCGCCTGATAAGGACGCGGGTCAATCACGAAGAGCGAATCCCCTTTGTTGACCTCCGTTCCATCCTTGAAATGGACCGATTGGAGATAACCGCTGATGCGCGCGCGGACCTCGACCATATCGACGGCCTCGAGCCGGCCCGGATACTCATCCCATTCAACGACCTCGCGCTGCGCCGGCTGGTTCGCGGTCACCGCCGGCGGCGGACGGGGCGTCGTCGTCTTGGAATGGTTGCAGGCCGCAGCCAGCCAGCCGAGCGCGGCCAGGCCGCTGAACGTAACAAACTTGGATTGTCGCATAGTTTCAGGCGCGGGGCGTCAACGACTCGCGCGCCCGTCACGGCTGGGCGATGTTGGCTGGCCAAACCGGATGCGTCAATTGACCGGAACTGTTTTCTCACGGTGAGAGGTTTGAACCGGGAAATGAAGATCCCCACCGAGGTCAACAACGGGAAAAGGGAGGTGAAACAAGTGATACAACCGTTAAGCCTACGTAACACTACCGAACCCTAAGTTAGCTGCAAATCTTTGAGAACAGGCTACTTAAGAATGTCTCCATTTCCGAGGAGCGCAAGAGGACCGCTAGATTCTCGAGGAAATCCAGATGCTCTCGAATTCATTGGCTTTTGAAATAGTCGTGCGCTGATTTGTAACACGCTCGCCTGCAATTAGTTGGGAGAGCGATTCCTTATCACAGTGCCATTCCCGTCAGGAGCGACATCGACCGGCAGGAGGAGCAACAGCCCACGCGGACATTCCAGGGGGAGCATTCAGGAATGTTCGCCTCCCGCTCCTGAGGGAGACAGTGGCCGCGCACAGCCGGGGATGAGGGCGGTCCTGAGGGCGAATTCAGGAATCGCTGCGAACCCCGTAGCCGACGAGCCGACGACTGACGCACTCGATTTCCACCGTCCCTGACACTGAACTTGGCGACCGTTGGCCGCTGTCCCGGCGTGTGGAACGCCGGGCTATTCTCAACCATCCCCCTGGCATGAGGAAGTTGAAATTCTGGCGGCATTGGACTGGAAAGTCCTCAGCACCCGCAGACATGAACCTCTGCCGCAAGGCGCTAAACAAGTACCATTGCCTTGGCCATTTATTCGATTACCCTTGATCCTTATGCGAACCAGTTTGCGACTGGCGGCCCTGGCCGTCATAGTAATGAGCACCGCGCTCTGGTTTTTTGCCGGCCCAAATGTGGGCTGGACCAAAACCAGCGTGCCGCGACTCAAAAAGGACGAGATCACAAAACAGGACCACACCGAGTGGGAGAAGCGTTTTGTCCCCGGGATTGATTTCCTGGGCACCGCCTTAATCGCCTCGGGCGCCTTGCTGGCCGGCTCCTTTCTCATCCGCAAAAAATAGCTGGCTTGGCAGAACGCCGCGCGCGCGTTTTCCTCGATGGATGGACGATTCCCCCCACGCGAAAGCTTGGCGAAGGAGGGGGCGCGACCGTCTCGGTCCCACCCGTCGGCGTCCCGCCGACCGAATCCTTCTGCTGTACCGATCAGCCTTGGGTGATTCGGTTCCGCACAACCCTAAGGGCTGGGGCGGTTGGCGGTCGAAACCCGGAGGTGGGTTAAAACGACTTGGATCCAAGTTGAATCTGGCGCGTTGAACTGAGGCGCCAATCAGGAATGCCGAAACGTGATCCGCGCCTTGCTCAAATCGTACGGCGTGATCTCCACGTTGACACGGTCGCCCACATTGATGCGGATGAAATTCTTGCGCATCTTGCCCGAGATGTGGGCGAGCACTTCGTGCCCGTTTGGCAGGGCCACCCGAAACATGGTCCCCGGCAGCACCTGGGTCACCGTGCCCTCTAGTTCGATCGGTTCTTCTTTGGCCACGTAGTGCCTCTGCATTACCCGCCGGCCAGCCAGGCCGAGCAGAAGGACAACACCGTTTAGCCTGGATGGTCCGCGAGGACCCCGACACTGCGGTCTCAGCCGTCTGAAATCAAGCAGACTTTGGCTGCCGCCAAAAGCGGTTGCGAACCATCCGCCGGCGGTCGCCACCGCAATAAAACGTTGCGCGCTGGGGAGGAATTTGGCTTCATCACGCGCAGTCTGCCAGGGATCGACGGCGGTTTTTTATGCGGGCGGTTGAACAATTCGCAAGAGCAGTGGAATATGAAGCGGCAGCGGTTGCAGGTTTTTTACTCGGGCCGGGTGCAGGGCGTGGGTTTCCGCTACACGGTCAAAGCCCTCGCCCAAGGATTCGATCTGGCCGGCGTCGTCCGCAATCTGCCCGATGGCCGGGTCGAGTTGTTGGTCGAAGGTGAGCCGACGGAACTGGATGCGTTTCGCAAAGCGATCCAGGACTCCGAGCTGGGACACTTCATCCGGCACGAAGAAACGACCTGGACCGAGGCCGCCTATGAGTTTCGCGGATTTGAGATTGTTCGGTAGCATCGCACGAAGATGAAATACGCGGTCATCGCAGACATTCATGCCAACCTGGAGGCCCTCCAAGTCGTCCTCGAGGATGCGCGCAGCCAAAAATGCACCCATTATTGCTGCGTCGGCGATGTCGTGGGCTACAACGCCAACCCCAAGGAATGCCTCGACATTATCCGCGACTCCGGCATGCCCTGCGTCAAGGGCAACCACGATGAATATTGTTCCAGCGATGATACCCTGGAAGGCTTCAACCCCCACGCCGCCGAAGCCGTCCACTGGACCCGCAAACAGTTGCCCGAGGCCGACCGCCAATGGCTGCGCGACATGAAATACGTCCGGCTGGTGGCCAGTTTCTCCATGGTCCACGCCACCCTCGACGGTCCCCAGCGCTGGGGATACGTCTTCGACAAGCTGGCCGCCGCCGCCAGCTTCACCTATCAGAATACCAGCGTCTGCTTCTTCGGTCACACCCATGTCCCCGTCGCGTTCATCCGCGACAGCGTGGTGCGCGGCGGCACTTATTCGAAATTTAAGGTCGAGACGGGCCGCAAATACTTTGTCAACGTCGGCAGCGTCGGCCAGTCACGCGACGGCGTGGCCAAGGCCACCTACGTGATCTACGACCTGGACGAGGGATCGATTGAATTGCGGCGTCTGGCCTACGACATTGCCAAAGCGCAGAAAAAAATCCTGGAGGCGGGTCTGCCCCCTCGCCTGGCGGAGCGGCTGGCGCTGGGCAAATAGCCGGCCAGCCCCCTGAGTCGATTGGCGGACTAAAACATGAGCGGCGCGAAGTAAAAAATGGTTGCCGCCCTGGATGCCCCAATCCTTAGCGAAGCAAAGGGGAGCGCGACCGTCTCGGTCACACCCGTCGGCGTCTCGCCGGCGGAATCCCCCGGCTGTATCGTTCACCCTTGGGTGAGCCTATTCCGCACAACGGTAGAGTTTTGGGCCCGGTCTACTTCTGCGGCGCGTTCCCAGCCAATCAACTTGTGAAGGTCCTCATCTTAAAACCAAGCTCCTTGGGTGACGTAGTGCAGGCGCTGCCGGTGCTCCGCCTCCTCAAAAAAGGCCTCCCCGCCAGCGAAGTCTATTGGTGGTTGGATGCGAACCTGGCCCCGTTGCTGGAGGGAGACCCGGATCTGAGCGGCATTATTGCGTTTGAACGGCGGCGCTGGCGTTCGCCACTTCGCTGGCCGGAAGCCTGGCGCAGCCTGCAATTGATTCGCCGCCAGCGCTTCGATTGGGTGATCGACTTGCAAGGCTTGTTGCGGAGCGGGCTGGTCGCCTGGCTGGCGAACGGCCAGTTGACCATTGGCGTGGAGGACCACCGCGAAGGCGCGCCGGCGTTTTATGACGTCCGCGTGCCGCGCCCTTCCTATTACACGCACGCGGTCGATTGGTATCTGGCCGCCCTGCCGGTCGTCGGCGTGCCGGTGCATTGGGATTTTCAATGGCTGCCGCAACGGCCAGCCGTCGCGGCGCGGCTGCGGGAGAAATGGCCCGTGGACGGCTCCCGCTGGATCGTTCTACATCCCGGGGCGCGCTGGCTGAACAAGCGGTGGCCGGTGGAACATTTCGCCGAGTTGGTGCGCCTCTTTTCGGCCAGCCATTCCGCGGCGCGATTCGTCATTCTGGGCGCGCCAGCCGATTCCGAATTGGGACGAACCATTGCCCACGCCGCGCCCGGGCGTTGCCTCGAACTCGCCGGCAAAACTTCGCTGGCGGAAATGATCGAGTGGATCCGCCTCAGTGAGTTGACGATCACCAACGACACCGGGCCGATGCACGTAGCGGCCGCATTGCGCAAACCCGTCGTGGCGATCTTTGGTCCCACGGAACCGCGCCGCACCGGTCCTTACGGACAAATTGAGCGCGTGATCCGCTCGGACCTCCCTTGCATTCCCTGCATGAAGGATGTTTGCCGCTTCGAAAAGCCGATCGAGTGTCTGCGGGCCATTTCTCCGCAAATCATTTTCGCGCGCGCCCAGCAGAGGCTCTCGGAATCCTCCGCGGAATCGCCACGGGTTGAATAGCCGCACTCGACGTGGCGTCGATTAAGCGCGGCGCGTCTGGCCGCGGGCGGAGGCGGGGGGGGAAGAAAATGGGCGCGCGGCCGGCCACGCGCCGCGGCGCGGCGTTGCGGCTTGCCACCCCCTGGAACACGCCTAGACTGTTTGAATGAAAATCACTCGATTAAGCCTCGGTTTGCTGCTGGTTTCCTTGAGCCCGCTCGCGGCCCAGGTGTCGGTCGAAGTGGTGCTCGAGCAGGACCAATTTTTGCGGGACGAGTCGCTGCCGGTCAAAGTCCGCATCACCAACCGTTCCGGGCAAACGCTGAACTTGGGCAAAGAGCCCGACTGGCTGAGGTTCACGCTGGAGAGCCGCGATGGCAGCGCCGTCTCCAAGCTGGGCGAGCCGCTGGTCACCGGCGAATTTTCGCTGGAATCCTCCCTCGCGGCCAGCAAGCCGGTGGACCTGATGCCGTATTTTGACTTGAGCCAGCCGGGCCGCTACACCGTCGCCGCCACGGTCAGGATCAAGCAGTGGAATCAAGAGGTGTCCAGCCGGGCCAAAGATTTTGAGATCGTTCGTGGCACGAAAATCTGGGAACAGGAATTTGGCGTGCCCGGGGCCGCCGGCCCGCCGGAAGTCCGCAAATACGCGCTGCAACAAGCCAACTACTTGAAGCGATTGCTGCTCTACGTCCGCTTGACCGACCCGGACGAGCGGCGCGTCTTCCGCGTTTTTCCAGTCGGGCCGCTCGTTTCGTTCAGCCGGCCGGAAACGCAGTTGGACAAAGAGAACAATCTGCATCTGCTGTTCCAAACCGGAGCGCGCTCCTTCGCTTACGCGGTCGTCAGCCCGAACGGCGAGGTGATCTTGCGCCAAACGCATGCTTACACCGCCACGCGTCCGGTCTTGCGCAGCAATGAAGCGGGGAAAATTTTCGTCTCCGGCGGGGTCCGGCGCGCCGCGGACGATGATCTGCCTTCGCGTTCCCCGCCCGCCTCCACCAACGATGTCCAAACGCCAAAACCGTAATGCCTGGCGGCGGACGGCGCGCTGGCTGGCGGCGGTCGCATGTTTCTTTCATCTCCAGCAAGCGTGGGCGCAGTCGGTCGTTCTCCAGTTGCGCAACGGGGATCGCCTCAGCGGCACTATCCTCTCGGAAGATGCCGGACAACTCACGCTGAAAACCTCCTGGTTGAACGTCGTGGTCATCCCCGTGGCCGAAATCAAGTCGCGCGAGAACTTGCCCGCCCCGGCCCCCGCGCCCACGGTGCTCGCCACCAACCCGCCCGTCGCCCCGTTGGCTTTGGCGCCGCCCCTCAAGCACCCAACACCGAAATCATGGGCTGGCGAGGCGCAGGCCGGCACCGACTTGGCGTTCAACCAAAGAAGCCGGCAGCTCTACACCGGGCGCTTCAAGGCGACCTATGTCCATGACCACCTTCGCAACATCTTCGATTACCTCTTTTCCTACGGCCATATCCAAGGCGTGCTGTCCGACAACCGGATGTACGGCTCCTCCAAGACCGATGTGGACCTGGAACATCGCCTGTACGTCTATAATCTTGTCGGGGCCGGATACGATGAGATCCGCAAGATCAATCTGCGATACGAAGCGGGACCGGGCGTCGGCTATCACTTGCTCAAGGCGACTAACTTTGTGTTGAACACCGAATTCGGGGGCAATTACCAGGCTCAATACAACTCGGACAACACCCGCGCGGAATCGTTTTACTTCCGCTTCGCCGAGGACTCGGCCTGGAAGGTCAACAGCCGGTTTTCCTGGGACGAAAAATACGAATTCTTTCCGCCGGTCGAGAATTGGGGGAATTACCGTTTCCGGTTTGAAACGAATCTGCGCTACGCGCTGCTCAACAATCTCTCCCTGGTGTTCACCCTCCTGGAGCAGTATGACACCCAACCCGCGGCGGGCGTCGGCCAAAACGACCTGCAAATCCGCTCCTCCCTCGGACTCAAATTCTAGGCAAACTCCAAGTGTTGCTTCAGCCGGAGGATTTTCTCCACGATCGCCTCGAGGCTGGGGAGCACGAAATCGTGGTGCACGCCGCCCACCCAGGGCGATTTTACCAACAGCGAAGTGCAGCCCGCCGTTCGGGCCGCCTCGGCGTCCTGCCACTTGTCGCTGACCACGAACGAATGGTCGAGGTTCAAGTGCCACTTGAAGGCCGCCTCGATGAGCAGGCCCGGCTTGGGCTTGCGACACGGACAATGGTCGCTTTCGTCGTGCGGGCAGACTAGCAGGTCGTCCAGCGGAAATGAGCGGCGCAGCAGCTCATGCATCCGGTCCAGGTCGCGCCGCGACTGATAGCCGCGCGAAAGTCCGGGCTGGTTGGTCGTGACGATGAGCACGAACCCGGCCGCCTTGAGCTTTTTCAATTGCGGTTCGGCCGCCTTGATCACTTTGAATTCTTCCAGGGTCAACGGCGTGATTTGATGCTTCGGCCCGGTCCGCACCTCGTTGAGGATCGCATCACGTTCGATAAATACAGCTCTCTTCATACTTGCTAACCAGCATAAACCCGGCCTATTCAGTTACATCGGCCAAATGGGTTGGAAGTTGCGCTCGGACAAGCGAATTTATTGTTCGAGCGCCTCTCAAGTTTGCGAGAAGACCCGCCGATAGCAGAAATTCACCTTCCCTGGTTTCGCCGCGCGGACCAGAGGGTTGCACTCACTCCGGAAGGCCACGCTGCTGCCGACGCCGCCCAATAATCAAAACTTCACAGCCGCCTATGCTTCGAATCGTCCTTTGCTTAATGGCGGAGCTGAACGCTGGCGGCAAACACGGGCCACCGTGCCGCCGGCCAACTCCCGTTCCCCGCTCCGGGTTGTACGTCTCTGATTATTCCTCCAGCGCGGCCAGCACGCCCCGCCAAAGAATTTCCTGCCGAACGAATCATCATGCAAAAGCTCACCGCGAATTTGCCGGCCCTTATAGTCCAACGGCCTCACTGGGTCAAGTCCTTTGCCGATTGCACCCGCGCTTCGAGCTGCTGGACGATCGGCATCGCGCGGGCAATGGCATTTTTCTCCGTTTGCCCGGCGAAGGCCTTCATCACCACCTTCACGGCCGCCACCGTCTCCCCGTTGCTGTCGTGCAGCGGCATGGTGACCATCACCGCGTCGCTCTCCCGGCCGTGATAAATGCGACTGTGGGCGATGACATCCTGCTCCGCCGCGCGGCCGGGCTGGCCGATTTCCTTGAGGTTGGTGCTGGCAATGATCTGCGGCTCGGCCTGGCCGTTGGTGGCCGCAAAGATTTTCAACCCCAGCAAACGCGGAAATCTCTTGAGCGCGTCGCGCACCAGCGTCTGCGCAAAAATCTCCTTCCGAATGTAGTTCAATTGGGTGTCGGTGAAATAGCTCACCGAATCGGACTTGGTCCAATAGCCGATCTTCCCGCTCAGAAATGACGTGTCGCTCAAGGGGGGCAACACCTCTCGCCCGTCCAGGAAGGCGCGGATATTGTTGCCCTTGCAGTTCAGCACCAATTGGTGCCAGACCCCTTTGGAAATCTCCACCTTCACGCCGGTCGGCGGGCTGCGAATGCCGTTGACGATCTTAAAAAACGAGAACGTGCTCCCCAATGCGCTGGCCCGAATATAATAATAATTCCGCTCATCCTGGATGCGGAAGGCGATCCCGGCCATCTGCTCGGCCACGCCATTGACGATTTTGAAGCGAGTCGTCAGGATGAAATCTCCAAACGCTTCTTCCTCGTAAATCAGCAGCGGAAAATGTTCATCGGTGCGGTCCCGCGCAAGCTGGGCCAGCACCGGTCGCTTGTTCACGTTTACAACCCGCGACGAAAGCGGCGGCAGCGCCAAGGGCGCATCGTCCAAAATGATTCGCCAGTCCCCCGGCTTTCCCTCGCCGGTCAGCGTGCTGCGAAAACCCGCCGGGGGTTCATTGAGCGTGGCCTCACTGAAGTCCAAGCTCAGTTCGGCGGCGAAGGCCGGGCCGCTAAGCCACAGAACCACCAGTGCGGCCGAGAAAAATTGCATCCCCGACCTTAATGCAAACCGGCTCCAGCGGCAAGCTGGAAGCTTCGCCGGGGTCAGGCGGTCAACGGCCGCCATGATTGCTTGGGTCCTCCATCGCTCCTCCGGCGGCGCCACCAGCCCCAATGGCCCCGGTTCACGTTGCTTGCTACCGCCCCGCCGCGTGGCTACACTCTGCTACAATGACGAAGCGAGCCGTTCCTCCGGTCATCCGCCTGCGGGGTGTCCGGCACAACAATTTAAAAAATTTCGATCTCGATCTCCCGCTCCGGCGACTCATCGTCGTCACCGGCCTCAGCGGTTCGGGCAAAAGCTCGCTGGCCTTCGACACGCTCTTCGCCGAAGGCCAGCGCCGCTACCTGGAGACCTTTTCCCCCTATGCCCGCCAGTTCTTCGACCGCATGGATCGCCCCCAGGTGGACCGCATCGACGGCATCCCGCCGGCCATCGCCATCGAGCAGCGCAACACCGTCCGAACCACCCGCTCAACCGTCGGCACCATGACCGAGCTGTGCGATCACATGAAGGTGCTCTGGCCGCGCCTGGCGCAACTGCATTGCCGCCGCTGCGGCCGTCCGGTGCGCAAGGATTCGCCGCAACTGATTTGGGAAACGTTGGCCGCCGCGGGACATGTTTCCTCCCGGGAAGTTTCCGAAGCCTTGGTGACCTTCAACCTGCCGCTGTCTGAAAAAGTGTCCGTCGCCGAATCCCTCGCCCTCATCTCCAAACAGGGCTACCAACGCCTGCTCCACAACGGCGAAATCGCCCGCCTCGAGGAGCTCCTGTCGCGCCTGGAACAAAAACCGCCGGCCGCGCTGACGGTGATTCAGGACCGTCTCAAGCTCACCGCCGAGAACCGGGCCCGCCTGGCTGAAGCCGCCGAACAGGCCTACCACTTTGGGAAGGGGCGGCTCGCCATTCATCTGCTGGACGGCGCTGGGCGGTCCGCGTGCCGCGGCGCGCACTTCTTTTCAAGCCAGTTCCACTGCGCGACCTGCGACATTGAGTACCGCGAGCCTACCCCCGCCCTCTTCAGCTTCAATCACCCCATCGGCGCCTGTCCGGCCTGCCGCGGTTTCGGACGCATCATCACCATCGATTACCACCTCGCCCTCCCCGACCGGTCCCGCACACTGGCCGAAGGGGCCGTCAAACCGTGGCAGACCGGCCACGGCGCCGACTGCCAGAAGGATTTGGTGCGCATGTGCCGGCATTACGGAATCCCCCTCGATGTCCCCTTCAACCAACTCCCCGTCCGTTGGCAGGACTGGATCCTCCACGGCGACCCCGACTACGGCAAAGACGAAGCGCACGAATGGCCGCGCGCCTGGTACGGCGTCAAAGGCTATTTCCGTTGGCTGGAATCGAAGTCCTACAAAATGCACATCCGCGTGCTCCTCTCCCGCTATCGCGCCTACTCGACATGTCCCGACTGCCGCGGCCAGCGCTTTCAGCCCGAGTCCCTTCTCTATCGTCTCGTCACCGACCTGGGTGCGCGGCCGGATACACTGCAAGACCCTGGCGTCCCGGCCGGTGCCCCTTCGGCGTCCAAACTTTCCCTGGCTGACTTTTACCAGCTACCCGTTGCCGCCGCCTTGCAGGTGATCGAACGGATCGTCGAGCAGACCCCGGCCAAGCCCTCCGATCCGCTCGCGCTGGCTCTCAACGAAGTCTTTTCCCGCCTCCGTTACCTCGTTGATGTCGGCCTCGGCTACCTCACACTGGACCGCTCCACTCGGACGCTCTCGGGTGGCGAAACCGAGCGCGTAAACCTCACCGCCTGCCTCGGCGCCCGTCTCGTCAACACCCTCTTCGTCCTCGACGAGCCAAGCGTCGGCCTCCACCCCCGCGATACCTCCCGCCTCGCGCGCGTCCTGGAAAACCTGCGCGACGCCGGCAATACCGTGGTCGTGGTCGAACACGATGCCGGCCTGATGCGCGCCGCCGATCAGATCGTTGATCTTGGCCCCGGCCACGGCGAGGCGGGGGGCCGTGTTGTCTTCCAAGGACCGTTCAAGCAAATCATGAAGTGCCGGCATTCCCTCACTGGTCAATATCTCAGCGGCGCGAAACAGAGGGAGACGCCGGCCCGCCGCCCGGTAAATTTGGCAAACGACCAATCCCGGTCGCCCTGCCGGATACTCCGGCTCACCGGCGCCCGGCGGCACAACCTGAAGAATCTCACCGTGGCCATTCCCCTTAACCGCTTCGTTTGCCTCACCGGCGTGAGCGGCTCCGGCAAAACGACGCTGGCTCGCGACGTGTTGCTTCCCGCCCTCCAAACCCATCTAAGGTCCGCGCCCGCAAATTCGGAGCCCCGCGCCGTCCTTCCCGAAAAACTCGAGGACGCCGGCGATCCTCCCGCACCGTCCGCCCTGCGCGCGCCGGGCTTCGCGCTTCACGGCGCGGAGCACGTTGGCCGCGCCGTCCTCGTGGACCAGTCGGCGCTGGGCAAAACGCCGCGCTCCAATCCCGCCGTTTACCTCGGCGCCTTCAACGACATCCGCGAACTCTTCGCGCGGAGCGGCCTGGCCCGCCAGCGCGGCCTCACCGCCAGCGCCTTCAGCTTCAACTCCAGCCAGGGCCAATGCGAGCGCTGCCGCGGCGCGGGCTTCGAAAAAGTTGAAATGCAATTTCTGAGCGACGTCTATCTCCGCTGTCCCGATTGCAACGGCCGCCGCTACCGCCCGCACATTTTGGAAATCAAACTCCGCGTTCCGCCACTGCCCGCCGCTGGCCGAGCGCGAATGGCCAAGCCCCGCCCTCAAAATCGGAACAATGAATGGAGCATTGCCGATCTGCTCGAGGCCACGGTGGACGAAGCCATTCGATTCCTCCTCCCTTTCGGCCACACTCCGCCCGGGCGGCGCGCGTTGCGCAGCTTGAATCTCCTGCGGGAAGTCGGCCTGGGGTACGTGCGGCTCGGCCAGCCGCTCAATACCCTTTCCGGCGGGGAGAGCCAAAGATTGAAACTCGCCGGCCATCTCGCCGAATTCGCCCACGCCGACGCCGCCGACTCCAAGCCCACCTTCTTCCTGTTCGACGAACCGACGACCGGCCTGCACTTCGACGACGTGCGCGTGCTCCTGAAGGTTTTCCAGCGCCTCGTCGATGCCGGGCACTCGCTGCTCGTCATCGAACACAATCTGGACGTCATCCGAGCCGCCGATTGGCTCATCGACCTCGGCCCCGAAGGCGGCGAGGACGGCGGGCGGCTCGTGGCGCAAGGAACCCCCGAACAAGTCGCCGCCGGGGCCACCAGCCACACCGGCCGGGCTTTGCGCGAAACTTTCCGGAGGATCTGAGCGTGGACCGAAGCCGCGAATCTCACGATCCGGAAGTCATCGCCATCCACGGAGCGCGCGAGCATAATCTGCAAAATCTTTCGCTCACCATTCCCCGCAACCAGTTCGTCGTCATCACCGGCGTGAGCGGTTCGGGCAAGAGCACGCTCGCCTTCGATTTGCTCTTCGCCGAAGGCCAACGGCGTTTCCTCGATTCGATGAACACTTACGCGCGGCAATTCGTCGATCAGCTCGCGCGGCCCGACGTCGATTTAATCGAGGGGCTTCCGCCTACGGTGAGCATCGAGCAGCGCGCGGCGCGCGGCGGCGGCAAAAGCACGGTCGCCACCGTGACCGAGGTTTACCATTTTCTTCGCCTGCTCTTCGCCCGGCTCGGCGCCCAGCATTGCCCGGACTGCGAGCGGCCGGTCGAAGCCCAAACCCGCGATCAGCTCGCCCGGCGCTTGCAAGCCGAACTCAAACCGCGCGGCGACCTGCTGCTGCTGGCCCCGGTCGTGAGAAACCGCAAGGGTTACCACACCGAAGTCGCCGAGTGGGCCGCCCGGCATGGCTATGCGGAAATTCGCGCCGACAGAAAAATCTACTCGACGGGCCGGCCGCTCCGCCTCGACCGCTTCAAGGAGCACGATGTCGAAATCGTCGTGGGAGTGCTTAGCCGCTACCGCCGCCGCGCGCTCCCGGCTCGGTCGACCGCCCAACAGCTCATCGATGAAACCCTCAAGCTTGGGCGCGGCACCTTGTTCGCGCTGGACAATTCCCAGACCCTTAGCATCCATTCGACCGAGCGCGCCTGCCCGAATTGCGGACGCTCCTTCCAGCCGCTCGACCCCAAGCTGTTCAGCTACAATTCCGCGCAAGGCTGGTGTCCCGCGTGCCGCGGTTTTGGCGAGCTGTTCTATCTGCCGGAGGTCGAGCGCGGCGCGCGCGCCGACGCCATCGAGGAATCGTGGTTTGACTGGCAGGAAGGCGAGCGGGAGATCTGTCCCGCGTGCCAGGGCGCCCGCCTGAACCCCATCGCGCGGGCCGTCCGCTTAAACCTGGGGCGCCCTTTGCGCCCGCCAGGCCGCAACGCGGGCTGGCGCGACTCCGCTCCGACCATCGACGATTTTTCCCAACTCTCGGTTGAACAGGCTGGCGAAATTTTCGCCAGAACCAGGTTTACCGGACGGGCCGCGGTCATCGCCCGCGACATCCTCCCGGAAATTCGCGAACGCCTTAAGTTCCTGCGCGCGGTCGGCCTCGGCTACCTGCAATTGGGACGCGGCGTCACCACCCTCTCCGCCGGCGAAGGCCAGCGCATCCGACTCGCCGCGCAACTGGGCTCCAATCTCAGCGGCGTGCTTTACGTGCTCGACGAGCCAACCATCGGCCTCCATGCGCGCGACAATGAACAACTTCTCGCGGCGTTGCGGACGCTCCAGTCACGCGGTAACTCGCTAGTGGTCGTCGAGCACGATGCCGAAACGATGCGTCGCGCCGATTACGTGATCGACCTCGGCCCTGGCGCCGGCGCGCACGGCGGGCAGTTGGTGGCCCGCGGCACCTTGCGGGAATTGCTCCGCCACAACAACTCCATCACCGGCCAATGGCTCCGCGCCCGGAAGACTTTTCCCGCCCGCGGACAACGCCGGCCAGTGTCCATCACCTCCGGCCAGGACGGTTCGGCCCTGCTCCTGCGCAACGCCTCGGCCCACAATTTGAAGAACCTTGCCGTTAAATTCCCGCTCCGGCGTTTCGTCGCGGTCACCGGCGTCAGCGGCTCGGGCAAAAGCACCCTGGTCCGGGAGTGCCTGTTTCCGGCGGTGCGAACGAGGCTCAAACATCCACGCTCCGAAAGCAAAAACGGATCGCTCGCCGGCGGCGAGTCAATCCGATCCGTTCATGAAGTGGACCAGTCGCCCATCGGCCGCACGCCGCGTTCGACCCCGGCGACGTACGTCGGTTTCTTCGATGAGATTCGCCGGCTCTTCGCCCAGGCGCCCGCGGCGCGCCTGCGCGGCTACCCGCCCGGCCGCTTCTCCTTCAACAGCCCGCGCGGCCGTTGCCCCGAGTGCGAAGGCGCCGGCACGATCAAACTGGCGATGAGCTTTTTGCCGCCCGCCTTTGTGCGCTGCGAGACCTGCGGCGGCACGCGCTTCAACCGGGAGACCCTCGACATCGAATTCCGCGGCCGCAACATCGCGCAGGTGCTGGCGATGTCGATCGAGGAAGCCCTGGAGTTCTTCGCCAGTTTTCCCAAGCTCAAACGCCCGCTCGAGGCGCTCCGCGACACGGGCCTGGGCTATCTGAAACTCGGCCAGACCAGTCCCACCCTCAGCGGGGGCGAGGCGCAACGCGTCAAGCTCGTCACGCATTTGCTTTCCGGTCTCAAGGACCAACTGCCGCTGCTGGATCCGGGCGGGAAGAAGGACCTGTTCCTCCTCGAAGAGCCGACCATCGGCCTCCACATGGCGGACGTGCACCGGCTGGTGCAGGTGCTCCAGCGCCTCGTCGATGCCGGCCACTCCGTGATCGTGATCGAGCACAATCTCGAGCTGATCGCCGAGGCGGACTGGATCATCGACCTCGGCCCCGAAGGCGGCGCTGGCGGCGGCCAGATCGTCGCGGAAGGCACGCCCGAAGCCCTCGCGCGCAACAAACGCTCGCACACCGGCCGGTTTTTGCGTAAGTTGCTCGCCGCGCATTGAGCGAAACCTACCAGGAAATTGTCGAGGGCGAGACGCTGCTGCGTCTCCCGCCGGGCGAGCGCCACGAACGGGTCCTCTCCCGCCTGCACGTCCGCGTCGCCAATTGCCTCCTCGGTCTGAAGACCACCCGGCTGTTGCCGCCGCGTTCGGTGGTGCAACTCTCGGCGGGAACGCTGCTGCGGCCGGACCTCGCGCTGGTGACCGCCGCGACGAACAAGCTCTGGCTCGTGGCGGAAGTCATCAGCTCCGACGATCATCATCCGGATACCGTCGCCAAGAAAATGATCTACGAGGAATTCAAAGTGCCGCGCGTCTGGATGGTCGATCCGCGTTATGACAACGTGGAAGTTTACCACAGCACCCAATACGGCATGAGCCTCAAGCACATCCTGGCGGGCAGGGAGTTCCTCGTCGAACCCCTTTTGCCCGGCTTCAAGCAAGCCATTCATGAGTTGTTCGCCGGCGGTCTCCCGGCCGAGGAGCTGGGGAAGCTGGATTTCTGAGGCGCGCTTTGGTCCGCCGCGGAACTTTGAACTTTGAACTTCCGACCGTGGACCCTATAAAAGCGGCATGTTGCCACCTCTAGTCACCAATGGCGGGCCGGTGATCTGGCTGATCCTCGCGGCCAGCGCGGTCATGTTGGTGGTGTTCATCGAGCGCGTATTGCACTATCATCGGGCCCAGATCAACTCCATGGAGTTCCTCAACGGGGTGCGGAACGTGTTGAAGCGGGCCAACGTGGTGGAGGCCTTGTCGATCTGCGACGCGACCCCCGGCCCGGTGGCCCGGCTGGTCAAGGTGGCCATCCTCAACCGCGAAAAGGGCCGGGAAGGGGTGCGGGAAGCTCTGGAGGAGGCCGGCCTGGTGGAAGTGCCGCCGCTGGAGGACAAGTTGAATCTGCTCGCCACCATCGCCCAGATCACCCCGCTTATGGGCTTGCTCGGCACGGTGCTCGGCTTCATCAAGATCTTCACGACGCTCCAGAAAAGCCAAACGCTGGCCACCCTCCAAGACGTTTCCGGCGGCGTCTGGGAGGCGCTCATTTGCACCGCGGCTGGCTTGGCCGTGGCCATCCCCTGTTACGCGGCCTACAATTATCTGGTCAGCCGCGTCAACGCCATCGTGCTCGACATGGAAAAGGCGGCCACCGAAATCGTCAACATCGTCGCCGAACCCGGCGACGGAACGCTGCCGCTCAAAGCGTCATGAGGTTCCCGCGCAACACCAGAATTTTCCGCGGGCAGTTGGACGCCGGACCGTATGCCGCCGTGTTGTTTGTCCTCGTGATTTTCTTGTTGTTGAACTCCTCGTTTGTATTCACACCCGGCGTGCCGATCCGGCTGCCCGAGGCGGAAAAGCTTCCGGGCCCCGCCACGCCCACGGTCGCGGTGGCCGTGGATGGCAGCGGGCAGCTTTACTTCCAAAACCAGGTGATCGACGAAGCGCGGCTCAAGCAAAAACTCGAGGACGCGGTCAGCCGAAGCCCGGAACCGCTGACGCTGATAATGCAGGCGGACCAAGACGTGAAATACAAGGAAGTGGTGCGGCTGGGGTTGCTGGCCCGGGCCACCGGCATCAGGGAAGCGCTGTTGGCGACGCGACCGCCGCTCACGCCGGTCCCGGCGCCGTTGGGACCGTGAGTGAGCCTCGCCAGGAGGGGCGCGCATGAGCGTGGCCCTACTCGAACCGCCCCGCTGGACAACGCGCCGCTGGCTTCGGACGGTGGCCCTGGCCTTTCTGGCACAGGCGGCGCTGATTTTTCTTCTCGTCGAGCGCCAGCGACCGGTCCCATCGCCCCCGACATTTGCCACCCGGATCCAACTCGCGGCGGATGATTCGTCCGCACTACCATTGGCCGAGTCGTCCGCCGTGAGCGATCCGACCGCCTTCGCGCTGCCTAATTCCCACGGTTTCTCCGGCGCGGCTTGGCTCACCTTCGCACCCCTGGCTTATCAACTCACCGACTGGACCGAACCACCGCGCTGGCTGGCGCTGGATGAGCGGCATCTGGGACAAGCCTTTGCGGCCTTCGTCGCTACCAACGCCAGCCCGCCCCTCCTCATCGCCGACAAACCGCTCCCTCGTCTGACCGCCGCGGTGATTTATGCGGCAGCGGAACCACTATCCACCCAATCGGTTCTGCGTCTTGAAGACGACCTGGCGCGTCGTCCCCTGGTGGCCCCCCTGCCGCTGCCTTCGTGGCCTAACACCGATGTTCTGACCAATTCGATCGTGCAATTGTTAGTCGATGCCCAAGGCCAGACTCTCTCGGCGGTCCTCCTGGCCGCCAGCGGCTTGAGCGAGGCGGACGACTACGCGCTGAAACTGGCCGGCGGCGCGCACTTCCAGCCTCTGCGCCGCCCGGACGGACGGCCCGATGTCACCGGCCCGTTAAGCTGGGGGAGGATGATTTTCCAGTGGCGCACCATCGCTTCGCCCGCCACCAACGCCGCCACCGGCGCCCCGTGAAATGCGCATCGACACGCTGATCACCGCTTACGTCGTGGTTTTTCTTGCCGCGCTCTGTGGCGTCGCGCTATATTACGAGCAACGTCAGAAGCGTTTCGGGCCGACGCCCAGCGAAGACCACATTTTCCGCTGCGAAAAATGCGGCTTCGTTTATACGGACGACGCGGATGTGGATCGTTCGCGGTGCCCGCAATGCGGCGCGCTCAACGAAGCCATCAAGTTCTGACGGCGTGAAGACGCGATGAAGTACTGGTTCGGGACAGGAACTTGGCGTCTGAAGGCTTCAGTTCCGCGGCCGGTCGCTGTGTCGTCGGGCGCTTGGCCGCTGGCAAAGATTGAATCATTGAATTTCGCATATTGATTTATGGGAATGTGGATTGGTCGCAATCGGAAGGCGCGGGTTACCTACGGCTTCGATGAAATCGCGCTGGTGCCGGGAGAGGTGACCATCAATCCCGTCGAGGTGGACACCCGCTTTGAGATCCCGCGCAAGGACGGCAGTTCGATCACCCTCAAAATCCCGATCATCGCCAGCGCAATGGACGGCGTGACCGACGTTCGGTTCTGCGTGGAAATGGGCCGGCTCGGCGGCCTGGGCGTGATCAACCTCGAAGGGGTGCAGACCCGCTACGAGAACCCCGCCAATGCCTTGAGCATGGTTGTGAAGGCCGGCAAGGACGAAGTGACCGCCCTCATTCAGAAAATCTATCAGGAGCCGATCAAGGAGGACTTAATCAGCCGCCGCGTGCGGGAGTTGAAGCAGGCCGGGGTCCTCGCCGCCGTCAGCAGCATCCCGCAAAAGGCCGAGCGATTCGCCGCTATCGCCCAGGAGGCGGGCGCCGACGTCTTCCTGGTGCAGTCCACCGTCTCCACCGTGCGCCACGTTTCGACCCAGTACAAATCGCTCGATCTCGCCGCGTTCACGAAGGGTTTGAACATTCCGGTCCTAATCGGCAATGCCGTCACTTACGACGTCACCCGTGAATTGATGCAGTGCGGGGTGGCCGGCGTCCTGGTCGGCGTCGGACCCGGGGCCGCTTGCACCAGCCGGGGCGTGCTCGGACTCGGCGTGCCGCAGGTCACAGCCACGGTCGATTGCGCCGCGGCCCGGGATTACCACTTCAAGCACACTGGCCAATACCTCCCGATCATCACCGATGGCGGCATGAGCAAAGGCGGCGATGTCTGCAAAGCCCTCGCCTGCGGCGCTGATGCCGTGATGGTCGGCAGCGCCTTCGCCCGCGCCGAGGAAGCGCCCGGCCAGGGCACCCACTGGGGCATGGCCACTCCCCATGCCAACCTCCCGCGGGGCACGCGCATCAAAGTCGGCGTCACCGGCTCCCTCAAACAAATCCTCTTTGGCCCCGCGACGGTCGATGACGGCTCGCAAAACCTCGTCGGCGCCATCACCACCTGCATGGGCAACGTCGGCGCGGCCAGCATCCGGCAGTTTCAGGAAACCGAAATCATTATCGCCCCGAGCATCAAAACCGAAGGCAAATTGTTCCAATCGGTGCAGAGCGTTGGGATGGGAACGCGGTAACCTGCTCGTGGGCGCAATTCCGTTTCGCCCCGTCAAGCCAGAGAAGGAGCATCGCCACTGCCGGTTTAACGTCCAAAATTAATGCCGCTGCCGCGAGGCGCCAGCGTCCTCGGTTCCGTGACGCTTGGGAAGCCGGGGTTGATTTTCATGAGATTTGCGCCAAGGTGATTAGCATGTTATCGGTCTGACACTCCGATCCAGCGATGCACAACTCAATCAAACAGTTTCCAGCCTTCAGCCTGACGCGCCTGTTGAAGACGGTCTTTGCGCCCAAGCCCGGCGAACGCATCGCCCTGCTGATCGATCTGCCGGACCCGATGATGGTGAAGGATTATTCGTTCCTGCGCGATGCGGGTCTGACCATTCAACGTCTCGCCTACGAGGTCTTTTACCAGGGGTTGAATAACGGCGGGCTGGCCGAACTCGGTTTGCAGGGCGGTGACTTGTTCGCCTACCGGATCACTGGCGGCAGCAATCTCGATCTGCCCGACCAGGCGCTGGATGTCCGCGGCCGTCAGCTCAGCTTCGAGCGGGATATTTATCCACGCTATAATATCTTGCTCTGCCTCTCCACTTGCTCCGCCACCGCCCCGCTGACGGCCTTCGCCAAGCGCTTCGGTTTTCGCGGCGCGACCCTGCACGGGTTGAACGAGATCATCCTGCGCACCGGCTTGGCCGTCGATTACGAGGAGGTCAGTCGCGGCGCGGAAAAGCTTCGCCTCGGCCTGACGCGGGCCGACTCCTTTGAAATTGATTTCGAAGTGGCGCAACGGAAACTGACGCTCAAATTGTCCTGCGGACGGCAGGAAGCGCAAAAAAGCCACGGCCTTTGCCGCGGCGAAAAACCCGACGTGGCAAACCTGCCCGCGGGCGAAGTCTATTTTGTGCCGGAAGGCGCCGAAGGTTTCTTCCCGTTGCGGTATGAAGACGGCACGATCGGCCTGATGACGGTGGCCGGGGGCCGCATTCGAAGCGCCGCGCTTCTGCGCGGACAGTCGAGCGTCGTCGAGGCGCACCAGGCCAAACTCGCCCGCGATCCGGTGACCGGAGAACTGGGCGAACTGGGATTCGGCACGCAGGAATTGCCCCCGGCCGGCCGGGACATCCAGGATGAAAAAATTCTTGGCACTTTCCACGTTGCCACGGGCCGGAGCGACCATCTCGGCGGCAAGCTCACGCCCGACAAATTTGCCGATCGCCTGAACGCGACGCACGACGATATTCTGTTTTCTCCCACGAAGACTCCGGAGATCCGGGTCCCGCAAGTGCGCATGCAGCGCGATGGCCGGACGGTCGTTGTGCTCGAAAACTTTCAGCCTTCGATTTATCTGCGTCAATTGCTCGCCGGTTGAAATCGAATGTCCGGGGATTTCTACGAAACCGACCACGCGCTCGCGGAGTATCTCTTGTTTCATTACGGCACGGCGGACCAGACTTTGCCCTACGGTTTCGGACCTGGGACCGCGCTCGATTTTCCCGTCCGTTGCGTGGCGGAGTGCCATGCCACGCGTCCGCTCCCCCCGCGGAGCCGCGCGCTTGACCTGGGCTGCGCGGTGGGCCGCGCGAGCTTCGAGCTTGCCCGCCATTGCGTCGAAGTGCTCGGCATCGATTCCTCCCGCCGCTTCATCGCCGCCGCCTCCCGCTTGCGCGACGCGGGTCTGCTCGATTTCGCATTCGCCGAGGAGGGCGATCTGAAAACCGCGACCCGGGCCATCGTGCCGCCGGAAATCGACCGGGCGCGAGTTTCCTTTGAACCGGGCGACGCGCACAAGCTGCGCCCGGACTTGGGTTCCTTCGACATCGTGCTGATGGCGAACCTGTTGGATCGGTTGCGCGCGCCGCAGCTATGCTTGCGCCGTTTGCCGGACCTTCTGAAGCCCGGTGGCCAACTGGTCATCACCTCGCCTTGCACCTGGATGATTGAATACACCCCGCGCGAAAACTGGCTCGGCGGATTCGAGCGCAATGGCCAGCGCGTCAAAACCCTCGACACGCTCCAAAGAATTCTCGCGCCCGATTTTCACTTCTCGTTTCGCAAGGACTTGCCATTCCTGATCCGCGAGCACGCCCGCAAATTCCAGTGGAACGTCGCCGAGGCGAGCGTGTGGATCCGGAAGTAAATGCCTCCCGCCGCCGCCTGTTCGCGCACGGTTCGGGCATCCGACGCGAAATCGTCGGGGACCGCCGGACGCCCGATTGGCGGCGCTCAGGTCCCTGAGTTACAATTATGATTGCCGCCGAATCTAACTCCGCTATTCCCAAGATCCGCGCGCGCTTCACGCTCTTGATCGCGCTCGCGATTTTGGCCGCGGGCTGCTCCCCCAAAGCCACTCCCAAGCTCATCGTCGGCATGGAATTGGCCTATCCTCCCTTTGAGATGACTGACCCGCAGGGCCGCGCCACGGGCGTGAGTGTGGACCTGGCGCGCGCCTTCGGAAAATTCCTCGGCCAGGAAATCCAAATCCAGAATCTGCCGTTCGACGGCCTGATCCCGTCGCTCCAGACACGCAAGATCGACCTGATTATTTCCTCGCTGACGGCGACCCCCGAACGCGCGAAGTCGATCGACTTTTCCGAGCCCTACTTAAAAACCGGCCTCTGCCTGCTGGTCGGCAAGAAATCGCCCATTCAGTCCATTGAGGACATGGATCAACCCGGCAGAACTCTGGCCGTCAAACTCGGCACCACGGGACATGCTTACGCCCGCCAGAAAATCAACCGCGCGAGGGTGCTCGTGCTCGACCAGGAATCCGCCTGCGTCCTCGAGGTCGCGCAAGGCAAGGCCGACGTGTTCCTCTACGACCAGATGTCCGTCTTCAAAAACTGGCAGCGCCATCCGGACACCACGCGGCCGCTGTTAAAACCGTTTCAGACCGAATCCTGGGCCATCGGCATCCGCAAAGGGAACCCGGAGTTGGTCCAAAAGGTAAACGCGTTTCTCAAGGAATTTCGCGCGCGCGGCGGCTTCGACGAACTTGGCGATCGCTACTTGCAGGAGCAAAAACAGGCTTTCCGGCAAATGGGCATTCCGTTCTACTTCTGAGCGTGCGCCTGTTCCGAGTGTTTGTCGCGCCCGAAAACCCCGCGCCCGCGCCGCGCTCCTGGCTGGCGGGTGCGCTGAATTTCGCGCTGGTCTTCGGGTTGCTCGTTCTCCTCTTTTATTTTTCCTTTCACCAACTGAACTATCACTGGCGCTGGGACGCCGTCTTCGAGCATCGGCGCAAGTTTTTCCACGGTTGGCTGACCACGATTTGGATCTCGCTCGCCTCGCTCGGCTTGAGCATTGGCATCGGGCTACTCTTTGCGCTCGGCCAGCGCAGCCGCTTCCTGCCCCTGCGCTGTCTGAGCAAGATTTACGTTGAAGCCGTTCGCGGCACGCCGCTGCTCGTGCAAATCCTGGTCTTTTTCTACGTGGTGGCGGACGCCTTCGGCGTGGGCAACCGCTATCTGGTCGGCGTGCTGACGCTCTCTTCCTTTAGCGGCGCTTACATCTCGGAAGTCATTCGGGCGGGCATCGAGAGCGTCGGCCAATCGCAGCTCGAATCGGCCCGCGCCATCGGACTGACGCGCGGCCAGACGTACCGTTACGTGGTTTTTCCGCAGGCGTTGCGGCAGACCTTGCCGCCGCTCGCGGGGCAGTTCGTATCGCTGATCAAGGACTCGTCGCTGCTTTCCATCATCGGCATCAGCGAGTTCACTTGGAACGCGCGCGACATCACCGCGAACACCTACACCACGCTCGAAGCCTACCTTCCGCTCGCCGCTGGTTATCTGATTTTGACCCTGCCGATTTCGCTTTGGACGCGGTGGCTGGAGAAGCAATACCGGTATGAGACCTAGGCCGGACGGACCAATCGGAACCCGGCCGCCGGGCTGGTCCTCCGGCTCCGTTTTTGGAGATTGCCTTTCCAACCCGGCCGTCCTGCGCCCGTGAAACTCCGCCTGGACGAAATCAGCAAACAGTTCGACGGCCAGCGAGTGCTCGACGCGGTTTCGCTCGCCCTCGAAAAAGTCCACACCCTCGTCCTCATTGGTCCGTCGGGCGGCGGCAAATCCACGCTGCTGCGCATCATTGCCGGACTCGAATTTCCCGATGCCGGCGCGGTGGAAATCAATGACGAACCGGTCGTGTTTGAAGAAAATTCCCTCCGCCGCCATCGCCGCACGATTGGGACGGTTTTTCAGGCCTTCAATCTGTTTCCCCACCTCACGGCGTTGCAAAACATCACGCTGCCGCTCGAAAAGGTCCACGGGCAATCGCCCGGCGAAGCCGCCGCGACCGCGCGCCAGTTGCTGCAGCGCTTCCGTCTCGCCGACCACGCCGCCAAGCGCCCTGCGGAACTATCCGGCGGCCAGCGCCAGCGCATCGCCATCGCCCGCGCCGTCGCCATCAAACCCCGCCTCCTGCTCTTCGACGAACCGACTTCCGCGCTTGATCCCGAGATGACCGCCGAAGTGCTCGACATGATCCAGGAACTGCGCGAGGAAGGACGCGATTTCATCCTGGTGACTCACGAAATGGGTTTCGCGCGCCGCGTCGCCGATCAACTTGCCCTGCTGGCCGCGGGGCGCATCGTCGAGTCCGGGCCGGTCGAACAAGTCTTTGAACATCCGGCCAGCGCGCAGAGCCGTGATTTCCTGGCGCGGGTGTTGAAGTATTGATCCGCCTTTTGTAAACCGCCGAGTATGGTTTTTGTGCAATAGCCGCGGCCGATCGGTCGTGGTAGTATCCATCCACAGATGCAAAGCCGGGACGAATCACATCGCAGCCCAGCCCGCTCGGTAACGCGCGCGCTGCGGCTGCTCGCGGCTGCCTCACTCGGCCTCGTTTTGACCGCCGGAGTTTCCGCCGCGGAGAAAGCCTCCTCCTCCAGGAAATCCAAAGTCGCCTCCGAAGTGACGGCCCAAAAGGGCGTGGAAACGCTCGCCGAAATGGCGCGGCGCTCCGTCGTGGTGATCACCCATTTCGGCCGCGATGGCCGGGAGGACGGCGTCGGCACCGGATTCGTCGTTTCGTCGAACGGACTGATCGCCACGAGTCTGCACGTGATCGGCGAAGCGCGGCCGGTGCAAGTGCAGTTGGCCGACGGCCGGCGATATGAAGTCACGGAAGTGCACGCCTGGGACCGCCAGCTTGATCTCGCTGTCATCCGCGTCGATGCGGCCGGACTCCCTGCCCTGCCGCTTGGCGATTCAGACACCTTGAGGCAAGGCACGCCGATTGTCGCGATGGGCAATCCGCTGGGGCTCGAACACAGCATCGTGCAGGGCGTTATTTCGGCGAAGCGTGAATTCGACGGTGTCGAAATGATCCAGCTCGCTATCCCCGTCGAGCCGGGCAACAGCGGCGGCCCGCTGCTTGACCTTCAAGGCCGCGTCCAGGGAATCATCACGCTCAAGGCGATGTCGGCGAATCTCGGTTTCGCGATGCCGATCAACGCGCTCAAGCCGCTCTTGCAACGACCGAATCCCGTTCCGATGAACCACTGGCTCACCCTCGGCGCGCTTAGCCCGCGGGAATGGACTCCGCTGCTGGGCGCGCGCTGGAGCAAGAAGGCGGGGCGCATCCAAGTGGACGGTCCGGGCACTGGTTTCGGCGGCCGCTCCCTTTGTCTCTGGCGAAAGGAGGTCCCGACTCTTCCCTACGAAGTCGCCGTCACCGTCAAACTCGACGACGAATCGGGCGCGGCGGGACTGGTGTTCGGTTCCGACGGAGCGGACAAGCATTATGGATTCTATCCCAGCGCGGGACAATTGCGCCTCACCCGCTTCGATGGACCGAACGTTTTTTCGTGGACGATCTTGAAACAGGCGCCGAGCGCAGCCTATCGGCCGGGCGAATGGAACCGGTTGAAGGTGCGCGCCGAAAAAGGAAAAATTCGCTGTTACGTCAACGGCGAATTGGCCGCGGAATCCGACGAAGAGGCGCCGCCCGGCGGAAGAGTCGGCCTCGCGAAGTTCCGGGACACCAAGGCAATGTTCAAGGATTTCCAACTGGGCACGAACCTGGTGTCGTCGCCGGCGGCCGATTCGGCGGAGCTCAACGCCCAATTGAGGAAACAAATCGGCGAGCTGGCCGCCCAGCCCGAAGCGCAAGCCCTCCGCGCGCTCAGCGCCCACGCGGAGGCCAGCCAGCCGATTCTGGCCGAGCGCGCCCGGCGTCTGGAAGCGGAAGCCGCCCGCCTGCGGCAGCTCGCGGCGCAGCTCCGGCGCCAGTCGGTCCAGGATGAATTGGTGAGGCGATTCCACGCGCCGGAGAACCAGATCGACCTGTTTGAAGCCGCGCTGCTCGTTTCGAAGCTCGACAAGGCCGAGCTGGATATGGGCGCGTATCGCCGCCAGCTCGAGGAAATGGCGCGCGAGCTTTCCGCGCAGCTTCCCACTCAGGCCGGGAATGCCGCCAAACTCACGGCGCTGAAAAAATACCTGTTCGAGGAAAACGGATTCCACGGCAGCCGCACCGATTACTACAATCGCGCCAACAGTTATATGGACGAAGTGCTCGACGACCGCGAGGGCTTGCCCATCACCCTCTCGGTGCTGTTTCTCGAACTGGCGCGGCGCATCGGTTTGGACGGCCTTACTGGCCTGCCGCTGCCGGGGCATTTCATGGTGAAGTACACCGCCCCGAACGGCGAGGAGCAGATCATCGACGTTTGGGATGGTGGCCGGCCGAAAACGATGGCGGAGGTGGAGGAACTGGTGGAGTCCTTCACGGGCGGACCCCTGCGCGACGAGCATCTGAAGCCGGCCCGCAAGCGCGAAATCATCATCCGCATGTTGCGCAATCTGCGGGGCATCGCGGAACGCAGCCAGGCATCCGCCGATGGGCTTCGTTACCTCGACCTGATCGTCGCGCTGACGCCCGAATCGGCGAGCGAACGGCTGGAGCGAGCCAGCCTGCGGTTGCAAGGGGGCGACACGGCTGGCGCGAAGGAAGATTTCAAATGGATTCTGGACAACGAACCGGCGGGAATAAACCTCGAGCGCATCGCCGAACTCTTCCGGTCCTTATAGGAATTGGTTTGAGTTGCCCAAGCCGTTGACGTACATCGGGCCGCAGAATTTGCGGCAATATCACCCGGCCATGAAACACGCCTCCGGTCCCAAGCGCATCCGCCACCTTCTGGCTCAGCCCGGCATCATCCGCAGCCTCGGGGCGCACGATGTCTTCACGGCGCTAATCGTCGAGCAGGCCGGCTTCGAAACGGTCTTTATTGGCGGCTTCGGCACGAGCGCGTCGCTGCTCGGCTTGCCCGATTTGAATTTTCTCACGCTGAACGAAATGGCCGACGCCGTGCGCCGCATGGCCGCGCGCGTGGCGATACCGGTGATCGCCGATGGCGACACCGGCCACGGTGATCTGCACAACGTCCAGCGCACGGTGGAGATGTTCGAGGCCGCCGGCGCCGCGGGGATTTTGCTGGAAGACCAGGTGATGCCCAAGCGTTGCGGGCATTTCGCCGACAAACAGGTCATCCCGACCGGCGAGATGGTCCTGAAGATCAAGGCCGCTGTCCGCGCTAAAGCTGATCCGGACTTTCTGATCTTTGCCCGCACCGATGCGCGCCAGATGAACGGGCTGGACGATGCCATCGACCGCGTCAACCGCTGTGGCGAAGCCGGCGCGGACATCGCGTTTATTGAAGCGCCACAATCGATTGCCGAGCTGGAGGAAATTCCGCGGCGGGTCAAATATCCGCTCTTCGTCAACATGCTCTCCGGCGGCGTCACCCCGATCCTGCCGATGAAAGACCTGGAACAGATCGGCTACAAGATTGTTGTTTGTCCGATCGAATCGCTCATGGTCTGCGCCCGCGCAATGCGGGATTTGTGCGAAGCCTGGAAGGCCGCCGGGCGCGTGGACAAGCTCGCCACTCAGGCGATGAGCTTCGCTGAAGTAAAGAAGCTCCTCGGCGTCGAGGAATTCTTGCATTTGCGCGAAAGACTTTGATTGTTTTGAATTCCCATGCCACGAATCTGTTTCTCCGAGCATGGCCACCGAGACCGCGGCACCGGTTGGACCTGCGCCGGCTTGGCCGACTGACGCTCATGGCTGCGATGAGCCTCACCGCCGGTTCTTCCCTGGCCCAAACCTGCGACCTGCTGGTCCGCGGCGGCACCGTCTATGACGGCAGCGGCAAAGCCCCCGTGGTGGCCGACCTGGCGATCGACGGGGATAGCATCAAGGCCATTGGCAAATTGGACAAAGCGCGCGGCCGTGTTGAGATCGACGCCACCGGCCTGGCCGTCGCGCCGGGATTCATCAACATGCTCAGTTGGGCCACCGAATCGCTGCTCGCCGATGGCCGTTCGCAGAGCGACATCCGGCAGGGCGTCACGCTGGAAATCTTCGGTGAAGGCGAATCACCGGGGCCGCTGAACGCCGCGATGAAAAAGAACGTGGCCGAGGCGCAGGGCGACATCAAATTTCCGGTCACCTGGACGACGCTTGGAGAGTATCTCGAGCACCTGGTCAAACGCGGCGTGTCACCGAACGTCGCCTCTTTTATCGGCGCCACGACCGTGCGCATCCATGAGCTTGGCTTTGCCGACCGGCCACCCACGTCGGCGGAGTTGGAACGAATGTGCCGGCTCGTCCGTCAGGCGATGGAGGAAGGCGCGCTCGGAGTCGCCTCCGCTCTGATCTACGCGCCCGGCTTCTACGCGAAGACCGATGAGTTGATCACGTTGGCGAAAGTCGTCGCGCCTTACCACGGCATTTACATCTCGCACCTCCGCAGCGAAGGGAACCGATTGCTCGAGGCAGCCGATGAACTCCTCACCATCGCGCGCGCGGCCGGGATCGCCGCCGAGATTTATCATCTCAAGGCCGCCGGCGAGGCCAACTGGAACAAACTCGACGCGCTCATTCAGAAGATCGAAGCGGCCCGCGCTAGCGGCCTGCGGATCACGGCGGACATGTACACCTACACCGCGGGCGCCACCGGCCTCGACGCCGCGATGCCGCCGTGGGTGCAGGAAGGCGGCTACAACGAGTGGGCCAGGCGCTTGAAGGATCCGGCCATTCGCGAACGCCTGCGGCGCGAAATGAGCACGCCGACGGACCGATGGGAGAGTCTCTATCTCGCCGCGGGATCGCCCGAAAAAGTCCTCCTCGTCGGCTTCAAGAACGACAAACTCAAGCCCCTCACCGGAAAAACCCTCGCGGAAGTGGCGCGGCTTCGCGGCAAATCACCCGAAGAAACCGCGATGGATTTGGTGGTCGAAGACGGCAGCCGCGTCGATACGGTCTATTTCCTGATGTCGGAGGAGAACGTCCGCAAAGAAATCAAACTGCCTTGGGTGAGCTTCGGTTCGGACGCCGGCTCACTGGCGCCGGAAGGAGTATTCCTGAAAGCCAATTCGCATCCGCGGGCCTACGGCAACTTCGCGCGTCTCCTGGGCAGGTACGTGCGGGAAGAAAAACTCGTTCCGCTCGCCGAGGCGATTCGGCGGCTGACGTCGTTCCCGGCGGAAACCCTCAAGCTAGATCGGCGCGGCTGGTTGAAGACCGGCTATTTCGCCGACGTGGTCGTGTTTGATCCCGCCAAAGTTCGGGACGACGCAACTTTCGAGAAGCCGCACCAGTATTCCTCAGGCGTCGTCCATGTCATCGTGAACGGCGTGCCGGTGCTGAAAGACGGCGAGCACACCGGCGCCAAACCGGGCCGGGTCGTGCGCGGTCCGGGATGGAAGCCCCGAAGCTGATCGCGAACGACCATCGCGTTCGCTATCACCGAGCTAATCCCCGTGCCCAACCTGGGCCGGCGCGCCGTTGACCCGCAGCGGACGCAGGTTTCCCGCGTCGTCGAATCGCATCTCCTCGGCGCGACCCAGGACCTCCAGATCCTTTCTACCCGAGAAGAATTCCGCGCAGGCCTCGGACACTTCCAGCTTTTCCAACGACAACGTATCGGCAATGCGCACGATCTTCGCCTCGCTCGGCTCCCGCAACGCCAGCGACGCCAGGGTGCGCTCAATGGCCTCACGGTCCGTCTCAAACTGGACCGGGATTTTCGCGCATTGCGGAGTGAGGGAGGTGAGGGCGTTGATGCGGGTGACCTCGAGATCAATCGAGCGCGCCAGGCGGGCGGTGGTGACATCCGCCAGACCGATGCCAACGGCGTTGCCATGCGTTTCCGGCGTGAGTTCACGGACGAACAGGCGGCGGATCGTCGGCCCACTGGCCGGTCGATGGCCCAACAGGGAAGAGTAGCCATGAACGCCCCGCCCGATGATGTTCGGGTCCATCCCGGCACCGCTGATGTTTTTGCCGAGGCGGTCCACGATCAACAGGTCGATGTCGTCGAACGGCAGCTTTGGCATCAATCGCTTGGCTTCGCGGAAAAGTTCGGCTTCGCCGCTTTCGATCAATTCCACGGGCAGGACCGCGACTTTCGCCGTGGAGTGAAATTGATTCTCAACGATCGCCACCCCGCCGAAAATGGGCGCCGAACCCAGAATCACTTGCGCCATCGAGCGGAGGACCTGTTCGTAGCCACGGCGGCTGGACGAGGTGTGATAGTTCGCCGCGCCAACCCGCTTGCCCAGGCCGACCACCATCATTTTCAGAAGCCCGCTGCCGAGCGAGTCGCTGCTGAAATCGGTGTGCGGCTTGACGCGGTTCACCACCACGATGCCATCCGCGCGCCGCGCCTCGGCGCTGAAGAAAACATCCAACCCTTCGGGCGTGGCGCCGATCCGCTCAACATCCATCGCGGCGTGGATCGGCACATTGAGGTGCTTCTCGGTGAGGCCGTACTCGGCCAGGATTTGCTTTTGACCCTCCGGCGTCGCGCCGCCGTGACTGCCCATCGCCGGCACAAGAAAAGGTTGCGCGCCGGCGCCCCTGAGGATGTCCAGGATCGCCGCGACGATGCGCTGGAGATTGCTGATGCCGCGGCTGCCAACCGCAACGGCCAGGCGCGACCCGGGTTTGATACGGCTTCGAAGCGCGGCGAATTGCGCTTCTAGCGAGGCGGAAATGTCCAGCGGCGGAGAAGCGGGGAATTGCTGCCGCAGCACCATCATCCGTGGGAAATGATCCCGCGGAACTGGCGCCGCATTTTCAAAAGTGTTCGCCGCCGGCATGGTCATCAATTTAAAGCGCCCATCCGGATTTGGGAGCAAAAAAGCATAACCAGAATTCGCCCGGCTTCCGATGAAGGCCACGATATTCGTTCAGGCGGGATTGACTGGCCTGAATCGACAAATTGTGGTATAAGTTTACGCGAACCTCAATCATGAAGAAAATCCTTCTCCTGTTTGGCGTCATCATGCTGGCGTGTCCACCCCTGGCCCACACCGCCACTTTTGTGGTGACCAACACCGCCGACAGCGGCCCCGGTTCGCTGCGCCAGGCGATCCTTGACGCGAATGCCCGGCTCGGTCCCGACGCGATCACTTTCAGCATCGCTTCGGGGGCACAAACGATCAGCCCGCTCTCACCACTGCCCTTCGTCACCGATCCGGTGATTGTCGATGGCACCACGCAGCCCGGCTTCACCGACTCGCCCATCATCGAGCTTAACGGCAGCCTCGTATCCGGAGGAGGGAACGGCTTATCTATTCTGGCGGGAGGCAGCACCGTGCGCGGACTGGTGGTCAACTCCTTTGGAGACGGTTACGGCATCTTGTTGTCGGACGGAGCGAGCAATCTTGTGGAGGGAAATTACATAGGAACGGATCTAACCGGCACGAATCGAAAGCCGAACGGCACTGGAGTCTGCGTTTCCTTGTCGGACAACAATACGATTGGCGGCATTACTCCCCAGGCGAGGAATTTGATATCCGGCAACAACGGCCACGGCCTCATCCTCTCCAACGCGAACGAGAATTTAATCTGCGGCAACCTGATCGGAACCGATCGCGACGGCCTGCGGTCGCTGAACAACAGCTACAGCGGCATTTCCCTGCTCGATGGCACCAGCAACTCCATCGGGGGGACGGTGGCGGGCGCGCGCAATCTGATCTCCGGCAATGGACAGGACGGCATACAGTTGATCGCGCAGGCGGTGGACGGGATAACGTACCATCTGGTGCAAGGCAATTTTGTCGGCTCCGACATCACGGGCCGCGGCGCGATTCCCAACGCGGGCAATGGCATCCTTTTGGAGGCCGGTAACAACACGATTGGCGGCACGGACGCAGGCGCGCAGAATCTCATCTCTGGCAACCTGGGTGATGGGGTCCGCGTCCGCGGCGTTTCGGGTTGCGTGCTGATGGGAAACCTGATCGGAACGGACGGGACCGGGACTGCTGCCCTTCCCAACGCTGGCAGTGGCGTTGCCCTCGCTGACGCCGCCAACAACACAGTGGGTGGCACCGAGGCTGGTGCCGCCAATGTGATCTCCGGCAACTCCGGCGACGGCATTCTGATTCAAGGCGCGGACGCGACTGGCAACGTGGTGGAAGGCAATTTCATCGGCACCGACGCCACTGGGATGGCGATGCTGGGCAACGCGCGCAATGGCATTTTCATTTCGAGCGCCTCGCTTAACACTATCGGAGGGATCGATCCCGGGTCGGGCAACGTGATTTCCGGGAACAATCTTGCGGGCATCAACTTGACTGGGACCGGCAACGTGGCGCAGGGCAACTTCATTGGCACGGATATCACTGGTCGGGCCGCTTTGCCGAATGGCGCCGGCGCTTCTTCCTTGGGCGTGGGGGTCTTAGTAAGTGGTGTCGCGCATAGCCTCGGTGGCGCCACGCCAGCCGAGCGCAATCTGATCTCCGGCAACCTCCAGGACGGTGTGGTCCTGGACCACGCGAGTGGTTGCACGGTGTCGGGCAACTTCATCGGCACCGACGTGGCCGGTCTGGCGCCGGTGGCGAACAAAGGGCACGGCCTGCGCCTGGATAGCTTTTCGCAAGCGAACACGATCGGAGGGACCACCCCAGGCGAACGGAACGTGATCGGCGGAAACGCCGCTTCGGGGATCGTTCTGAACGACGCGAACACGAGCGACAATGTGGTCCAGGGCAACTTTATCGGCCTCGACGCCACCGGCACTGCCCCGGTGTCCAACGGAGGCGCCGGCCTCACGTTGATGGGCGGCGCGCATGACAACCTCATCGGCGGCCCGGACCCGGGCGCGGGCAATCTCATCTCGGGAAACCTGAACGCTGGAGTCCTGCTCCGCGACGGCGCGGCGATAAATCGGATCCAAGGCAATTTCATCGGCACCGATGCCACCGGCGCAGCCGCGCGACCCAACGGGCTGGTGGGCGTGCTGCTTTCCGATTCCGCGCACGACAATCAGATCGGCGGTTCGGACCTAGGCGACGCTAATCGCATCGCGTACCACCTGGGCGATGGCGTTTTGGTGCGCGGCAACGGGACGACCGGCAACTCGATCATCGGCAATTCCATCTACGGCAACGGTGGTTTAGGCATCAACTTGCAGCCGACCGGCGAGCCGGACAGCACCCGCACGCCGAATGATCCGCTGGACTTCGACACGGGGCCGAACAACCTGCAAAACTACCCGCTCATCACCAACGTGCTTTTTTCGGGCGGCCTCACCTTCGTGAAAGGCGTTTTGAACAGCTCGCTGGAGACGACTTATGAGTTGGACTTTTATCGGAGCCCAAGCGGAAGCGTTCCCCCTTCTTCCGCGGGCGCGGTCTATTTGGGTTTTACGCTGAAGACCACTGACGGCGGCGGCAACACCGCATTCAGTGTCGCGGTCAGCGGCAATTTTTCCAACCAGCTCTTCACCGCCACGGCCACGGATACCACCACCGGCGATACGAGCGAATTCAGTCCGGCCGTGCCAACCCTCGAAGGCGTCCTGCGGATCACCGCCGTTCAGCGCGCCGGCGCCGCCATCACGATTCGCTTCACGACTTCGGCCACCGCGAATTATCGGCTCGAACGGGCGAGCGCGCTGGGACCCGCCGCGACCTGGACAACCGTCCCGGGCGCCGAAAGCGTGCCTGGCACGGGAGGCGCGGTGACCGTGACCGACACGGCCGCTGCCAGCCAGCCGGCCTACTTCTATCGCGTGCGGCTGCTACCTTGATCCGACTGGCCCGGTTCACCGATCCGGGCGGCGGCATTTGAGCAAGGTCGGACGCCGGTCATCCGGGGCGTTGGCGCGGGGAAAACCGTTGTTGTCGGTGACCAGCCAGAAGAAATCCCGGTCCACCGCCAGGCCCTCCATGATGCCAACCGGAAGTTGTTTCCGATAAGCAAGCTGGTCTTCCATCGCGCGGTAATCGAATTCGGCCAGCACCGCGTGGGTTTTCGGATCGACTTCGAGCACGACCCGATGTTGCCGGCAGAGCACGAAGAGTTTCCCATCATACCACGAGAGGTCCGAGTAATGGGTGCCGAACAGGCTGAACCTTCGCGGGTACACCTCGAAGTGATCGACGACCTTCAGCCGCGCCAGGTCCACCACGATGATGACCGGCGCGCTCCGTTCGTTGGCAACGTAGAGTTTTCCCTTGCCGATGGCGATGCCTTCAAAAGAGGCGTTCCGGTCGGAGCTGAAATAATTCTGGACCGAAGTCCAATCGATGGCCAGCCGCTCGATCCGGCCCGCTTTGGGATCGCAACGCAAGATCCAGCGGTTGGCTTCCTCACAAATGTAGAGCCGGCCCTCCGGATCCTGCGCGATCCCTTCGCAATCATAGCGCCCGAATTTCTCCGGCGCGAAAGGGGCCAGTTGTGTTTTCGTGAAACAATTGGGCAGCGGCACCACATCCGCCGACGCGCCGTCAGGCCGCATCTCAATGCGGTAAAGGGTCGGCCCGAGATCATTCACCGTGAGCAGATCGCCCGACGGCGTGAGCAATAATCCGGACGCGTCGAACCGCTGGCCGCCGGGGAGATTCAACTGCGCCGTCAACTCGGCGTGCAGGACGTACTGGGGCCAGTCGGCCTCGGCTTGCTTGGGTGAAGTCGCGCAGCCGGCCGCCAGGAGCGCGGAGGCGAGCGTCAGAGCACCCAGCGGGCGCAGATTATTCATGAGTTAATCCCGGTTCAACCCGCCCAGGCTGGTCCGCTGTCCGGTGCCGGACCACAGCGCCAATCCGAAACCAGCGAGGCGGGCCAGGTGCGACATGGCCGAAAAATTCCCCGTTCGCGATTGAAAGCGCAAGTCAAAGCGCGTAGTCATCAGCCGTGGGAACAATTGGCTGCAGGCGTGGGACCAAATCTGGCGCTTCTAGGCTGTCACTTCGCTGCCGGCTGGGGCGCATCCTGGGTGTGATCAAATGTGGGTGCGCAGAGCGAGGCTGCCGGCTAAAGCCAGCGTTCCATTGCGGCCGGAACGCCGGCTTTAGCCGGCAGCTTCGTACCCACTTCCAATCACACCCGCGCGTCTCTGGCGCGTCTCTGGCGCCTTGACGCAGGGTTGCGCTTGCCAATATCATCCTGCCGCGGCACTGGCGGCGAACGGTTCCTGCCATCCGCCGGCTCCTTGTGAGCGAACTTAAACTTTGAAATTTGATACCCGCATGAACCTCGACGGCCTTTACTCAAAGCTCCGCGTTAACACCGGCGCCAAACTGGCGCTGGTTGTCCTCGACGGCCTCGGCGATATCGCCACCGGCGGTCCGGACTCTTCGACACCCCTGGAAGCGGCGGTCACGCCAAACCTGGATGCCCTCACCCAAAATGCCGCGCAGGGCCGGATGATTCCGGTCGCCCCGGGAATCACGCCCGGCAGCGGCCCGGGCCACCTGGCCCTCTTCGGTTATGACCCGCTCGAGTATCAGGTCGGCCGGGGCGTTATTGAAGCGCTCGGACTCGGCCTCGAACTCAAGGCCGGGGATATCGCGGCGCGGGCCAATTTCTGCACGCTGGACGCGCGGGGAATCGTGACCGATCGGCGCGCCGGACGGATTGAAACCGAAAAGTGCCAAGACCTTTGCGCGCTGCTTTCCAAGAAGATCAAAAAAATTGGGGACATTGACGTGCTCATCAAGCCGGGCAAAGGGCATCGTTTCGTCGTGGTTTTCCGCGGCAAAGGCCTGGAAGGGCCGCTCAGCGACGCCGACCCGAATCGCGAAGGCGCGGCCATTCCAATCGCCAGGCCAGTCGATCCAGGCTCGCCCAAACAAAAAAAGGCGGCCAAGCTCATTGCCGATTTTTACAAAGAGGCGAGGCCGGTCCTGGCCAAGAAAAAACCGGCGAACGGATTCCTGCTGCGCGGCATTGCCCATCAGCCCGCGCTGCCCACAGTGGAAGCCCGCTACGGGCTTAAGGCGGCGTGCCTCGCCGTCTATCCCATGTACAAGGGCTTGGCCCAACTCGTCGGCATGACGAAGATCGAAGGGCCGCAAACCATCGCCGAACAATTCGAGCGATATTTGCAGGAGCGCGAGCGCTACGACTACTTCTTCATCCATTACAAGCCCACCGACATGCACGGGGAGGACGGCGACTTCGACGCGAAGCGCAGGGCGATTGAGGAGTTCGACGCGGCGTTGCCGATCCTGTTGCGGAAAAAACCGGACGTGCTCGCCATCACCGCCGATCACTCCACGCCGTGCGCGGTGAAAGGCCACTCCTGGCACCCGCCGCCGGTGTTGCTCGCCTCGGCGTATTCCGGCTCGGACAAACTCGAGCGCTTCACCGAAACGGGCGCGAACATGGGATCCCTCGGCCTGTTCGAGGCCAAGTATCTGATGCGACTGATGCAGGCCAACGCGAGGATGTTCGACAAGTTCGGCGCCTGAGTGGTCATCGGAGGGGCGAGTTCCACGAGTCCCTATCTCCGTTTGCCGTGCATTGTGCACGATTGCTCGGCCTCCACCCCCCGGCGCCCCAAACATTTTTTTCCAATTAAGCGAACATAAGCGGACATACCCGAATATAAGCGAACATTTTGCCTTAATTCCCGATCCGCGTTCCTCCGAGCGATAAATGAAACAAGTGTTACGATCACTCAAATCTTTGGCTTGCCCTTGCAATGTAGGCCGGGTCCCCTGACCCGGCGTAGTTTTACGATCGCTCAAGCCTTTGGCATTCCCATTCATCCGTTCAGAACCTCCTCGGATCCAACCCGCTCGATCCAAATCGAGTTTCGTCCGCGCCAGTCTTGATCCAACGGCTTGCCCGCAGGCCGGTGCATCGGCGGACCGGCCGGCTGAGGCCAAGCCGGCCCTGGCGCCTGCCTCCCCTCCGCGGACAGCCAGGCCGGGCGCGGTCTCCTCACGCGATCCGGGAACGCCGCCTTCAGGCGGCAGCCTCCGCAGACAACCCATGCAAGGCGCGGTCTCCTCACCGCGCCGACACCCGACCCAACCGCTGCTCGGTTCGACGTGGCAGAAGTGGCAGAAGTGGCTAAAAGCGGCGGCGTGGACGTTTGCCTTCTGCATTCCCCCCAGTGGCCGTGCGCAGCACCTCACAGTGAGAAATTTGATAACTCCCTCTCCCTCAACGACCCTCCGAACATAGACCGTCCGAACATAGACCGTCCGTAGGACCTTTCATCCGGCACACCGCATTCGAGTTTTGCCTTCATTCGCCCGCCATCCTACCACAGGCCGCGCGCAGCGCCTAACCCACGGTGGGCAATTTGGCGAAAAAAACGAAGAAAGTGGCGATGACGGCCGGCGCCTCAATCCGGATTCCGCAGAATTTAACCACGGATGCCACGGATGCCACGGATTCAATAGACCTTTTGTCCGCGTCAATCCATGTGATCCGTGGTCAAGCTCCGCATTCCGCCTTCTGCATTCTTCCTTCACTCTGAACGTCCTCGCCATCAGCCTCTTGCGACTAAAATCTCGATCCCGAAAGGTCTGTTTCTATAACCGCGTGCGCATCTCACCTTTTGAAGAGTTAGCAGCCCGTTTAAGCCCCGATGGCGACTGATCGGGTCGGGCACCGTAAAACGTCCCGCAGGGACACCGGAAATCAGCCAATGGCAACGCCCCTGGAAACCCATCAAAACCAAGTCAAGCGTCCCCCAAGGGACGCCTTTCTCAGCCCCATCGTGGGCGGCATCTTTGTAGATAGCCAACCGCCGACAACCAAAGCTCCGTCGGAGCGACGTTGAAGCCCAAGATGCCGACCCGCTGGGGCTTTTGAATGGGCGGTTCCCGTCTGCTGTAAAGAGGCTGCTCCTACGGAACCGCCCCGGCACCCAAATTTCTCACAGTGAGAAATTTGCTAACCCCCTCGCCCACAAGGAGTTATGACTGTGTCTCAGCTAACTCTTTACAATGCCGCCAGGCCCCGACTCGGCGCCGTGACAGTCTCGCCCGGGTGGCGTTCGCGCAACCCCGTGCGGGCCAGCAGGGACGCCTGTCTCAGCCCCATCGAGCCCCATCGAGCCCCATCGGGGCGGCATCTTTGTAGATAAAGAACCGCCAAAAGCC
>WNGK01000243.1_pt1 | contig 77859 bp, 76 predicted proteins | sample 5400601 | NCBI WGS metagenome assembly WNGK01 (sample SAMN13153376, study PRJNA577476) | soil metagenome | isolation source: 60 cm soil or saprolite under Garry oak tree replicate 1 | place: USA:California | collected 2016-06-15
AGCGTCGCCGTCGGACCAAACTTATGCATGGGCTCGATCTGTCCGTGGCACTTGACGCAGCCTTCGAGAGTTTCGGCGGGAGACGAAACGCGAGACACGAAAGAGCTCGCACGATCCGAAACGATCACGGCAAATAGCCCGAGCGTCGCCACAATCACCAGCAGTTTCAAACGAGTTCTACCCGCGTGCCTCATTTCCAACGTAACGGCCCGTTTAGAGGCGGGCTACTGCCCGCCTGCTTTCGCCACGGATTCCTCTTCTTTCCAATATGCTTGCCAATCGACTTCAATTGGGCCCTCGCCGACTTGATGCGGCAAATACGCACGCCAGCTCAACCACTTCCAGTCAGCCGGATGCTCGCATAAACCCGCACGCACAGGATTCAAATGCAGATAGTTCAATTTCTGTCGAACAAATCTGTGGCTCCATAAATCGATCACCGACGGATCCTTTTGCCAAACAGCATGCGTGTGTTGTCGCTTCTGTGGGTAGGCCAAAGCAAGCTTCTTCAGCGACATCAGATGTTGCTCCTCGCGCAACCAAGCGAGAATCTTCCGCGCCGAATTCCCCCTTACTCTCCGCAACCAGTCGCTGATAGTATCAGTACGATTGTTAACGATCGCGTGGACATGGTCAGGCATAATGACGTAGCCAATCAACTTATAGGGATATTTCTCGCGAACTTCACGCAGGGTGTCAACGAGGGTCTCGCACGGCTGCTGGCTCCTAAAAACTGGTACACGGTTATGTGTCACAAGCGTTACGTAATGAAATGTATTAGGGTCATTTGACTTGTAGAGGTTCATGTTTCGAAGGAAGGCGGGCAGTAGCCCGCCTCTAAACGGATTCATCGTACAACGGCGCGGCGGGTGCTAGCCGCCTCCATCCTCAAAAAACAAACTTCACTTGCGCGAACAAATTGAACAGCGGTTTGCTCGGGTTAATAATCACATTGTCGGGCGTGCAAAAATCCCTGAGGTTCGCCGGACAATCACTCGCGGCATTTGTGTAAATGTCGCGAAAGCCGCGCCCGGGCTTCAACGTCGCTGCGCCGAATGTCATCGTGACGTTGTTGATAAGAAACGGACGATACGCCACACCCAAGCTGTAGTCCCATCCAATCTCATGGCGGATATGATTCTGAAATAGAACGTATTCGAGCGACTCGGTGCGATGAAATCGAAGGTAGTTAACGTTAAAGATCGCTTTCAGTCTCTGGGTGATTTCCACGTCAACCCCGGCGTTGTAGATAAAGATTCCCGGGTTGATGAAGTTAGCCTGGCCTTCGATCTTACTGCTGCGAAGCGTGGGCAAGACGCTGTTCGGTTGCACCAGATCGACTCCTGTTTGCGTCAAGCGTATGCCGTTACGATTCCAGAATGAGAATTGCCCGCCAACAAAATTCGGATCGTCAAAAATCGCATCAAAGCCGTTCGCTTTGCCGTCCGTCGGATTCCTATCACCCTGTGCCCAGAAGACCGAACCACGAAAACGAAAGTAGTCCTTATCAATCGAAGCTTCGACCGCTGCCATTTGTGAACTCACGTGAACTGGACGACCAGCGATTGGATTACGGTCGTCGTGGCCGAATACATAGTAATAAGCATTCGTGAGATTCAATCGACCCAAGTGTCCGTCGCCGTTGATACCGACGTACCCAACTTTGATCGCGTGCGGTCGCACATCACCGATCAACGCGGGACGAACCAGGAAGCCATTGCGACCGAATTTGCGGGTGGCGCGATCGTCATTGTAAAGCGCGCTGGCCTGAATCGTGTACCCCTTCCTTACAAAGTCCTGCCGGAAAATGTTTGCGACGTAAACGTTCTGTCGCCGCCGGTCAAATCGATTTAAGCCACTGTTCGTGTCTTTCTCGAGCTGCGCGAAGTAAGCCAGGTTGTACTGATAACGATTATTATCAAATGAACCGAAAATTCGCGCGCCCAGATTGTTATCGGAGAAGATAAATCCCCGAAAATCGGAAACGAATGGCTGAATACCGACGCGCGCCGAAATAAAATCAAAGTTCGCGTTCACATCTTCGAACTTCACTTCGGCGAAAGCCTCTTCCAAAGAAAACTGCCTGTCCGTGCGATTCGTGCCGCGCCTCACGTCAATGTTAACGACACCGTTCTCGCGCGCGTTGAGGTAGTTGGGAAGACTGAAGGTCGGCGAAATCTTGATCGCCCAATCCCGCGGCTTGTATGTCGAGTCGCCGTGGAACATCTCAAACGTGAACTGAAGAGTCTGGTTCATTGCGAGTGCTCCTGGCTGTCCAAAGAATTCCGCGCTGCCCGGACGCGCGCTGCTGACACCGGAAGGCGTCGGCGTGCGACGCAGCTCGATGCCGGTCGAACTTACGGCCGATAAGATCATGAACACCTTATTGCCAAAAATTGGATAATCGCCTTTCAGCTTGCTTTGATTGTAAGGGTCGTACCAGCGGCCCTTCTTAAAAGGAATGTCACGTCCGCGCGCGCCTTTGTCGCCATAGCGATCGTATTCGGGAAAGCCTATGCGCCAGCGATCGCGCACAGTGCGACGATCGGGTTCGGTTTGCGGCTCCGACTTCACAGTGCTTCGCCCAGCGGCACCCAAAGGCTTTCGCTCCGGAATGTTTACCGCCGGCTTTTCTTCTCTTTTTTCGACCGTGAAATCGATTTTTGTTTCCTTTCCCTGGCTGACAATTACATTCTCCAGCGAATCTTCGCGTAACAAGGCGTGCTCGCCGTAATTCTTGCTCTTGTCAAACTTCGCAACGAATGGGCCCTCAACGCTGAGCCGATAGGCGCCGGGAGAGAGTTTCAGTACATAATGGCCATCCGCGCCCACGCGAGCACGAGTGATTCTGGTGGTGACTTGATTGACCGCCATGACGTTTACGCCAGCCGTGGTGCCACCAACAATCCCGGTAATCGACCCGCGGTTCTGTCCGAAAGCGCAGACAGTGACCGCCACCAAGAAGGCCAGCGCAGCCATGGCTCGGATAATTGACGTCTTCGACATCAGTCAAACAGTTTAGTTATAGGTCGCAATGAATCGAGTAGAATTTCAGTTACTCTGTGCCAAGGTCTTCCTTTTGTTTTTTGAACCGCTCGATTACATAGGTGCAGACCTCATATTCCGTTTTCTCTGGATACCGTCGGCGTGCCTTCCTAGGTAGTCGCTCCGTTACGTCAGAATTAAATGTGAGACTTGCTAGTTCTGATTTCAATGTTCGTAGGTCGGCGGGAATACGCTGATAACCGAGCCTTTTCATAAACATCTTCTGAATTCTACCAACCTGTGTTGTCGGCAGAATTCCGATTATGAAAATTATGATCGGCCAGAAGAGGGATATGGCTGCCGACATCCGTTGGCCCTTCAAGAAGAGGTACAGAGCTACGGAAGGGATTGTGAGCCATTTCAGTTTAACGACAAGCGCGCCAAAATATGCTAAGGACACGCTGACGAATTGATATCTAACAAGAGCCCATAGAACATTCGCGACAACGACACCAATAACGACGTGTTTCCAATCAAGGAACAATATCAAAATGGGCGCTATCGGTTGTGACAAAAAGATCGGCCATCTTCCCCATTCCATCGCACGCAAATAGCTCCACGTAAGATTATCTTGATCGGAATGTTCAGATGAATTCCAACTCATCGCGGAGTGAGTATAACAATGCAGACAGCATACCTGCGAGCATTTACTTGAAATTGATTCAGGCGAAATTCCCTTGGCTAAGCGCTGAAAGCGCTCACTAATTCAGCCCAGGGCAACGCCCTGGGTTCAGACGCGGAAAAGAGACCTCGAACCCTGAAAGGGTTCGCTAGATCTCTGGATTGCTCAATCCCAAACGTAACGCTCGTCGTATTCGATCTCGTATCTCTTGAGAAACGCTCGAAACTCATCCTGAAACGTCTTTCGCTGGTGATGTTGCTCCTGGCTCATGATGTAGCGCTGAACGTGGCTAACGTGGGATTGGCTAACGGAGAAGGCGCCGTACCTGCTCTGCCAGCGAAACTTTGAATAGCGTCGTGCGATTGTCTTGATCGAAGCTGACGAGGTTCGCTTAACTTCTTTGACGATATTTTGCAATGGAATAGTTTCTGGAAAGCATGAACAAAGCATGCACGTGATCTTCAGTGCCTCCGACGATGAGTGTCGCACAGTCATGGTTGCGCAAGACCGTTCCGAGATACGCGTGCATGTCACCGCGAGCCGTTGGATCAGAGAGAAACGGGAACCGCTCTTTGGTTGAGAAGATCAAATGAGTCCAGAGTCTTGCCAAAGATTGTGCCATTGTGGGAGTCCTCCATTTGCGAACCCTTACAGGGTATCTGCTGCGTATCGTAATCCCTGATCCCAGGATTTCATCCTGGGCTGAAGCTTGCGAACGCCTTCGGCGTACTACGACTCTCATGCTGATGCAGCATCAATTAGGATCGTTTTGTAACACACGATAGGTGCGCTATCAATTAAAATCTCGTCGCCTGAACAGTCAAGAAAAACATTTAACTCGTTAGCGATTAGTGATAGATTGCCAAAGACTGCGGACGCCGTCCCGGGATCATAACTTCGCACCACTAACGGTCTGATGACTATCAAGTCTTTCGATAGACGCGCGCGATTCTTGCTGTGTATTTGCGTCTGCGCGTTCTCGCTTCTAATCAGTTCGAATCTTCCGTATCGAGCTCGGGCACAGAGCGCGCGACTAATTCTGATTAGCCAGGATACTTCCACGCGGGCCATCGCCGTCGATTCAATCACTCGAACGCGCGAACCCTTCGCGCCCACTTCGTCCGTCGCGTGGGGAAATGACAACCGAACGCGCGTGATGCTGTTTGCGATGGGACTCAGTTTGCAGCCGGATGAACCAGTTACTGCAGTGACTGCTGATGCGGAAGACGACGCCCATCATCTTTACTCGCTAATCGTCGAATATGTGGGCCCGGTGCCTGACCAGCAATGGCTGAGTTCGGTAGTAGTTCGTCTTGACGATCAGATAAGCGATGTCGGCGATGTGCTGGTGCGAATTAGCTACCACGGCGTCCTAAGCAATCGCGTGCGTGTCGGCATAGGTCACGTCGGCGACGGTCCCCCGGATGACGATGGCGCTGTTCCAACTCCAGGCACGATTGCTCCGCCGCCGCAACCCACCAGCACAGCGGGCACTTTAACTATCTCTGACGTGCAGGCAATCATCGCGCAAGCGGTTTCAGCCGCAGCAGCTTTGAATCATCCTGTGACGGTCGCTGTCACCGATCGAGAGGGAAACGTGCTTGGTGTTTTCAAGATGACCGGCGCGCCTTTAACGACACAGTTTCGAGGCGGCGGACCGGGCCCATCGCAAATTCCGAATCCCCTTACCGGGCTTGTTCCGGTTGGATTGGATGGAACAATTGTGCCGGCGAAGCTCGCAGCGATTTCCAAAGCCGGGACTGCGTCATTGTTCAGCACGTCAGGCAACGCATTCACTTCGCGCACGGCCGGCTTTATCATTCAGGAACACTTTCCACCCGGCGTGGACTTTCGCTCCGGCGGGCCACTTTACGGTGTGCAGTTTTCCTCGCTTCCCTGCTCGGACATTAAGATGCCGGGGCTCCCGCTCGGTCTCAGCGGTGATCCCGGCGGCATTCCTGTCTACAAGAACGGTGAAGCAGTTGGCGGTGTCGGCATCGAAGGCGATGGCGTTTACACAGTCGATCGTGACCCGTCGGATTTCGATCAACCGTTCGAAGAAGTGATCGCGGTCGCAGCAGGTCGAGGCTTCGAAGCACCTTCGCTGATTCGCGGGGATAATATCCTGGTTGACGGCATTCGGCTGGCGTATTTGAACGTCACGGCCACCCCGAATCCGCCGACGATTTCCTTTGGGAGTTTGCCCGGCGCGGTCGATCCGCTGTTTCCGATTCGCGGGGCACAACCATCCGAGTTCACGCCCGCTGTTATCGGTGGAATTGCCGGCGAAGTCGACACGCGTTTCTTTCCATTTATCGGCAGTCCCACAGTCTCCCCGAGCTCACTCACTTCTTCGGATGTGAACACGATCATTTCGCATGCCGCTCAGCAGGGGAATATCACTCGCGCCGCCATCAGACAGCCGCTCGGAAGCAATGCGCGCGTCACAATCGCCGTAGTTGACACGAATGGTGTTGTGCTCGGAGTTTTTCGTCAAAGCGATGCGCCGGTGTTTGGTTTTGACGTGGCAGTGCAGAAAGCGCGCACCGCCGCTTTTTATTCCGGAGCGAATGGCGCGGCTTTGCTGCGCGGCGCGGGCTTCGGATCTTACGTCGATCGCGCGGCGGCCGATGGATTGAGGCTCGACGGTTCGGTAGCTTTTACTGACCGCGCTGGTGGTTTTCTGCATCGACCCTTTTTCCCTGATGGAATTAACAACACCGCGGCGGGTCCGTTCAGTCGACAGCTTAATGAATGGAGCGTTTTCAACGTCGGCCTGCAGCTTGATTTGATTAAAGCAAATCTCGAAGCAACGCTCGCCGGCTCGGCTGTTCCATGTACTTCAATTCCCAGCCTGCCCAATGGTATTCAGATCTTTCCCGGCAGCGCGCCACTTTACAGGAACGGAGTGTTAATTGGCGCCATTGGCATCAGTGGTGATGGGGTCGATCAAGATGATTTGGTGGCCGGCGCGGGAAGCAATGGTTATGCTCCACCGATCGAGATTCGTTCAGATCAAGTTTTCGTGCGCGGCGTGCGCCTGCCTTATTTGAAGTTTCCGCGCAGTCCTGATCTTTAAAGAAGGCAAAATGAAATCACTCCGTGACCGCAAAGCTGAAAAGAAACTCGTGATCGGCCGGGGAGTTCTATTTTTTGCCTTTTGTCTTTTACCTTTTGCCTTGTCTTTTGTCGCGCACACCCAAACTCCACAAGCTATGCGCGGCGTAATCCGTCTCAAAGTGAAATTCAAATCCGGCGACGTAAACAAAGAGTTGCCACGGAAACGCTTCTTTCTGATCAAAGGCAGCCTGGAAGAAAATCGCAGCCTCGTCGAGAAGATCAAACAAACCTCACTAATGTCGCGCGACTGCTACTACCGCGGCAAAGGCGCGAGCGAACCTCTAATCAAATGGCTGAAAGACAACGATTGCGAATCCGTCTATTGCCGCGAGATCGATGAAAAATACCTAACGGGCAAGGATGCCGTGCCGGAATTTCAAGCCGCCTATAATCAAGCCCTGCGCGATTTCAAACCTCCGGGACTGGCGCGGCAATGGCTCAACGTGAATTTGGCGGCTGATATTCGGGACGGCTTTTACAACTACAAGCGGGACGCGACAAATGCCCTTATCGCGCAAGCCGAAGTGATGACGAAAACGAAAGTGTTGTCGGTAATGACGGACCGAAAAGGCACGGCATACTTAACCGACATCGATCCCGGCACCTACACGATTTCGAATCTGGTCGGCAGCGAGACGGATAAGACGAGCATCATCTGGGCCTGTGAAAAGGAAGTGAAAGCTGTCGATCTGGCGACCGCGATGCGGCGGCCATTCACTTTGTCGAATGAGAAGGATCCGAAGGTCAAATGCGAGATCGTTGAACGACCATTGCCGGCCTGCGGTAAGACCGCTAAGCAGACGCAGCCGTATTAATGATCGAGTGACGATGGACGGATTAGTCTAAACGCAAAGTCACGCAAAGGGGTTCGCAAGGTTGCGCAAAGGAACCTTTGCGTCCCATTGCGAATGCCTTTGCGCACGTTTGCGTTTGAAATTCTTATGAAGCATAGCCTGATCATCTTTGTGCTGGCCGCTTCAGGCGGAATAGGCCAGCTCTTCTTCCTTCGGTCTTCGATTATCGAACCTGTTTCGGCGCAAACTCGTCAGCGAAAGCGGGCGTCGAAACCTGTTACGCCGAAGCCGCAGGCGCCAAGTGGACCGGCCGCGAAATACTCCAGCTTTCTTCACTCATCCGAAAAACACAAGAGTCTGTCATGCAATACTTGCCATAAAGTTCCGACCGAATGGACGGCAAAAAGAAACTTTCCTGACGTGGCTGACTTTCCCGATCACGATGCCTGTGTGCGCTGTCATCGCCAACAGTTCTTCACACGCCAGGCATTCACCGGCACTGGCCCGACGATCTGCACAGTCTGCCACGTACGGGCAGCGCCACGCGAAGATGCACGCTTCGCATTCGGAAGACCGAACAACGTTGCTCAACGGATCAAGCCAAAGGGAGAATGGCAATTCACAATCGAATTTCCCCACGACAAACATCAGAATGTAATTGCGTCACTACTTCGAGCGCGCGACGAGGAAGGAGCTATCAGCTTCATTCGTGCTTCATTTTTCAGACCGCCCACCGACGATGAGAAGAAGCCCGATTACAACAACTGCTCGATCTGTCATGTAACCAACAAGACTGCAATCATCGCTCCGCCGCTGGGCTGGACGGATGGCTTCGTGCCGCCGTCGGGTACTTTCAAGACTCGCCCTAACGCCCATGATGAGTGTTTCAATTGTCATTGGAAAAGTCAGAAGCCAATCAGCGAGGATTGTGCCGGATGCCATAAAGCGGCCGTCGCCTTTGTGCCAATGGATTGGCCAAAGCGCATGTCGGCAAAGTTCAGTCATGATGGCGGCAAGGGCGAGCACGTGATGGAATGCACGACGTGCCATATCAACATCACGCGGGCGAGCTCGCTGCGCGGACTGACTCCAGATGTGCCGATTACGATTTGCGCTACTTGTCACAAGGACAACAAGAAAACTACGTATCCAAAGATCACTACGATCGAAGAAGAGTTTGAGCAACACAAGAAGACCGGCAGCTGCACGTATTGTCACACTTTGGATGTGGGCAGGAAGAAGCCGCCGGAGAGTCATGAGGCCGCCGTGCGATAACACCAGGTCAAAAGGAAAAGGGAAAAATGACCAGGAAGTTTCGAACCGCGAGGATTACGTTTAGCGCGCTACTTATTTTTTCCTTTTGTTTTTTTCCTTTTTCCTTTCCGGCCAGGTCGCAAGGCAATGAACTCGATTATTCGAAGTTTTTGCACAGCAGCCAGCGTCACGCATCGATGGCTTGCGCAAACTGCCATCATCGGGCTGATAATTCCGTGCGGCCAGGTTTTCCCGGTCACAAGGATTGTGTGAACTGTCACCTGTCGCAATTCACTACCCCAAACATTCCCATGTGCTCGATCTGCCACACGTCCGTCAGCAGTGTTCCCCCACCACTGAAAGCGTTCCCTGAACAATTCAAAGAGAGCTTCAACCTGAAATTCGATCACGCGCAGCACATGACCGGCGCGGCGCGGCCAAAAAACGGGTGCACTTCCTGTCACGGTTCATCGCTGAGGCGCGGCGTCGCTTTGTCGATTCCCGCGGGACTCTCGGCTCACACAGGTTGCTATACATGTCACACTCCGGGTTCGCAATCGAACGGTCGCGACCTGGCTTCGTGCGGCGTCTGTCATGCTCAGAAATCGTATGCGCGGACACCGACCGACGCCGCCTCGTTCCGCTTTGCTTTCAGCCATGCACAACACGGCGGGCGACAGCGACTGGGTTGTGCTGATTGTCATAATTACAGTGCCGGCTTGCCTCAACGACGGCAAGTCAGCTCGACACGGCCGTTGGAGCATTTTCCCGCTGGAAATAACACGTGCGCGACCTGCCACAACGGCCGGCGCTCGTTCGGCGGCGATTTGGATTTCAAAGCCTGCCGGCGATGCCATGCGGGCCAGACATTCAGAATTGGAACTTAAAATGTTTTAGAGGCGGGCTACTACCCACCAATGATTTAAATCTTCAAATGAACCGGACGGTGGTCCGCTTCTAAACTTAGGTTGGCGTTTGACAACCTTTGCGTGGCGTCCATAAGATTCGCAAACGACACGGCGATGCTTTAATCAGTTGACCAGGGGGGTTTGCACGAATGAAGTCAATCGGTGTTTCAATCGCAATAATGAGTCTCGTTTCCCTTGCATTGGTTGGCAATGTGTCACGATCCGTCGCCTCACTCAGCCAGGAGATACCGAAAGAGAGCAAAGAGCAGCCTAAGAAAGTAAAGCTGGATACCGACAGCCTCGACGACAAATGGGGGGAAGTTGCCTTCGATCACGAGAGCCACACGCTCAAGAACTACAATGCTGACGGCAAGACTATTACAGCCTGCGTTGAATGCCATCACACCGATCAGCCCAAAGCGAACTTGAAGCCACCGTTAGTCACCTCGGAAAGAAACATCGTTCTCACCGCCGACGTCTTGAAAGATGCAGCCGCGGCGCCCGTCAAAACCTGTCGCGCATGTCATCTGCAGGCGGGTGACGAAAGTAAGCCGCTGCCCGTCATTACTAAAGACGGTAAGCAGCTAAAGATGGATAACGAGAATGCCTACCATATCAATTGCTTCGAATGTCACGACGCGGCGATCAAAGCCCGACCTGATCTGGCGACTAAGATCTCAGGCTCTGATCCTAAAGGCTGCGTGAAGTGTCACGTCGCGAAGTAGATTTTTGGGACAGACTCCCTTAGTCGCACTTCTCAATTGATATCCACACGAGTAACCTCGGTCTTTAGCCATCGAAGATGGCGGCAGAAGGTAGCCAGGGGCAAGCGCGCAGCGCGCCGCCCCTGGAACTATGATGCTGGAGATTTCCAGCCCTATGCAGGGGCGACAGAATTCAAAGCGATGGCATTGCTGAGTCAATCTTTGCGCCCTTACAGGGCGCATTTCATTATTCTGCTTTCGTTTCCAGGGGCGGCGCGCTGCGCGCTTGCCCCTGGCTACCATCTTTCGCGCCTTCGGCGCTTCGAGACTCTTTCTGGCTCAAGTTATTCTGTCGCGCCGGCCAGCAGACTCGGATTCCAGTGCCTTTTGTCCCGCATGTGCTGCACATGACATGAGGTGCAGTTAGGTCTATCGGCGGCGATTACCTGATGTCCGGCGCGAGGATCAGGTTGACCATTGTGACACTTTCCACAGGTCGCGCGCGGAGTCAAAGTATCGATGGGATCGAATGAAGTGTGACAACTTGAACAGCCTAACTCACCGCTCTTACTGGCAGGCATACCCAAGACAGCCATCACTCGATAAGGGTGGAGTGCATGAAATTGTTTGCTGCGCCATTTGTCTTCAGAGTCGCCGGGTAAACGCTCGAGCTTCAACGTGGCCTTTCTTTGGACCAACTCTGCCGGATCCAGACCGCGCCATTTCCATCGACCATTAACTACTGGATAGCCGAACGTGCCTCCATGCGGCGTGCCGACCGTCTTGCCGTTGTAGATGCTCTTGTTGTTGTCGTTGTGGCATTCGACACATGAAAGCAATGCTGCGTCTATTGCGCTGAACTGCGGCCCGCGATGCTCGGCATGACAGGTGACACACTCAATACCGGCATTCATGTGGGGCTGAATAACAGTTGCGGCAAAAGCATCGGTCGTGTGACAGGAAGTGCACTTCGTTTGCATGTTTGTACGCAGGCCGTGGCACGAAGTGCACGAGCCTGCATTCGCCCGATTTGCAACGGGTGGGGATAATTTCATACTGGGTCGGGTATGCGCTTCCGAAATCGGCGCGGGCGCGAATGCCGACGCATAAAAGAGTGCACCTGCTGCCGCCAGAAGCGCGACGATTATTGCTCCCCAAATAATGATTGAAAGGGCTGAGCGTCGTCTGAGATCGCTGGTACGTGTCCAGACAGATTGAGCCTTCCCGCTTGGTCGGCCCTGCATCGGGAAAAGCGGTGAGGGCTTGACCGTCTTGGTGGCCGCCGTAATTCGCTTATCCCAAAAAACATCCAGCGCTTTTGAACTTTCGGCCGCAGGCTTCGGCTTACGCGGAGCCGCCGCCTTCTTATGCGCATCCTCAGCCGCTTCTCCTTCTTTGGGCGCGCGCGGCAAAACCAGATGGACAGTCGTGGGCAACTCCCAGAAGCCCGATGTTTCCCTGCGCGTGATTGCATCGCTGGCTGTCGCCGCGATCTGCAGCGAAACTTTGAGGACCAGTGCTTCGCCAAGAAAATCAATATTGAGCGCAAACGGCCCAATGCCCAGAACGTCGCCCGCGGTCAAAGCTTCATATGCTTCGAGCGCCTGCCCATTCAACATAATTGGATTGGCCGGCCGAAGGTTGCGAATGTAGTATTCCCCCGCGGCATTTGTAATCCCGGCGTGCAACCGCGAGACCGACGGATGGTTCAGCAGTAATTCACACGTAGACACCCGACCGACGAGAATACTGTCGGCGACGATCGTAATCGGATCGACCTGCAAGTCCTGGCGGATGATGATGAAAGTAGATTGCACGGCGGTAGTCATTTGTTAATTGCAAACGAAGGGTGATAAATGACCAGTAACAACTGACAAATAACAACTGACTACTAACTACTGATCACTGACTACAGACAGTCATCCGCTAACGAACATGAAAAAACACAACTTGAACGATATGCGCAATCATCAGCACCAACATCACCGAGGTTGAGACCACGTGCGGAGCGACCCAGATTTTCAGCAGCCGGTGCAGATAGATAAGCGATTCCACGCGCCGCATGGTGGCGGTCCGCTCGATCGCTTTCAGAAACAGTTCGCGCTTTTCTTTATCGTTCAGAGCGGCGATTTCGGATCTGAATTGCAGGCGCGCCTTTGCCAACAGCGATGTCAGCTCCTCGCGGCGCAGGTACTGTCTTAAGAGGTAAGAAATCGAGAAGAAGTAGCGCTTCACTTTTCTCTTAATCAGCTTCCGCACCTGCTCGTCAGCCTTGCTGCTAATTGCGGCCAGCTCTTCGCGTAACTCAGCGCGACGGCCTTCCAAATCTTCAATCAGTAAGGGATCGCCTTCGATGCTGGTCATGATTCGTGGGGCGATGAAATAAGAGAGCAACCCGAATAACCCGGTCACAATTACCACATCGAACGAGATCATTAATATAGTCGTCAGTAAGCCACCGCCATGACTGCCGCCGTGCAGCAACAAAACGATGCCTGCCAGGACTCCGAGGTAGATGTGCGCCAGCAGCCAGTAGCGCAAGGCTCCGGCGCGTCGCCGATAGATTGACTTGCGCAATGGATACGTCATCACCGCGGCGATACCAACTAAACCGACGATGCCGGTGACCCAACGCATCGTCAGCCAGGTTCCGCGCAAATGCTCGTTGAAACCGTAATGCCAAGCTGCCAAAGCGATCAAGGCTGTGATGATAACCGTCGCCAGGATGCCGCCGGCGTGCCAGGCCTTGGCCAAAGGATCGCTCTTGTGAATGTTGCGGCCAATCGCGTGTGTCTGATCCCGAAAAACCAAGCCAAGTGTCTGATCGATTTCGTCAAAATACTCCTGTGGATTGACGCGCACTAACGCTCCGGTCGGACAATTCTCTTCACATGAATAAGCGGGACGCGAAGCACCTGGCGGATTTAGCGGCGTGCCCTCGCAAAGATTGCACTTGATTGCGACCATGTCCTCGCCTTCCGCCGCGGGAGTTGGCGGCAGGCTGGAGCCGAACAACTTCCTCAGGCGCGCAATGAAGCCCGGCGAGGCCACCGCTTGTCCATCGCGCGGAAACATCGAAATCGCGTTGTATGGACACTGGGTCGCGCAGTCAAAGCAGCCGATGCAAGTCTGAGGATCGATATCTACGTGACCCTTCGGATCCCGGAAAATCGCGCCGGTGGGACAACCCGTAAGACATTCAGGATCTTTGCAATGCATGCAAACTGAAGGAGACAGAACGTGTTGGATGCTGCTGCTGGTAAGCGTCACAGGTCGCCCGATGTGTATGCCGCGACGCAAGAGTCGCGATTGCCCATGCACCTTGTGACAGGCGAGCGAACAGTTACCGCAACGGATACAGAGGTCCATGTCCATTACCAGCAGGTTGACGCCGTCAACAATTCCCGTGGCAATTTCTTTCTCGGCCGCGGCCAGCACGTTTGGTTCAGAGAGCGCCTGCAGACTTGCATCATCGTCCGCAATAGAAAACTTCGAAAACGCTTTCCGGACCCCATCGCACAATTCGCGATCGGCGCGCAGGGCGGTTAGAGGAATCTCAAGCACCTCGCTGCGCGCCATCAACGCTGCGGAGTATGGCCAGCTATTCTGGCCGCTCAAAGCTTCCAGCCCGAGGCAATTGCCGGCGCCGAGAAAATCTTCGGGAATAAAGACATTCGGACCCGTACTTTCCATGGTGTTCTGAAAAATCGGGATCCCGCGCACTCGTCGCAGCCAGCCGCTGCGAATCAGGTAAAGCTTTTCAATCGGCTTTCCCTCCTGGACCAGAACATGGTGCTTGCCGTAGGCCATGAATTGCCCCAGGCTGCCCAGCGCGACAAGCTCAACCGCGCTCAACGAATTGCCGGCTTCTTCCCGAAGTTTCGAAATCGTATTTCCAAGTCCGTGCTCACGATAGGTAGCATCAACTCTTTCCGCGAACTTCTTGAGCGACCTCAGCAGCCTGAGCGCGGGGCGCACCATTTCAAGAATCGTGACCGGCCCGCCCTCTGGAGGCGCTACGATTGTCGCGTTGCGGGGCACTCCGGCGAGCACAGACATTTCGCCAAAGCATGTGCCCGGCTCAATTTCGCCGACTCTCTTTGTTGCGCCGGTTTCATCCATGAGGTAGACGTGCAGTTCGCCATCAGCGGAAAAATAAAAGGTATTTCCGCCCCAATCGCCTTCGCGCATGATGACTTCGCCGGGTGAATACGTGAGCAACCGCGCGTAAGGGCCGATTTGCTTACCGCCGGACACCTTGCCCTCGACGATCATCTTCAGATTGTTTTTGTTTTTGTCGTCGAGGAGTTCAGAGACGACATCTATCTTCTTGACCGCTTCGAGAATTGCACCAGGGTTGACGTTCTCTTTAGGCATGACCTTATGACCTTGAAGAGAGATTCCGAGGCGCCTGCCAAAAGTTAAAGCCGGCTCATCAGTTGCCGCGGATCGAGCGCAGCTTAACATGCGAAGACCAACTGAGGAAATCCACACTCGGATGCAGCGTACAACGCCCGATCATAATAGTGGTTGACCTGACCAACTCGTGTTAGCATCCGCCTGTTTCGCGAGCCGAACGGGTTCGTATATTTATAGTAATGGTAATGCATACCCCCCAACCGCGTGTCCGTTCGAAGCGCTGGATAGTCGCAGCCGGCGTCCTTGTAATTTCGCTGGGGTCGATTGCGTGGGGATTCGACCGATTCGTGTTGCGGAGCGGCGGTTCCGAGCGGACGCGCGCCTACCCGGTCGAGAGGACAGAAGGCGGAAAGCAGAAGGCAGAAAGCAATCCAGTCAGTTCTGAAAATCCGACAGCACCCGACGCAAAACTAGTTGACTCGGACAACGACGGGATTCCGGATGTTGCCGAATTGCGCACGTACCAGGATCGGGACAGCTTCCGCCGCTGGTTCACCGCGATTGCTGAAACTCAGTTCTATCAGTTGAGCGGGCAGTGGAACGCGGATCAGCGCGACTGCGCCGGACTGGTTCGCTTTGCCATCCGCGAAGCGCTGCGCCGTCACGACCGCCCATGGTTCCAGCGGATGGGTCCGGGTTACGAGACCGTGGCGCGTGATGTAGCGAGTTTCGATCTCAATCATAATCCGCTCGGCGAAAAGATTTTTCGAACGGAGTTTGGATCCTTTCATGAAACCGACCTGCGCGACGGCCGATTTTCCGAGTTTGCTGATGGCCGGGCGCTGAAAAACTACAATACAACTTTCGTCAGTCGCGACCGCCGCGAAGCACAGCCAGGCGATTTACTTTTCTTTTATCAACCCTGGGTCCAGAAGTTTCCCTATCACATAATGATTTTTCTCGGCACGCCACGAGTGGCACCAAATGGCGCGCAAGATTGGGTCGTTTATCACACCGGTTCGTCACCAACAGATGAAGGAACGGTAAAGAAAGTCGAGCTTTCCGTGCTCGATCATCATCCCGATCCGCGCTGGCGGCCGGTCGAGAGCAATAGAAATTTTCTCGGGTTTTATCGATTGAAGATCATTGAGTGAGTTACAGAACCGTTTGCAATAGCAAACGGTTGAACGCCGGCAAAGATGCCGGCGAACCGCAGGCAAGGATGCCTGCGCTCCAGGAGGCAACCGTGTCTGAAATCAACCAAACGCTGCGACGCATATTGCCAACCGCGGCGATCTATCTGGCCATCGTCGCTTCCGCTCTCGGATTCAACGTGTTTCGTTCGCGCGCGGCACGAGCGGCGCAACCGCAGCCCGCGCAGCCAGAAACAACGGTTGGCTCGGCACCGTATTTCTCTCTGACGACCAACCGCACCTACTCGCCGAACGAAACGGTGAGATTGTGGGCCAGCTATCAAAATGTCGATTACCTCGACATTCGCGTCTATCGAGTCAAAGACCCATCGAAGTTTTTCAAGCAACTCGATGATCCGCATCAGATGGGTGAAAAAGAAAAGGAAGCAGCTGCGCAGGGTTATGGCGGCAGAGTTTCGCTCCTCGACCGCACCCACCGCTTCAAGATTTCCATCTTCGCCGCAATTAAGGACTACGTGCGGGCCCAACTTCAGCGCGCTCATCGCGAGATTTTCAATCAGAAGTTTCGCAAGGAAACCGAGCCCACCCGCACGCCGCTTAATGTTGCTGATTATGCCCGCGTGCCCTTGCTTAATCCTGATCAGAAGGTCAGCGATTGGCGCGAAAATTTGCCTGCCCTCGATAACGAATATGACAGCCGCATGATTTCACTCGGCCATCGCGAGAACGGTGTCTATTTGATTGAAGGGGTGAACGGCGGACAGCGCGCATACTCGATTGCCATTGTGACCAATCTCACGATGGTTCAAAAGACGACGAAGGATGGTCAGGTTCTGGTTTACGTAGTGGATCGCAAATCCGGCGCACCGCATGAGGGAGTTACTGTCGAAATCACGCGCGCCAGGACAACTCTCGCGAATGGCACAACCGACAAAACCGGGATGTTCAAAACCGAAGTCAAGCCCCCGGACGAATCTGGCCAGCCCGCAGAAGATGTCGATCCGGAAGCTCAGACAAAAAATGCGTATCTCATCATGGCGCGCGAGCGCGATAACTTTGTCATTTCCGACGTCGAATCGTTCTATTTCAGCGGCGCAGGCGGCGAGGACGATGTTCTCTCGACAGAAGATCTAACCAGCTACATCTATACCGATCGGCCCATCTATCGGCCGGCGCAGAAGGTGTACTTCAAAGGAATCCTGCGCCGCTGGGGAAGGAATGGCTACGAGTTGCTCGAGAGCAAGACAGTCAATGTAACGATCGAGGATCCAAACAACGGAAAAATCTTCGAAAAAGTATTGCCGCTTTCAACTCGGGGCACATTCAGCGGCGAAATTGACGTTGCCGACGAGGCGCCGCTGGGCAGCTACAACATTACGGCTGCGATTGACGAGGCCAAGGCCACGGGTTACTTCGAAGTTCAGGAATACAAAAAACCTGAATTCAAAGTGAAAGTTACCGGACCGAAAGATTTCGCTGCTGTTGGCGAGAAAGTGAAGTTCTCCGTAGGAGCGAATTACTTTTTCGGCGCGCCGGTCACGAATGCAGACGTGCATTATTACATCTATCGTTCGCGTTATTACCACTGGTGGTGGGGCGATGAATCGAGCGATGAATTCGACGACGCAGCCGGGCCTGAGAATGAAGGCGGCAACGACGAGGACTACGGCTATTACGGAAATGACATGGTTACCGAAGGTGATGGCACACTGAATTCGCGCGGAGAAATGACGGTTGATTTTGAAGTGCCGACGCCCGCAGAAAAAGACGAGTGGGATTATTCGTACCGCCTCGAAGCACAGGTCACTGACGCTTCACGCCGCGAGATGCAAGGCGCAGCTTCTTTCATTGGCACGCGGGGGAAGACTGTCGCGGATGCTTATCCTGAACGCTATCTCTATTACCAGGGCGACGCGGCAAAGATTCGAGTGAAGACCGCCGACTATTCCGGTCATCCGGTTTCCGAGAAAGTGACGCTCAAGTTCATCGAGCAGAAATGGGAGAAGATTGAGAAGGAAGAAGAATACAACGGCTACAAATACAAGGATTACGACTATGTCCTGCATGAGCGCGAGTTGGGCTCGGCCGATGTGAACACCGACAGCCAGGGCAACGCGACTTACGACTTCACAGTTCCTTCGCCTGGGAGCATCTACGTCAAAGCGATCGTCGACGAGAACGGCAAGCAGATTGTGAATCGTGGCGGCTCGTTCTGGGCGCCTGACAAGATGGGCCAATGGTCTGATTTCGAATATCGCGACTATGACGAGAAGTCAATCAAGCTCGTGCCTGACAAGAAGTCTTATAAACCCGGCGAGACCGCGCACGTTTTGGCCATGCTGCCGGCAGATAAAGTCCACTTGCTGGTGACTACCGAACTTTCGGACGTCATGACAGTGCGGCAAATCGATGCGCCGGGACGCAGCATTGTGATCGACGTGCCCATCGAGCGCCGTTACGAGCCAAACGTCTACCTCGACGTATCGTTCGTTAAAGACAGTGACATGTACAACCAGAGCCAACTGATTGCCGTGCCCGCGCGCGACAAGATGCTCAAGGTCGACATCGTTCCCAACAAGAAAGAATTCAAACCGCGCGACGTTGCGTCGTACACAATTCTCGCGCGCAACGAAGACGGTTCGCCCGCCGCGAACACGGAAGTAAGTCTCGGCATCGTTGATGAAGCAATCTACAGCATTCAGTCGGAGACGGCCGGCAATATTAAGCGCGAGTTTTATGGCAAGCGTTACGATGAAGTGCAAACGAGCCTGGCGATTCACTACACTTTTACCGGCTATGCGGGCGATAAGCCCGTCGATCTGGCGCGCAATAAACCGGGCTATCAGCTCGCGGATTTTAAGAATACCGAAGCCACGCAGTTCGCCGAGCCGACCATCCGGCGCGAGTTCAAAGATACAGCGTTTTGGCAACCGGATGTGATTAGTGGCGGCGACGGCAAAGCCACCGTGAATTTCAAACTGCCGGACAATCTGACGACCTGGCGCGCGACTGCCCGGGCAGTCACAGGCGACACGCGTGTCGGTGCGGCTGTACAAAAAACCATTGCTCGTAAAGACGTGATTATGCGTCTGGAGATGCCGCGCTTTTTGACTGAAGGCGATACGGTGACAATCTCGGGCGTGGTGCACAACTTTTTGAAGAGCGATAAGTCGACGAAGATCTCACTCGATCTCAGCGGCGCACAGTTGCTCGATACAGCGAGCGAGACAGTTATGATTCGTCAGAACGGGGAGCATCGCGTCGATTGGCATGTACAGGCCAATCAGGTTGGCAAGCTGACTCTGCTCGCAAAAGCCCTCACCGACACCGAATCTGACGCGGTCGAGATGTCTATGGATATTGTGCCGCATGGTTTGAAGCAAACCCTGGGTAACACGACGACGCTGACCCAAAACGATGCTGATCAAACCTTCTCGCTCGATCTGCCCATGAATCCTGATACTCAAGCTCGAAACTTGCGCATCGAAGCATCGCCTTCGGTAGCGGGCGCGCTATTCAGCGCACTCGATTACTTGACGAGCTATCCCTACGGTTGCACCGAACAAACGATGTCGAGCTTCCTGCCAAACGTAATTGTTGCGCAGGCGCTCAAAGACGTGCCGACAGCGAAGATTCGGGCTTCGAACGATCTCGACAAGAAGGTCCAGCGCGGTTTCGATCGACTTTACAACTATCAGCATGAGGATGGCGGCTGGGGCTGGTGGAAAGATGACAAGAGCGATCCGTTCATGACCGCTTATGTCGTTGACGGTCTGACTTTGGCGAAGAGCGCCGGATATCAAATCGAAGACTGGCGGCGTGATCGTGCGCGCGAGAAGCTTTCCGCGTTTTTGAATACCGGTAAACGGGACGACGGCAATCCAATCGACGACGAAACCCGCGCTTATATGATCTATGCGTTCACCGAAAGTGGTGACAGCGATGGTCATTTCATCGAAGAGCTTTATGGCAAGCGGGGAAGCCTGGGGCCTTACGGCCGTGCCTTACTGGCGCTGGCCTTACAGCAACGCAAGGATGGTCGCGCAAAGGAAATTGCCAATGCGATAGCGGGCGCTGCGCGCGTGGATGAATTCGAAGCGCACTGGCAGACCGCGCGCGTTAACGACTATGGCCGCGATGTTTATCTGGATGTCGAGGCGACCGCGCTTTCGCTGAAGGCTTTATCGCAAATCGATCCGAATAATGCGGTGCTGCCGAGGGTCGCGCGTTGGTTGGTGAAGAACCGGCGCAACGGGTACTACTGGCTGTCAACCAAAGAGACTGCGTTCGCGATCTACGGCCTGACTGATTATTTGAAAGTCAGTCACGAACTTTCGCCCGATTATTCATTCGAAGTTTACTTGAACGGCGCCCAGATAGCGGCGCAACATGTTGGCGCAAGCGATGCCAGCACTGCTCAGACGCTGGTTGTTACGAAGAAGGCCGCGGAAGTTGGCGGCACGAATCAAATTCGCGTCGTCAAGCATGGTCGCGGCGCACTATACGTTTCGACCACGCTGGAATACTTCACCGCGGACCAGAATGTGCAGGCGCAATCCTCGCCGACCGTGAAGATCACACGGGAGTATCTCCGTCTGCGCGTGGTTGAGAAGGAGAATGGTAAGCCGAGCTGGCATATCGAGCCGTTGACGGGCGAGCTGCGCTCGGGTGATTTGATCGTCGCGCGGCTGAGACTGACAGGCGCACGCGCGCAATACTTGATGATCGAAGATCCGATCCCGGCGGGCACGGAGCAGGTCGCGCAAGTCAGTGGCATCTATCTGAACTACTCCACGGCGCAGTGGTGCGACTGGTACAGCAACCGCGAGTTTCGCGACAATCGCACGGCGATCTTCCTGAATTATTTTGACGGTGACGCGACGTTCCAATACGCCATGCGCGTGGAAGTGCCGGGCGAATTTCGCGTCGCGCCGGCGCGGGCTGAGTTGATGTATCAACCGACCGTGCAGGCGAATACGAGTAATGACAAGCTGCGAATACTGGATAAGAAGTAGTTACGCTTCCGTCAAACTTTCCAGCGGCTTCGCCGCTCGATATGCGGAAAGGCTTTGCCTTTCCGAGAATAGATTTTGATTCTCATCGAGGCTGCGCCTCGATTGCGTCGAGGCACAGCCTCGACGCCGGTCTAGAAGAAGAGTTCTGCCGGTCAGGCCGAGCCTGACCGCACATCAGGCGGCGAAGCCGCGGAAAGACAATTATGATCACGACTGTGTTCAAGACTTGGGTTGAGGCAATAAAGGCACTACTAAAAAACCCGATAGCACTCGCCCTCTTCGCCGTTCTATACGCGCTGCTGCTCGCGTCACTCTATGCGTTCGTCGCAATACGTGAAGCGACGGTTTCGCAGGTAGCCATCACCCTTCTGTTACTCGTCATGGTGCCGGCAGAGTTCTTTATCTGGCAAGCGACAATCCTGGCCCATGCGCGTGGATTTAACTTTCACTGGCGTGCGATCCTGATCGATGCCTGTAAGCAGTTAGTGGTTACGATTCCGATTCTCATCATCGGTTATGTATTTTGGATTCTGCTCAACAAGTGGCAGCTTCACTACCCTGCGCCTAGAGCGGCAATTACTTTTCCACCAGCAGCGGCAAAACCGCAGCCGCTTCATTGGCCGACATTGTTATTCGCCACAGCGCGACTTCTGATTTTTGGCCTGATGCTGCCCCTGGCAACGATTCATCTATGGATTGGGGTCGTCACGCAAGAGCTGCGCACGTTCTTTGGCGACGGCACTGAGACCTTAAGGCGATTAGGTCAAATCATGGCGCGAGCATTTGCCTCAAGCTCGGTTCTTATTTATGCGCTCGGAGCGATCTTTTTTGCCTTGATTCCTTATGCATTGCTCTTCGTTCATATTCCCGTCAAAGGAACCAAGACAGACTTTGTGGTTTTTATTGCGCGGCTTGCGCTGGTTTTTGTATTCACGCTGGTTGGCTGGATCGTCACGCTGAGCACGCTGGCAAGGAATGCGCCGGCAGCGACAGGGGCTCGGCAGGATGTGACCCCAGGCGTAAGTCCGGGGAATCCCGCCGCCTCAGAACTCCTGAGCCCGCAAAGCGGGTGACAGATGGCATGAAGCGAGTTGACAAATTCTGGTTAAAAGTCTGCCGCCCCTTCGGGCTTAGGTCAATTTCTGGGTTCATGTACTCCGGGCCTACGCCCGGGACTACCTTCTTCCATTCGCTTCGCCGATTCCTTGAAAGCCTACGATTGCCGAAGTCACCAGGTTGGCGCGCATTCGTAATACTGTCTGCGGCTTTCGTTTCGCTGTCAGGCTCAACGCCAAACGGATTTCTGCTCACTAAGAGTAACGGCGTTAACGAAAATGAGATTGATGCGGCGTTGCAGCAAGCTGCGATCGAAGCGTTGGGCCAGCGTGACGGCGCGATCATAGTTATGGATCCACAAACCGGCCGCATCCGTGCGTTAGTGAATCCCGAGGTCGCATTTGGGCAGGCAATGATGGCCGGCTCAACGATCAAGCCGTTCACCGCCCTGGCCGCGCTGCGCTCAGGATTAATCGAAGAAAAATCTCGCGCTGTTTGCCCGGGACGCTTCAAGGGACTCAGCTTTTCTGCGGCCTGCGTGCATGACGATCACCTTCCGCCATTTAGTCCTTCGCAGGCAATCGCCTATTCGTGCAACTACTATTTCGGGACGCTCGGCCAACGTTTGGGACGAGATGAGCTACTAGACACGCTACGTGCGTTCGGTTTTGGTCAGCCAATTGGACACGAATGGAAAGAGCGCGGGATTTTGCAACCCTGTGAAGCAGGAAACAACGCGAAAATTCGATCCGTGGATCAAAATCGCTCGACACAAGCCGACTGCAATGCTCGCGCAGCGATGGGAGAAAGCGATCACGTTCAAGTAACACCGATTCAACTGCTAACTGCCTATGCTGCCCTGGTTAATGGTGGACGACTTTTGGAACCGCAACTGGCAACTGGAAACGAATTTCAGTCTCTCGAACGCGCCCGCGTGGAAATCCCTCCAACATATCGCGCCATCATCACCGAAGGCATGCGCGGCGCCGTGCAATATGGAACGGCAAAAAGCGCGCATCTTGATTCGCTTCCGCTTTATCTTTTCGGTAAGACCGGGACTTCACTTCCGCTGAAGGGCTTTCGATCGAATGGTTGGTTCGTTGGCTTTGCTTCTGAAGGTGTCACCGACGCAGCGTCAAGAATTCGCCTCGCAGTGCTGGTATTTATTAAGAATGCGCATGGCTCTGGTGCTGCAGTAGTAGCAAAACCAATATTCGAAAGCTTCGCTGGGGAAATCAACAAAACTCACCGCAGAGATCCAGAGCAAGTCAAAGGCGACCCAGAGCAGAAACTGCCGGATTCAGCAATCCGCAACCCGCAATCCGCCATCAAGGTGCATCTGGTGCATGACAATGTGACCGAGGAATTGTCGCTGGAAGACTACGTGCTTGGCGTGCTGCGAGCCGAAGGAAGCATGGAAACGGAGCCGGAAGCGTTGAAGGCACTGGCGATTGCGATTCGAACCTACGCCTTGAAAAATCGAGGACGACACGCGAGAGACGGCTACGACTTTTGTTCGACAACGCATTGCCAGCGCTTCCTGACAAGCCGTATCAGTAGCCCGCGCGTAAGCAAGGGCTCCGATGATGATCAAGCCCTCCCTGACGGTCGGGCTACTGCCACGATGATCACTGCCATCAAGGCGACTGAAGGTCAAATCCTGCTCGATAATCGCAACCAGCTTGTGGATGCGTACTTTGGTGCCTCCTGCGGCGGCGAGACCGCGAATATCGGGACGCTTTGGGGTAGTAATGCACCGCCGTATCTGCGCGGAGTGCGAGATGAGTATTGCGTCAGCGGGGCGCACGCAACCTGGAGCGATGTGATCACGCGCGCTGATTTGCTGCGGGCGCTGCAAAGCGATGCGCGGACGAATGTGGGCTCGCGTCTGGATAACGTCATCATCAGTAAGCGCGATGAAACTGGGCGCGCGGAATTTGTGACGCTTGAAGGCAAGGAACGCAAAACGGTGCGGGGCTGGGATTTCAAAATCATTGTCGGCCGTGTCCTTGGTTGGAACGTGTTGAAGAGCTCGCGTTTCGAAGTGTCTCGCGCCGGATCGAACTTTATTTTTCACGGCAGCGGTTTTGGTCACGGGCTCGGTCTTTGTCAGGAGGGGGCGCACGTGATGGCGCAACGCGGAACGGGTTATCAGCGGATCCTGGAGAAGTATTTTCCAGGAACAAGTGTCAAGAAGGAGGATCGCGTCGCAAGCAGGTTGAGTGAAGCCGAACGTACGGATTTGAACGCAGAGGAGGCAAAGGATTCCGCAAAGGGCACAGAGGAAAGCCTTTGCGTTCCTTTGCGAATTCCTCTGCGTCCTTTGCGTTTGAATGCATCATTCGATCACAGGACGCCAGTCTGGAAAGCCGACGTGCTGACTGGGGCGCAGAACCTTACATCTGCTATCGCTCTTGCTCCTACGGAGCTTGTGCCCTTATCGAAAACGGCAGTCTATAAATATTTTGTCCCGGCGGGACTGAAAGCCGATCAGAGAATTCTCGCCATCTCAAGTGAGCACTTCCGCGTTACTTATCCGGCCAACATAGACCGCCGCGATGCTAATTTGGTGCTGAGTACTTTGGAGATCGCGCGCGCCGACTATCTGCACCGAGCTTTTGCGGCTTCAATTTCAATCAGCGATCTTCCGACGCTTGAGATTCGGCTTAACGAAAGCACCGGTGACTTTACCGCGCGCACCGGACAACCATGGTGGGCTGCGGCGGCCACGAAAGGAAATCGAATCGAGCTCCAACCCGTCGCTATTCTTAAGCGTCGCGGCGTGCTCACGAACACGTTGCGTCATGAACTGGCGCACGTCGTGATCGATACCGCCAGTCACGACCGCGCGCCGCGTTGGCTGGAGGAGGGATTCGCGATCTACCTGGCCGGCGAGGGTTCAATGATCTCGCGTTATATGACTCGCAGTGCAATGGGAACCGCGGAACTTGAGAAAAGGCTTGCACGTCCAGACTCGCAAGAACAGATGCGCGCGCTCTATGCTAATGCCTATAGCACGGTAGCTGGGTTGGTTCGCACGCAGGGCGAAGCGTTGGTGTGGAAGAAGATCGCCGGCAGCTAAAGAGTTGATCTGCGCATTCCGCCTCTTCCGCTGACAAACGGATTATCACGAACCCAGAATCGCCAGGGCTTCGCCACCCACTCTTCAGCATAATCGATCCCAACGCGTGGCCCGCGGACAATCTGCCTTGGAGTGACGGAAACGCCTTCTTCGATCCAGACTCGATCGCCCAACAGGTCAGCTTTATCCAAACGTCGGTCGATGCCCAGCGCCACGCACGAACGTCCCGGACCGCTGGTTAACTCATACTCTGATCGTCCGGCCCTGCGGCGACGAATAATATCGAGTCCTTCCAGAGGTTCGACGGCGCGTACCAACACCGCATGCGGAATGTCTTCGACGTTTGTGACCACATTGAACTGGTTGTACATGCCATAGACGAAATAAACATAGGCTGTGCCGCCGATTCCATACATTGTCTCAGTTCGGTTTGTGCGACGGCCATTATAGGCATGCGACGCTCGATCCTCGGGTCCGCGATAGGCTTCGGTCTCGACAATGATTCCCGCGACGCGCGCACCATGCCGGTTGGGAACGACCAACTTTTTTCCGAGCAGATCACGCGCGACTTCAAGCACGTCCGGGCGGGTGTAGAATTCGCGAGGAAGTTTGTTCATAAGATTCGATACTATAAAATCGCGGCTTAACCCACCCGCCAACGCGGGCGGTACTGACTTTCTCTAACGCATCCGCCACAACATCACAATCGTAATGGCAAAGCCGATCATGACAATCGCGCGACGTATGAATACGCGACCGACGCGCCGCGCGGTGCGTGCGCCGAAGTATCCACCGGCCAGCGCGGCCACCGCCATAAACAGTGATCGCGGCCACGAAACCATGTGGGCAATCGAAAAGCTGACGACTGCGACGCTGTTGATGCAGATGCCAAGGAAATTTTTGATACCGTTGGCGCGATGAATGTCGTGCAAACCGAGCAGGCCCATCGCCGCTAACATCAGAATCCCATTGCCGGCACCGAAATACCCGCCGTATATCGCCGAGAAAAACTGAAACACGATTGCTCCGATCCACCAGGCCCTTGATTCTCCGGAAGTAGCCGGCAGACGCAGCCAGCGATTCACCGGCCCCTGAACCATAAACAGAATCGTCGCGAATAAAATCAGAAACGGCACCAGGCGCGCGAAAGTGACTGAGGGTGTGGCAATCAAAAGCCAGGCGCCCACGCCGCCGCCGATCACGCTAATCACCCCCAGGCGCATCAAAATCAGCGAGCTATCATTCATCTCGCGGCGATAACCGAATAGCCCGCCGAACAAACCCGGCCACAACGCCACCGTGCTTGTAGCATTCGCAACTTTGGGATCGAGGCCCAGCCAAATCAGAACCGGAAATGTAAGCAGCGTGCCACCGCCGGCGATTGAGTTCACCACACCCGCCAGAAAAGCGGCGATGAACATCGCAGCGGCGTGGACGAATGGCATGCGGGCTAGTCTAAAGGAAAAAAATGAATCGCGCAGCCAAGGCCTGGACCACCGTTTAGATGGCGCACTTGTGCGCCACGTCCGCGGTCGTCGGCGGACAAGTCCGCCGTCTAAACGCCATTTTAGTCGGGTACTCTAAAGATGCTACATGTTAGAATGCGCTCACCGCTTTATCAGCAACTTTTCATGGAGGGAAGAAATGGCCGACGTATCCATTCGTCCGAAACCAAACGGACCTTATCTGGTCGAAGGTCCCGTAGATATCTATGACACCGCGGGCAATAGAATCGCGACTGATGACAGACCTCGAATTGTTCTCTGTCGCTGTGGCGCTTCATCAAACAAACCTTTCTGTGACGGCACGCATAGCAAGATTGGATTCCAAGCTGCTGAGACGGTGAACCCCGAAAGCGCAGAGCCGCAAACTTAGCCGATGCCGCGCATCGTTTTCCTCATTGTCGGTCTGCTGGTCGCGCTGCCGGCCCCCGCTGCTCTTACAAAGTCGACAGCCGACACCTCCCGGCTTCTCGCAAGCCGATCCACTGTTCGCGTTATGACCTACAACATCCATGTCGGTGTCGGCATGGATAAGAAACTCGACCTGCAACGCATCGCAGATGTAATCAATGACCAGCGCGCGGATCTGGTCGGCCTGCAGGAAGTCGATCGCGGCGTCGAGCGCACGCAGCGTATTGATGAGATTGCTGAAATTTCACGATTAACCCGGATGGATTATGCCTTTGCTTTCAACCTGCGATATCAGGGTGGGCAATATGGCGTCGCGATTCTTTCTCGCTTTTCGATCCTGGCCAGCGATCATCGCCTCTATCAAAACCGGCGCGAAGCGGAGCGGCGCGGCTTCATTCGCGTGGAAGTAAACGCCAAAGGTCGGTCGCTGAACTTCGTCACCACGCATCTCGATTACCAGTATGAAGACGGCCGGGTTTTTGAAGCGGAACAGCTTCTAAAAGCGCTCGGAGAGGTCAAAGGCCCGCTAATCGTGGTCGGCGACTTCAATGACATTCCTGCGGGCGGCGCTTATCAGTTGATGCGCTATCAGTTCGGTGATGCCTGGACTGAGGCTCGCGGCACGGACGAAGGCCTCAGTTATCCCGCCGACAAACCTGCAAAGCGAATCGACTACATTTTCCTGCGCTCAACCGATCACCTTCGAACGAAACGCGCCTGGGTCGTAAACACGCTGGCTTCCGATCACGTTCCCGTCGTTGCTGAGCTGGAAGTTGAAGGCTCCTGAGGCCGAATGCAAATGTAACGACCAAGATTCAAGAGCAATGATGAACACTAATCCGAAGCCACCCCGAGGGGGTGAGAGATGGTAGCCAGGGACAAGCGCGAAAGCGCGCCGCCCCTGGAAATCCAACGGATCTTTGCGCAGCCTGAAGGGGTGCGAAGAAGTGGCAGCACATCCGAAGGCTTGCTCTTGAATCTCTTGCGCCGTTTCAGCACACGATCTCTTCTGCGAATTGATCCAGAGGTGGCGCTTCGCTTGCCCTGGCTACTTTCTTCCGCCCCTCCGGGGCACATTCCTTACTACTGCAGCAATCTATTTGTTCTAGTCGAAATATATGCAGTAATTTACAGTCCATTCTTTCGTACATGACATATGCCCCTGCTATCTCTTCACGATATCTCAAAACGGTTCGGCAAGACCGCGGCCGTCGCCGATGTTTCGTTCGAGGTAGAGCGGGGCGAATTCTTTGGTCTGCTCGGACCGTCGGGCTGCGGTAAGACGACGACCCTTCGGATCATTGCCGGATTGGAATCGCCCGATCACGGTGCGGTTAAATCCGACGGCCGCGATATTACGAACCTTCCGCCGGAACATCGCGGCTTCGGAATGGTCTTCCAAAATTATGCTCTCTTCCCTCACTTAAACGTCTTCGAAAACGTGGCATTTGGGCTTCATGCGCGGCGAAGAGGTGTCAGTAGCCCGACCGTTAGGAAGGGATCACCACGCGAAGAGATCAATGAGCGCGTCGATAGAGCACTCGACCTCGTTCAACTTCCTGGGTTCTCGCAACGGCGCGTTGAAGAGCTTTCAGGTGGACAACAGCAGCGCGTGGCGATCGCGCGGGCGATTGCAATTGAGCCACCATTGCTCTTGTTTGATGAACCGCTTTCAAATCTGGACGTCGCCTTGCGCGCAGAAACACGCCGCGAGCTACGGGCCCTGGTCGATCGATTGAGCCTTACCGCTATTTACGTCACTCACGATCAAGAGGAAGCGTTCACCCTCTGCGACCGCATCGCCGTTATGAATGCCGGACGGATCTTACAAATTGGAACACCGCGTCATCTTTACGATCAGCCGGCAAACGTCGCGGTCGCAAAATTCCTTGGTCGCTACAATCTGATTCGGGCGATGCGGCTGACTTCGAGTAATGATCCCATAACTAAATTCAAAACGCTGGAAGGTGGCCACACGCTCGTCGTCGGGGTGACCCACGACCAATTGATGCATTTGCCAGTCAATACACCTTGCCTACTCGCGATTCGTCCGGAGACGATTTCCGTTTCGAAGGAAGTTGCTGAGAACAAGCCAGAAGGCGATAACCAAATCGTCGGTCGCGTTGAGCACAGCGAATTCAATGGTGCGACGACGTTGCTGAGTCTTGATGCGAATGGCTTGAGATTGGAAGCGCTCGTATTGCGGGCCGATGAATTTGCTCAAGGCGAACTCTGTGTCGTGTCGTTGCTCCCGAATTCGATCAGACTCCTGTTGGAAGCGTAATTCGAATTCGTACACGATTAGTTTAAGACCGCTGAGCGTAAACCATTCGACGAGCGCCGTAGGCGCGGCATATTAATAGCCCCGGGCGTAAGCCCGGGGTTTAGGTACTGACTGAGACAAACAAGCCCGCGAAGCAGGCGACAGAAATTTCGGGCATCCCAGGTCTATCGCCCCTCCGGGGCTAATGCGATTCTTAGATTTGTTTACCCCGGGCTTACGCCCGGGGCTATTGAATACCGCCCGCTAAATGCGGGCTGGTTGACGTCATCGAACGACTCAAGTCACGGCTATGATGCAAGGAAACTTTACTCACGGTGAAGTCGGGCTAATTAATCCTTTTACCTCCCCGCCAGGAAATGAATCTTCTTCTTCGCGTCGCTTGTTTCATCCCTCAAGTTTCATTCTCTTCTCAATTGTCATCCTCGTTCTGCTCTACGGCGTCGTTTATCCGAACGGGCATGTCTTCACCGCCGCCATGCAACGTGATGGGAACTGGTCTGTAGAGAACTTCTTCGAAGTGCTATCACAACGCGCGGTCCTCGAATCCGCTTTAACCAGCATCGCCGTTTCAGTTTTGACCGTAGCCTTTTGCGCCCTGATGGGCGTGCCGCTCGCTTTCCTTTTCGAACGTTACTCTTTCCCTGGACGACGGTTTTTTGCGACGCTCGCCGCTTTGCCGCTCGTCTTGCCACCTTTGGTCGGCACCGTCGCGTTCATCTTTCTCTGCGGGGAATCAGGAATTGTAGCGCGAACGGTCCAACACATTTTCCATCTTTCGAATCCTCCCTGGTCGCTGCGCGGTTGGGGGGCGCTACTTTTGTTTCACACGTACACGATGTATCCGTTCTTTTACGTCCTCACGGGCGCGGGGCTGCAGCGCATCGATGCCGGGCTTACCGAAGCGGCGCGAAGTCTCGGCGCGTCGCCCGCGCGCGTTCTCTTTCGGGTGACGCTCCCGCAACTAACTCCATCGCTAATTGCTGCCGCCTTGCTGACGTTCATGACTTCGATGGCGAGCTTCAGCGCACCGCTTTTGTTCGGAGGCAACGTGCGCGTGCTGACACTGGAGATTTTCAATGCAAAGCAACGCGGCGACGCCGGCGCTGCGCTTACGGAGACAGTTTTGCTCGCTCTGATTTCATTGACGGCGCTGATCTTCTTTCAACAGTATGAGGGCACCCGCCGATTCGTTGCGGCAGCGATGAAAGGAGCGACCCGACGGCGACAACCGTTGAAACGTGGCAGAGCACGTTGGTTTGCAGCGATTGCCGGAATTATTTTCAGTGCAGTGCTGGCGTTGCCGATCGCTACCCTGGTGCTGGTGAGCTTCGCGCATGACGGCTCGTGGACGACGCAGACTTTGCCGCCGACTTATACGGTCTCGAACTTTGCGCGCATTGCCACGGATCAAGACGCGCGATCAGTTTTCGTCAACAGTTTCCTGATGGCCGGAATCGCTGCGCTGGCTGCTCTTATTTGGAGCTTTTGTGTAACAGCAATAATCACGACCGGCGAACGAAAAAGATGGAAGCGATTTATCAGTTTTCTTGTGCTTATTCCGTGGGCTTTGCCGGGAACCGTCGTGGCCGTGTCAATCGCTGAAGCCTATGGACAGCCGAACCCACTGACAGGATCGTTCATTCTCGTAGGCACTTTTTGGATCTTGCCGCTGGTTTATTTTTTGCGCTTCATGCCGCTGGTAGTACGCGCGGTCCAGGCGAGTATCGAACAACTAGATCGCGCGCTGGAGGAAGCCGCGAGCGTCCTCGGCGCCGGTTGGTGGCGGCGATTCTGGCGCGTGCGTCTTCCTCTGGTCGCTCCGGGAGCGTTGGCGGGAACTCTGTTGGCCTTCGTGATTGCGCTGGGGGAATATGTTGCGTCGATCCTGGTTTTCACGCCGGGCAACCGACCAGTTTCGATTGCCATCGCGTCGGCGATGCGCGATTTCAATCTGGGAACGGCGGCAGCTTATGGAGTGATATTGATGGTAATGATTGCGATTGCGATGATTGTGGCAGGGCAGTTACAGAACCGCGAGCGGTAGCGAGCGGGTCAGTAGCCCGACCGTCAGGGAGGGCGTGATTACCGCCGCGAGCGGTAGCGAGCGGGTCAGTAGCCCGACCGTGAAGGAGGGCGTGGTTGCGCACAATACGAAACATAAGACGGCAAGAGCTTCGAGTAACAGCTTGATGTTGCCTAAGACAGGCTCTGTTCTCACGCCCTCCCTCACGGTCGGGCTACTGCCCCGCTTCGCGTGACCCTTTTGCGCCTCTGCGGTTAAACTATCGCTCGGCAAATCGAAACTCTTATGAATCATAAGATCATTCGGACACTCCTGGCTCTTCTCTTCGTTTCGCTCCTGATTGCTGTACCGCGGGCGCAACAACCGACGGCAGTTGCGAAACCGCCAGCAGAAGATCGCGTCGCCCTTTATCAGGCGCTGCTTGATTTGACGAATCCCTGGACGGTGATGTGCATCGCCGCGCATCCGGATGATGAAGACGGTACGTCTTTAATCGTCATGCGCCGCAAGTTCGGTGCGCACACCGTCAGTCTGTTTTCGACTTTCGGTGAAGGTGGACAAAACGCGATTGGTCCCGAGCTTTATGAACAGCTGGGCGCGATTCGCGCGCGCGAAACAAAGGCTGCGGCCGAGATCCAGGGCTCGGAACCTTATTTTCTCGGACTGAAAGATTTCGGTTATTCAAAGTCTGCGGACGAGACTTTTCAAAAATGGGGTCATGATGAAGCTTTGCGGCGCATGGTTTTGCAGATTAGAAAGCTTCGTCCCGATGTAATCATCACGAACCACTCAGTTACCAACAATGATCATGGCCATCATCAGGCGACGGCCCGGCTGGTCCTGGAAGCATTCGACGCTGCCGCTGATCCAAAACGCTTTCCTGAACAATTGAAAGACGGCGTAACTGTCTGGCAAGTGCAGAGACTCTTTGTGCGCGCCCCTCGAAACGTCGCGCCGAACCCGGGGCAGAAGCCCGACCGTGAGGGAGGGCGCAATGATTTAGTAACCATCGATCCCAACGAACGCGATCCGATTCGCGACACGACCTTTGCCGAAGAAGCGCTGCGCGCTTTGCAGAAACATGCGACGCAAGGCCCCTGGCCAAAGACATTCGCAGAATTCGCTGCCCGCTTTCGCTCTTTCACTGGACAAGGCGCAGCGCCGGGCCAACTTCCGCTAATTCGCTACGTGCTCGTGCGCGAAGCGAAAGACAGCGCGGCGCTGGCAAAAGAATCTCATAATTTTCTCGAAGGCTTGCGCCTGCCCGAGGACATCGCGAAACGGATTGCTGTACCGACCGTTAACGATCAACCGTTGACTGCTCTCGTAGACCAACCTAAAGCTTTATTTTCCGCTCTCGTTCCGCTGCACAAACGTCTAATGGGGGGTTGGTCAGGTGCCGAAATTCAGACAGAAGTGAGCGACGGGGCTACGCGGCGGGTTAAAAGGCTGCTCAGCGAAGTGAACGGCGCGATTGCGCTGTCTGCTGGCGTTAGTTCTAAGCTAATCCTACGCGATCAGGTTCTTGTTCCGGGACAGCTCGCACACTTCTCGTTCATAATTTCCAACAAAGGGGACGCTGAAGTTCATCTCAAGTTGCCGTTCGAAGGAATGTCTCAAAGCAAAGACCTCGCGATGCTTTGTTGCGCTGATTTTCCCCGCGATCTTACGGTACCTCCGGGGAAGACGATTGATGTTCCAGTTACATCACTAACGCCTGCAAATGCCGAGCCTAGCGTGCCTCGGGCGGAGCATCTTTACGATGAAAATCAATCCAGGATGGCCATTGCCATAGGACCGCTCACTGACATATCAAGCACACTAGTTTCCGTTCTCGCAGTTACTTTTGCTGACGTGGCGCCGGCTGTTGAAATTGCAGAGGTCGCCCCATCACCGGCGATCTTAACGCCGGCAACGATCCCGGACCGCCCGAGCGACAACGATTCGGCGAAGAGGCTAAGGTTCACGATTAAGTTGATCAACCACCAACTGACGCCCTTCGATGGAAATCTGATTGCGGCCAGCGGCATCACGCACGAGCGAACGGATCGCGTCGCCGTAAGACTAGCCGCGGGCGAGAGCAAGACTGTGACGCTCTTGGCCCAGGAACCACCGGACCTGGGGCCCCACAGCCCCGTCGCGTTCATGATTCAGAGTGCAAACGTACATTCCCCGTCCCAGACGGTGCCGGTGATCTATGCCGACGCGCGAGTTGCGCCAAAGGTTCGTGTCGGTTATGTCCGCGGCTTTGATTACAGTCTGCCGAATGCGCTGTCGGCCCTCGGCGTGGAATCTAAAGAACTAAGTATCGACGAAGTGAAGGCGACCGATCTGTCAAAGTATGCCTCGATCATCGTTGACAATCGAGTTTATGAATCGCAGCCGGAGCTGATCGTCGCAAATCAGAAGCTGCTTGATTACGCGAACGCCGGCGGGACGCTGATCGTTTTCTATCACAAGTCGTTCGAATGGAATCCTGACGAGCGTCGCCAACGGCCGCAGCTCGCGCCTTACAAATTGATTCTCGGCGACGAACGCATCACGGATGAGAATGCGCCGGTTACTTTCATCGAGCCGCAGCATCCGCTGCTGAACTTTCCCAATAAGATTGGCCAGGAAGACTTCGCGGGATGGATTCAGGAACGAGGTCTCTATTATCCCAAAGAGTGGGACGCGCAGTATCACGCACTGCTGCAATCGAACGATCCGGGCGAACCGCCGTTAAAGGGCGGCTTGCTCGTGGCCGATTATGGTCGCGGGCATTACATCTATTCGAGTATGGTCTGGTACCGGCAATTGCGTGCGGGCGTGCCGGGCGCGTACCGGATGCTGGCGAATATGATTAGCTATGGGCAAGCGAAGTAGCGCGCTAGGAGTCTTGCTGCGGCTTCGCCGCCCGATGTGCGGAAAGCCTATGGCTTTCCGTTAGCCCTGCCAATCTCCCCTTTCTCATCGCGGCAGAGCCGACAAGAATCCCCCCAAGCTCTCAGGCGGACGGGGCGTCCGCACTCCCAGCTTCCAATTTCTCTTTCGCACGAGCGAGAAACGTGTCAATTGCTTCATTGATGCGACGCTGCGTACCGGCATTGACGGGACCTTCACCAATCAAACCTAAAGCGGGGTGAAGTTCTCGAGCGCGTTTCCGGCGCAGCTCGATCTGCTGCGAGATTTGGATCACCGTCTTTCCGTCGCGTGGAGCTAGATCAACTGCGTAGCGCAGCAAATTCTCGCTTTCATTTGCGGCCGGAGACCATTCGATCGAGCCAATCCGGTTTGCTGTTTGCTGAACGGGAAATGAAAACCGAACTCTTCCCACCGGGGTATCAGCGCCAATAGTCCAACGTGCGATGCCGCCTGGCTCGCGATGAATCTTTTCAATACCGGGCAAGAGATTAGTGAAGTTGGTAAGATCTGAGAAGAACTTCCGCACCCGCCCTGCAGGTGCATCGATCTCTAATTCGGTTTTGTAAGCAGCCTTAACTCGAAACATTAGTAATGCAGAGATCACAGATCAGAGACCAGATGTCAGAAATTACACGAAGTACCCCGGATCTCAATTCCTAAGCGTTGTGCGTGGCGCGTCCGATATCCTCGTACCAGCACCGCGTGCACCAGCGATGTCTTGCTTCTCGCTCCTTCGCTGAATAGTCAACCGAACCGGGAAGACGCCTTGCGACCTCGCGCTCCTCATCCGTTAATTCTTTCCAGCTGCGCAAACGGGCCGTGCTACAACGTGGGCAAATCGTTCCATCCACAAGACGATTGTCCACACTTTGATGCTAATAAACCAATGGGCAGCCGAGATCATTTGAACTCCGCTGCCCATCAATTGCCGCTGGGGTGACTCCTTAAATATCGAAGTATAGAGCGAATTCGTGCGGATGCGGCCGCAAGCGAATTGCGTCAACCTCTTTCTTGCGTTTATAGGCGATCCAGGTTTCGATCACATCGGGAGTAAACACTCCCCCCTCAAGCAGGAAATCATGATCTCGCTCAAGCGCATCCAGCGCCTGATCCAAAGAGCCCGGCATGGACTTGATCTTCTTGGCTTGCTCTGGCGGAAGCTCGTAAAGATCTTTGTCTACAGGGGCAGGCGGTTCGATCTTTTTCTTTACGCCGTCCAGGCCGGCCATTAGCATGGCCGGAAAAGCATAATAGGGGTTGCAGCTCGGATCCGGCGTGCGAAACTCAAGTCGCCTGGCTTTCTCGCTGGTTGAATATGTAGGAATGCGAACACAGGCACTACGATTACGCTGCGAATAAGCGAGATTGATCGGCGCCTCGTATCCCGGGACCAGACGACGATAGGAATTCGTAGTCGGCGCAATAAAGGCACACAGCGCGTCAGCATGTTTCAAGAGGCCGCCAATATAGTAGCGCGCGGTATCGCTCAGCAAAGCGTATCCTTTCTTGTCATAGAAGACGTTCTTGCCCTTCTTCCAAAGGCTCTGATGGGTGTGCATACCTGAGCCGTTATCCTGAAATAGCGGTTTCGGCATCATAGTTACAGTCTTGCCGTGACGTCGTCCCACGTTCTTGATGATGTATTTGTAAAGCATGACCTGGTCGGCCATTTTCGTCAGCGTGGTATAGCGCAGATCGATCTCGGCCTGTCCGGCGGTGCCGACTTCGTGGTGATGAATCTCAACGACGACTCCGCATTTTTCCAGCGTGCGCACCATATCGGATCGAATATCGTGCTGGTGATCCATCGGTGGCACCGGGAAATAGCCTTCTTTGTACCTTGGCTTGTAGCCTAGATTAGGCCGCTCTTCGCTTCCGGTGTTCCAGGCGCCTTCTTCTGAATCGATGAAATAGAAGCCGTAGTTGTAGCTTTGGTCGAAACGAATATTGTCAAAGATGTAGAACTCGATCTCCGGTCCCCAGTAGCTCGTGTCCGCGATGCCCGTCGACTGTAGATACTTCTCGGCCTTTTGAGCCACAAAACGTGGATCGCGACTATACTGTTGACCGCTGATCGGGTCGCGCACGTTGCAGACAAGACTCAGGGTCGGCAGTTTGGTAAAGGGATCGAGAATGGCGGTATCCGGATCGGGAAACAGCAACATATCGCTCTCGTCGATGGTTTGAAAGCCACGAATGCTCGAGCCGTCAAAGCCGATCCCCTCCGTGAACAGATCTTCTTTCAGTTCATTCGTCGAGATGGAAAAGTGCTGCCACAATCCGGGCAGGTCGACGAACTTCAAATCTACAATTTCCACTTTGTTCTCTTTTGCAAACGCAATTACGTCCTTTGGCTTCATCAGTCGTGGCCTCCTATTCGATTGTTAGAGAAAGTTGCGGGTAAATGTTGCTGAGCGCGGCTGGGCAGGGTTCGCCTGTCTAAAGGCATGCTTCAAGCCTCTCTTCAGATATTCCGTTCGGAAAAGGGAGTGTCAGGGGTGCTCTTCGCCCCGAAGCTGGTTTTGGCGCGAAGTGGTTGGAAACGTCTCGATCTGGAGAGCGCGAAAACGCCATTAAGCGCGCAACTAAAAAACGTGCATTATAGCCGCAGAAATTTCGCTGTCAAGGTATTTGCTGCAATATCCTGCGCAAAGTTTTCCTTGTAGAATCACAAAAAACCATTACAAAAAGTTAACTTGTTATCAAGGACAGGTTTAAGCGAAAGAATCGTTACGACTGCGACTAAAAAAGTTATAGACCGACCTCGGGTTTTCTGTTAAATTCTGCCGTTAAGGTACCACCCCAAGAAATATCCGCTATTTGCCGGAATGCAGCCATGCACCGGTTCCGGCGGGTTAATGCGCGAGCAAGGGCACACCAGGAGACTGCTAGTTGACCACCGCGATCGAACAGACAGTCGAAACCTACGGCATTGAGAACTGGGGCGCTGGCTACTTCGACGTAAATCGGAAGGGCAATTTAATCGTGCGCCCGGCCGAAGGCGATCCGCGCTCGGCCGATCTCCGTGAAATTATCGAAGATCTGGCCCGCCGCGGCATTACCACGCCGGTACTCCTGCGGTTTCCGCAACTAGTCGCTGCGCAGGTTCGAAAACTGCAGCGGGCTTTCAGCAAGTCAATCCGCGAATTCGAATATCAGGGCGCACACATGTGCGTCTATCCGATGAAAGTGAATCAGCAACGCGCCGTGGTCGAAGAATATCTGCGGGAGGGATCGCGGTACGACTTTGGTTTGGAAGTCGGATCGAAAGCGGAACTGTACGCGGCGATGGCCTTGGAGCAATCGCCCGACAGCCTACTGGTGCTGAACGGTTTCAAAGACGAAGAGTTCATCGAGATGGCATTCGCCGGCGCGAAATCAGGCAAACGCGTCGTCATCGTAGTTGAGAAGCTGAGCGAGCTGGATCACATCCTGCGCATCGCCGATCGAACTGAAGGCAACATGCCAATCATCGGGATGCGAGTCAAGCTCTACTCCAAAGGATCAGGTCGCTGGGAAAAGTCGGGTGGTGAAGCAGCAAAGTTTGGTCTGACTACGACTGAGTTGCTGGAAGTAATCAATCGCTTGAAGGAAGCCAGCCGCATCGACATGCTGCGCTTGCTTCACTTTCACATCGGCTCGCAACTGACTGATATCAAGCGGATCAAGAACGCGATGAAGGAGGCCGCGCGCGTTTACGCCAAGGTCTATCAAATGAAGGTGCCCGTTGAATTGCTCGACGTAGGCGGCGGCATGGCCGTCGATTACGATGGCTCGAAGACGGCGTTTGATTCATCGGCAAACTATAGCGCGCAGGAGTTTGCCAACGATGTCATCTACACGATCAAGCAGGTCTGTGAAGACGAAAACGTTCCGCATCCGACGATAATTCAGGAATCGGGTCGTTACCTGTCTGCCTATCACGCGATCCTGGTAACAAATGTCTTGGAGGAAATCAACACGGTGGTCGAGGACATCACACCAATCGAGATCGACGAAGATGATCCTCAAGTCGTGATCGAGCTGGGCGACCTGCGCGAAACCATCACCATCAAGAATTATCGCGAGTACTATCACGACGCTCTCGAACATCGCGAAGAACTATTCACGCTTTTCAATCTGGGGCTGATCTCGCTGGAAGACCGGGCCAAAGGCGAAGTGCTTTTTTGGGACGTTTGTGAACATGCCGATCGGTATGCTCAGCAGTCAAAGTATGTTCCCGAAGAGTTTGGCGACCTCAGGAAGCTCCTGTGCGCAAAGTATCTTGCCAACTTCTCCGTCTTTAAATCAGTCCCCGATCACTGGGCGCTCGATCAATTGTTCCCCATCGTACCGATTCAAAGCTTGAACAAGACGCCGACTGAGTTCGCCACGCTCTGCGATATCACATGCGATTCCGACGGTGTCATCGACAAGTTTGTAGACCTTCACGACGTTAAGCAGGTACTCGAACTTCATAAGATCGATCCCGAAGAGCCTTACTATCTGGCTTTCATGCTGGTTGGCGCGTATCAGGAGGTGATGGGCAATAATCACAATCTTTTCGGCGCGCCGAATGAAGCTCAGATTCATATCGATGAAGAGGGCTATCTCATCAAGAAGGTAATCCGCGGGACGACTGTGGGCGAGGCGGCAGGGCGCGCTCGTTACGAACGTGGCCTGCTGCACGATGGTTTTCGACGTCAGGTCACGCAGCGAATCAAAGACGGCGAATTGACGGAAGCTGAGGGCGCCGACCTGGTTAACTTTTACGAAGCCCGCTTTGATGCCTACACGTATGTTGCAGTTAATGGTAACCGCATGCGCGGTCGCCGTCGTCATGATCATTAAGAGGCGTTCTCAGTGTTCTTCGTGCCTCCGCGGTAAATATTTTTTCCAGCGATTTTTACCACGGAGACACGGAGGTCACAGAGACTTATCGGAGAGCTAGAGGAGCTTATGGTCACACAGCGCAAGCCAAAACCAAGCAAGTACCTGACTATTCCCACTCGTCCTGTACAAGTCGATCGCGACCGATCCGTGGCCGGATTGCTGGAAAAAATGGAAGGGACCGGCTTTGGCGGACGGCAACTCGCTGAAGCTCATCGCATCTGGCTGGACATGCTCGGCGACAACACGACCATCACTGTGGCCGCTTCGGGCGCTCTGATTCCCGCGGGCATGCGGCGCTTGCTGGCTTACGTGATTAAGAACCGCTTTGTTGATGTGCTCGTGCTCTCAGGCAATTTAATCTTTCACGACTTGCACGAGACACTGGGCCGCCATCACTTCCAGGCCCATCCAAATATGACTGATGCGGAACTCGAGTCGGCCCTGATCAACCGCATGTGGGACTTACTGGCGAGTGAAGAGGAGTATCACGAAGCTGAGGAATGGGTCGGAGGATTTGCCAGTCAATTGGATCAAACGCGACCTTATTCAACGCGCGAGTTTCTTCATTTGCTTGGCCGCGAGTTGGCGGAGATCGCCGCGGAAGATGGCGTGCTTACTGCAGCTTACAAATCGCGCGTTCCTGTGTTTTGTCCCGGCATAACCGACAGTGGTATTGCGGTCGGTATTGCCGGCTCGCGTTTTGAAAAGAAGAACAACTTTCAGTTCGATATTGTGCAGGATGTTTTGGATCTGGCGCAGATTGCTATTCGCGCGCGTGTCTCCGGTGTCATCAATCTCGGCGGCGGCATCACCAAGAGCTTCATGCGCCAGACCGAGATGTCGGCACATATCTTCAAACAGCAGATTCACGGTCATAAGTACGCGATTCAAATCGCGGCCGATGCGCCGCATCCCGGCGGCCGCTCGAGTGCCGTGGCCTTCGACGAGTCGCTCGTTTACGGCAAGCTCGGTCGCGGCGCTCTGACTTCTTATGTCAACTGCGATGCGACAATTGCGCTCCCGATCATCATCACGGCGCTGTCCCAAACCGCGGCCAAATTCATGAAGGGCCGCCGCCGGCCTAACTTCACCTTCGCCGGCAAAGACCTGATGATTGAAGTACCGTAGATCATCACAGAGCCGCTCGCCGCAGGTGTGGACCGCTTGCGGTAGCAAGCGGGTATGCGATCGTTTGGGTTGAACCTATCGCCTTCGGGCTATAAACATTGCGCGCCAAACGGCTCTTCAATCCAGAGCCTAGCTCAACTTCTTCTTAAACGCTTCTTTCAATCCTGTCTGCGCCTGTTCGTGTGCATCATAAACGTTGGGGCGGGCCAGCACCGCTCGGTATTGCCCCAGCGCGTCGTTGCGTTTGCCCGCCAGATCAAGCGAATGAGCAGCGTTAAGGTGCGCCATCGTGGCCAGCCCAGGTTGCGCGTTCGGAACGTCAGCCGCAGCCATAAACTCTTTCGCCGCGTGTTCAAATTGGCCCGCGGTCAAAAGAGCTTCGCCGTACTTGAAATGGATCAGATCGAGTGCCCGCCCCGCCGTATCCCGCACCGTCCTATCACGCAGTAGATTTTCAAAGGTAGCGAAAGCTTCCGTCTCGGCAGAAATCGTCGCAGGAGCATGATTCGCATGGCGCTCCTGCGCCGCTTGCGAGACTAACGCGTCCGCAGCTTCCAAACGATAAAGATAGTTCCGCGGATATTTCGCGCCTAACTCGCGGGCCAACGCTGCGGCCTCGGCGAACTGCTTCTCTCGCGTGTACAAAAGAATCAGGAGTGTCTTAGCATCATCGCGGACCCAGCGGCCTTCTTGGCTTACTCGCTCGATAGTCGCCAGGCCGCGCTTTTTCGAACCACGAAATCCGAAAACGCCGGCGGCGATTTTCACAGGCAGCGGCAAAGCGCCAACTGTGTAGTCGTACAGACCGATCGAGAGTTCGGCATCGTGATAAGAAGGATCGAAGTTGATCACCTCGCGATGTTTGTCGACGGCGTCCGAACCATCTTTCAAAGCCGCGTAGTGACGACGCTCAACCGCTTCTTCAAATGAAGCTTTCAGCCCCTGGGTAGCACCGAGAAAATACAACGCTTCCCGATCGCCCGGACTCTGCTTCAAACGCGCTTCGGCAAGCAGGCGTGCCTGCCGCGTCCATGCGCGAAACTGATCGATGACTTGCGGGTCAGCCTTATCCTCATTTGTCGAATAGAAAGAATCGCTGTCGTAAAGCGAGGATTGCAGGCGCCTTGTTTTGTAGAGTGTCTCAATCCAGAGGCTATCCGCCAGAAACTGTGGCCCGGCCGGATAATTTGGAAATGCCAGAGCCATTTCCTTGAAGTCCCTGCGCGCGGTTTCGTAATCGAGATTGAACAGCGCGTCAGAGCCGGCAACGCGAAGCGATTCGAACTTTGCGCGCTCTGCTTCGCTTAGCCAGGGGATTGCCGCGCTCTGCCCGAAGCTTGCAGAAGTCGTAACAAGCATGAACAGGATTGGTAAATAGATTACAGCCTTCATTCAATCGCTCCTGTAAATTTTGCGTGTTTCCGCGGCTCTGCCGCCGATCAGTGCGGTAAGGCTCTGCCTTACCGTAAGCAATCTATCTTGATTTAGGAGGCTGAGCCTCCGAATTCTGTCGCCCGCTAAAGCGGGCTCAACAGACTAACTCTTTTGAGCCCAGGGGTTCCGTCGCTTCGCTCGCGCTTCATCCTGGGCTAAATTCTGCCGCCTGCGTCGCAGGTTGAACTCTTTCGCTCCAAAGATCTCTTTTAGATGGTCAACCGTTAGTTTGAAAAACTCTCGACATATTTCACACCGCTTCCCGTGTTGAAAAGCACGACACATTCATTTGTTTTCACTGAAGCGGCCGTCATCAACTTTCTTAGCGCCGGTAAACACGCGGCTCCTTCAGGCGCGCAAAAGATTCCTTCCGTTGCTCCGATTTCCTTTGTGGCGTCAATCAGTTCTTTATCGGTAACGGCGACGGCAGTTCCACCGGATGAGCGCAGCGCGTCGAGAATCATGAAATCGCCAATCGCCTTCGGCACACGCAGTCCGGACGCAGTTGTGTGCGCGTTCGGAAATTCATCAGCAAAGCGTTTCCCATCCTCGAAAGCCCGCACAATCGGAGCACAACCGGCAGCTTGCACAGTCACCATGCGGGGTCGCTTGGACCCAATCCATCCCATTTCTTCCATCTCGGCGAACGCTTTCCACATTCCAATCAGCCCAGTGCCGCCGCCGGTCGGATAGATGATTACGTCAGGCAATTTCCAATCGAACTGCTCGGCTAGTTCATAACCCATCGTCTTCTTGCCTTCGATGCGATAAGGCTCTTTCAGAGTGGAAACGTCGAACCAACCTTCGGCTTCCTTGCGCCGCCCAACTTCCGCCCCGCAATCGGTGATCAAGCCATCCATTAAGGTCACGTGCGCTCCCGTCTGCTCGCATTCGATCAGATTCGCTTTCGGCGTGTCGCGCGGCATAAAAATGTGCGCTTCCAATCCTGCGCGCGACGCGTACGCCGCCAGCGCTCCCGCTGCGTTACCCGCCGAGGGTACCGCAAGTTTCGTTGCGCCCAGCTCTTTGGCCATCGAAACCGCGGCTGCCATACCGCGCGCTTTGAAACTCTGCGTCGGATTCTGTCCTTCGTCCTTGATGTAAAGCTCGGGCAGTCCGAGCCGCTCGCCGAGTCGCGATGCGCGCACGAGCGGCGTGAATCCTTCGCCTAAATTGACAATGTTCTCGTCGTGCTCGACCGGCAGCACTTCCCGGTAGCGCCATAAATCAGGCCCTCGTCCTTTCAAGCTCGCCTTTGTCAAAGAAGCCGCGGCGGCCTGCAAATCATATCGAACCAGCAAAGGCTTGCCGCATTCTGAGCACAGGTTGTGCAACCGTCGTGCCTCGTGCCGCAGGCCGCACGCGGCGCATTCGAGATGAGTGACATTCATCGTGTTTTTCTCGGATTCCTTTCAATATTCTGGATGCGTTCTTTGCCGGCTAACGGGCCAATCATCATAGCTTTTGTGGGCGATTCCGTCAGGTGGAGCGGGAATCTTGCGGCAGGAAGAAATATTCAACGGAGAGGGTGCAGAAGATCTCGTAGAGAAATGCAAAGGAAACTCTGCGCTCTCTGCGTGCACTTTGGATTCTCTGCGGTTAAGCTAATACGAAAAATTATCGAGGAGATCTGGATGGCAAACCGAACCGTGGTTATTCAAACCAACAAAGGAACAATTAAATTCGAGTTGCTCGAAGACGAAGCCCCCAAGACAACGGAAAACTTTCGTCTGCTGACAGAACAAGGGTTCTATGACGGTGTAATTTTTCATCGCGTCATCAAAGGCTTCATGATTCAGGGCGGCGACCCGACCGGCACAGGACGTGGCGGGCAGTCAGCCTGGGGTGGACGGTTCAAAGATGAAATCGATCCGTCTTCGGAAGTCTATCGTCGCGGATACGCAGCTGGCACAGTCGCCATGGCAAATGCCGGCCCGAACACCAACGGCTCGCAATTCTTCATCATGCACGTGGATTATCCTCTGCCCCCGAGCTACACAATCTTTGGCCGCGTTACTGAAGGACAGGATGTGGTCAATGAGATTGCCACGAGTAAGACCGATAGCAGCGACCGGCCGGTGTCGGAAGTAAAGATGGAAAAGGTTACGATTGAGAATAGCAAGGAGTGATGAGGACTGAGTTATTGACTTTTGGTTTTCATAACTCAGCTTGCACTGGCAGATTTGCGAATCGCGTCGCTAACAAACTCTTTCGCCGCTCGAATGGCTTCTTCCATGCTCAATTCATTACCCAGGCACGCCGCAATCGCTGATGACAAAATGCATCCTGTTCCGCGCATCGGCGGGTTATTAATCCATTCACCGCGAATAACCGTTACACGTCCTTCGTCGTCCAGAATATCGACAGCTTGCCTGGAGCCCTCCCTAAGGGTCGAGCTACTGACTTCCTGATTACCACTTACTGAAGTCTGTTTCAAATGGCCGCCTTTAATGAGCACGGCGCGCGCTCCCATCTCACGCAGCTTCCGTGCTGCTGCGCGCATTTGCTTTTCGTCGTCGATGGTTATTCCAGTCAGCCGTTCAGCTTCGGGGATGTTTGGCGTGATCAGTCGCGCTAACGGCATCAATTCGCTTACCAGGGCCTGAATCGCATCTCGTTCTACCAGTTCGTAACCCGACGTCGAGCGACATACCGGGTCAACAACCGGAGCGGGCAAATTGAGCTCGCGAATCAGTTGGGCAACTTTTATGACGACCTCACGTGTCGGAAGCATTCCGATCTTAAGAGACGCAACCTGGACTTCCTCGACAATCGGCAACAGTTGGTCGCGAACTAATTCGGCAGTTTGATGCAAAGCGCCGAAGACGCCTCGTGAGTTTTGAAACGTCAGGGATGTGATCACTGCGGCCGGCAGCCACCCGAAGGCGATGAACGTCTTTATATCCGCAATGATTCCCGCGCCCCCGGAAGGATCGAATCCAGCAATGGTTAAGGCGACAACTTTGTTTGCCATGACCACCTGAAGTTTTGAGGATTACTTTAAGACGGCCAGAGATTTTTCGAATTCTTTCACAAAGATTCGTTTGCGTTGACGCGCGATCCCCAAGCCTTCGCTTCGTAAATAGCGAGCCTGCTGCCCCACACCGCCAGGAAACTTGGGATTCAGGCTGCCGTCATCTTTTACCACGCGCCAATAAGGTGTGATGCGCTTGCGGCAAAGGACACGTCACATCAGCGCCGTAATCCCGCGCCAGCTTAGTTCTAATCTGGCCGGCGGTAACAAGCTTTCCCTTCTTCACACTTCTCATAATCTCATCGCCCAAGATCGCTGTGGGAATCAACATCTTACGGTTGCCAAACCTGGCGCTCATTTTTGGCGGCACAGTGACGAGCTTTGGCTCTTATGGTTTTTCGAGTTTCTCACGCCAGCGCGTCTTGCTCTTGAAGGTAGGGCTCATTTTCTAATTCTCCCGTTAAATCGACTTAAACGTCGCGCGAATACTAGCAATGGTTGCATCCAGGTTTGAAGCCTCGCTGAATAGACTAATGCCGGCGATTCCGCTCGCGCCGGCGCGCAAGCACTCAACCGCATTCTCTGCTGAGATCCCGCCCAGCGCGAGAATAGGGAATGGTTTGACTGCTTCCGACACCTGACCGAGTGCTTCGATGCCGGCGGGCCGTCCATACCGCGTCTTCGACGAGGTTTCGAACACCGGACCAAAAACCGCGAAGCTTGCTCCCTGGCTCCGCGCCGAGGTAGCTTCGGTCAGCGAATGAGTTGAGACGCCAATCAAAAAGCGTTCGCCAAAATTCTTACGAATAACATCAGCACTCAGCGAGCGCGTGGTGAGATGCACACCATGCGCTCCGGCACCGGCAGCTACGTCGGCGCGATCGTTGACAAGAATTCGCGTCGAACTCCCGCGCGTAAGATCGGCGGCACGCTCTGTAAGCTCAAACAAGACACGAGCAGTCAGGAGCTTTTCTCTGAGCTGGATCAATTCGACTTCCGCATTAACCGCGGCCGAAACTTGTCTCAGGATGTCTTGAAATTCCTGGTTTGCGGGCGTGGTTGTTTCAACGGTTTCGCCGCGGGTAATCAGATAAAGGATCGGTCTTGAAAGATTGAGCGTCATTTGCAGTAACGCGTTCGGCGGATTGTTGGCTCGAGCTTTTCACAGAAGGCAGGCCGGCGTCTAACGCCCGCACGGTCTGGCGAAAATGAATTATTTCCCAAATGCCCATTGCCAGATTCAGAATGCCGACTCCGGTGACTGCTCCGCGCACCCAGCCTGAAGAAACAACGCGCTGTACAGCGTAACCTGTCTTATGCGCTGCGAGTAACAGGAAATAATTGTTCCCCCAATCACTCAGTCCCATCCATCCGTGCGGCACCCAAGGCAGCACCGTCAAGACAAGCCCAATCTCGATACAGAGGATAATGTAAAAAATTACTGAAAGGCGCGAAGACATTCTTGCTCCTCAAAACCGAACCGACGCCGTTGCGGGCAGCCTAATGGCTCTCCCAACACTCGCCGATAAAATAAGCTTTTTGGATATGCCGAATCTGAAACTTAATTCAACCGCTCCACTTGATTCTGATGCGGTTGCGATTGCGGCACTGCTCTGCCGTTGTCTCCGGCAAGGCGTGCCTGCAATGTTCGCAGTCGTTCATTAACGCCGCGATATGAAACATTAATTCCGTAAACCTCGGTAAAAAGATCTATGGCGCGATTTAAATCGCCGCTTTGCTCGTAGGCGGATCCAAGTTCATAACGCAAAGCCTGGCGCTCGTCCTCAGATGCATCCGGCGCGTTCAGGCCCTTATTGAACCATTTCACCGCCAGCTGAGGAACGCCTTTCTGCATGAAACAATGGCCTAGAAGGTTGCAGCATTGCAAGTAGCGCCCGGAGCCGTCACCGGGAACAACAAGTCCCGCGGCGATTTGAAATTCCTCCAAAGCTTCTTCGAAGAGATCCATTTCTTTATAAGCCAGACCGAGATTGTAATGAGTTTCGTAGTCGCCATTAACCGCAGAATCGGTTTCCGCTTCTGCCGAGAGGCGATACTCCTCGAAGATTTCAGCCAACCCGGGATCGATTACTTGCGACGCCGGCATCGGGAAATGATGATCGCTGGTGATGACATGTTCCGGTGTACCCAACATGGGCGGCGCGTTGGGCTCCGCATCTCGGAAGATGTGGCCATCGACAACAGTCCTCGGCTCGTCGGCCGAAATCTCGGAGGTTGTGGCATTGCCGCTTAGCTTTCTGCGACGGACATCGATGTCGGGGTGGGCTCCAAACTGTTGCTCAAGCAAGTTCAGAGTGTCGTGAGCAATATCGAGGTAACCTTGCGCGATGTAAAAATCAACGCTCTCGAGTTCCTGCGTTCGGACGGCGGCCCTTCGTGACTTCTCATCGGCAGCCGAATTCGCGAACTGCTCTGCAGGGCTCAGGGGCAATTCCTCCGCCACGACCGCTTCGAATGTGAAGTCATGTTCCACTGCTTCTGTATCGGTCGTTTCTGCCCACTCTTCAGCTTCAGTTGAAAGCGCGTTCCACTCAAATTCCGACTCACCGACCGGTGTAGCCACCGTCTGTTCAAAAGTGAAGTGATCAGACGCGTCCTCGGCCTGAGCAGCCGCATTCTCGAATTCCGACAGCGTATCCTCGGTGCCTGATTCTAAAGCTCCGCCAAGTTGAGCGAGACGTTCGACATGCTCGTTTTGCTCTGGAGCCAGCCGCGTCAATTGCGTCAGCGCGTACCGCTCATCGTCCTGCAGTCCGGCAGCCTGCGCGGTTTCAGCTAATCTCTCGAGGGCAGCCTTTACCTTTTCCACATCGCGCTGCCACCAATGCCCGCGAGCCAATAGACGCAACGCCTGTACATTGCTGGAATCGCAAGCCAGGGTCTCGTTCACCAGCTCGAGAAACAGATTCTCTTCACGCGCGGCCAGCATTCGCTCAGCAATCTTCGCGATAACGAGTATAGCTTCTTCGACCTGATTGCCACTGAGATACAAGCGGGCAACATCAACATACCTGAGATACTCCGAGGGTTCCTTAGTAACCAACTCAGCAAGAATCTGATCGGCGCGCGCTGCATCGTCGGCCGCGACGAATGCACTCACCGATAGTGAAAGCAAAGGAACGTCATCGGGATTAGCTTCGCACGCGCGCTCTATTACTTCAGCCGCTTCACCGGCGGTGCCGTGCGCTATATGAGCGGCGAGCAAACCCTTTAACGATGTATGGTCGGCGGGATAAATCTCGAGGGCTTTTCCAAAGGCGTCCAATGCGTTATCGCACGAACCTTGTGCCAGCAGATGCTGCCCGACCTCCGTAAATGCTGCCGCAGCCTCCGCGCTCATTCCCTCCTTGAGATATCCGTGAGCTAACTTCGTCCTAATCTCGGTATTTTGCGGATCGAGATTTGCGATCTTGCGCAGGACTTCGAGGCCTTCCTGACTCGCCCCCGAGCGAGTATGAGCTTCGGCGACGATCAGATAATGAGCGCGCGCTTCGACCATCAGATGCTGTTGTGCATAAAGGTCGGCGAGATTAGCAGCAATTTCAGGGTCATGGGGTTGCAGGCGGTCGATCTTCTTGTACATCGCGATCGCCTTGAAAGCAAAATCCTGCTCGCGATAGTGTTCAGCGATCGTTCGAAAACAAGAAATAGCTGCCGATTGATTCCCGATGCGAGCGTACAGATCACCGACCATGTTGAGCGTAGTAAAATCATCGGGCTCTTGTTCAACGACCTGGCAGTATTCTTTTATAGCGGCGGGGATCTTTCCCAGCTCGAGATATTTCTCAGCCGCACGTAGGGTCTTTAACTTGTCAAAAGGCATTTTTCGAACTCTTACTGAGTGGAACTAAAAAGAGGACTGGCGCGGAATGCAACGCGTAAACGCTCTCGCGAGGTGACCGAGCTTTAATGTAAAAAACCCGTCCCGAAGCTAGACGGCCCTCCTAAATTAACATGCCTAAAGAGCTAGTGTCAACGCTGTTTTCCGCTGAGAAACCACGGCTAACAAGGCTTCCGAATCGGCCGTAACTAAATGACATCAGAGAAGTTTTTCCGCGTCCTCGCAAACCACCAGTAGCCAAAGAGGAAACTGACTATGGCGAAAACGCCAAAATAGGCCAAACCCTTCCAATCCGGTAGGCTTCCTTCAAGAACAATGCGACGGTAATTGCGCACGAGCGCGGTGAAAGGATTGAGATTAACCAAATGACGATAGCGCTCAGGTACCAGTGATTCCGGATAGATTATCGGCGTGAGATACAGCCATGCCGTCAACAAGAGCGCGATGCCCTGCACAATGTCGCGCACAAAAACTCCGAGCGAAGCTAAAAGCCAGGCGGCGCCCAGGGTGGCGACTAATTGCGGGATAACCAGCAGGGGTAGGAACACAACCGTCGCATGAAACTCGCGACGAAGGACGAGCATGGCAATCAAGAGCGCCGCAGTGCCGAACATCTGATTAGCTATCCCAGCCAGGGATTGTGAGACTGGCAAGGTCTCAAGAGGAAAAACGACGCGCTTAACCAGGTTCGCATGAGAGACGATCGTATTTGCTGATAGTTGTAAGGATTCCTGAAATGCATTCCAGGGCAGCAGTCCGCAGAAGAGATAAAGGGCATAGTCCCATTGCGAGTTGCTGGTTCCGAACTTTGCTTTGAAGATGCCGGCAAAGATGATCGTAAAAATCGCGATCATTACCACCGGCGTCAGTATCGCCCAGAGAATGCCTAGCATCGACCCTTTGTACCGAGCCGCCAACTCACGTTTGGTTAGTGAAATGATAAGATCAAGCCGGCGAGGTAGTTGCCATAGAGGCTGCCAGACAGCTTGTCGTGCTGTTTGGGCAGAGATCATGCGCGACATTGTAATCGGTTAGTGGGCATGTGCGCAGCACTTCTGCGACTGGGTCTCAGGTTTTCAAGCAATTACCCGACGAAATGCAGAAAGGAAAGTTTCCATCTCAGCCCTCTTTCCCACCGTCACACGCATGTAATTAGGCAGCGCGGGAAAGAATCTTCCAACTTGCACACCTTGCTGGTTCAATCCCGCGATAAGTGGCAACACTGGACGCTTCATATCAATCATTACGAAGTTGGCTTGCGACGGAATATGCTCGTAACCCATTGTCTTAAGCTCGGCAGTCAAATAGCTCCTGGTTTCAGTATTCAAGCGGCGACCGGTTGTGACTTGATCCGGATCGTTCAAACTTGCGATAGCCGCGGCCAGGGCCATGATGTTCACACTGTCCCAGGTTTGATGCGGTCGCAGTCGTTGAATCGTTTCGCGCTGAGCGACACAGTACCCGCACCGCAAGCCGGCCATGCCGTAAATTTTCGAGAAGGTCCGCGCGACCAGAAGGTTTGGACAATTATTAATCAGCGGGATCAAGCTCTCATAATCGGGACTATCGGCATAGTGATAGTAAGCCTCGTCAACGAGAATCATCGTCTCGCGCGGAGTCTTAGCGATGAAGTTGCTTAACTCGTTCTTTGGCGTGATGCTGGCAGTGGGGTTATTCGGATTACAAATATAAATCAAACCTTCATTTGCCGCTGCCGCCATTCTGGGCAGGTCATGAGCAAACGTGCTGGTCAGCGGCACTTTCACAGTATCCGCCCCGTTGACACTAGCGTAATTAAGAATGGCCTCGAAGGTCGGATCAGCGACGACCATTTTGCCGCGGCCTGGAGTGAACGCACGCAATGCGCCACCGCGCGTCGGTCGCGCTAATGCAATCGGCCCATCTTTCCCATTCGAGATTGGTCCGGTAAATGCCGAGGCGCAAAGCTTGAGAATCTCTCCCGATCCATCGCCGAGCAAAACCTGATCGTTATTAACGCCATTGATTTTAGCCAGCGTCTTTATCAATAGATCGGCGTGTTCATCAGGATACCGCCAGGCGAGACTGAATGCGTCGGTCATTGCTTTCACCGCCATTGCCGACGGCCCATAAGGATTCTCGTTCGAACTCAAGCGCACAAGGCTTGCTCTCGACGTCGAAGATAAAGCTGTTGACGCGGCTGGGCCGGCAAACAAAGGCTTGGCGAAAGAAACACCAGGTCGGGCCGCGGCATAAGCTGCCCCTGCGCCAAGCAAGTGCGCGAACCTGCGCCGGGAGATAGAAATCGTGCTCTTCCTTGCCATTTTTTCCAACCTCCTCAACGGAACTAAAGTCACAGAATTATGCTCCATCAGTGTCATGAGGCCAAATTGTTGTCACACTATCGCTGGCAAAGTTATTGCTGACAGTTCGAGATGCCTCCGATTTGCGGTTGTGGTAGGCTGATCTCAAACCGATGTCAGACCGAAGTGCGACAACTCTCTTTCCCGAATTGTCAGAGATCGGCGACGCAGATCCGCGTACGACGCCGGCGCCGCTTGCGGACCGCATGCGGCCGCACCGACTAAGCGAATTTGTCGGTCAGGAGCACTTGGTCGGCGAAGGTAGAGTTCTCCGTCGCTTAATTGAAGGCGGCGGTAATCTTCCCTCGTTGATCTTGTGGGGGCCTCCGGGAACCGGGAAGACGACTCTGGCGCGACTGGTTGCCGAGAAGACGGAAGCGCGATTTGTCGCCCTATCAGCGGTTTTCTCAGGGGTGAAGGACTTGCGCGCCGCCATTGCTGAAGCGCGCCTGGATCGTCGCCGTGGTCGCCGCACAATTCTCTTCATCGACGAAATTCATCGCTTCAATAAAGCACAACAGGATGCTTTGCTGCCGGCAGTTGAGAACGGGACTGTCACTTTGATCGGAGCAACGACCGAAAATCCTTCGTTTGAAGTTATCAGCGCCTTACTCTCGCGCTCCCGCGTTCTGGTGCTTAATCCGCTCAGCGAGGATGAAGTAGCGGCAATTCTCAGACGGGCATTAGCTGACCACGAACGCGGCTTGGCTGCTCTTCGCCCCGACATCGCCGACGAGCTTGTGCGGAGGCTAGCGCACCTGGCAGGCGGCGATGCACGCGTAGCGCTGGCGGCACTGGAAGCCTCGGTCGAATCCACCAAACCCGATGAGCGCGGCGCGCGGGTGATTACCAACGACACTCTGATTGAGGCGCTCGGGCGCACACAGTTCGCCTATGACAAAGGCGGCGAAGAGCATTACAACCTGGCTTCGGCGCTGATCAAATCGCTGCGTAACTCAGATGTGAACGCGGCGCTTTACTGGCTGGCGCGAATGATCGAAGGAGGCGCCGATCCTGTCTTCATCGCACGTCGGCTTTGCATTTTGGCCTCTGAAGACATCGGCCTGGCCGATCCTCAGGCAATGGTGCAGGCCGCCGCCGCGGCTGAAATTACACAACTGATCGGTTTGCCCGAAGCGCTATTTCCATTGACTCAGGCGACGATCTATTTGGCCCGCGCGCCAAAATCGAATGCTGTCCTGCGCGCTTATTCAGCAGCTCACAACGACGCAGTCGAAACCGCACGCGCGCCGGTGCCGCTGCATCTGCGCAATGCGGTGACTCCGCTGATGAAGCATCTCGGATACGGCAAAGATTATCGTTATGTGCATAGTGACAAGTCGGCGAAAGAAGAAATGTCCTGTTTGCCAGAGAAATTGAAAGGAAAAGTTTATTACAAACAAGACGAACCACAGAGGTCACAGAGCCAGACAGAGGAGAAAAAGAATGCGGGATAACCGCTGTTACCAATCAGTCTCTGTGTCCTCTGTGGTTAAGAGTTCTGAATGATCTCAGAAAAGTCACAAAAGGAACTGGCCTTCCTCCAGGACATCTACATTGCCACCGATTGGGGAGAGCGTTTTGCTGAACTGGTTGACGAACATGTGGCGCTGCCTAAAGAAGGGCGCGCACTTTATGTCGCGGTGGGCACTGGCAGCCACGCAATGGCCCTGCAGGAACGAGCCGGCAAAAAGTTGGGATTCCTGTGCGTTGACGAAAACGCTGAATGCCTGGAGTTAGCTCGCGCCAAGGCTCTGGCGCTGCATGAACAGACTGAGTTTCAGCGCGAGCAGTTGGATGCGCTCTCGTTACCTGACGATTGGTTTGACCTTGTGCTTGGGAACGCATCACTTACTCAACCCTTTGAGGTGAAGCGAATGCTTGCCGAGATGGTTCGGGTAGCGGCGCCCGGAGCGACGGTGGCGTACTGGTTACCGACCTTTTCCAGCTTTGGCGAATTCTTCTCAATTTATTGGGAAGCGCTGCTGAGCGCCCAACTGGAAGATCACGGCGTGGATGTTGAAAACTTAATTACCGATCTGCCGACAGTTTCGGAGATCGAACGCCTGGCCGAGCAATCCGGACTGCAAGACGTCGCTTCCTGGACCGATATCGAGGAGTTTGATTACGACTCAGGCGAACAGTTTCTAAACTCTCCGCTGATTACAGACTTTCTGTTGCAGAACTGGCTTCGGTCTGTCCCTGAAAGCGCGCACGAACGAGTAGTCCAGGAATTGAGGCGCATCATCGACGAGGAGCGACATAACGGCGAGTTTGTGCTGTCGGTGAAGGCGACACTGATTGTAGGCAGGAAGAGTCGAGCGCAGTGATATTAAGATTCCGCGGCCGGTTTGCCTAAAAGCGCCGTTAGACGCCGACTGTTCGAATCGCGAGGCCTTAATTAAGGCAACGCGAGCGCGAAACTCATCGTTTTCGCGCTCGCAAGAGAATTTGAAGTGGATTCGAGTTTATGAATATCTCGCGCCTGACGACACTCTCTCTTCAATATTAGATCGGCCCCTAACGCTCCAATTTCTTGCTTTCTTCGGCACGCATTTGCTGAGCGCGACGGCGCGCTTCTTCAAACAATGCTTCGTCGTCAACAGATTCCAGCTTCGGGCGCGAGTCTGCCTTGGCTTTGTCTTCGCGTTCGCTCTCATCCATTCCTTCTTTAAAAGCCTTCTTGCTTTGACCCAGCGCCCTGGCAAGTTGCGGCAGCTTGGATCCGCCAAACAAAAGGAAAATAGCTGCCACTACCAAAATTATGATCGTTGGACTTTCCAGCGCAAACAACAAAAACTTCATAACGTCCTCCTTGTACTTTCGAAAACTCGCTATTCGCGAACGCAGAGGTCGGTGCTGCCATCGGATTCGTAGAACAGGTACTTGCGCCAGGTTTCGTCGGCCCGGCCAAGATAGCGCATGATCTGGCGATTGACATGAAGAGAAAATCCGCGTGGACGCCGCAGCAGATGCATGCTTGATTCTTCCGGCGTACGATTTCCCTTGCGATGATTGCAGCGCTTGCAGCAAGCCACCAGATTGTCCCAGGCAGATTCGCCGCCGCGCGAACGTGGAACCACATGATCCAAAGTCAGCTCGGATGGAGCGAACTGCTTGCCGCAATACTGGCAGCAGGAATGATCGCGGAGCAGGATGTTCTTGCGCGAAAGCGACCGCCGCTCGAATGGGATATGCCGGTATTCAGTTAACCTGATCACTGACGGCGCATGCAACGCGAGCCTCTGAGAGTGCAGCATATGGCCGTTGTGCTCTTCCATGCGCGCCACCCCCTTAAAGATCATGACCACCGCGCGCCGCTCAGTGCACACGTTAATGGGCTCGAAGGAAGCATTCAGGACTAGAACGCGCGCATTCATGGTTGACGGTGATATTACGCGAGGCTGCTGGAAAGTGTCAAAATTGTGGCGTTCCCCGGGGTGTTGGTTTAGCTGGCGCGCGGGCACTAGCCCGACGGGCTCAAATACCTTTGGCGGCTCTGCCGCCCGATGTGCGGGGGGCCTATGACCTTCCTAATCATCAGCTTGGGGCGCACCAAAATGATTTCAGCGAAACTTGTCAGTCGCCTCGACCAGCGCGCAGAGGTTTCCTGGTTCCATGATTGAATGGCCGGCGTCCGGGGTGATGTGAAGCTCCGCTTCAGGCCACGCGCAATGCAAGTCCCAGGCGCTCGTCAAAGGGCAGACCACGTCGTATCGTCCCTGCACGATCACGCCGGGAATATGACGAATCTTGCCGACGTTCTCGATCAAATAATTGTCGGTTTCGAAGAAACAGTTATTCATGAAGTAATGGCACTCGATGCGCGCGAAGGCAAGCGCAAATTGAGGATCGGCGAACCTCTCAATCGATTCGTAATCAAAGAAGAGCTTTGAAGTGCTGCCTTCCCAGATGCTCCAGGCGCGCGCGGCTTCGAATCGGATCTTTTCGTCGTCACTGGTGAGCCGGCGATAGTAAGCGCTGACCATGTCGTCACGCTCGTTCTCCGGAATAACCTTAAGGAATTTCTGCCACACATCTGGAAAAATCCAGCTTGTACCTTCCTGATAGAACCATTTGATCTCTTTCGGGCGACATAGAAAAATTCCGCGCAGCACAAGTTCCGTTGGGCGATTAGAATGAGTTTCGGCGTAAGCCAGCGCCAGCGTGCTGCCCCACGATCCGCCAAACACTTGCCATTTATCAATGCTCAGATGCTCGCGAAGTTTCTCTATATCTGACACCAGGTCCCACGTGGTGTTCTCTTCCAGACTTGCATGCGGCGTGCTCTGCCCGGAACCGCGCTGATCGAAAAGCACGATCCGATAAGCGTTTGGATCGTGGAACTGGCGATACTCGGGCAGCAGCCCGCCACCCGGCCCGCCGTGCAAAAACACGACCGGCTTCCCTTTTGGATTGCCGCACTGTTCGTAATAAAGCTCGTGCACCTCTGAGACTCTCAGGCGGTCAGTGTCGTAAGGTTCAATCGGATCGTAAAGAGCTCTAAGTTCTGTCATTGACGCATGATAAGGGGATTTGCCATCAAATTACTATGTCGAAGATTTGAGGATCCACATGTCCGATGTCGGATTGCAACGGCCCGCCGTAGCTCCTAGTGGTCCAACAACTCGTAATAGGAACTAGAAGCAGGCCAAACCGAAGCGCCGAAGGCGCGAAATGTAAAAGCCTGGGCCAACGCCCAGGTCGGGTTGTTATTAAAATGATGAGCGCTGAAGGCGCGGAATGGGTTCGCGTTGTCTCGTGATTTGTGACGACCCGGTCATGCCGCCCCTACAGGGCTTGGGTGTTAATGATGATTTGATCCAGGGGTGGCGCGACTTCGTCGCTTACCCCTGGCTATTTTATTTCACGCCTTCAGCGTGAAGAGTTCGTCTTTCGAAAAATGACGCCCTCCCTGACGGTCGGGCTACTGACCCGTTTGGTGCTTTGCGGTCGTCAACGATCAAGATTGGTTCGGCTTCCCTACCGTGTCTTTGATGACATCGGCGAGCTCCAGAATCGCTTTGCGACCATCACCTCGATACGAAGAGCCATGCATGAGTGCCAGAGTCTGAGGTTCCAGCGCGGCGAGTCTCTGCATAGTGCTGTCAGTGTATGGCGTATAGGGCATGTCTTTCGCCAGGGGACCGGAAAGAGCGCCAATGATCGATTCTCTTGCGCGGCCAACAATATCTGATTCGATCAGCGGCTCGGGATCGGACGGGTGAAAGAAAAGGTCAGAACATAGAAACGTGCGATCGGTTTCTTCGAAGAAGAGACCTGCATCCCAGGCATGCGGCACATGTGGCGTGGCTAGGAATCTGAGCCGGTGCCGGCCAATCTCCAGGATCTCGTTATCGTCTAACGAACGTGGCGGCCGGTCCGCAAAGTCGTTTACCATCACCATCATCCCGACGAAGCTGCAAACGGCCTGAGAATTCGGCGCGACCTTGAGAAAATCATTTAAGGCCCCACACTCGTCCGACTCGAAATGGCTGAATCCTATCCAACGCAGCTTTGCCGGATCTATGACGCTCGCGACTCCGGCCAGGGTGATCGGAAACATCCTTTTGAATCCGGTATGCATAATGAACGGCTCGTCATCCTTGATAAGAAACTGATTGAATTGGATTCCGTACTCCGGATGAAATGTCGAGATGCGATAAACATCCGCAGCAATTTCAGTGACATTGGCTTTCATATTTTCGCTCCCTCCCTTATGCAGCGCTCGCCTGGATGAAAGAATATTACTTCACGAGATTTTGGATTGTGACTCTGAATTTGAATGCGAAGCGCCAAGGCGCGTAATAGATCGCCCGCTGGCCCCTCGTCGGGACGACGCCGATCATGCCGCCCTACAGGGCTTCGTTCTCGATAATGGACATGATCCATGGGTGGCGCAACTTCGTCGCTTACTCCTGGCTATTTTATTTCACGCCTTCAGCGTGAAGACTGGCGCCTTTAAGCCTTTACAACCGTCTGTTCGTCAAAACCACGGGCTCCATAACGGTCGGGGCTACTGGCCCGACTGATCAAGTATTTTGCGATTCTCATAGCTACTGCCCTGTTTGAGACCGGGCCAGCGTAAGAACGAAGACCTCACTGGCGCCTGCATCTTTCAATGCCACTGCGCAAGCGGAAACGGTTGCGCCGGTCGTATACACGTCATCAACTAACAACACACGTTGTCCGACAATCGCATCCGGGTGGCGAACAGCGAAGGCGCCGGCCACGCTATCGCGGCGGGCCCGCGCGTCCATGCCGGCGCGATGTCGCTCAGTGTGAAGGCAGCGGATAACGCTATATTCATCAAGCGGTAGCCTGCTTAAGCGAGCAAGCTCGTGCGCGAGCAGAATCGCTTGATTGAAACCGCGCTCGCGCTCACGATCGGAATGAAGTGGAACAGCGATGATCAATGTAGCATCATGAATCGGAATTCTTTGCTGAGTAACGAACATCAGTCTCGCCAAACGCCTTGCAACGTGCGGTTCACGTTTCAGCCCAAGCACCGATGCGCGCAATGCTCCTTCGTAGTATCCACAAGCACGCGCGTGAGTAAATGCATCCTGATCGCATTGACCGCAGCGAATGTTTGTGCGCCGGTCAAGGTTAATGCTGGCGCGGCTGAAAGCACCGCACTTCCAGCAAAGAGTGTCGGTCTCACTAAATAAGCGGGTTGCTCTCCAACAGGCTGCGCACGCCGCACCATCGTAGCGGGACTCAACACTGCGACCGCAGACAGCACAGGCTTGCGGATAGACGAGTGCGAGTGCGGCGTCATAGATAGAGCTGGTAATGAGCGCTGCCACGTTCATCGGAAAGAGGTTTTGGCAATTTCGTTTTAGCCCGCGAAGTGGACGAATTAAATAGCCGGTAGCAGCGCCACCGGATCAGAACCAATGAAAGAATCCGCGACCCTGAAAGGGTCGAATCGGACGGGGGCGCAAGTATTTCGATCTTCAGAATCGACCATTTTTTCCGCGAGCGATCCGTCGCCGCTGCCCCGGCTGTTACATTTCACGCCTTCGGCGTGACTGCCTCCTGACTATCGACTAATATGCAAACAAAGGCGGCTTTCAGGTTTCCCCGAAGGCCGCGGATTATGTCACATGTGCAATCTGAAGTCTCAAATTTCAAACTCAAAATACAAGTCTATTCCTCTTCGACAGTCAATAGTCCACGCTCGTTAAGATCCTGGCAACGCAAGCAATGTCGTGCCCACGGAACTGCTTCCAGCCGCTTCTCCTGGATGGGTTGACCGCAGTTTATGCATTTCCCGTATTTACCCTCTTCGATTCGGTCGAGCGCGGCGTCGATCGAGTCCAGCAATTGACGATCATTCGCAGACATCGAAACCAAAAGTTCCTTCGTATACGCGTTGGCGGCCATGTCCGCCGGGTCCTGCGTAGCCTCAGCGTCGCGTTCACGACTATAAGCTTCGGCGGCCTGAACCTGGCCCACCAGGCCTTCACGTCGCACTAATAATTTGTCTCGATAAGTTTTTGCTTTCCGCTTGTCCATTCTTTGCATTCCTGACTCCTGTACAATGATTTCTGACTTCGTCGTTCTTACTTTTGATACGGCAATCCGCGATTGATTGTGTAAGCACGATAGAGCTGTTCGACGACAACCACACGCGCCATTTCATGCGTCAGCGTCAAGCGCGTCAATCGCCAGCGTATTTGTGCGCGCGACTTTATTTCCTCGCCAACTCCTTCCGGTCCGCCAATCACGATTGCTATTTCCTTAATCGAATCGTTCTCCCAGCGCTTCGTTCGAACGGCCAACTCACTTGAATTCAGCTCTTCTCCCCGTTCGTCCAGCAGCACCATGAACGTCTGTGGCAAAATCGCTTCCAGCATTCGTCGCGCTTCTTTCTGACGTCCCGAAGCATCAGTCGCAGCGCTTTCACGAATCTCAACGACTTCGCATCGCACAAACCGCGAAAGCCTTTTCAAGTATTCACTGACCAGCGAGCGTAAACGCTCGTCTTTCGTCTTGCCCGGCCAGATGAAGCGGAAACGCATAAGGCAGAGGTCAGAGATCAGATGTCAGATGTCGGATTTTGGCTCTGGTCCTGTTGCTGACCTCTGACCTCTGACCTCTGATCTCCGACCTCTGCTTTCTCACGCGCCAGACGCTCGTACAGATTCTTGCGGCTGATGCCGAGGATCGCCGCCGCTTCCGTCTTATTGCCTTTCGTGGCCGCCAGCGTCTCGCGGATATAGTCGGCTTCAACTTCAGCCAGCGTTGGCCGCCGATCTTTTCGGACCCGTCTGCCGGCAGCAGCGCACAACCCTTCCGGCAAATCGGTTACTTCAATCTGCGCGCCATTTGAAACGATTACCGCGCGCTCAATGATGTTCGCCAACTCTCGAACGTTGCCGGGAAAATCGTATGCAAGCAAAATATCAGACGCTTCCTTAGTCAATTTTTTCACCGCGCGCCCATGCTTTTCCCCGTAGGCTCGCAGCAATGCCCGACTTAACTGCGCCAGGTCTTTGCCCCGCTCGCGCAACGCCGGCACATGAATCTGGACGACGTTCAGCCGATAGAACAAATCATCTCGAAACGCCCGCCGCTCGACTGCGTTCTTGAGATCGGCGTTAGTCAATGCCAGCAAGCGCGCGTCGACTTCGATTGTTTTGCGTCCACCCAGCCGCTCGAACTCGCGATGCTCGATCACCCGCAATAACTTTGCCTGAGCATCCAGTGAAAGATGCGCAATCTCGTCGAGCACCAAAGTGCCGCGATGCGCCGCCTCCAGCCGACCCGGCTTCGTCTCCATCGCGCCGGTGAAAGCGCCCCGCTCGTAGCCGAACAACTCGGCTTCGAGCAGCTCAGCCGGCAAGGTCGCACAATCGATCTTCACCAGCGGCTGCGCGGCCCGACTCGAACGACCGTGAATGAATAATGCCAATGCGTCTTTGCCAACGCCCGATTCACCCGTGATTAGCACGTTGGCATCGGTTGCCGCGACGCGCGCTGCGAGGCCAACCGCCTCGCGCATCGCGTTCGACACGGCCACAATCTCGATCACTATTCCTCTTTCAAAGAACCGGTAGCTTCAGATTTGAGATTAGAGAGCTCAGATCCTATCTGCTCCGCCGAAACATCGAAACGTTTTGCTTCGCGCCATAGCCGCTCAAGATCGTAAAAACGCCGAGACTTTTCGTCGAACACATGGACGATGAAATCGCCGTAGTCAATCAGAATCCACTCGGCGGTCTGATAGCCCTCGACGCGCGCGGCGCGTGTGCCATGATGTTTCAACTGTTCGACAATCCCGTCAGTAATGGCTTGCATCTGCCGCTTGTTCGTACCGGTCGTGATAATGAAAAAGTCGGTGAAGCTGGCGATATCTCTCAGATCCAGCACTGTTGAATTAAGCGCTTTCTTTTCTGCCGCGGCCTGCAAAGCCATTCGAATACGATCGTCAAAGTGCGACAGATCGGTGGTGACGGAACCGCCGCGCGAGCCAAGCGACGCGGCTTGCAGCTCCGAACCTAGTGGTTTCTCTCTTAACTTCTGACTCATTTTAGTTCCTGTAAAGCTCGTGCTTTTCGATGTAGTTTGCTACCGCCGGCGGTACCATCTCCGCCAGCTTCGCGTAATCGGCTGCGCGCGCCGCCGTTCGAATCGCCGTCGCCGACACATCGACCATCGCCGCGTCGGTAATGAAAGCATGAGGGCTATCCTCGTCGCTCTCCAAAATCGTCACCTGTCGACAACTCAGCTCGCGTACCTTCACGACGGGTATCGGCTTATTTGCAGAAGCTCTCGGATCCAACTCGTATCCCGGCCGCGTCACAATGATGAAATGACATAGACCCAGCAACCGTCTCCAGTCATGCCATGAAGTGATCTCCAACCACGAATCAGCGCCCATGAGAAAGAATAATTGCGTCTCATGACCAAGCTCTGCCCGAAAACGCGCGACTGTGTCAACTGCATATGGCTGTTCGGGCGCATCCAGCTCAACAGTCGAAAGGCGCAAGCGAGCGTCAGCTTCAGTCGCCAATGCCAACATCGCAAAACGGTGAAAAGCCGAAGTGATGCTCGAGTTTCGTTTGTGAGGCGGCACGCAAGCCGGAACGAAGATCACTTCATCGAGCGCGAACAAATGTTGCACGCGTCGAGCTGCTTCCATGTGACCGTTATGCACCGGATCGAATGTGCCTCCAAAAATAGCGGCTCGTCGCACTCCCATCATTCGGACCAACATCATTCGCGCGGCTATCCGCACCTTAGAATCGTGAGCCGCTGCTACTGACAAGCAAGGTATCGCCGGCTGGTACCGACTGATGATCGCCGGACATTTCACGAAGTTGCTCGAGTTGATGCGCAACCGAGTTCATAAGCTCGCCCACACCCGCGCCCGTAACTGAAGAAATCTCGAAAAAAGGTCTGTTGTCCAGGGCCGCGCGATTTCGCAGATGCTCGATCCGATCCGGTTCATCCACTGCGTCGATCTTGGTTGCGACAACGAACTGGTCTCGCGAGCCGAGTCGCGCATCATATGCGGCCAGCTCGCGATTTATCACCTCGTAATCACTGACAGGATCGCGGCCGGACGCTGATGACACGTCGACCAAATGCAGCAGCAACTTCGTTCGCTCAATGTGACGCAAGAAACGATCCCCTAGTCCATGACCTTCGTGCGCTCCTTCAATCAATCCCGGAATGTCGGCGACCACAAACGTGCGAAAGTCTCCGAGATCGACAACTCCCAGATATGGTTCGAGAGTCGTAAAAGGATAGTCGGCGATCTTTGGTCGAGCTGCGGAAACCGTCGCAATAAAAGTTGATTTGCCTGCGTTGGGAAAGCCCAGGAGCCCCACGTCGGCAAGTAGCTTAAGCTCGAGTTGTAATTCAAACTCCTCGCCCGGACTTCCTTCCTGATGGTAGCGCGGTGCGCGATTCGTCGAGCTGGTAAAGTGCGCATTGCCGAATCCTCCGCGGCCTCCGCGCGCGGCCAGCCAACGCGCTCCGTCTGCCTCAAAGTCGAACAGCAATTCGTTCATTCGCGGATCAAAAACCTGAGTTCCGACCGGCACGCGAACAATCGCGTCAGCACCTTCGCGACCCGAACGATTGCTGCCTTCCCCATGCATACCGCGACCGGCAACATGTTCGGGGTTATAACGCAGATGCAGAAGCGTATTCAACGACTCGTCGGCCACGATCCAGACGTCACCACCGCGTCCCCCGTCGCCTCCAGACGGGCCGCCCCGAGGCACGAATTTCTCACGGCGGAAAGCGGTAACCCCATTGCCGCCGTGGCCTCCCTGAATACGAATCTTTGTGCGATCGATGAGCACAACTAAAAATCTCACACTTCAGATTTCAATTGCTGATCCAAACCAATGGCCAAAATCAAAAATGCGAGCCCCGCTTAGCTAATACTTCGCGCGGGCATCGCATTGGATTGAAAACACAAGAACAATTTATTACTAAGATGCAACCGAACCTGTCTCTGCGTACACGCTGATAAACTTTCCGGAGCGGCCTTTATCTTCGAACTTCACTACGCCGTCAATCAAAGCGAACAGCGTGTCGTCCTTGCCGCGTCCGACGTTGCCGCCTGGTTTCCACTTTGTGCCGCGCTGGCGCGCCAGGATGTTTCCACCCAGTACTCGCTCGCCGCCGAACTTCTTCAGCCCGAGGCGCTGTGAATGCGAGTCGCGGCCATTCCGCGAAGAACCTACGCCTTTTTTATGAGCCATGATGTCATTTCCGATTTCCGATTTCCGATTGGCAATTCATCCAGCGTTCTCGCTCAAATCGGCAATTGGAAATTGGCAATCGGCAATCCTCCTACCCTATCGATTCAATCTTTAGTGTCGTAAACGACTGGCGGTGACCTTTGGTTCGCTTGTAATGTTTTCTGCGCTTCTTCTTGAAGACGATGATCTTCGGCGCTCGTCCGTGATCCACGACCGTAGCGGTGACCTTTGCTCCGTCAACGAGAGGAGCGCCAATCCTGGAATCCTTACCATCATGAGTGGCCAGCACGTCAAGCTCAATCGACGCGCCAACTTCCTCTGGCAACGATGGCACCCGTACCGTGCCGCCTTCTTCTACGCGGAACTGTTTACCGCCAGTTCTAACGATTGCGACAGACATTTTCGTTTCCCTACCCATCAGCGAGCCTGACTCACCACCGAAAAGTCGAGTATTATAAAATCACGCCGATGCGATCGTCAACGCGGCAGCGGCCGCCGATCTCTCATCGATTCCTTCTACCACCAGACGTTCCTCCAGAAAACGCGTGGAAATGTTGCCTGTCTGAAAATCAGGGTCGTTCATAATCTTCAAATGAAGCGGGATTGTCGTCTTGATGCCCTCAACGACCATCGCTTCCAGTGCGCGTCGCATGCGAGCTATAGCCAGCTCGCGCGTGCGAGCATGCACAATCACTTTGGCAATCATCGAGTCATAGAATGGCGGCACGCGGTAACCGGGATAGACATAAGTATCGACGCGTACGCCGGGACCACCCGGAAGATTAAAAGTGGTTATCGTCCCGGGCGAAGGCGCAAAGGTCTCCGGACTTTCAGCGTTGATGCGGCATTCGATCGCATGACCGACCATGATGACGTCATCCTGACCAAATCCCAGCGGCTCTCCCTCTGCGATCCGGATCTGATTACGCACAATATCAGTCAGCGTCACCATCTCTGTAACCGGGTGCTCGACCTGGATACGCGTATTCATTTCCATGAAGTAAAAGCGCTTGTCTTCGTCGAGCAGAAACTCGACCGTGCCCGCGCTGGAATAGCCAATCGACTTGCAGGCCGCCACCGCAGCCTCGCCCATCTGCTGCCGCAGCTCGGGCGTCATTATCGGAGAAGGCGACTCTTCCAAAAGTTTTTGATGGCGACGCTGGATCGAACACTCACGCTCTCCTAAATAGGTGCATTCGCCATAATCGTCGGCCAGGATCTGAATTTCTATGTGGCGCGGCCGCTCGATGAACCGCTCGATGTACACGTCGCCATTCTTGAATGCGGCAGCAGCTTCCATAGAAGCGGTCTCAAGCGCCAGTCCGAGTTCCTTTTCCGACTGGACCACGCGCATACCACGACCGCCACCGCCAGCCGACGCTTTGACGATGACGGGAAAGCCAATCTCACGCGCAAACTTGAGAGCCTCTGCCTCCGATTGCAGGGCGTGCGGACTGCCCGGAAGAATCGGAACGCCGGCTTTCTGCATTGCGCGGCGGGCTTCAATTTTCTCGCCCATCAATTGAATGATGTCAGGCCGCGGACCAATGAATTTGATGTTGCAGGCTTCGCATATTTCAGCGAAATAGGCGGACTCGGCCAGAAATCCATAACCCGGATGAATCGCATCGACGTTGAAAATCTCTGCGGCGCTGATGATCGCGGGGATATTAAGATAGCTTTGCGCCGAAGGTGCTGGACCGATACACGCTGACTCGTCGGCGAAGCGGACGTGGAGCGAATCGCGATCCACCTCGCTGTGCACGGCGACAGTGCCAATGCCCATTTCCTTGCAGGTCCAGATAATCCTGCAGGCAATCTCGCCGCGATTGGCGATAAGGATCTTGCGAAATCGTCGCGAGCCGTTATTCATAACATCAGTCGAAGATTGAAAGTCGAAGATCCAAGGTCCGCGAACCACATAGGCTTTGGATTCTGGACTTTGGACTACTGCTGCTTGATCCCGAAAAGCGGTTGACCATACTCGACGGCCTGGCCGTTCTCGACATAGATCTTGACGATTTCGCCGGTAGTTTCAGCCTGAATCTCGTTCATCAGCTTCATCGCCTCGATGATACAAACGACTGTATCGGGTTCGACGTGGCTGCCGATTCGCACGAAGCTTTCCGCGGTAGGGGAAGGTGCGCGGTAGAATGTGCCGACGATGGGCGAGGGAATGATATGAAGATCCTGATCTTCCGAAGCCGCTTCTTCAGCAAGCGCGCCAGGATGTGATGCACTAGGCGCAGGAATGCTTTGTACCGCGCCGCGAGGTTGTGCCGTCGCAATAGCCTGTCGTTCATTTACCGGAACCGCCGCAACGACAGAGCCTTCGGGGTAAGTATTTCTACCAACCTTCACGCGAAAACCTTCGCGCTCCAACTCGAAATCCGTCAAGCCATTGTCGGTAATGAGACTTATTAGCTCGCGAAGTTCGTCCATATTGATCGAAGCTTCCAGATTCCGAGCCTGGTTCCGATTACGTCGCCGTCCTCGGTCGCGATGAACTGGCTCTGCCGGGCGTGCTTCCGGCGAGAGCTCAGCCGGGGATTGCTCGTTTTCTTGATCGCTCATTGCCCTCTTGGCTCCGGTCGTCATGGAAACACTCCGGGAAGTATTGAGCCTTCCGGCCGCGACAGCCGCGTATTACCTCTATTAAAGCAAAAACCCCGGGCCTCGGCGAAATGCCGGGCCGGAGTCAATTCAAATTAGTCTTCTATTCCTCGCTTCCGCTTTCTTCCTTATCCGACGCTTTCTCGGTCGCTTTTGTTTCCGCTTTCTTCTTACCTGCGCCCTTCGCGCGCTTACGCGCGGATTCCTGGGCTTGCGTTTCGCGCGGATTGCCCAGCAATTCGATGATAGCGAGTTCAGCTCCGTCACCGGCACGCCGGCCCATCTTGATTATTCTGGTATAGCCGCCGGGTCGATCTTTGAAGCGCTCGCCAAGCTCATCAAATAACCGGCGAAGTGCGGCCACGCCAGCGGTGCGTGGTGGCCGTGTCTGGCCGCGCCGGCCACTGGCAACGGCTTGCGTGAAATTTCCGGAATGAAAAAAGGCCGCTGCCTGCCGTCGCAAGTGCAAGCTGGTGGCTTCAGATCCGTTTCCTTCCAAACTCGCCGCCCGCCGCGAAAGAGTAATCGCGCGCTCGACGAACGGCCTTAACTCCTTCGCCTTGGGTAAAGTTGTGACGATACGTTCGTCGCGGGAATTGATTAGCGAAGTCGCCAGGTTCCGCAGCATCGAGATGCGGTGCTCCGTCGAACGGCCGAGTTTTCGATGAGCCTTAAGATGACGCATACTCTTTCCTACTGTACCGCCGTTTCGAAATCCTCTTCGTCGCCGTCAATTTCAGTCTCACCTTCGCCGCTGCCTGGAATCGGATTGCCTTGTTCATCGAATTGCATTCCGAAATCAAGACCCATGCCGCGCAGAATGTTGGTGGCCAGCATCTCGCGTTCTGAGCGCTGCACCAAATCACGAATCGTCTTGATGCCGGCGTTCTTCAAACAATTATAAGAACGCACGGACAGCTCTAATTCATCCACCGACCGATCGAGTTGGTCGTTTCGTGGCAGCGGCGCGCGCTCTGCCTGCTGATAGCTATAGTCTTCAATGTCTTCTTCAAAGTTGATGAAGATCGCCATGTGATCCTTGATCAGCTTCGCCGCCAAACCAATCGCGTCGTCCGGCTTGATCGAACCATCGGTCCAGACATCGATCGTGAGTTTGTCGTACTCCGTATTCTGGCCCAAACGGGCGGCGTCCACCGAGTAGTTCACCTTTTTTACGGGCGTGTGAACCGAATCAATCGGAATGTAGCCCAGGGAAAGATCCTCATCAAAGTTGCGATCGGCTGAGACATATCCGCGGCCGCGCTTCAGACGCATTTCGATGTTAAGCGTGCCGCCATCGCTCAAGGTAGCGATGTGCAAACCGGGGTCGAGTATCTCCACATCGGCATCGGCTTGAATGTCGCCGGCCGTGACTTCACCCGGCCCTGTCTTCGCGATCGTCAGCGTTTTGGGCTCGTTGCCGTGAAGCTTGAATGGAATCTGCTTGAGATTCAGGATCACGTCAGTCGCGTCCTCGACCACGCCTTTAATTGACGAGAATTCATGCTCGACGCTCTCGATCTTCACGGCCGTAATCGCCGCGCCTTCGATCGAAGAAAGCAATGCCCGGCGCAATGAATTGCCTACCGTCGTTCCAAAGCCCCGCTCGAATGGCTGGGCCGAGAATCGTCCGTAGCGATCCGTCAAAGTTTCGCTGTCAGCCGCCAAGCGGCGCGGCATTTGAAAACCAGTCCAGAGATTATTTTGGTCCATAACTTACCGTCAGAGAATTGAGGAGAAGTTGTGCACCCGAAAGCGTGCGCTCGCCGACGCGTCCAGGCGCGGCATCATTACTTGCTATAAAGTTCCACAATCAGTTGCTCGTTGATCGACCGGTCAATATCTTCTCGGGTCGGCAGGCCTGAGATCGTCGCGCCCATTTCTGCACCCGATGCCGAAATCCACGAGGGCCGTCCGCGCCCAGCGGCTGTCTGCCAGGCGCCCTCGACGTGCGCGTTCTTTCGGGTGGCTTCTTTTATCGTAACCACGTCGCCCGGCTTCACCTGATACGAAGGAATGTCGACTTTGCGTTCATTCACCAGCACGTGTCCGTGGTTAACCAGTTGCCGTGCCTGTCGCCGAGACGTCGAAAAGCCGGCGCGATAGACAGCGTTATCCAGTCTCCGCTCGAGCAAGAACAAAAGATTCTCGCCGGTGATGCCTTTCTGGCGCGCCGCTCGTTCGAAGTAGTTGCGAAATTGTCCTTCGAGAATGAAATAGATCCGTTTGACCTTTTGCTTTTCACGAAGCTGCTGGCCATAGCCGGCGAGCGCCTTGCCGCGGCGCATCGAATTGCCGTGCTGTCCGGGCGGCTGCGTCCCGCGCTTTTCAATCGGACAAGAAGGTTTGTAGCAGCGGTCGCCCTTGAGGAAAAGTTTTGCACCTTCGCGGCGACATAGACGGCACACCGCATCTCTATACCTAGCCAATCGTTTTCTGCCTCCAGTCTGAAACTAACTAGACGGAAAAGTTTACAGGTCGCAGCCTTTTGATTTGAATTTGGATTTCTGAAATTCCAAATTCGTGCGACCCTTCATCCTTTAGGTCAATATCATCGCCAATTTTCAATTGCCGATTACCAATTTAAGCCGATACAAAAATGAATTCGGAAATCGGCAATAGACAATCGGAAACCATCTAAACTCTGCGCCGCTTGGGCGGACGACAACCATTGTGCGGAATCGGCGTTGTGTCGCGAATCGCGGTGACGCGAATTCCCGCATTATTGATGGCGCGAATTGCGGACTCGCGCCCGCCACCAGGACCTTTGACGCGCACCTCGCACTGTTGCACGCCGGCTTCCATGGCTCTCTTTGCGGCTTCATATGCTGCCTGCTGGGCCGCAAACGGCGTTCCTTTGCGCGAGCCGCGAAATCCACGGGCGCCAGAAGACGATTGCGCGATTAGATTACCTTCGAGGTCGGTGATCGAAATCATCGTATTATTGAACGACGCCGCGATGTAGACGACCCCGATTGGAATATTTTTCTTCTCTTTCTTGCGAAAGACCTTCTTTTTCCCGCCGGTGGCTGCTGGTTTTGCCATAACTGTCAGTAGGTCAGTAGGTCAGTAGGTCAGTAGCAATGCTTAAAATGCAACGGACAGCTGACCAATGACAATTTCCTATTTCTTACCGGGTGCCTATTTCTTACCGGGTGCCTATTTCTTACCGGGTGCCTTTTTCTTGGCGACCGTCGCGCGACGCGGACCTTTACGAGTGCGCGCATTTGTGTGGGTTCGTTGACCGCGCACCGGCAACGAGCGGCGATGCCGCAAACCGCGATACGCGCCAATGTCCATCAAGCGCTTGATATCCATCTGCACGCGCTTGCGCAGATCACCCTCGATTTCGCCTTGGCCCTCGATAACGCCGCGAATGCGGCTAAGATCGTCTTCGCTCAGGTCCTTAACACGCGTATCAAGGTTCACCCGCGCCTCGTTCAGGATCGATGCTGATCTCGCTCTTCCGATTCCGTAGATATAAGTAAGTCCGATCTCTGCGCGCTTATTCGGCGGAAGATCTACGCCTGCTACACGAGCCATTTACTTCTTTTTCTCCAGATTGCTGCCGTTACCAACGCGGCTCAATGAAAAACTATTTCTGCCGCTGTTTGTGTTTCGGATTGCTACAAATCACGCGGACTACGCCCTTGCGATGAATCACCTTGCACTTGTCACAAATCTTTCTGACGGAAGCCCGAACTTTCATTGTTACTTATAGCGATAGGTTATGCGCCCACGATTCAGATCATACGGGGACAACTCAACCAAAACTCGATCGCCGGGAAGAATCCTGATGAAATGTTTGCGCATCTTCCCGGAAATATGAGCCAGTACCTGGTGCTGACTCTCCTCAAGTTCCACCCGAAACATTGCGTTGGGCAGGGTCTCGAGGACTTTTGCCATGACCTCTATCGCCTCTTCCTTTGCCATACAGCCACGGAGGGTTATTACCCTTAACTGGCAAACTTCGGATAGTAACATGCGCCTTACGCAATTGCCAAGCCGCGGACAAACTCATGACGCGATAACCATTTCGGCCAGTCGCGGCGCGCCGGCGCCTACCAGGGTCAACACTTCCGGCCCTTCTTCGGTGATTGCGATGGTGTGCTCGGCGTGAGCGCTAGGCTGCCCGTCGAGTGTGACCACCGTCCAACGATCTTGCAGCGTTTTGGTATGATGCGAGCCCATATTCACCATCGGCTCGACCGCAAAAATGTAGCCCTTCTTGATTTTCGCGCCTTTCCCAGGCTTTCCGTAATTTGGAATCTGCGGATCCTCATGCATACGGCGGCCAATGCCGTGCCCGACATAATCGCGCACAACCGAGTAACCATGCGCTTCCGCATGGGACTGAACCGCCCACCCGATGTCGCCCAGGTGATTGCCCACCCGACACTGCTCGATTGCCAATTGCAGACATTCCTCGGTAATCCTGATTAGTTTCAAGCGGTCTTCGCTGACCTTGCCGATCGGAATCGTCGCAGCCGTATCGCCAACAAAACTATCCAGTGTGACTCCAACATCGACCGAGAAAATGTCGCCTTCTTGCAGTTCGTATTTTGATGGAAAGCCGTGTACCACTTGCTCATTGACTGAGGCACAAATCGAAAACGGAAAGCCATTGTAGCCTTTGAAGGTGGGATACGCGCCTGCGTCGCGAATCATTTTTTCAGCCGCGTTGTTAACTTCAAGAGTGGTAATGCCAGGCTCAACCATCAGGCGGAGCTCGTGCAGAACTAGTCCTACGAGCTGGCCGGAGGCTCGCATCTTTTCGATCTCTTTTTGTGACTTTCCGATAATCATTAATCCGAGTTTGCTTCTGCGCGTAATCAAGCTCGCGCGGCTTCGCTCTTTATTACCTTTGCAATATCTAAATAGATTTCTTCCGGCGGTCGTGTTCCATCTACGTGATACAACCTATCCGTGCGTTGATAGTAATCCAGCACAGGCGCCGTCTCACGCTCATAGGTTTCAAGCCGTACGCGGATCTTCTCCGGCAAATCATCTGTCCGATGAACCAACTGGACCGCAGGATGGAAGTCACATTGGTTGTCTACTCGCGGCGGCTTGAAATAGACGTTATAGATCTCTCCGCAAACTGGGCAATTACGACGACCCGTCAATCGTTTTTCCAGCAATTCCGGAGGAACATCAACCAGCACGGCCTGGATTTCTTTGCCTTGTCGCAATGCAAGTTGTTCCAACATTCCAGCTTGGGCTGTGGTGCGCGGGAAGCCGTCAAGAATATATCCATTGCGGCAATCATCTTTTGCGGTCCGCTCTTCAACAACGCGAATCACAACATCGTCAGGAATCAGCCGCCCCGCTTGCTGAATGGCGCGCACTTCTTCTGCGAGTGGCGTGTGCATTTCGGCCAAGGCGCGAAACATGTCTCCGGTCGAAATCTGCGGCAAATGGAGACGATCATGCAGCAAGCGCGCCTGAGTGCCTTTGCCGGCACCTGGCGCGCCCATCAAAACAATGATCTTGGACATTGATTGATTGATTCATTGACTCATTGATTCAATGAACCAATGAACTGAGTATTATCAGGCTCTACGTCCGCGCAGTCTTCCCCCGCTGCCGAGAAAACCTTCGTAGTTTCGCATGACCAGTTGCGCTTCGATCTGCGCGACGGTGTCCATCGCCACGCCAACCAGAATCAGCAACGATGTTCCGCCGAAATAAAACTGATAGTTCATCCCCGTCGGAATCCATCCCAAACCCGGCGTCGTGCTGACAAATGCGTCAAGCCAGGTGCCGATAAATGGCAGGCGCGCCACCTTGAATCCACTCAACATGAATTGAGGAAAGAATGCCACCATCGCGAGATAAATCGCGCCCACAGTCGTCAGCCGCGTCAGGATTGTGTTCAGGTATTCAGCCGTAGCCCGGCCCGGCCGAATCCCGGGCATGAATCCACCGTGCTTGCGCAAGTTGTCGGCAACTTCTTCGACATTGAATACGATCGAGACATAGAAAAATGTGAAGAAGATAATCAGCGATAGAAAGATCAGCTCATAGTAGGGATCGCCCGCATGAAACAACTGGAAGAAGCCAAACAACTTGCCATACCAATTGGCCGGGTTTTTCGGCGGGAAAGCCGAGAATAAACTCTGTGGCATCGACAAAACGGATGAAGCGAAAATCACGGGAATCACGCCTCCCATATTCAGCTTCAACGGCATTACGGTCTGCTGCCCACCGACCAACTGACGGCCGACGTGGCGCTTGGCGTAACTTACCGGCACCTTGCGGCGGGCGGCTTCCACGAAAACGATAAAAGCAATGATCGCAACCAGCGCCACGACCATTGCTAGAACCCCAATGATTTCCAAAGTATCGCCGCTGCTGACCCGGCCCATGACCTGTTGTACACCCCGCGGCAAACCAATAACGATCCCGGCAAAGATCAGCAACGAGATTCCGTTTCCCACGCCGCGTTCGGTGATTTGTTCACCTAGCCACATTACGAAAATCGTCCCGGTTGTTAGGGTTAACACCGTCGTTGCCAGGAAACCCCACGTCGGCGCTCCCACGCCGTTGATTTGCAGCCAGTGCGCTACGAATGAAGTCTGCAAACCGGCCAAACCAACGGTGAGATACCGAGTCCATTGATTGATCTTCTGCCGGCCCATCTCGCCTTCTTCCTGCAGCTTTTTCAACTGCGGCGAAACTACCGTCATCAATTGCAGAATGATTGAAGAAGTGATGTAAGGCGTAACGCCCAGCGCGAAGATTGAGATCACACGGAAGTTGCCGCCCGAAAATAGATCGAGTACGCCCAGGAGCGTGCCGCTGACGTCATGCCAAACCTGATCCAGGCGCCCTTTGTTGATCCCCGGCGCGGAAACGTGCGCGCCCAGCCGGTAAATGGCCAGCATGCCCAATGTAAAAAGAATTCGCCGGCGCAGATCCGGCACATTGAACATGTTGCGAACGGCGGCTAAAAACTTTTCCATATCACAGGAGCGCTCGAAGTAGCGAGCGAGGTGCGGTCATCGACCCGCACTCAAAAAACTAGGAGGCGCCAATTATTGTGACCGCGCCACCGGCCTTTTCGATCTTCTCACGAGCGCTTTTGGTGAAACGATGCGCTGAAACTTTTAGCGATTTTGACACATCGCCGGTCCCCAGCACAACGACGTCGTGTTTCGCTTTCTTGATGATGCCGCGATCGTGCAAAACCTTTGGCGTGATTTCGTCGTCCGCGCCAAAATGCTTATCAAGCGCAGCCAGGTTTACTTCGGTCCATCGCTTTCTAAAAATATTCGTAAAGCCGCGCTTAGGCAGGCGGCGATGCAGAGGCATCTGGCCACCTTCGAACCCGGTCTTCGAGGAATAGCCGGATCGGGATTTCTGCCCTTTTTCGCCGCGGCCGGAAGTTTTCCCCAGGCCTGAGCCCGGCCCTCGGCCCACGCGCTTTTTCTTGTGGGTCGAACCTTTCGCTGGATGAAGATTATTAAGCGATAACGTCATAACTGACTGATTTTGAACTTTGTACCTTTGAGCTTGGTACTTCGAACCATAGTCAAAGTACCAAATACGAAGCACAAGGTTGCCTATTCGAGAATCCTTAACAAATGCGGCACCTTCTGCACCGTCCCGCGCATTGATGGCGTGTCGGGTCGCTCGACAATTTGATTCAGCTTGCGCAAACCGAGCGCGCGCACGATCTCTTTCTGTTTATCCGCACACGCAATCGTGCTGCGATAGTACTGAATTCGAATCTTTGCCGGCGCGGCTTCCTTCTTGCTTTTTTTCTTCGCCACCATAAAATTAGAGGTCTTCTACTTGCTTACCCCGCAACCTCGCGACCTCGAAGGGATCTTTCATTTTCAGCAGGCCATCGAAAGTAGCCCGCACTACATTGTGCGGATTCGTCGACCCGAGAACCTTTGTGCGCACATCGTGAACGCCCGCAGCTTGCATCACGGCGCGCACGGCGCCGCCGGCAATCACGCCGGTACCCGGCGACGCAGGCTTCATGAGCACGCGGCCTGCTCCGAATCGTCCAATTAATTGATGCGGCAGAGTATTTTCAATCAGCGGCACACGAATCAGGTTCTTCTTGGCTGCTTCCACGCCTTTCTTGATCGCCACCGGCACTTCGCGCGCTTTGCCGGTGCCAAAACCGACGTGGCCGGCTTCGTCGCCGACCACAACCAGCGCCGCGAACGACAAATTCTTTCCACCCTTTACGACCTTCGTCACGCGATTGATCGAAATAACCTGATCTTTCAGATCAAGCCCCTGGGCTAATATTCTTTGCTTTGGTTGTCTCATTATGCTTCTGTCGTGCTCGCTTGTTTCGAGCTTTTTCGTTTGCTGCTCTTTTCTTTGACAGTAGATTTTTCAGCACCGGCTTCCTTCGCTTTCACTTGTTCGGCGCCCACCTCTTCGGCTTCCATTGTAGTTTCATCTTTATTAAGGCCTGCGGCGCGCGCTGCGTCCGTTAACGCCCTGACGCGCCCGTGGTACAGATAGCCGCCCCGATCGAAAACAACGCTGCTGATTCCGGCGGCCAGCGCGCGCTCGGCGATTGCCTGTCCCACGCGCTTCGCTGCTTCCACATTCCCGCCCGTTGACCCGCGCAGGGCCTTTTCGTTTGTTGAGGCGGCAGCCAATGTTCTCGCGTTTTCATCGTCGATTATCTGCGCATAGATATGATTCACGCTTCGATAGACCGCGAGCCTCGGACGCTCGGTCGTACCTCGAACTTTACGCCTGATACGCCTATGAATAGCAGAGCGAACTTCCGGTCTGTTTCTATTGGCCATCTTTAATTCATTGCCGATTGTCAATTTCCGATTGACGATTGAACAAACGCAAACGCCAATTGGAAATCGGCAATCGAAAATCGGAAATGTTATTTCCCAGTCTTTCCCGGCTTCAACTTGATCGGGACGTCCGCATAACGGACGCCTTTGCCTTTGTAGGCATCGGGCTTCCGCAGTCTGTGCATCTCTGCGCATACTTGTCCGAGTTTCTGTTTGTCAATGCCCGATATGGTCAGCGTCGTCTGATACTGCTGAATGCCGCCCTTTGTCGTCAGACGCTCGGCTTTGGCTTCGATTCCTTCAGGCAGTAAAAACTCGATCGGATGTGAATAGCCAAGGGCAAAAACAATCTTGCGGCCCTGGACATCAGCCTTGTAGCCAACACCAACGACATCCATCTGCTTCGAGAAACCCTGGGTAACTCCTTGAATGGCGTTGTTCGCCAAAGCTCGAGCCAGGCCATGCAGGGCGCTTTGATCGTCCGCAGCACGCTCGGCAATTAATTCTTCGCCTTCCTGCTTGAACGTCACCCCTTCAGGGATCGGGCTCTTAAGGACGCCCTTAGCTCCCTTTACCTCGAGCTCCTGCTCGCGGATCGCGACCGTAACGCCTTTGGGAATCGTAATCGGTTTTCTACCAATGCGAGACATAATTCATTTCCAATTTTCCGATTTTCAATTGCTGATTGAAACAACCAATCGAAAATCGCCAATTGGCAATCGGCAATGCTAGTAGACTTCTGCCAACAGTTCTCCGCCGACGTTTTCACGCCGCGCGGTCTTGCCGCTCATCAAACCCCGCGAGGTCGAAACGATATTGACACCATAACCGCCCAAGACGCGGGGAATCTGATGCGAACCGACATAAACGCGCCGTCCCGGCCGCGACACTCGCGCCAGATAGGTAATCGAAGAAGTACCGCGCCCATCATAGCGCAGAAAAATGCGCAGCAGTCGTTTCGCGCCTTCGCCCTTGACGACAAAATTATTGATGTAGCCTTCCTCTTTAAGGATGCGCGCGATTTCCAACTTCAATTTCGACGCCGGAACATCGACACGCGAGTGCTTGGCCGCAACCGCGTTGCGGATTCGCGCCAACATGTCGGCAATAGGATCAGTCATTCATTAACTCCAAAACGTCCTTCGTCCGTTGTCAGTTGCCGGTAACGATGATGAACAACTGACTACTGACACTGACAGGCTACCAGCTTGATTTCACCACGCCGGGGATCTGCCCCTGCAGCGCCAACTCGCGAAAGCAAATGCGACAGAGATTGAACTTGCGCAGATAACCACGCGGCCGTCCGCATCTGCGACAGCGCGTGTACGCGCGAGACGAAAACTTTGGTTTGCGATTGGCTTTCGCGATTAATGATTTTTTTGCCATATCTTCGTAAATCGTAAATCGTGAATCGTAAATGGTGACAGGAAGCTTTTTCTATTCACAATTTACCATTTACGATTTACGGCTTTCACTGCCTAAAAGGCATTCCCAATCCCTTCAAAAGTGCGCGCGCCTGATCGTCGTTGTGCGCCGTGGTCACAATCGAGATATTCATTCCGCGCAGTTTGTCGACCTTATTAAAATCAATCTCCGGAAAGATCAGCTGCTCGCGGATGCCAATCGTATAGTTTCCACGGCCGTCGAAGGCTTTCGGCGAGACTCCACGAAAATCTCTTACGCGTGGCAGGGCAACCGAAACCAGGCGATCAAAAAACTCGTACATGCGTTCGCCGCGCAGCGTCACCATAACGCCGATGGGCATCCCCTGCCGCAACTTGAAACTGGCGATCGACTTTTTCGCTTTGGTAATCACCGGCTTTTGTCCGGCGATTGCCTTCAATTCTTCAACCGCGGTGTCGAGAACTTTCGCATTCGCGATTGCTTCTCCCATTCCCATATTGACGACAATCTTATCCAGCCGCGGTATTGCCATTGGGTTCTTGATCCCGAACTCTTTGGCAATCGCGGGCGCAATGTCTTTCTGATAACGCTCTTTCAATCTTGCCATTGTCTTGGTCCGACAAACTCAGTTTGTCGTCGTCTCTGGTTCCACTAATTTAGCGACAAACTAAAGTTTGTCGGACTCACTTTTCCAGGGAGTGTCCGCTGGCCGTGGCTATACGGAATTTCGTCCCATCGCCATCGATTTGATAGCTCACCCGCGTAGGCTTCCCGGACTGTGGATCGACGATTTGCACATTGGAAATGTCAAGCCACGCTTCCTTCTCGATTATCCCGCCCCCGCGATTGCCGGCCGGTTTCTGATGCCGCTTGATCATGCCCGAGCCTTCGATCTTTACTTTGCCGCGGGTGGGCGCAACCGCCAGCACGCGCCCACGTTTGCCTTTGTCCCGCCCGGCTACCACGATCACCTGATCGTCTTTCTTTATCCTTGCGCGCTTGGTTCTCTTCAACGTAAATCACCTCCGAGAGCGCAAGTCTTAACTTGCGCTAAAGCCCTCAAATAACTTCCGGAGCCAGCGAAACAATCTTCATGAAATTCTTGTCGCGGAGCTCGCGGGCAACCGGTCCAAAGACGCGCGTGCCAATCGGCGTTCCATCTTCCTTGATCAGCACGGCAGCGTTCTGATCGAAGCGAATGTAGGTGCCGTCTCTGCGGCGCACTTCTTTCCGCGTTCGCACGATAACGGCATCCTGCACCGTGCCCTTCTTAATCGCGCCATCCGGAGCAGCCTCTTTCACCGTGACCTTGATGCGGTCACCCAGGCTGGCAATGGCTCCCGTCGAGCCACCGATGCCCATGATCATCTCGACTCGTCGCGCGCCCGAATTGTCAGCGACCTCCAGAGAGGTCTGCATTTGAATCATGACTTATTTCCGATTGCCAATTGCCGATTGCCGATTGCTGCCAAACTCATCTTGAGCAAAACATCGCTATCTTTAAAAATCGGCAATCGGCAATGCTCTATTTTGCTGCCTTCTGCAAAATCTCTACCACGCGCCAGCGTTTGTTGGCCGACAGCGGTCGTGTTTCCACAATGCGCACCCGATCGCCAACGGTCGAGCCCAAATCGTCATGGGCCATGAATTTCGACGTGCGCCGCACGTAACGACGATACTTCTGGTGCAGCACCAAACGATCGACTCGCACTACAACCGTCTTCTGCATCTTGTCCGAGGCCACCACTCCCACCTTCTGCACGCGATTACCGCGCGAGGATGATTTAGCGTCAGCCGCCCTGGCCGCATGTGTTTCGGCTGCTGGAGCACTTTCGTTACTGACTGCAGCGGCGCTGGCGGCATCGTCCACGACGGCAGCCTGCGTTGTGCCCGCATCTTGCCCTGTCGCGCGTTCGACTTCCTGCGCAGGCGCATCTTCAGCCGGGGCCGGTGTTTCCGATGGCACTTCCTTCTTTTTCCTTCTAAACATTCGTTTTCCTAACTAATCGCGTGTCAAACCCAAGCCCAAGGGCCATTCATTTTCCTGCTTGAATCTCGCGCTGACGCACCATGGTGCGAATTCGCGCGAGGGATTTCCGTTCCTGGCGCATCTTTTTGATGGCGTCTACTTCGCCCAGCGCCAGTTTGAAGTTCAAACGAAACAGCGACTCCTTCAAGCGCGCCGCTTCCGCATGCAGGTCTTCGTCGGGCAGGTCACGATACTTGTCAACTTCTTCGCGTCTCTTCATTGTTCGCTGCGCTCACTGTTTCGAGTTTCGCGTTTCGAGTTTCGAGTTTCGAATTGACGTTCTTTCCTAACTCGAAACTCAGAACTCCAAACTCGAAACTAGTGGACTGTAACAGTTGAATTGCTAGCACCAATTCGGTTCGAGACGTCAGTGTATTTCCATTTGATCGGCCGCGACGTCTCGTTGTAGCGGCGGATATACTTCATGAGTTTTCGTTTTAGATCTGTGACCGAGG
>WNGK01001448.1_pt1 | contig 77619 bp, 60 predicted proteins | sample 5400601 | NCBI WGS metagenome assembly WNGK01 (sample SAMN13153376, study PRJNA577476) | soil metagenome | isolation source: 60 cm soil or saprolite under Garry oak tree replicate 1 | place: USA:California | collected 2016-06-15
CTCGGAGCGAGGTGCGCGGGAGCCGCCGCAAAGGATCCGCCGACTCTCGGAGCGAGGTGCGCGGGAGCCGCCGCAAAGGATCCGCCGACTCTCGGAGCGAGGTGCGCGGGAGCCGCCGCAAAGGATCCGCCGACTCTCGGAGCGAGGTGCGTGGGAGCCGCGGCAAAGGAACCCCCGAACCGCGGAGCGAGTCCAGAAGCGAAGTGGGCACGGACCGGCGACACTGTCAGCCCAGTGTGGTGAAAGATAGGAACGCGGCTTCCGGACGAAACGAACGGCCGGAAAAAGGGTGAAGAGAACGGCCGGAGAAAAGGTGAACAGAACGGCCGGAAGAAGGGCGAGCAAAACGGCCGGAAGAAGGGTGAACAGAATGGCCGGAAAAAGGGCGAGCAGAACGGCCCGAAAAAGGGCGAGAAACTTTCAAACGAAACGCCGAAGGAGAAAGGAAACCAATAAGGATAACCCGCGTAAAACCCGTACGGGTAGCTGGGATAATCGGCATACGCGTAATCCGGATAAATGGTTTGGGGCGGGTAGGGGTATGCGGTCGCGGGTGGCACCGCCGGTGCGGAAGCAGCATTTGGGGCCGGCTCTGGCGCGCCCGCCGGGCCGGGCTGCTGCCGCAGTGCGGCCTGATGCTGGATCATCGCCGTGGTGATGCTGTCGGGGATTCCGTGGTCGTGGAGATAAACGATTTCGGCGGCGGTCACGTTAAAGGTTCGCTGCGAATTTTGCACGTAAGCTTCGAGGACGGGAGCAGCGATGCCCTGCTCGTACATGCGCACAACTTCCGCGACTGAAGGAGAGACAGTCGTCATCGCGGCAGCGACTCTCGCCTGGAGAGTGCCACTCGCCGGCGTGGCTTCCTGGCCTTGAGCGGGCGCCAGCGCGGCCCCGGCCATTAGCACCGCGGTTAAAATCCAACGGAACGAGGGTCGATGTTTCATATTCACGATCTGTTTTTGTTCGCGGAAGGCCGTCACATCCCAGCAGCCTTCACTGGAATCTTACCCAAAGCGTAGGCCCACTGGGCCGCTATTGTCAAGTCCAGTCTTGCCCCGTAGCGGGCGGGTGGGCGGGGTGCGTACATCAGCATCAGCTATCGGCCGGGAGTTTCTGCGGCAGGCTGGTCAGCGTTGCTTCGCCGTCGCGATAGGTGATCACCCAGACGTGATCAAACACGTTGCCTCTCCAGGGCGCAGGGGTTGGGCTGACTCCCAACGCGGCGGCGAACTCCGGCAAATACTCGTGGACCCAGCAAACGACGACAACTTTTCCATCGTAGGCGTTGTGGCGCAGAAGGTGCCTGGCCAGCGCCGGGTAATCCTTGGCGGGATAGGGCGACTGAATGCGCAATTTCAACTGCTTGGCCAGCGGCTCAAGCGTCTCGTGCGTGCGGAGGCTGTGGCCGTGTCGGGTCGGCTGCGCGGCGAACAAGGCGACCGGCAGGCCGTTGGTGATCAACCCGGGTGTGGTCGTCAAAAATGAAACCAGCGCCCGGGCGCGGGCGCGGCCCTCCGCCGAGAGATGGGGATTAGCTTCCTCCGCCGGCTTTTCGGCGTGTCGGAGCAGAATGATTTGGGCCGGCCGGGCGAGGGCCGTTGGCGCGCAGGACAGCCCGAACAGAGAAACCAGCGCGATCCCTAACGGGCAGCGATGCGATCGAAAATTGAGTTCCATGGTTTCATCGTCTGTTCGTCTGCATTGACCGCCCAGGAAGCTCAAAAATTCAGCGAGAAAACGCCGAGCAGCGTCGGGCAACCCGACGTGGCGCCCCATTCGATATGAAAGCGACCTGGGCTTTGCGTTGCCTTTCCGTTCCGTCCCTGTCGCGGACGTAACGCCGCTCTGCGCGCACGGGCGGTTGCTTTTAACTCGCTGGCGACTTAAGGTGCTGCTTGATGGAAAGATTTCGCCAGCGGAGCCGAAGGCCGTTTGGGCTGCTTTTCGTGCTGCCGCTGCTGGCCAGTCAATCGATTCTCGCCCAGAGTCCAGATTTCAAGGAAACCAAGGCGCAAGCCGAGGCGGGCGACGCCGAAGCCCAATATAATCTGGCGCTGATGTACGACGTGGGGATCGGCGCGCCGCAGAACTACGCTGAATCCGGCAAGTGGTACCGCCAAGCGGCTGAACGAGGGGTGCCGGAAGCCCAATTCGCGCTGGGGGTAAGGTATTTTAAATATGGAAGCAGTGCGAAGGAGAATTATTCAGCCGCCTTGAGATTCTTTCGCCAAGCGGCCGACCAGGGGCTGGCCGCGGCGCAGTTTAACCTCGGAGTCATGTACGAGTCCGGCCTGGGCGTGCCCACGAACAAGGTTGAAAGCTACCGGTGGTACAATCTCGCCGCCGCCCAGGGCACGATGAACGCGCTGGAGGCGCGCGAACTTTTGACCGGGCAGATGAGCCGGGAGGAGGTCGCCGAAGGCCAGCGCCGGGCCGCGGCCTTCAAGCCGGAGCGAGTTTTTGCCCGGCGCAATCGATTGATGGTTGATCCGTCAGCCAGCCCGCGAGCTAATGGCTCCGGCTTCTTCATTACCGAGGATGGTTACCTGCTCACCAGCTATCATGTCGTCAAAGAGGCAGACAAGATCGTCGTCAAAACCAAGCAAGGAAGTTTCACCGCCAGTTTGGTGAAAGCGGATAGTTCCAACGACATCGCTATCCTGAAGGTGTCAGGCTCGTTCCATCCGCTGCCCCTGGCCGCCAGTCAGGAAGTGAAGTTGGGAGAGCCGGTGCTGACCATCGGCTTTCCCAACACCGACGTGCAGGGGGAGGAGCCAAAGCTTACCCGGGGTGAAATCAGCAGTCTGGCGGGAATGCAAGATGACCAGCGCCATTTTCAGATCAGCGTGCCGGTCCAACCCGGCAACTCGGGCGGCATGCTGGTCAATAAATACGGGAACGTCGTCGGGATAGTCCGGGCGCGTCTCAGCGACCTGGCCGCCTTACGACTGACGGGGGTCATTCCCCAAAATGTGAATTATGCCGTCAAGAGCGAGCTGGCCACTGCTTTGCTCAGCACCGTGCCAGGCGTCGCCACGCGGCTGAAGCCCGCGCACGCGTCCGAAGACCGAAAATTCGAGGAGGTCGTAAAAGAAGCCGAAGGGGGCGCGGCCCTCGTCCTGGTTTATTGATCGCACACGTCCTGGTCCAGAGGGTCGAAGGAGTTTCAGCTCGTCTTGCGCTTCCACGCCAGGTCCAGCAATTCCTGACTGTAAGGACCGGCAATCAGTCCTTCGGAAGCATAGAGGAACAGGGCGCAGCGATAGACCTGACTGGCAACACTGCTGACATAGGCTAACGCGACGGCGCCGGCGAGCCAAACAAAACCGGCGACCACGACAATCCAAAAATTCTTCAAGCTCATGGAAGCGAATAGGGCCGCTCCAAAATACAAAATGGAACCGAGCAACAACAAGACACCGCCAAATTGCAGCCCCGCGTAGCCAATCAAGGACTCTCCCCACGTATTCTTTAGCGTGCGCGCGGACTCTTTAAGGAGCACGACGGGATTACTGCTGCTCTCCTCCGTGATGATGACCGGAATGACAAAAACCGACGCCACACTCCAGGCCAACCCGATCATTCCGAGGATAAGTTGCCCAATGAAATCGAGTTTTTCTTCCAGAGTCTTAATGATCAGCCCAACCAGCCCGGCAAATAATGTCCACATCAGAATCGATTTCAATCTCGTGCAGGCAAAACCCAAGCCGCTGGTTACCGAGACGGTGTTCCCTTTCAGAGCGCCCAGGATTTCGTGGTAAAAGGCCACGTTGAAGAATGTCGCGCTAAACATGGACAATAAGTAGATGATCCCCGCGTAGATCACGCCCGCCGGCTTGAGGCTGAAGGACCGCTTCGCCACGTTTCCCGGCCCGGCGGAGGCCTGTTCGGTGAACAGAGTTTGCCCCACCGCCTGCCAGTGGGCCAGTTCGCCGTATCGGTAGCCAGTGTTTCGAAGGGCCACCGGGGCGACGAAAAACAAGAAGATGAGCGCGGTGCAAAAACAGGTCACAACGGGAAAGACCAACAGCTTCCGGTTTCGCAGGGTTACCGAGACAGAACCTTTAAACAGAATCCAGCTTCTCTCAAATTTGCTCATGCGATCTTCCTTTCATTGCCGTCCGGCATCGGACCTGGCCAGTTTGCTCGCTCAAATTCGGCACCATCCTAGAGCCGCCCGGCGACCAAAAGCAAGGGGCAAAATCCGGGCGGCGAACTTATCGATCGCGCGGCTCACCATTGCAGCGTTAGAAGGAAACGGCGAGCGCACCGGCACGGCGCACCCGCACAGCTTTGCGCCCGTTAGTGAGTTTCAGCGGGCCTGAGCCTTCCAACCGGCCATCGGCTGCGGTGCTTTCCGGCGTTGGTTTTACAACCTTTTTTTCCCCGCTCTTCTTATCGCAGCCCACCGCTTGCGGGCAATGGCAGACAATCGGGCGCGCACCGAGGCGCTCACCTTTCTTTTGCCTTTGGCCGTCGCTCTACCTGCGAAGCTTGAGTTTCGTTTTACTCTGGCCCAACGCGCCTTTTGGGCAGCCGCAATCCTGGCCCTGCCGGCGGCGCTCATCGTTCGTCGCCTGGCGGCCGCGCGAGGGCCCGACGCTTTGCCTGGAGACCTCAGGACGCCGTTCAATTGTCGCTCCAGGACCTCGATCCTCTCTTTTATGCTGATGACCTGTTTTAGTTGTCGCACCGATAGGTCGGATGCTGAATTTGTTGTCATAGTTTTCGTTTGCGGATTCGGTCAGTCAACTCTCGACCCGCTAAATGGTGGCCGAAGCTTGAACTGACTCGACAGTAACGGCGTCCAAGAAGCCATGTATCAAGAGAAGTTGTCAAGCGGTTTATTTTCTGGTTGCTGACAAGGAGGCTTCGCCACTATCAACGGCATCGCTCCCGCGTGCTCCGGCTGATAGTATTCGTCCGCCGATGCATGGTCCCTCGGCGAGGCTGATCCGTCATGGTGAGCGCTCGCCTTAGCAGGATCTAGCACCACCAGAATGCCACGCCAACCCCGCTTCAATGCGTTGCATTCTCTTGCCAGGAACCTTCACAGTCGCTCAATTATCCGCTCAATGGGCTTCGTCTTTCGTCCGGAATTTGATCGCAACTTGAAAAATCCAGCCGGCGACGATGCCCAGCACGCCCCCAAGGTACGAAGAATTGTGCATATAGCCCGCGCAAAGGAACCGTCGCAAGTTGACCACGTCGTCCGGGATGAACCAGCCCCGGTAGTCCGCGAGATTGATACTGTCCGTCCTGAAATAGCCGTAAAGCAATCCGCACAAGCCAACCAGGAGCGTAAACGCGACAACAATGCCCAGCGACCACAATGAAAATCGGAACATGCGACGGTGGCCGCGATGGACGAAACCGGCTGCATTGACCAGCAGACCAAGCGGAATCCCCATCCACCACGACGCGAGAAAGCCGACCATAGCAGCGCGGACTCGCCCGGGAAGCGGCGTATGCACGAACCCGAACTGCCTGAACTTGAATTTCGTGAAATATTCCGGTGACACGGTGTAACTGATCTGATTGTGAACTACTCCGTAGAAACCAGCGACGAGGACCGCCAGAACGACAAGCAGACCATAAACAATCAGCCTTTTCAAGATAGTCGCCTCCTCAACCGGAGGAGGCCTTCTCATTAGTCTTCTTGCGGATAAGTCTCGCCACTTGAACCGCCGTGACCAGAAGCAACGAGAAGCCCATGACCGCCGTGCCAAGAAAGAGGCCCCAGATCATACGTCGAGCTATTTAACCAAGCGGCGCTTGCAGTCTTTCCCTGTCATGATTCAAAACGTATTCTGCGGGGTTTTCCCTGTCGAGCGTAACTTTAGGGAAAATGGGACCGTGCAAACACATCGACCAACAGCGCCGAGGTCGCGCCGCAACAGTGGCCTCGCCAGGCATCGCGGCGGCTTTACAATGTTCATGAAATGGATCATATAAAGGAAACCATGATAAGCGCGCGTGATATGATGCAAACCTTGGGCGGAGTCGGCACTGTCGCCGTGCTGGCGCTGGCGGCGATTTTGGCGATCTTTTGGCTGGTGTTCCCGTTCATGGTCCACAACCAACTGCACCGAATCGAGAAGCAACTCAAAAAGGCCAACGACACACTCGAGAGCGCCATCTACTACCTTTCGCGGATCGAGGAGAATACCAAGCCGCGCGCCGATCGGGGCCAAACAGCCGGAACGGCAGCTAAGGAAAAGAGGCCTTGACCGCCCTCCCGGCGAGGGCTTTGCCCGACGCACGCGACACGGCCGGCGCTCCGAGTCGCGCGTCTTGATGTTTGTGAGAGCGCTGTTCCATTCTCCCCACCGGCCGGGTGAGCCGCGGTTACGCCTGGCGGACGGCTGGCGTGACCTGCCCAAGCGGATAGCGAAGTCGGGCTTGGTTTGCTTATTGCTTTGCCCACTGCTGACGCCAAAGTCGGCGCCACCCTGAGGCATCGATCGCACCAGGGAGATGAAACGAATCAGCTACCGAGGTGAAAGTGGCCATAGACAAGCCGGAGTTCGCGACGCCGGAGGTGCGTGCGGCGGCCAAGCGGCGCGTCGTCCTCGGGGGTGGCAGTTTTTTCCTCCTGGGGATGGGCTTCATGGCGGTGCTGCAGGGTTTGGGGCCGGCGGCGGCGCCAAAGCTGGCCACGGCGTCGGCCAGCTCGACGATGCGGCGGCAGAATCAGTCCCTCAGCGCCCTCGCCACCGCCGGACCGACCGGGGCCGGCTTCGATTACACCCCTCTGCCGCTGCACGAACCGGATGAACTGTTGACGGACACTTCGCGTCCGCTAAGCCCGCCGCGCTGGTACTTCGGCAATTGCTCGCGCGGACAGTTCACGGCCTTGATCGACTCTTTCGACCTGCGCGCGCAGGACAAGGCCGCGCTCCTGGAGCCGTCCCGATGCCGGACGGCGGGCACGGGGTTTTACCTCACGCCCCCGCCGGAGTTGGTTCTGGCGATGGACCCGGCGACGCGCGCGCGGCTTTACTCGCTCCTGGCCGCATACCCGGAAAACTCGGCGCAGCGCAATCCGTTTCAGTTCTCGCTCGACGGCTTCGCCCCATGGTTCGCCAGCAGCGATCTGGGCGCGGAGCATTTCGAGGTCTTGCGCCGCCTCACCTACACCAACGGCGAAACGATTTGCTTTTGCGACGGGTCAATCGTGCAGCGCTTGTTTGCGACCAACGACTTCCGGCGCCTGGTCAAGGCGCTCTACGGCGAGAGCACTTTTCTGATGCGCCTGCGCGTGACACCGCAGTCGGACGTTGACGCGATTGTCAACTACTGGGCCAAGGGCAGATCGGCCACCGCCATCCGGCCGCTGGTGGAAGCGCTGGCCAAAACGCCGGGGGTCGGCAGCATTCCTATTTCCTACCTGCTCCCGCCATTCGCGCGCCTGCATCTTTACACCTACCCGAACCCGGCCACCGATCCAAGCGCGCCGCTGGAGAACTGTTTCTGGACGGCCATGAATTTCTTCAATGAGCAGCCGGACCCGCAATTCTTTGATGTCGCAAAGGTTTGCCGCGTGTTGAACGCCGACTACTACCTTCCCAAGGATGAGCTGGCCTTCGGAGACGTGATCGTGCTGGCCGACGCCAATAACAAACCGGTTCACACGTGCGTTTACCTGGCGGATGACGTCGTCTTCACAAAGAATGGGATCGGCAGCCTTCATCCGTGGGTGCTCATGAAAATTTCCGACCTGATGAACGACTACGTCGCCAGGGCCGCCGTCCAAAAGCTGGTATTTCGCGCCAAGCAACGGTAAGGCGTCTGGCGAAGCCAATCCGCCAAGAGTTTCAATTCCCTTTAAAAGGCGAATTCCGGGAATTCACGAATTCATCCGGCTTGATTCAGGACCCGGACAACGCATTTAATTCGTCGCCGATCGTGTCGGTCGCGTGCCAACAACAAAGTTATGAAGCTCGGCTTCGTCTCCGCCATCCTCCCTGAGCTTCCGCTCGAACAGGTCCTCGCCTTCGCCCGCGCCGAAGGCTTCGCCTGCGTCGAAGCGATGTGCTGGCCCGTGGGCAAGGCCGAGCGCAAGTTCGCCGGCGTCACGCACGTGGACGCCGCCGGTTTCACGCCGGCGCAGGCTGACGATGTGAACGCGCTCTGCGCCCAACACGGCGTCAGCCTCTCCGGCCTCGGCTATTACCCGAACCCGCTCGATCCCGATCCCGCGGTCGCCAGGCGCTGCGTGGAGCACCTCAAAAAAGTCATCGTCGCCGCGGAAAGGCTCGGGCTGGGGAACGTGAACACTTTCGCCGGCCGCGACTGGACCAAAAGCGTGGATGACAACTGGCCGCGCTTCCTCAAGACCTGGCGCCCGCTCATTGCCTTCGCCGAGGATCACGACATCAAAATCGGCATCGAGAACTGCCCGATGCTCTTCAGCCGCGACGAATGGCCTGGCGGCAAAAATCTCGCCACCACGCCGGTCATCTGGCGCCGCATGTTCAACGACATCCCGTCGCCACATTTCGGCCTGAACTACGACCCGTCCCATTTCGTCCTGCAACAGATGGACCCAGCCAGCCCGCTGCGCGAGTTCCAGGACAAGCTGTTCCATCTCCACGCCAAGGACGTGGAAATCCGCCGCGAACGCCTCAACGAGGTGGGCGTCTTCGCCCACCCGCTCGAATGGCACCGGCCGCGCATCCCCGGCCATGGCGGGATCGACTGGCCCAATTTCCTCGGCGCGCTGGCGGCGACTACCTATCGGGGTCCCGTCTGCATCGAGGTCGAGGACGACAGCTTTGGCAAGACGCTCGCGGGACGGAAGCGGGCGGTGAAGGAGGCGGGGAAAGTGTTGCGGCCGTTCTTTGACTGAAACCCGGAGCGGGATAACTTGAACGCAAAGCCGCCAGGAGTTTCCAACCACTGACGACTATCGGCAACCGACCAGTGACTCGCATGAAATACACTTACGAACAACTCGCCCAGATGATCGACCACTCGCTCCTGCACCCGACCCTGACCGACCAGGAGTTGGACGACGGTTGCCGGCTCGCGGCCCAGTACCAGGCCGCCTCCGTCTGCGTCAAACCCTACACCGTGAAACGCGCCGCCGAGTTGCTCAAGGGGAGCGGCGTGCGCGTCGGCGCGGTGATCGGTTTCCCGCACGGCAACTCGAAGACGGAGTCCAAGCGCTACGAGACCCAATTCGCCTGCCAGGACGGCGCGGTCGAGATCGACATGGTGATCAATATCGGCAAGGCGCTGAGCGGCGATTGGGACTACGTCGAACGCGACATCCAAGCCGTCTGCGACGAAGCCCACCAACGCGGAGCGAAGGTCAAAGTCATCCTCGAGACCGATTACCTGGCCAAAGGCGGCGCCAGCCTGAGCGGCGATGAGCTTAAGCGGAAGCTCTGCCAGCTTTGCGAGCGTGCCGGGGCCGACTGGGTGAAGACCTCGACCGGTTACGGCTTCGTCAAGCAGCCCGATGGCAACTACAACTATCGGGGCGCGACCGAGCACGACCTTTCGCTCATGCGGGCCAGCGTCTCGGCAAAGGTCCAGGTCAAAGCTGCCGGCGGCGTGCGCGACCTCGACGGGCTCATTAAAGTCCGCGACCTCGGCGCCACCCGCTGCGGCGCGACGGCCACCGCGGCCATGCTGGACGAGTATCGGCGCCGCGAAGCCGCCGAGAAAGCCGGCCAGCCTGCGGAGGCCAGAACCGGCATCGTCGGCGCGGGCGGCTATTGAATGCCTTTGGCCGGCAGGAAGAAAACCCGGGTGAGCGAGGGGTTCCAAGATCACTACTCGAACGTAGCTCCCAATTACGCCCGGTACCGGCCGCGCTATCCGGAGGAACTGTTCGAGTATCTGGCAGCGCTCGCTCCGGCACGCGATCTTGCGTGGGACTGCGCGACCGGCAACGGGCAGGCAGCGGTCGGTTTGGCCGCGCACTTTAAGCGGGTCGTCGCGACCGACGCCAGCACCTCGCAGATTGCCAACGCGCGGCCGCATCCCGGCGTGGATTACCGCGTCGCCCCCGCGGAACAGAGCGGATTGGCGAATGATTCGGTTGATCTCATCTCCGTGGCGCAGGCGCTGCACTGGTTCGCCACCCCTGGCTTCTTCGCCGAGGCCCGCCGTGTGCTGCGCGCGAAGGGCGTGCTGGCGGCGTGGTGTTACGGGCAGATGCAAATCGCGAATCCGGACGCGCAACGGGCCTTGGACAAATACTACGCCGAAACCGTCGGCCCGTACTGGCCGCCGGAACGCCGCTTGATTGAAGAGGGTTACCGGACAATGGCCTTTCCCTTCCAGGAGATTCGGGCGCCGAGGTTCACGATGAAGGCGAGCCTCACGCTCGAAGAGTTGGCGGGATACCTCGGCACGTGGTCGGCCACGCGCCGCTACATCCAAGGCACGGGTCAAAACCCCGTGCCCAGCCTCGTCCGCGAGCTCGCCGACGCGTGGGCCGCTGGTGGAGCAAGACAAGCGGTCGCCTGGCCATTGAGCCTGCGCATCGGCCGGAAGTAAACCCCCACAACTGAAAGCCCTCCGTCCGGGGCGGCATCGGCTGCAGATGCCGGCCGCCGCCACGTGGACTTAAAAACTTGCGGTGACACTTTTGAGGTGTTACTTTTCACCCGTGAGCACGATCACGGCAAAACAGTTGCACCTGGAAACCAAAGCGGTTTTGAACCAGCTTGAGCGGGGCGAATCTCTGGTCATCACCCGCAATGGCCGCACCATCGGGCGGATGGAGCCTGTGGCCGCTCCCCGAAAGCCCGGCTGGCGGGACATTATGAGCGAGGTGTGGCGGGCACAAAAAAGAGTCAAAGCCGCCGATCGTGTTCCGAATCCCGTTCTGGAGGAGCGTCAGCGTCGGCGACGATGAAAATTTACGCCGACACCTCGGCATTGATCGCCTGGTTTAATCCGGCCGATGAATTTGCCCCGGCGGTGACGTCGTGGTGTCGCGCACGGTCGCCGGAGTTTTGTTGGAATCCGCTGCTGCGCATTGAACTGCGCCACAATCTCCGCCGTCTGTCCGGTGACTACGCCGCGGTGGCCTGGCACGCCTACCGCGCCAGCGAAACTGGGCAGCGACTCAAAGCCGGAATCCATCGCCTGACCGACCTGTTGGAATGGGGCGATGAATTAAGCGCGCGCCACGCCCAAAACGCGACCGCCGGCACTTGGGATTTTGTCCACGTTGCCGCCGCCCAGCACGTCCGCGCCGGGGTGTTCATCACCTGCGATGTCGCCCAAGCGGAACTGGCTCGGCTCGCCGGGCTGTCACGCGTGCAGCTTGTTAAATAGATAACCGGTTCATCCCTTTGCCAGCCCTGGTTCGTGTGGCCGGCGGGAATACCGGCTTCTCCAAAACCAGGGTGGATTCGGGATTTGCTGCGGAGGCCGTCGCCGCCGAGGCCAACGAAGCGCATTTAACAGGAGCAATCGGAAGTGGCGGGGATAGAAAATGGAGCCAGCGAACGGGGATTGCAAACTAGGATAAGACGTTAAAATGAGCGTATGAAGACTCTGACGATTACTGAAAGGCGCGGACGGCTCGGCTTTTGGCTAAAGAAAGCCGTCGCGGGCGAAGATGTTGGCTTCGTGGTCGGCGACCAGATCGTCGCACTGCGGCCGGTCACGGTTCATTCCGACGATTATGCCTTGCAGGAATACGGAATGACCGAGGCGGCGATGAAGGGGGCGGCGCGGCGGATTGAAAAGAGCGTCGCCAAAGAGCGGCGGCGCCGGACCGTTAAACCATTCACCGGCGAAGCCGATGCCCTGCACGATTGAGACGACGAAGCGCTTCCGCTCGGCGGTGAAGGGCCGCGAAGTGGAAGTGGCGCAGGTGTTGGCGCAAATTCAATCGGGCTTCGGCCATGCTCACCGGCACGGAGGACTGGGCATCCGCAAGCTCGCGCCGAATCTGTTTGAATGCCGGGCGGAGTTGAATCTGCGGCTGGTGTTTCTGGCGCGCAAAGGCGTTTTGACTTTCGACTTCGCCGACGACCACGCGGCCGCGCAAAATTACTTTCTCACTTCTTCCGCGCCGTTATCATCGGCCAATCGTCGGTGCGGAAGGGGGAGGCGGGCAGGCCGTCCTTGTTCCACAGATTTACCACCGGATAATCGGCCCAGCCGAATCGGACGGCCACCGGCTGGGGCACCGCCGGATTGCTGACGTGAATCTTTTTGCCTTTGATTTCCGCCTTGGCCCAGACGAATTTTCTGTCGTCGCCCGCGATGGCGAATCCTTTTAGCTCGCCGCCGCGCGCTTCGAGGCCGCGGCCGATATTCGTTAAATGGAGGATCGCCTCGCCGCGTTTCACGTTGATGCTTTTGTAAGTTGGGCCGGAATAGACGATTCGCTCGCCGTAGGCCGTGCCGCGCGCGGCCAGGGCCAGGCGCGCGCCCACCGGCTCTTTCTTGCGCGGATGAACGTCTTTCTCCTCGCCAACATCGGTAATCACGGCCATGCCCACTTTCGGCAGGACTTTGGCGGCCAGTTCCTGCGCTTCGCGAAGCTCCGCCCAGCTACTCTCTCCCGGCTTGTCTTTGATCGCCATGAAGGGCGCAAGCTGGACTTCGAGGAACGTGAAATCGCCCAGGCCCCAATCCCGCCGCCAATTTTTGATCAGGTCGGCGAAGAGCGAGCGATATTGGCGGGCGCGGCCGGCGTTGGATTCGCCCTGATACCAGATCGCGCCCTTGATCGAGTACGGGATCAGCGGCGCGATCATGCCGTTGTATAGCTCGGCCGGTTTCCAGGGCGGTCCGGGACGCCCCTGCTTGAATTCCTTGGCTTCTTTTTCCGCGTCGGCCTTCTCCTTTTCCCATTGCGCGAGGGCGTCCTGAAATTTTTTCAACTGGTCCGGATAGGCCTCCAGGATGTCTTGCTTGTATTCCGGGTTGGCCGCGAGGACCTTTTCGCTCATCCAGACTTCCGCCGGCGAACCACCCCAGGAGGTGTGAATGACGCCGACATCGACCTCGCGCGCCTGCTGGAGGTCACGGGCGAAGTAATAGGCCACGGCGGAAAAGTCCGCTACGCTGGCCGGACCGCACTCCTGCCAGGCGCCTTTCACGTCGGTGACGGGCGCATCGGCCTTCCGCTTGGTGACGGTGAAGAGGCGGATGCGCGAGTTGGCGGAATTGGCCATGGCTTTGTCCGCCTCGAAAGCGGCCCGGAGGGGCCACTCCATGTTCGACTGGCCGCTGGCGATCCAGACTTCTCCGAAGACGACGTTGGTGAGCGTGATGGTGTTGTGGGCGGAGAAGGTGAGGGTATAGGGGCCGCCGGCTTTGTGTTTGGGCAGGGTCATTCGCCAGCGGCCCTCGCCAGAGCACAGGATCGAGGCCTTGTGACCGGCGCAATCGACCTTCACTTCTTCGTTCGCGTCCGCCCAGCCCCAAAGTTGGACCAGCACGCCTTGTTGCAAAACCATGTTGTCGGAGAAAAGCGCCGGGAGTTTGACATCCGCGTGCGCGCTCAGCGCAACGCCCGACGCCACGAGAGCCAGGCGCAGCGAGAACGGGAAAAGTCTTTTTGGAATCATGCGCGGTAGTGCAAAGCAATCCGAGCCGCCCGTCAACCGGGAAACGCCGCTGAACGCCTGGCTGGGCCAACTGCGAACTTTCCACCCGAACCGGTTAAACTCCTTTGTTCGCCCGCCAGAGCAGGACGATGCCGACGGCCTGGAAAATGAAATTGGGCAGCCACAGGATCAAGTGCGGGAACCATTCGGGCCGCGTTTCCAGGGCCTGGCCGAGGATAAAAAAGCTGTAATAGACCAGCACCAGCACCAGCGCCATGGCGATGCCGGCGGTGGTTTCGCGGCGATGGGCGCGAATTCCCAGCGGAATGCCGACCAGCGTGAACCCCACGCAGGCAAATGAAAATGCCACTTGCCGATGAATCTGCACTCGCACCGGCTGGGTAAGGTCGGCCCGCTCTTGCTCCACCTCGCGCATTTTCTCCCGGTATTGGTCGGCCGAGAGTTTCTGGACCGGCGTCGGGGCGGTGACGCGCTTTTCCAGTTCGCGCAGTTCGGCCCACAACTGTTCAAAGGTCATGTCGGTGAGTTTGGTTCGCTCTTCGGCTGCCAAGTCCAGCTTGTTGGTGTAGGAGAGCTGCGTCTGTGTGGCGTAAAACGGGTCCGACACGCGCCGCCCTTCCGCAAGCAGGCGGACGCGCCACGCATCGGTAAGCTGGAGGTTGACGACGTTGTTGGCGCGGTCCAGGTGGATTTCGCCACCGGCCGCGCGGATGTAGCTCTCCACCTTTTCGCCCTCCAGGTTGTAAATCAAAATATCCTTGAGCAGCGGGCCATTCACTTTGCGGATATAGACAATGCGGCCCGGGAAATCGGTGATGAACGTGTTCTCCGGCAGCCCCGCGCTAGCGCGGTTCATGCCCATCGCATACAACAGTTTTTTATAGGCGACGCGGCACTGCGGCGCGACCTCCATGTTGATGAGCGTGCAGACCCCGCTCAAGGCGAAGCTCAACCAGAGGATCGGCGCGAGCAACGCCACCAGACTGATCCCGCCCGCGCGCACGGCCGTCAACTCCTGATCGGCGCTGAAGCGGCCAAAGACCAGGAGCGCGGCGGTCAGCAGACCCATCGGCAGGGCGAAGACGAGGACGAACGGAATCAACAGCGCCAGCGCTTCGAAGGCGAGCAACGGAGTCGCCTGGCGGTTGATTAGCAACCCGAGAATCTCCCGGAGCGCGTTGGCCAGGAGCAGGACGAAGGTGAACACCGCCACGGTCAAGAGCAGCGTGGCCAGCACCTGCCGCGTCAAGTAAAGATGGAGGGTCTTCATGCTCGCTTCGAGCTTTTCATCACCTGGCCGCGCGCAATCGAATTTCTGGTCCCCGCCCGACTTCTCCCGCGCGGCGCCGGATCAAAGCCGGCGGCAACGAGCATGGCTAACAGCCTGTTAAGAAAGAAGCCGACGTGAGGAGGCTCTCGCATCGCTTCTTTTTCCGAGGAAATTTGAGCCTCGTGACCTCGGCTGCTACGGGAAGGGGCATTTTTCAACGGCTGCTAAGGCGCGGCGCGGTCAAGCGCCCACCGTCGCCGGGCGCAGGGATTTCCACGGCTCCCGGTCGCCGACTTCGACGGTCATCGGGCCGCGGCTTTTGGCGGGCGAGAGGACCGCCAGGAAATCGAGCAGGTCGGCGCCAGTGTTGTAAGTGCCGTGCACGATGCCGATCGGCAGATAAACCGAATCGCCCGCCCGCATGAGGCGCTTCTCCCGCTCGACCCATTGTTCGGCGGTGCCGGACAGCACGTACAAAATCTCCTCCATGCCTGGATGACGATGGAACGGGTGCGCCTGGCCGGGGAAGAGGTGCGCGCGCACGAACACCAGGTTCGCGCCGGGCGCCATGCCTGGCCGGCAATACCAGTGATGTATCTTGCCTGGAAGGGTTTCCACTTCGGCTTCGCGGAAGGAAACAAAGCGCCAGGCTGGTGCGGTTCGGGTCGCCATACCGCGGAGTTTTGAGTCCGAAATTGGAGAGTCAAGTGAAATGAAGGACCCGGGCCGATTCAGCGCCGCGCTCCGGTCAGCGGGCTTCAGCCCGCTTCAGCATTGCTGGGAAGAAAAGCGGGGAATGAGTCTAAAAGGTGAAGTTTTTGAAATACGCCGCCGCGTTGCCGCGTCAGACCTTCGGGTTGATGCGGTGTGGTGGCTATGAGACGATTACCTTTTTGGTTCTTGATTGCGCTTTTCTCCCTGAGCGAAGGTGTGGTAGCGGGTGATGATCCGGTGACTTTTTATGTCCAACTCCGAGGAAAAGACTGAAGACATCAAAGTCAAGGAGGTCGGCCCGAAGTTAAGGAAAAGATTATCGCCGGTCTTTCGCTGGAAGAATTACTGGGAAGTCAGCCGCACAGCGGTCACCGTCGGCAAAGGCAAGGCCGGCAAAATTCAACTGCCCAATGCCCACGCGCTCGAAATTGAGTTGCTCAATCCGGCGGAGTCGGAGGTTCGGCTTTACGTCAACGGGGCGCTGCGCAGAAAATCACGACAGCTGATCCATAACCGGATGACGATCATGGGCGGCGACAATAATGATGACTGCTGGTTTGTCGTGGTGCGCCGCGATCCGCCGCAGTAGCTAGCGCCGCCTTTGTGAGGCATTGCCCGGGCCGCAACCGACAGCCATAATGCACAGAAATCGCTCCGGCGCGATGAAACGCAAATCTCTCCTCTTAACGCTCTGGTTGCTTCCGTTAGTCGCGGGCACGCGCGCGGCCGACTGGGCCGTTTATGAGGGCAAAACCGGCCCCGGCAACGGCCGGCACATCGTCTTCCTGGCGGGCGACGAGGAATATCGCTCCGAGGAAGGGCTGCCGATGCTGGCGAAGATTCTCAGCCAGCGCCACGGGTTCAAATGCACGGTGCTCTTCCCCATCGACAAAGACGGCGCCATTAACCCCAACCAACGCGACCGTCTGCCGGGCGCGGAGGCGCTTGATTCCGCCGACGCGATCGTAATGTTGCTCCGCTTCCGGGCGTGGCCGGATGAGGCGATGAAACATTTTGTCGATGCTTACCTTGCCGGCAAACCGATCATCGCCTTGCGCACGAGCACTCACGCTTTTTCCTTTGGCAACAGCGGCGCCTACAAACAGTTCAGTTGGGACAGCGCCGAGTGGAAGGGCGGCTTTGGCAAGCAGGTGCTCGGCGAAACCTGGGTGAACCATTGGGGGTCGCACAAGCACGAAGCCACGCGGGGCGTCATCGACCCGCTGGCCAAGAACAACCCGCTTTTGCGCGGCGTCACGGACATCTTCGGTGACACGGACGTTTACGAAGCCTACCCCCCGCCGGATGCGAAAGTGCTGGTGCGCGGCCAGGTGCTCCAGGGCATGAATCCGGCTGACCCGCCCGTCGAAGGCAAGAAGAACAACCCGATGATGCCCGTGGTTTGGACCCGGCAGCTCAAAAACCAGGCCGGCCAGGAGAATAAAGTCCTCTGCACCACTCTGGGGGCGGCGACCGATCTGCAAAACGAAGGGCTGCGCCGGCTCATCGTGAACGCCGTTTATTGGGGCGTCGGCCTCGACGTGCCCGCCAAGGCGGACGTCACTTTCGTAGATGCCTACAAGCCAACGATGTACGGATTCAACGGCCACCGGCGCGGCCTCACCCCGACCGATCACGCGCTGGGCAAGGTGCTGCCCGCGGGGACAGGGTCGGCGCCGTAGCCGCCTGCCGATTGGCGGGCAGGCCGCCTTGTTACTCGGCGGCTACGACGTTCGCACCGATTCCTGGATCCACCGTGAGCAACCTATCGTCATTCATTATCCGTCCATATCCGTGACCGCGGCCAGCTCCGTCAGGAGCGCAATCTTGGTAGAAACCAAAACCAAACAAGCTCAAGCCCCGTCGGGGCGGCATGTTCACCGACCATCATTCATCATCGGTTTTGAAAATGGACCGCTGGTCGTAAGCGACGCCGAAGTTTTCCAGCAACTCCACGTAATCTTGCCCGAATGATTTCCGCGCATGGTGTTTCTGCTGCTCTTGAATTTGGGTGCAGGTGTTGGCCATGCCCGGAAGATGCCGCTCCTGCCGGAGCTGGAAAATCTTTTTGCCTTGGTTCTACAAAGATGTCGCCCCTGACGGGGCTGTAATCCGGTCGTGGCTGCGAATAGATTCCCAAAAAGTGATCATTGAGGAGCCGGTTGCAAGCCAGCGGGCAATTTCGGCAATAACGAAAGAATTCGAGAGCCTTTGGATCAGGGCCGCGGGGTGTGGAAACGCTTGACCCGCCCACCCGCTGGCCGGTAGAGTTATTCCGGAGATAATTAAAAGCGGGGGCGTAGCTCAATTGGTTAGAGCGCTGCCCTGTCACGGCAGAGGTTACGGGTTCGAGCCCCGCCGCTCCCGCCACTACCGCAGCCCTCGGAAAAGGCACGGTCCGGCAGGTCATTCAAGAACTGAACTTATGAAGACCAAGCGACTGCCGCCGGTGCATCCGGGCGAAATTTTGCTCCACGACTTCATGGAGCCGCTCGGCCTCAGCCAATCCGCGCTCGCCAAAGCCATTGGGGTCACGGCGATGCGCGTGAGCCAGATCGTGCGCCAGCAACGCGCCATCACGGCGGACACTGCCCTGCGCCTGTCCCGCTACTTCGGCACGCGCCCCGGCTGGTGGCTCGACCTGCAAACCTTTTACGACCTTGAAGTCGCCGCCGACCAACTCGAAGCCCGCATCGCCCGCACCGTAAAACCGTGCTCCCTGATGCCGGTCAAGGAACCCGTCGCGGCGTGAGTCATGGCGGCCAGTTCGTGGGCGTCCTTGCAGGCAGTCCTTTGCCGTTGTAGCCGCCCCAGCTTTTGGCCAACGCCAGGAAATTCGCCATGATTCGGCGCGAGTTGTCGGGGGTGCCGTCCATGTCGATGTGAAATTGCGCCGCATAGATATAGCGATCTTCCAGGCGCAGGCATTGGTTCTTCGTTACGGTTCCTTCGCCCGCGCTGCCGATCAACCGCCAGCCTTTCGGCGGCCACTCGATCTGGCCGCAGTGGCTCTCCATGACTTGAAATTCGCGCGGCACGCCTGCGAAGACCGGGTCCCGCGCGACCTGCCGCACCCAGCGCGGACCGCGCTCAAAAACGCAGGCTGAATAATCCCCGCACGGCCGGCGGCCGGTGTGGCCGAGATGGGTGTAGATCGGCAGCCTGGGCCGCAGCGGGTCGCGGCAGTGGGGGCAATCCCACGGGCGATCCACGCCGGTCTCCGCCAGGATGGCCAGGCCTTGGGCGCCGCCGCAGGAGGCCCACATCGGCAAGCGACGGTCCTTCAACACCTCCTGCGTGCCGCGCCAAGGCTGGCGGGCCACCTCGCACCAGTCCTTGAAATTCCCGGAGAGAAAGGCGCAAAGCGGACGCGGCTCCGCGGCGACAAACGCTTCATCAAGATTTCCCACCCAGATTTGCTGGACTTGAATCTTTTCCCAGCCCGGACAATTGCGAGCCAGCGAAATGAATCCCTGCCCTTCGCCGGGCAGTTTCTCCTTTTCGGTGGTATCCACGACCACCATCCAATCGGCGAAATCCACCGCCGTCTTCGGCTTGGAATAAAATTCCACTTCCCGAACCGTCGGGAAATCACCCGCGATCGCGTCCACCTCGAGGCGCAGGTATTGAACGTGGATCGGTTTTCTGAGCCGATGAATGCGGAAAATTCTTCGTTCATTCTCCGTCCGGGTGTCCTTCAGCTCGAACCAGGCTTGGCCATCGACACTCCCACGCCAGGTGTAGCGGCGGGGAGCGTTGCGAAAAACGAACGGATGATCGCCGATGATCTGGAGGAGCGCGCCAATAGCGCGAGGCTGGTCGAAACGGATTTGCCACCACCAGTTCGTGGCGTCCCGGCCGCCTTTCCACGCGCTGCCCGGCTCCGCCGAAAATCGTTCGCCATTGATGGCTCCCTCGGCAGTGAAACCTCCCAAAACAGTGGACGCCGAGACGACCGGCGCGGGCGCGGTGACCGCTTCCGCCCAGACGCGCGTGCCGCAGGCTGCGAACAGAATAAAAACGCCCGTCCACGCTGAGCTTCTCTTCGTCCGGCTCATGATTTGGCCCAGCATAACCGAGGGATCGCTCCCGAGCGAGCGGAAGTTCCGGCTGCAGTTCAACGAAGGCGCATCAATTTTGGCACTCACCTTAGCTTTGATTTGGGGAGCGCCCCGAACGCTTTCGGGGCAGCTTTGGCCTCCGGCCAAAGGCGTTTGTGATCTTGGTTATCATATCGCTTTGCTTTTCGGCGGTGGCAGGCAGTGCCTTCCTGTGGAGCAGAAGTGCGGACAGCCGCCCAGCTTTTTCTGCCTCTGCCGGCGAACAACCGTGCACGGATCTTGGACGACTCCGCCCCGGATCCGCTCCCGGCGGTCTGTCCTGAAACAGGTCAAACCAGGACAATATTGTATGGATATGGGGCAGAAGAGGAAGCGGACGAGCGGGGAATGTAGGAGATTTGCTCGGGAGGCTGTAGGACAAATTCCGACGTTTTTTATCGGGAAGCCCGATGGGGCCGTTAACTGGGATGGGTTCGAGCGTTAAGCACAGCCTTCCTTTGGGAAACATGCTGAAAACCATTGATTTTATTGGGTTTTGCGACATTCGGCGGGAGTCTTTATGGCTCGAACCGGCCCACAGACTGCACCGACTGGAAAGCGCGCGAAAAGGCCTTGTCGGCGTTCCGCAGAGTGCCTGCGGGACGGCGGCCAAAGGAACGCAGGATGGGGGATATCGGCCGAGGCGGTACGACCTTTGCTAAACGCACGATCAAGGTATTAGACCAAATGAAAAAAGTGCAGAACATAAAAACGAAGACCGGGGACCGAACAAAGGCCGGTTAAAACAGAGAACAAAACCAAATGAAAAAACAGATTACCCTAGCAATCGCACTGTTCGCCACGGCCACCGCGGGCTTTGCACAATCCAGCTCGGCCACCATCATCATCTCGGGTTCGGTGTCTCCCCTAGCCGCCATCACCGCCACCGCCGCCCCAGCCTTGACGGACGCCGAATTAAACTCCGGCGTCGTTGACAAGCAAATGAGCGTGGTGAACGAAAAGAGCAACCGGAACGTTGGCTACACGGTCGCGCTCAAATCGGCGAACGCCGCCGCCGCCAGTTCGAGCCAGGCGCGCATGAATGGGATTAGCGCCGGCAATACGGGCGTGATTAACTACTCGATCAAATACAACGGCGTGGCGGTCGTGTTGGGTATTACCGGCCAGGCCACGGTCACCAATGATGCCCTGCAAACTCCTAGCGCCGGCGTCAACAAGAATCTGACGATTACTATCGGCGCGGGTTTCCCCGCGGCGGACACCTACTCCGACACGATCACCTTGACGCTCACCAACAACTGATCTTCGCGAAGGCGAAAAGCGTAATAGCAAGCAAAGGCAAATGAAAAAACAGATTGCCCTAGCAAGCGCACTGTTCGCCACGGCCACCGCGGGCTTGGCACAATCCAGCTCGGCCAACATCATCATTTCGGGTTCGGTGGTTGCCGTAGCCGCCCTCACCGCCACCGCCGCCCCAGCCTTGACGGACACCGAATTAAACTCCGGCGTCGTTGACAAGCAAATGAGCGTGGTGAACGAAAAGAGCAACCGGCACGTTGGCTACTGGGTCGCGCTCAAATCCGCGAACGCCGCCGCCGCCAGTTCGAGCCAGGCGCGCCTGAATCCGATCAGCATCGGCGATACGGACTTGATCAACTACACGATCAAATACAATGGCGTCGCGGTGGTGTTGGGTATTAACGGCCAGGCCACCGTCACCACGGCGGCCGCGAAAACGCCTCAAGCCGGCATCGACAAAAATCTGACGATCACGATCGGCGCGGGTTTCCCCGCGGCGGACAGCTACTCCGACACGATCACCTTGACGCTCACCAACAACTGATCTTCGCGAAAGCGAAAATCGCCGTTGTCGAAAGCGTAACTGCTCGATTACTCTCAACGGCGGACTGGCCGGCCAGTCCGCCGTTGCTTTTTATGGCCACAAGAAAATTAACGAGTTTGTTTTTGCTGGCCGCCAGTTTTTTCTTGGCCAGCCCTGACGCTCCCGCTTTTGTTCTCATCCCGATCACGATGGATTTCGATCCCACCGGCAAGGGGACTCACCGCACCTTTCGGGTGGAGAACGAGTCGGACACGCCGATAGCCATCCAGATTTCGATGGTGACCCGTAAGATGGACATCGACGGCAAGGAGACCCTCGAAAATGCGGACGAGGATTTCGCGGTATATCCTCCCCAAATCGCACTGGGGCCGAAGCAAAACCAGTCCATCCGGGTCGCCTGGACCGGCAAAGTCAAGCCGGCGGCGGAGCTGAATTACCGCATCGTGGCCGAACAACTGCCGGTCGCCCTGGTCAAGGAGCAAACCAAAGGGGCCAAAATTAATCTATTGCTGCGTTATCTGGGCACGGTTTACATCGTGCCGAAAGGGGCGAAACCCGACGTCGTGCTCGAATCAGCCGCGCGGGACACCGATGCGGCTGGCCGCAAGAATCTGGTCGTTTTCCTGCACAATCGCGGCACTGCCCATGCTGTGATCCGAGCAGCAAAGATGAAATTGACTGCCGCCGCAAAAGACGGAAGGCCCGAAACGAAGATCGAGTTGGGCCCGGAAGATCTGAAAGCCATGATCGGCGAAAATGTTCTGGCTGGGAGCAAGCGCCGCTTTATTTTTCCCTGGCCTGAATCCTTGGGCGACGGCCCATTGGAGGCCCAGTTTGAGTTTATTCCCCAGCGCTGACGATTCAGGGCGGGGGTGGATAAAGCCAGGCCCGGATTTTCGCTCAAATCCGGAAGCCTGGTCTTCGCTGCTTTTGGGCGCTGGCGGTGAAAAGTCGCTGGTGGATGTGTTGGATTCCTCCGCTGCCAGGGCCTGGAAGGATTTCGCGTAAACCGACGGCAAAATTTGCATCGTGCCATTCGCCTGAATCGCGGGCTGGCCGGTCGGTTCTCCTTCTGCTTCGTGGCGTCCAACTATTCTTGCCGCAAGCAGCGGCCCGCGGCACCGTGGCTTCCCGCCTGCTGCCTGTTTTCGGTTCTCCTTTTCTCCGGAGATTGGGCGCGCGGGCAAGAAACCGACGAACGCAACGTCAAAAAGACGGACCCCCCCGCGCGACTGGCCGAGGAGCAATTGCTGGTTCCGTTGCTGGTGGACGGTCAGGAACGCGGCGAAGTGCACGTGCGGTTCAGGCCGCCCGCAACCGACGTCCGCGTCGAGGCCGCGCCGATCTTCAAGGAGTTGGCGGCATTGACCACACCGGAAACTCTGAGCCGGCTCCGGTCCGCCAGCGATCCGCAGGGCTATCTGAGCTTGCAAGTCTTGAACGACATCGGCCTGGACGCGGGGTTCAATGAGCGAACGCTGGAATTTCGCCTGGCCGTCCCGCCGCCGATGCGCAAGCCGACCGAGATCGAGATTTATAGCCGCCGACCGCCGCCGGGCGCCGAAAAGGCGCTGGCGCCCAGCGCGATCAGCGGGTTCCTTAATTTGCGATCCGGCCTGGACTATGTGCAACAAAGCCAGACCGGCGAGCAGGAGGGCCGCCAGCCCGTCCGGGTCGATGTGGAAGGCGCGATCAATTTTCGGAACTGGGTGATCGAAGCCGCCGCGGCGTACACCGAGGGAGCGCACGATCCATTTCAACGCGGCGATGCGCGGCTGGTGCGCGACGACGTGGAAAACCGCTTGCGCTATTCGCTCGGCGACCTGGCTTATCCCGTGACCGGTTTCCAAAATTTCCTGCCGATGGGCGGCTTCACGGTGGCGCGCAATTTTTCGTTGCAGCCGTATCGCGTGACCGAGCCTTTGGGCCGGACTTCATTTTTTTTGAGAAACGCCTCCAAGGTCGAAGTGTTCGTCAACGGACGTTCGGTCCAGTCATTGAATTTGCAACCCGGCCAGCACAACCTGCGCGACTTTCTTTTCGTCAGCGGCGCCAACGATGTCGTGTTGCGGATCACCGACGACGTGGGCCGGGTGGAAACAATTCAACTTTCCTTCTTTTTCGATACGCGTCTGCTCGCGCAAGGGGAGCATGAATTTGCGTATAGCATTGGCGAGCCGACGACCGTTACCGACGGGCGCTATCGTTACGGCAGCGGCACGCCAAGCTATTCCGTCTTTCATCGTTACGGGCTCAAAGACACGGTCACCCTGGGCCTGAACATGCAGGGCGATGGGGTGCTGGAGATGGGCGGAGCCGAGACGGTTTGGGCCAGCAGCTTCGGCACTTTTCAGGCTGAGGCGGCGCTGAGCCGGGCTTCGGGTTTCGGCGTCGGTTCCGCGGCTGGCCTGCAATATCGTTACTACGACGCCAGTATTGGAAACGCCTTGGGCAGTATTTACTCGGTCAGCGCGCAGTACCGGGGCAGGAATTTCGGCGCGCTGGGGGATAAGATCTCGGGCAAAGCCGATGCCATCGAGTTTTCCGCCCGTTACAGCCAGCGCCTGCCCTGGCAGAGTTCGGCGGGCCTCGGCGGCAGCTATCAGCATTGGTTCGGCGCCGGGCAGGACACCAGCGGCGTCAATCTCTTTGTGAGTAAACGGTGGGGGTGGGACTTCACCACCGACCTCACGCTGGAACGCAACCGCACGCTCGCCGGCCAGACCGACTATCGTGCGTTCCTCAGCTTGATCTGGCTTTTCCCAAAGGTGCGCCAAAGCGTGAGCGCCAGTCATGACACGCTCACGGGACTCAGCCGGTTAGAATGGCAATATACGCCGCCGCGTGACGTCAGCGGCTTGACCGCCAACGGCGGGGTGCAGCGAACGTCAAACGATTATCAAACGTTCGGCAACGCGACTTACACCGGGTACCGCGCGGAAACCAGCGTTTCCGAGGACATCACGACGCCCAGCCAAGCGGGCGCCCGGACCGACGTGCGGAGCCGGTTTCGCTTTGGCACGGCGCTGGTTTTTGCCGACGGGGAGTGGGGCATCTCGCGGCCGATCCGGGACAGTTTTGCGATTGTGGTGCCGCACCCCTCGCTGCGCGGTCAAACCATCGGATTGGAGCCTATCAATGGGACCTACGCGGCGAAGAGCGATTGGCTGGGCCCGGCGGTGCTGCCCGATTTGCAAGCCTATCAAGTCCGCCAAGTGATCACGGAAGCGCCCAACCTGCGGCCAGGCTACGATTTGGGACCGGACATTCACCTGCTCAGGCCCAGCTACAAAAGCGGCACGGTAATCCGCGTCGGCACAGACGCTAGCGTGATCATCACCGGCTCGTTGGCAACGGCGGCAGGCCAGCCGGTCCCCTTGCAGGGGGGCGAGGTGGTCGCGCTGGGTGACTCGACTTGGAAAGCGCTGACCATGTTCACCGATCGGAACGGACGCTTTCATGTTGAGGGCCTAAAGCCGGGGGCGTATGAGCTGCGCCTGTTCGCCGATCCCAAGGCGGTTTTGCGGTTTGAGATTCCAAAAGGAAAGACCGGCGAACACGCGTTGGGCGCCTTAAAACTTCCCGCCGGAATCCAAATCCAGTAATCTGGCCGGGTGGACCTGATGAGCGCCGCGAGAAATGGGAATGGGCCTGGACGACGCCGGATTTTCGCCTTCACGTTGCCACTGATCGTGCTGCTCTGGTTTGCTGAACTGGCGCCGGCCAAATGTTTGCTTTCCCTGCAAATTGCCAGTGTGACCTGGCGTGGACGCAACGGAACGGGCTACGACCCTTACGACCCCACGCCGTACTCGCAGACGGTGAATTTCACCCTCACCAAACGCGGCGACGGCTGCCCCTTTTTTGTCACCTTTTCCAAGAACACGCCCGGCAATAACCCACGGCTGATGAGCAAAGGAAACGAAACGCTCACCTACCAGATTTACGACACGACGAGCCTCAACAACGTGCGAAGGCACCTTGGCCGATCCGACGTTGGTCCAATCGGTCCTGGTCCAGATCAGCGCGCTCATTCCCGCGATCGCCAATTTGTGCGTGGTTCCGGCCGGCGGAGTGTTTGATCCGGCCGCCACGCAGCCGGCGCTCGTTTTTGGCGAGCTGGCCACGGGCAAGTCGCTCGGCTGTGATTTGCGCGTGCGGAGCAACGCCGGTTATACCCTTAGCTTTCGGTCGGAGAACGCCGGCGTCCTGAAAAACCTCGATCCGGCGGCGACGGACAAGGTGCCGTACACGATGCTGGTAAGCGGGAATCCGATTGCCTTCCCGCAGAACGATCCCAAGGGCCTGATTACCAATCGGGAGACGCCAAAGGATCCCAACGGCGATCGTTATCCGATCCAAGTGATCATTGGAACGGCTGAGAACGTTGAGCCGGGAAACTACCGCGACATTATCACGGTCACGGTGCGGGCCAACAACTAGGTGGGGGAATTTTGCCGTGATTCCGAAACCGGGGGGCAAACTTTGAACCGCTAATTAACGCTAATAAGACTCGCTTTGCCTTGGTTCCAGAATCGGCGGGGAACTTTTAACAGGAGGTAACAGAGATAACCGAGAACTTTGCCTTGAGACCAAAATCGGGGGGAGACTGACCACGGATTAAAGGATGACCCGGATGGGCTTTGATTCCGAAGACCGGGGGGGAACCTTTAACAGGAGGTAACAGAGATAGCCGAGAGTTTTGCCTTGATTCCGAAACCGGGGGCAGACTCGTCAATGGTCGCGCTTGGGCTTCGATGCTGCTGGCCGCTGAGTTGCCGCAACTTTGCCCTTGCTTTTTTCCGATTCTTCGTTCTAACTGTTACTGTGTCCACCCTGTTTTTCTGCCTGCTGGCTTGCGTAGTGGTTACCAGGCCGCGAACCATCCGTCAGCGTTCGAGTAGGTTCAGCGTACCGCCCACTCCAACAATTTGAAAACGCACGGACGAATTCTCCACGCGGCGCGCTGGGTCGCGCTGCCCCTCGCGGCCCACACCTTTGCCCTGGCCACCAGGGCGCAGTCACCGCTTCCCGACAGCTTTAATCCGGGGGCGAACAGTAATGTGCTTTCGCTGGCCGTGCAGACGGACGGCAAGATACTACTCGGCGGCGGGTTCACTACGCTGGGCGGCCAGACGCGCAATTACCTTGCCCGGCTGAATGGCGACGGAACGCTGGATCTGGGGTTTAATCCGGGGGCGGTTGGCCAAGTGAACTCACTGGCGGTCCAGGCCGACGGGAAGATTCTGGTGGGGGGTGTGTTCACCACGCTGGGCGGGCAGACGCGCACCAACCTTGCCCGCCTGAATGCCGACGGGTCGCCGGATTTGGGGTTTAATCCGGGGGCGAACAGTATTGTAAATTCGTTGGCGGTGCAGGCCGACGGGAAGATTCTGGTCGGGGGCACTTTCACGACCCTGGGGGGCCAGACGCGCAACCGGATTGCTCGGTTGAATCCCGACGGGATGCTGGATGCAGGCTTCAATCCGGCGGCGGACAATGTTGTGTCTTCGCTGGCGGTGCAGGCCGACGGGAAGATTTTGGTGGGGGGCAATTTCACCACGCTGGCGGGGCAGCCGCGGAACGACATCGGGCGACTGAACAACACGGATCCTGCGACCCAGGACCTCGCCTTCGATGGTTCGACCGTCACCTGGCTGCGGGGCGGCACCAGCCCCGAGGTCTGGCGCACGACCTTTGACGCCGCAACCAACGGCGCCGATTGGATCAGCCTGGGTGCAGGCGCACGCATCTCCGGCGGCTGGCAGTCTGCCGGGCTGGCGCTCCCAACCAACGCCACCATCCGCGCACGAGGCTTTGTTGTTGGGGGTTACCTGAACGGTTCAGGCTGGTTTGTGGAAACCACCATTGGCGCTCCGTTCTTCGGAATTCAACCTTTCAGCCGGACCAACAATTTCGGCACCACCGCCACGTTCGGAGCGTTGGCCGTCGGGCCCGAGCCGATCCGCTACCAGTGGCGGAAGAACGGGACGGCGCTAATAGACGGTGGGAAAATCGCCGGGGCGCTGACGGCAACCTTGACCATCAGCAACGTCTCGGGAGCGGACGCTGGCGATTACACCGTGCTAGCCAGCAATTCGGCGGGCAGCGTGAACAGCGTGGTGGCGACGCTCACGGTGATTGATCCGTTGATTAACGTCCAGCCGGCCAGCCAGGCCAGGAACGCAGGCGATGGCGTCACATTCAGTGTGGTGGCCGCCGGAACCGAGCCGCTAAGTTACCAGTGGCGGAACGATGGCGTGGCGCAAGCCGGGGCGACGCAATCCTCGCTGACGCTCACGAACCTCCAGGGATCGGACGCGGGGAATTATGACGTAGTGGTCAGCAATGCGTGGGGCAGCGTGACCAGCGCCGCGGCGTCGTTGAGCGTGAACCTAGTTTTCTCCGACTCGTTCAATCCGGGGGCAAACGCTGCCGTGGATTCCCTGGCGGTGCAGGCGGATGGGAAAATTTTGGTGGGGGGCGGGTTTACCACGCTGGGCGGGCAGAGCCGCAATTACATTGGCCGGCTCAATGGGGATGGGACGCTGGACACCAGCTTCAACCCGGGTGCGGTAGGAGGAGCCTTTCCGTACGTGTCTTCTGTGGCGGTGCAGGCGGACGAGAAGATTCTGGTCGGGGGCTTCTTCGCCATACTGGGCGGGCAGTTCCGCTATGGTATTGGCCGGCTCAATCCCGATGGGACGCTGGACACCGGCTTCAATCCGGGGGCAGGCATTAGCGTCTCTTCGCTGGCCGTGCAGGCGGACGGGAAGATTCTCGTGGCGGGCAGATTCCCAGCGCTGGGCGGGCAGAGCCGCACTAACATTGGCCGGCTCAATGCCGATGGGACGCTGGACACCAGCTTCAGTCCGGGGGCAGCGGGTTTGTTGTATTCCCTAGCGTTGCAGGCGGACGGGAAGATTTTGCTGGGGGGCAGCTTCCTCACGCTGGGCGGGCAGAGCCGCAATAACATTGGCCGGCTCAATGCCGATGGGACGCTGGACACGAGCTTCAATCCGGGGGCAGGCAATTTTGTGAACTCCATGGCGATGCAGGCGGACGGGAAGATTCTGGTGGGAGGCGGCTTTACCACGCTGGGCGGGCAGGGCCGCATTCGGATTGGCCGGCTCAATGCGGATGGGACGCTGGACACCAGCTTCAATCCGGGGGCAGACGGCATCGTGTATTCGCTGGCGGTGCAGGCGGACGGGAAGATTCTGGTGGGGGGCAGCTTCACCACACTGGGCGGGCAGAGCCGCAGTTACATTGGCCGGCTCAATACCGATGGGACCCTGGACACCAGCTTCTATCCGGGGACTGACGGCGGTGTCGATTCCCTAACATTGCAAGCGGACGGAAAGATCCTGGTGGGGGGCGGGTTCACCACGCTAGGCGGGCAGAGTCGCACGAACATTGGCCGGCTCAACAACACCGGATCCGCCATCCAGAGCCTGACCTTTGATGGCTCGACCCTGACGTGGATGCGCGGGGGCACCAGTCCGGAAGTCTGGCGCACGACCTTTGAATCCTCGCCCGACGGCGCCGCGTGGACAAATCTCGGCGCGGGCATCCGCATCCTTGGGGGCTGGCAACTGACCGGACTTGCGCTGCCAACGAACACGACGTTCCGCGCGCGCGGCTTTACCGTGGGCGGATTTGGGAATGGCTCCGGTTGGTTTGTCGAGACCATCAGTGGTTCGCCTGGCATTTATACACAACCGGCCAGCCGCACCAATAACGCCGGTACCACCGCGGCCTTCGCTGTTTATGCCTTCGGCAGCGGGCCGCTGAGCTACAAGTGGCGCAAGGACGGGTCGAATCTGGCCGATGGCGGGAATGTGATCGGCGCGGCCACGGCCAGTCTGACTTTGAGCAATGTTCTGGGCGGCGACGCGCAGGGTTATTCGGTGGTCATCAGCAATACCTCCGGCAGTGTTACCAGCGCGGTCGCTACGCTGACGGTGATTGATCCGGTGATTAACGCCCAGCCGGCCAGCCAGATCCAGAACCTAGGCGATAGCGTCACATTCAGTGTGGAGGCAGTCGGAACCGCGCCGGTAAGCTACCAGTGGCGGAGGGACGGTGGACTTTTAGCCGGCGCCACGCAATCCTCGCTGACGCTCACGAATCTCCAGGGATCGGACGTGGGGAGCTATGACGTAATCGTCGGCGACGCGTGGGGAACCGTAACCAGCGCGGTGGCGTTGTTGAGCGTGAACCTGGTTTTCCCCGACTCTTTCAATACGGGGGCAGACAATGTCGTGGAATCCCTGGCGGTGCAGGCGGACGGGAAGATTCTGGTGGGGGGCTTCTTCACCACGTTAGGCGGGGAGATCCGCAACGGCATTGGCCGGCTCAATGCCGATGGAACACTGGTCACGAGCTTCAATCCGGGGGCGGCGGGAGGAACCTCTCCGTCGGTGGATTCCCTGGCGGTGCAGGCGGACGGGAAGATTCTGGTGGGAGGCCAATTCACCACACTGGGCGGGCAGAGCTGCAATAACATTGGCCGGCTCAATGCCGATGGGACGCTGGACAAGAGCTTCAATCCGGGGGCAAACGGTACGGTGTATTCCCTGGGGGTGCAGGCGGACGGGAGGATTCTGGTGGGTGGCTTCTTCGGCACGCTGGGCGGGCAGAGCCGCAATTACATTGGTCGGCTCAATGCCGATGGGACGCTGGACACGAGCTTTAATCCGGGGGCAAACGGTCAGGTGTATTCCCTGGCGGTGCAGGCGGACGGGAAGATTCTGGTGGGTGGCCTTTTCAGCTCCTTGGGCGGGCAGGGCCGCAATTTCATTGGACGGCTCAATGCCGATGGGACGCTTGACACCAGCTTCAATCCGGGGGCTTACAATGACGTGGATTCCCTGGCGGTGCAGGGGGAGGGCAAGATTCTGGTGGGGGGCTACTTCACCACACTGGTCGGACAGAACCGCAGTAACATGGGGCGGCTCAATGCCGATGGGACGCTTGACACCAGCTTCAATCCGGGGGCAGACGGCACAGTGGTTTCCCTGGCGTTGGAAGCGGACGGGAAGATTCTGGTGGGGGGCGTGTTCAGCACCTTGGGCGGGCAGAGCCGCACTAACATTGGCCGACTCAATGCCGATGGGACGCTGGACCCGAGCTTCAATCCGGGGGCGGGAGGCAGCTTTGCGTTTGGGGTTCCGTCGGTTAATTCCCTGGCGGTGCAGGCGGACGGGAAGATTGTGGTGGGAGGCGGGTTCACCACGCTGGGCGGGCGGAGCCGCAACAACCTCGGCCGCCTCAACAATATTGGACCCGCCACCCAGAGCCTGACTTTTGATGGCTCGACCCTGACCTGGATACGCGGGGGCGCCAGTCCGGAAGTCTGGCGCACGACATTTGAATATTCGCTCAATGGCGGCGCCTCGTGGACAAATCTCGGGGCGGGCATCCGCATCCCGGGCCTGCCTGCCGGACAGGCAGGCGGTTGGAAACTGACCGGGTTTGCCCTGCCAAGCAACACAACGTTTCGCGCGCGCGGCTACACCGTTGGCGGACTGAACGATGGCTCCAGTTGGTTTGTGGAGACAGTTTTGCGCCAACCGCTCGCCATTTCCGATATCCTCTACTCCGCCACTGGCCAATTCGGATTCAGCGCGGGCGGTCCAGCCGGCCAGGTGGTGGTCATTGAGGCCTCGACCGACCTGCGGACCTGGATGCCGTTGCAGACCAACACGCTGGGCGCCGCCGCGCTTTCCTTCAGCGACACCCAATCGGCCGTCTTTCCCACCCGGTTCTATCGTCTCCGATCGGGGCCGTGAGGTGGAATGAAGAAGGAAGAATGCAGAATGCAGAAGCAGGACCTTTGCTGGCCGGAGGCGTGAGGCGGTTAACCGCTAATCTTCGCTAATCTCCGCTAATGGCCTCAGTCGCCGCAGTTCCGGGGGGCGTGAGTTGGGAAATGCAGAAGGCAGAAGGAAGAATGCAGAAGGCAGAAAGCCGCAGTTGCCGCTGGAGGGTCTGACCGAGGGGCGCTGCGCGCGGCCACTGGGCGGTTCGGAACCGCCCCAACTTTGTCCAGGCCGCTGCTTTGCGGGGGTCGCGGTCACGGCTGGACCAATTGTAAAGAGTTAGCTGAGACATCAACCTAACTCCTTCTGGGCGTGGGAGTTATCAAATTTCTCACTGTGAGAAATTTGGAGGCCGGGGAGGCCGAAGCGCCGAGGGTGTGTTATCCAGGGGGCCGCGGGATGCACGACATCTCGGTGGCGGATTGCCGGTCGGCTCCGGCGGCAGAAGGGAGCAGATGGGGCTCAGCAGGAGCTTCGCCCTACCGGGTCCTACGGACGGCCACTATAATTCGGAGGGGCGATGGCGCAGCGGGGCGGTGACGCACTTGGCGGCATTGTAAAGAGTTAACTGAGACATAGTCGTAACTCCTTCTGGGCGTGGGAGTTATCAAATTTCTCACTGTGAGAAATTTGACCGAGGGGCGCGCTGCGCGCGGGTGCTGCGCACGGCCCACTGGAAGCGCTGCGCGCGGCCACTGGGGGCGATTCAGAACCGTCCAAATGCGGAATGCGGATTGCGGATTGCGGAATGGGGAGCTTAAACCGACCTCACCCCGGCGCAGCGCGCGGCCACTGTCTCCCCCAGGAGAGGGTGCAGGCGGTGGATTGCAGGTTGCGGATTGGGGGCAAACGTCCACAGGAGCAAACGCCCCGTCCTCCGTGGCCCTGCGGAGGGTGGAGAGGGTGGAAGGATACGATGGGGATGCCGTTGGCGAGACGCCGACCGTCGCGACCGGGACGGTCCCGCTCCCACAAACAATTGGGTTGCAACGGGTTAAGCGACGGTTAAGAAATTTCTTGACTTTACCACAATGTTGTGGTATTGATCTTCCAGTGACGCAAATGGGAAAAAAATGTTTGAGGGTGCTGCGCACGGCCACCGGGGGGGGGCGTGAAGGAGGGCAGAAGGAAGAATGCAAAATGCACAACAAACGGAGATGGGGACTCGTGTAACTCGCCCCTCCGAGTACCCGAGGAAAACTCAGCCGCGGACGAGCCTCGAATTCGGTCGAGCGCATTGGATGCCAGGAAGTTCCGGCTGGATGAACGCGAAAGCCAAAGGCTTGAACGATTGTAACACTTGTTTCATTTGTGACAATGGCGCTGCGCGCGGCCACCGGGGCGTGAAGGAAGGCAGAAGGAAGAATGCAGAATGCAGAATGAAGGCGCTGCGCGCGGCCACTTGGGATTGCTTATCGGCACGGGCAAACGTCGTCCAAATTTCTCACAGGGAGAAACTTGATATGTTTCTGCTGTGGAATGAGTTCGAGAAATGCGGGCGCAGGCGGGGTCCAAATTGCTGCTTGCCACTCCGGTCGCACCGGCTAAGAGACAGGGATGTTGATGTGGCGCGAAAAAATCCCCGCGGACTGGCTGCCAAACGTGCTGGGCCATCTGCCGGCGGTGCTCGTCGATCACGCCCACCTCGAGCGCAAGGCGGCTACGACCGCGTTGAATCTCGAGAAATATCGCGCCCTCTACGATCGGGTGGAGGAATTGAACGCGATCGCCATCGAGGAGTTGGGCCATTTCCAACTGGTCCTGCGCTTGTTGAAAGAGCGCGGCATCCGTTTCAGCCAGCCCTGCCCCAGTCCCTGGATCAGCGGTTTGATGCGCTCGATCCGGCAGGGGCAGCGCCATCAGGCGATCGATCACCTGCTGTGCTGCGCGCTCATCGAGGGGCGGAGTTGCGAGAAGTTTCAACTCCTCAGCCGCGAATTGGCCGCCAGCGACCCGGCCTTGGCCGAATTCTACGCCGGCCTGGTGGCCTCGGAGGGGAACCATTACGCCGCCTACCTTTTGATGGCGCGGGCGATCGACGATGAAGAAACCACGAAGCGCCTGGACGCCTATCTCGATCTCGATGCGGAATTGATTCGGCAGCCAAACTCGCTGCCCATGCTCCACTAGGAATGTGAAAGTATCTCTGCCAACTTTCCTGGCCATCGGCTGGGCGTGGCTTCCTTTCGCGCGGGCGCAGGACGCGGCCGAAAAGCCCGCCAAAGAGCCGCTCGTGGAAATCGCGCTTCTCGATGCGCCGGCTGCGACCGCGGCGGCAATCGCCGGGTTGAAAGCGGAAGGCTTCCGCGGAGTCGCGCTGCTGCTGGACGAACGTCTCACTGCGGCGGAACATGAGCTTGCCGCCAAGCTCATCGCGAAGGCCTCGCTCGACTTGTATTATTGGATCGAGGTGGGACGCAACCCGCAACTCGCCGAAGCTCATCCGCGATGGATGGCCTCGCTCGGCATGCACAATGACTGGCAAAAAGGCTTTCCGAACGTGCCCCTGCCAAAGGAAGGAGAAGTGGCCAAAGCCTTTCCCTGGGTGCCGATCTGGTATCAGGAGGCCTTCGACGCTCACCTGCGGCGCATCGAGCAGTTGCTCCAGCGCGCTTCGCCCGCTTACCGCGGACTTTTTTTGAATGACCTGCAAGGCGGGCCGAGTTCCTGCGGCTGCGGCAACCTGCAATGTCGCTGGGCGACCGATTACCGCGTCCCTGCCACCGGAACGAAACTGACCGGGGACGATGCGGCAGGCCGGTTTGTGGCCGCCGTGCGCCAGCAAACGCGGAAGGAAATCATTCCGGTTTGGACCACCGAATGTGAAGAAGGAGACTTGCCAGCGAAGCAGCGGCCGGCTGCCCGGAGCACGGGCAAGTGCGGCACCGTCGGCTGCGCCGCGGGGACTTGTCCGAAGGCTTTCAGCCGTCAATGGTCGGCGCTTGTGCGCGCTCACCACGGCGCCATTGCCCTGCTGGGTTTGCACCACGAACTGAATCGCACGGACGCGGAACTCGGCGAAGGGCCGGAGTGGGTTGCCCAAACAGTGGCTTACCTTGATAGCCTCCCGCCCCAAAACGATGGCCTCGTTGCCGGCCAATTTTCGCATGGAAACCTTTGGCTGGTAGTGCAGGGCGTGACGCGAGAGGAAGAATCGACGGCGCGGCGCGCGGCAATCCGAAGCGGCGCGGGCGGGGTAGTCGTGGCCCGGGCAAGAATCGATCAAACCTTCGAGCCGCGCCTCCTGCCGGTGAAGTGACCCGAGTTGAATCACGCGAGCATGGAACAGGGAGAGCTGGCGGGCGGGCGCCGCGCTGAAGATCACAAGAGCCGGAGAAGTGTCACTCCGGCTCCTGGTGGTGAGGAGGGCATTAACACTGTCACCCGGCAGCGGACAGAGGAGGTAGTGATATTAAAACGCGGACCCTGCCCGGACTCACTACCAGCGATGCCCTCTCCGCCTAAAAGTATCCGGGCCTCAAAACTGCAACCAACCTTGTGGAGCGAAGCAACTGTAAGGCCAATGCCTCCCCTGGTTTCGCGGATCGCGGTTCGCCGATCAGGCGGGGCCTGCTCGCCGAGTCGGCCGCTTCCGATGGCCGCCGAAATGCGGGAGACGACTGCGCTCGGGCAGGAGAAACGAGGAGCTTTTTTGCCGCCCACCCCGTTCCGCGCAGGCAAAGTTTTCCCCGTGAACCTTTGCGCTTTGACCTCCGACTCTGCCGCGCCGGGAGAAAAAGTGTGGGACCAAAATTTGCTATTGATTTCTGTGGCCGGACTGGCAACAATGCTCCCGCATGACACGGTTGCATCACGGAATTGCGTCGGATGAGACCAACGGTCACGCGTAAACTCTTTACTTGCTCTCCCCTGACGTTCTCCACCACTCTGCGCCGAGGCCGAGGCTGATCGAAAGCTCCGCATTTCATCGGCCTTCCGCGACCGACTCTCCCGTTCGGCTGCTCTCGTTTTTCGCGCGTGCCCGCCGCTGGGGCACGCCGCGCTGCCGGCGCCGACGCGCTCGGCTGCTCGTGACGGAAGCGGTAGAAAACAACCGTGTGCAAGCGGCCCAGGCCCGCGGAAGCGCCTGAGCCGGCCGACCGAATGATGCTTGCTCGAGCTTTTGCGAAGACGATGGTCATCGCCATCCTGGCGGCGATTTACTTTGTCGCCGGCACGCTTGGACTCAAGCTGGCCTCCGTTCATGCCAGCTCGACCGCGGTCTGGCCACCCACCGGGATCACCCTGGCGGCGTTGCTGTTGCTGGGCTATCGCGTCTGGCCCGGCATATTTCTGGGCGCCTTCCTGGTCAACCTGACCACCACCGGCTACACGGCGATCTCCTTCGCAACCTCGATCGGAATTGCGACGGGCAACACGCTGGAAGGACTGGTGGGCGCCTGGCTGGTGGAGCGGTTCGCCAATGGTCGCAATGCCTTCAACCGGCCGCGGGACATTTTTAAGTTCACCGTGCTCGCGGGGGCGGTCAGCACGGCCGTGAGCGCCACGTTCGGGGTGACCAGCCTCGCTTTGGGCGGTCTCGCCCACTGGACCAACTATGGACCGATCTGGTTGACTTGGTGGCTGGGAGACATGAGCGGCGATCTCGTTGTCGCGCCGCTGCTCCTGATCTGGTGGGCGGAGCCAAGGATCCGCTGGAGCCGACGCCAGCTTTTAGAAGTGAGCCTGTTGTTGGGGTACCTGTTCGCGGTTGGCGAAGTCGTGTTCGGAGGGTGGTTTCCCATCGGCGCCAGCAATTATCCACTCGCTTTGGCGGTCCCGCTCGTCGTCGCGGCAGCCTTCAGGTTCGGTCAGCGCGAAACGGCCACGGCCATTTTCATGCTCGCGGGAATCGCGCTCTGGGGCACGGTGCACGGCTTTGGTCCGTTCGTGGGGGCGACCCAGAACGAAGCCCTCCTGTTGTTGCAGTGCTTCCTGGGCGTCACTGTCGTCCTGGCCATGCCATTGGCCGCCGTGGTTTCCGAACACAAGCGGGCCGAAGCGAAATTAGAATCGTCGGAAAGGCGTTTTCGACAACTGGCTGAGAATATTCACGACGCTTTCTGGATCCGGGACCTGCAACGCAACAGAGTGCTTTATGCCAGTCCGGCTTACGAAGCCATTTGGGGACTCTCCCGCGCGGGCCTGTACGCCGACCCTCAGTCCTTCTTGAACGCGGTTCATTTGGAGGATCGCGCCCAGGTGCTCGATTGGCTGGCGCAGCAATCCCGAGGTCAAAATACGGTCCGTGAATACCGCATCGTCCGACCGGATGGAAATATCCGCTGGATCCGCGACCGGGCCTATCCGGTCCGCAACGACGCGGGTGAGGTCTGCCGCGTCACCGGGGTAGCCGAGGATGTGACGCAGAAAAAGGAGGCCGAACAGGCCGTGCACGAGAGTGAGCAGCGAATGCGAGCCGTTCTCGAAACTGCCGTCGAAGGCATCATTACCATTGACGAGCGCGGGGTCGTCGAATCGCTCAACCCGGCGGCCTGCCGGATTTTCGGCTACCAGCCGGCCGAGGTCATCGGCCAAAACGTGAGCGTGCTCATGCCTTCTCCTGACCGCGAGGAACACGATGGCTACATCGCCAATTATTTTCGCACAGGCCAGGCCAAGATTATCGGCATCGGACGCGAGGTGGTCGGGCAGCGTAAGGACGGCACACCATTCCCGATGGACCTTTCCATAAGTGAAGTGCGGCTGGCCGATCGTCGGTTGTTTACGGGAATGGTCCGCGACATCACGGAACGCAAACGGGCGGAAAAGGCCGTCCGCGAAAACGAAGCGAAATTCCGCGCCGTGTTCGAGAAATCGGTGGATGCCATCGGCGTTTCCCGGCAGGGCATTCACATGCTGGTCAATCCGGCGTATTTGAAGCTTTTCGGTTTTGAGCAGCCGGAAGAGTTGGTGGGCCGGCCGGTTTTTGAGTTGTTGGCCCCTGGCGAGCGTCCGCGCGTGCGGGAATTTATCGAGTGTCGCGGTAACGGCGAAGCGGCGCCGGCACGCTACGAAAGCCGCGGCCTGAGGCGGGATGGCGCGGAATTCGATCTGGACATCGATGCCTCGGCGTTCGAACTGGACGGTGAACGGCACACGCTTGTCATTTTGCGCGATATTACCGGCCAAAAACGCGCCCGAGTGGAGATCGAACGGTTGAACGCCGAGCTGGAAGCGCGCGTGGCCCGGCGGACCCGCCAGTTGGAGGACGCCAATCGCGAATTGGAGGCGTTTTCCTATTCGGTTTCGCATGATCTGCGCGCCCCGTTGCGCGCCATAGATGGTTTCGCCCATATCCTGCTCGATGATTACTCGCCGAAACTCGACGAGCGCGGCCGGCGGTTGTTTGAAGTGATCCGCGAGAACACCCGGAAAATGAACCGGTTGATCGAGGACATCCTGGCGTTTTCCAAATTCAACCGCGCGGAACTCAGCCAGGGGCCGGTGGACATGACCAGCCTGGCGCGGTCGGTGGTGCAGGACCTGATCTTGCCAGAACCGGCGCGGCCGGTGAAGATCGCGATCCAGAATTTGCCCACGGCCACCGGTGACACCGCCATGTTGCGCCAGGTGTTCGCCAACCTGATTTCCAATGCGCTGAAGTTCACGCGCAAGACCACTGACCCGGCCATCGATATCGGCGCCTGGCAGGAAGGCCCGGAAGCAACTTACTACGTCCGCGACAATGGGGTGGGGTTTGACGCTAAATATGGCCACAAACTCTTCAATCTGTTTCAGCGTCTGCACAAGAGCGAGGATTTTGAAGGGACGGGCGTTGGACTCGCGATCATCCAGCGGATCATCCATCGCCACGGCGGACGGGTCTGGGCGGAGAGCAAAGCGCACGCCGGCGCCTGCTTTTACTTCGCCTTGCCGGCGGACGATTCGCCGCTCAACCCGGTTCGGCCGCCAGTCGAGGTCCCGGCCATCGGCAACGTTTAGCAGGCAAGTTCGGACCGGCCGGACCGGAAAAAGCTTCCCCATGGCTTGGGTGAACTGAACGCCGCTGAAATCGAGCGTTGTCGTTTTGCCACCAGAGTCGAGGAGTCGCAAGCGCGGACGACGCCTTGGATCGCCAGAAATGCTCCACCGGACCCAGAAAATTCATTTTCATCAGCCCGACGATCGCTGGCGAACCTTGGTTGGAACGGGTTTTGCTAAGAGTTTGACGACAAATTTTATCCGTCGATTTCCAACGCCTCAGACGGCCGTTCGCTGGGGGTTGGGTTCCGAGCGGAATTGCCGCCGAGCCGAGGGCGCTCGGCCCAACGGTGACGGGGAAACTGAACATGGATGATTGGCGCCGGCGGTCGCGAAGTTCGCGCGGCGCAGCGCGGCGCGCCGGCTCGCGCGCGCCATGGCTTGCGGCCGGTCCGCGTTAGCCGGCAAGGGTCTGGATGGAGAAGAAGCTGAACATTCTGTTGCTCGAAGACGCCGCGGCAGACGCCGAGTTGGTCGAACGCGAGTTGACCAAAGCCAAGATCAATTTCGTGGCCATGCGGGTGGAGACGCAGGAGGAATTCATCCGCCACCTGGTCGAGTTCCAGCCGAACATCATTCTGGCGGATTATTCCCTGCCGCACTTCACCGCGCTGGAAGCGTTGCGGCTGCTCAAGGAACGCAAGTCCGAAGTGCCGTTCATTTTGGTGACCGGCTCGCATTCCGAGGAAGTCGCGGTCGAATGCATGAAGGAAGGAGCGGATGACTACATTCTCAAGGCCAGCCTCCGGCGGCTGCCTTCGGCGCTCCGCAACACGATCTCGAAGAAAGAGGCCGAGCGGGAAAAGCTGACGGTCGAGGCCGCCTTTTCCCGCAGCAAGGAACAGTACCGGTTGATCACCGAAAACACCCGCGACCTGATTTGCCTGCTCGACCTGCAATTCAAGTTCATCTACGCCAGCCCTTCCCACCAGCGCGTCCTGGGCCATCCCGCCGGCGATTTGATGGGGCGCAACTGCCTGGACTTTATCCATCCGGAAGACGCGCAAATGTTCGAGGAAACACTGGACGAGGCGCTGTTCTTTCGCGAAGGCCGCAACGCCGAATTGCGTTTCCGCCACGGCAACGGCCACTGGCTCCTCTTTGAATCCACCGGCAGCTTCATTTTTGACCCCAAGAGCATGGCGCAACACGCCCTGGTGGTTTCGCGGGACACCAGCGACCGCAAACGGGCGGAAAAGGAAATCCGCAAGCTCGCGGCGTTTCCGCGCTTCAACCCCAATCCGGTGCTGGAATTTAGCGCCGATGGATCGCTCACCTACTTCAACGACGCCGCGCTCGAAATGGCCAAGTCGGTCAAGAAAACGCATCCTTCCGAACTCCTGCCGCTCAACGCCGCCACGATCGTGAAGCAGTGCCTCTCGGCCGGCCAGAACAAGTTGCGCGTGGAAAGCGCCGTGCGCGGCCGCACCGTCTCCTGGTCGTTCTTCCCGATCCTGGGCCAGCAGATCGTGCATTGCTACGCGGAAGACATCACCGAAAGCCTGAACTTGGAAGCGGAGTTGCGCCACGTCCAGAAAATGGAATCCGTCGGCCAGTTGGCCGCGGGCGTCGCGCATGACTTCAACAACATCCTCACCGTCATCCAGGGCCATGCCGGCTTGATGCTTTGCGAGACCAGCCTGCCGCCGGTGCAGGCCGATTCGGCCAGGCAAATCTCCCTCGCCGCCGAGCGCGCCGCGAATCTGACCCGCCAGCTCCTGATGTTCAGCCGCAAGCAAATCATGCAGCCGCAATTGCTCAATCTGAACGAGGTGATTGAGAGCCTTTCCAAGATGCTCCGCACGATGGTGGGCGAACACGTTACCTTTCGCCGCAACCTCGCGGCGGACCTGCCCGCCGTGCATGCCGACCACGGCATGCTCGACCAGGTGCTGGTCAACCTGGCCGTCAACGCCCGCGACGCCATGCCCACCGGCGGCGCTTTGGGCATCACCACCGCCGCTGTCCAAATCGATGAGGCGTACGTGCACCGTCACCCGGAAGCGCGCTGCGGCCACTTTGTCTGCCTGAGCGTGAGCGATACCGGTCATGGCATGGATGCGGCCACGCTCAGCCGCATCTTCGAGCCATTCTTCACGACCAAGGAGGTCGGCAAAGGGACCGGCCTCGGTTTGGCGACGGTTTATGGCATCGTCAAACAGCACCAGGGCTGGTTGGAAGTCGATAGCCAACTGGTACAGGGCACCACCTTCAAAGTCTTCCTCCCGGTCAGTTCCAAAGCGCCCGCCGCCGAGTATCGCCGCAAGCCGAAGGAAGCACGGGGCGGCGACGAGACCATTTTGGTCGTCGAGGACGAACAGGCCTTGCGCGAACTGGTGCAGGAGATTCTGCGCAAAAAGGGTTATGCGGTTCTCGAGGCCTCCACGGGGGTGCAAGCCCTCAAGCTATGGCAGCAGTACAAGGAAGACATCGACCTCCTCCTCACCGACATGATGATGCCGGAAGGAATTTCGGGCCGCGAACTCGCCGAAAAAATCCTGGCCGAGCGGCCGGCGGTCAAGGTGCTTTACACTAGCGGTTACAGCCTGGATGTCGTGAGCGCGGGTTTTGCCCTCAAAGAAGGGCTGAACTTTCTCCAGAAGCCCTACCATCCGGAAACCCTCGCCCAAATGGTGCGCGATTGCCTCAACGTCTGACACCTAACACAGGCGTTTGTCGTCCCATTGGCACAACGTCAGCCTAGGATAGGATCACTCGCTGATCCGCGCCCCGATCGCGGCCAGTTCGGCCAGGCGGTCCAATGGCTGGTGGCCGGCCCAGCAAATCCCGCGCAGCAGGAGCAGTCGAAAGAGCGGATCGTCAAAGGTCCAGGTGAAGTGGCCGGGAATGGAAACAAAAATTCGCCCCTCGCCGGCGGAGCGGGTCCAAATCAACGGCCGTTCCTCCCCTTCCTCAACGCCGCTGGCGATTAATTGAAGGTCCCTGGCGTCGCCGACCAGTTGCCAATAACTTTCGTCCACGAGCCTCAAGGCGCCCAAGCCGGCAGCCAGCGGGTGCGGGTGCAGTTTCAATTCCAACGGGCCGTGTCGAAACTTTGAGAAACCGTCGCGCCAGGCCAAACCGATCCGTTGCGCGAGCGCCTCGACAGCCTGGTGGCCCTCCACCGCCCAGTGCAGATAGACCAGACCGCCTCCGCGTTCGAGGAAGGCGTCGAGTTGCTTCCCGCGGGCGGAGTTCCAGCCAGGGTTGTTCGAGTAGAAAACAATCACTTGCGCGCTTCGCCATTGCTCGGGCGAAGGCCACCCTTGGGCCGTGCTGGCCGTCACGCCGTCCGCCAGCGACAACAGTTTCTCCCAGCGGCCCTGCCAGAGTGGATAATCGTGCTCGCCCGATCCGTGGTCTTTGGGACCGGCACAGAGGACGATGTTAAGCGGGTATATATTTTCCGGCTTCGATCGGCTGGCTTTTAGGGCCGCATCCAACTCCGCGCGTGGCCGCGCTGACGGCGCACCCTGGCTCTCCAGCGGGGCCGGATCAAGCGGCGAGGTGAGCAGGAAGGTCATCAAATCCTTCAACTGGCCGGCGGCAAGCCCCTTGTCAAGCCCCTCGGGCATGAGGGAGACCGGGGAGGGCTTGAGCGACTTGATGCGGCTTCTCGCAACGCTGAGCGTTTGGCCGGAGGCATCCGCCAGCGTCAGCAGCTCGGGCGTGTCGCTCTGCAACACGCCGGTCTGCAAGTCTCCGTCGATCAACTCGACGTTGTAAGCCACGTGATCGGGGTTGATCGCCGCGTTCGGGTCGCGGATGTCCTTGAGCACAGACCCGTAATCGCGATAAATCAGATTCGAAAGGTCCGGCCCGGCTCGACCGCCCTGGCCGCGCACCTGGTGGCATTTGTAACACGCGACGGTGTCGCCGAAGAAAACCCCTTTTCCGCGCAGCCAATTTCCGCCGGCCAGTTCGGGCAATTGACGATTGGCGTTGGCTGGAGCCGCCTCAAGTTTGGGTGTCGCCCAAGGCAGGAGGATTCGTCGCAGTGGCAGCGGGCGGGATCGCTGTGGACCTTCGGCCGCTGACCAGGAAACTTGTAGCGAGGGCGCGGCGTGGTTCCCGCGGATCTTTAACTCGAACGGAATCCAGCGATTCTCCTGCGGCCGGGAGGCCAGCCGGGCGACGAACATTTCGCCGTCCTTTCCAAACGGCGCGGCCCTGTTGGTTCCAAAAGTCGCATGAATTTCGGCCGCCGCGGCAAACCGCACGATGACATCTTCCGGGGACCGCTCGTAATCCAACTTGGCGCCGGGCTGGATGGCGGGCTGCAACATCTGCCAGAGATCGAGCTGGCCACGCAAAACCAGCCAGCCAGAGCCAGCCAACAACGGCCAGAGCGGGTCGTGCTCGGCGCTCCCTTGCAACAGCGCGCGACAGACCTCCAGGTCCAGATGCGGCAGCCAGCCCGACCAGCGTGACTTGCCCGGCTCCTCCTCCCAGCGGGCCTCCACCCCGTTGAGGTCGCTCGACAAATCGATGGCACCGTGTTGGGGCAATGCGTCGGACGCGGCACCGCTGTTGCGCCCAATTCCCGGCAGCGTGATGGCGCAGTTCAAGGCCGCGGTGCGCGGAGGCGTGACCAGCACGATCGTTCGCCGGTCAGCCGCGAGATTCGCCGAGAGCACCGGCACCTCGTATCGCGGTGTGTCGAGTTGGTCGTGCACGGCTTGATAACCGGGCCGAAGCGTCTCGAAGCGGTCCCCGGCGGAAACATACTTTCCTTGAATGATGGCCGTCAGCTTCGCCAGGTTTCTGAGTTGCAGCGGGTCAAGCGGGCGGTCGAATGCGATGTGGATTTCCGTCGGATTCGCGCTCCAGGCAATCACCGGCTGGGGCGCGTCTTTGGCGGTGTAGCTGAGCTTGTAGAGCGTGCCGATCCCGTTCGGGCCGCTGCCCCAATCCGGCGCTCCGCTGTGCGTGGCGACGACCAGGTCTCCGCCGGGTGAGACGCAGGCATCCACCGTCAAAGCGTTCAGGCAGGCGATCAAACTATTCTGGGCCACGTAGCCCGCGGCAGTGCGCGCGAGTTTAGTGCGAAAAAGCTTGCCCCGCGAATAACCGCAGACCAGCGCGTCGCCCGCCCACCACGCCGGGCCGAACGTTGGGCCGCCGTTGACCGGCTCGTTGAAGTTCAGGCCGCAAGCAGACTGATGCTGCGGGGCGTAATCGAACACGCTCGGCTCATCGATCACGCTCGGAAGATGTCTCGGATGGCGCGGCGGAAAGCCGTAATGCCGCCCGGCCTCGAGGTGGAGCAACTCATCGAGCGGGTTGCCATTCGGCAGCCACGTCGCCCCTTCCTGGTCGGTGCAAAACAAATCACCATTCCGGTTGAAGGCCATGCCGACGGAGAAGCGGATGCCGGTGCAGAAAATTTCGCGGCGCTGGAAGTCCGGCGCGACTTTCAAAATGGCGCCGCGTTCGCTGCGCACATCGTAGCGAGCCTGGCCGGTGGCCTTATCGACGAGGTACGGATCGGTGAAGGAAGCGCAGCCGAGGCCAAAATAGACGTTGCCCGCCCGATCCAGCGCCACGCCCAGCGCGTCCACGCCATGCGGAAGTTCCTGCCATCCCTGAGCAATGATGATTTCCCGGTCCGCCCGATCGTCGCCGTTGGTATCGACGATGAGCGACAACTTGCCCTTGGCCGCCACGAACACGCCTTGGCCATGCGCGTAGCCGGGCGGCGTCAACGCCATGCCGATGGGCGCCCGCAACGAGTTGGTTTCCCACCACAACTCGACTTTGTCTTCGAGGCCGTCGCCATCGGTGTCGGAGAGCAGGTAGATCTGGCCGTTGTAACCGAGCGCGACGAGTTTGCCGTCGGCGCGATACTTCACGTTGTTGATGTTCGGCAGTTTGACGGGCAACTCGCGCACGCCGAATCCGGGCACAAACATTTGCACCGGCGGCGCATTGGTGACGGTCACCAACGGGTGCGACCCCTCGGCCGGTGACGCGGGAGGCAAGGCCCGCAGGGCCGCGTACTTTGCGGCCAGGTATTTTTCCACCTCCGCGCGTTCGCCTTCGGCGAGCAGGCGGTTGAAAGCGATGAACTCGGCGATGTCACACTCCAGGAAACCTTGGGTGTGGGGCGGCTCTGGCGTGTTGGAATAGCAGCGCGCGCCCAGCGTGAATTCGTCCAGCCGCAAGACCGATTCGGCCCGATCGCGGGACCCTTGCGGTTGGCCATCCACGAACAGCTTCACTCCATTCGCGCCCGGCTGGCACGTCACGGCGAAACTGTGCCAGCCGCCGAATCCGAAACGCGCCGAGGGCATCAGGTTTACCGCGCCGCCGAAACCCGCGCCTTCCGCGTTGAGGAAGGAAAATTGCGGCGTGGGGAACGGCCCGAAGTCCAGGTTCAGCCCGGTGGTGTAATCGTTGCGGCCCGCCTGATTGAACGCGAAAAAGGCGCGAAAGTCGCCGGGGTTCGCCCGTGGCGCCGCCAGGATAAACACCGTCGCGTTAGTGTACATTGACGGTGGTTTTGACGCGGCGAGAAAATCATCCTGGCCGTCGAAGTGCAGGAGCGCCGCGGTGAACGTTTGGTGAAAGCGGGGACGGAAGGCGACGATGCGCTGCGACAAATGGCACTCGTGGCCGGAGCCGTCGAACCAATAATCGCAAGCCGTCCCATCGGTGAGCGGCGGGAATTGCTGCGCGCCGCGCGCGGCGTTCTGGCGCGACGCATCGAACCACAGCAGCAGGCCGTTGGTCACCGGCAGCCTGGCGTCGGTCCACGATTCCACCGCCAGCGAAAAATTGGCAGCCAGCAACCATGCGGCGACCAGGAGGAGAGCTGGCCCTGCATGGCAAAGCCTTGATTTCGCTTGGAAGGATCGCGCGGTTTGCATGCGTCGCCAGGTGTTTTCGGTCGCGGGTAAGAGACTGAAAGGGCGGGGAAAATGCCAGCACTACTTGCGGCGCAAGCAGTAGAGCAGGGGCTTGTCACCCTACTGGGCCGCGATTAGGCTCGCGCCATGATCAGCACCCCGAACGGTTTCATCCGCGAAGATCCCTGGCGCATTTTCCGGATCATGGCCGAATTCGTGGAATCATTTGAAACGCTTTCCACCGCGGGGCCGGCGGTGACCATCTTCGGTTCGGCGCTGACTTGATCATGCAGCAGACCTCCCGGCTGAATAATGGCCTCACCGTCGCCACGGCCGAAATGCCGCACATGGCGAGCGTGAGTTTAGGAATCTGGGTTGGGGCCGGGGGCCGCTACGAGCCGGCCGAGCTCAACGGCGTCTCCCATTTCATCGAGCACATGCTTTTCAAGGGCACCCGCACGCGTTCGGCGCGGCAAATCTCGCAGGCCGTCGAGGGCATCGGCGGGTATCTGAACGCGTTCACCGGCGAGGAAAGCACGTGCTTTTATTCCCGGGCGCGGCACGACCGTTTCGACGAATTGCTCGCCGTGCTGATGGACATGTTCCTCCACTCGACCTTCGATCGCCGCGAGCTGGAAAAGGAGCGCGGCGTCATCAAGGAGGAGCTGGCGATGTACCTCGACCAGCCCCACATGCACGTGCACGAATTGCTCAACGAAACCCTCTGGCCCAACCACCCCCTCGGCCGTCCCCTGACCGGCAGCGAGAAGAACATCGATTCGCTTGGCCGGGCGCAGCTCCTCCAGTATCAGCGGGAAAACTATGTCGCGCCGAGCACGCTCGTGGTCGCGGCGGGAAATCTCCGGCATCAAACGGTGGTGAAAGCCGTCAGCCGTTATGCGCCGAAGTTTCCGGCGGGGAAGCGCCCGCATTTTTGCCCCGTGCACGAAGAGCAACGCGAGCCGCGCGTGCGCCTCTGCACGAAGGAAACGGCGCAAACGCAATTGGCGCTCGGCATCCGCACCTGCTCGCGGCACGACGAGCGGCGCTTTGCCTTGCGATTGCTCAACACGCTCCTGGGCGAAAACATGAGTTCGCGCCTCTTCCAGGTGTTGCGCGAAGACCTCGGCCTGGCCTATTCGATCCACAGCAGCCTGAGTTTTTTCGACGATGTCGGCACGCTGGTTATTTCCGCCGGGCTGGACACCGGCAAACTGCCGGAAGCGCTGAAGCGCATCGGGCGGGAGTTGCGCCGCTTCACCGAGACGCTGCCGGGCGCGACGGAATTGCGGCAGGCGCGCGATTACCTGATCGGCCACATCGATCTCGGCCTCGAAAGCACCGAGAACCAGATGATGTGGCTGGGCGAACAATTGCTCGGCTATGGCAAAATCATTGCCGCCGCCGAATTGAAGCAGCGCCTCTGCGAAGTGAAGGCGGGCCAAATCCGCAGCGTGGCCCGGGAGTTCTTCCAACCGGGGCGCCTGAGCCTGGCGGTGGTAAGCCCGTTGAAGTCGGATCGGAGCTTGCGAGAGCAGTTACGGCGATGGCGGTGACCTATTTGAAATTGAGCCACGGATTAAACACGGTTTCGGAACCTGCCGCGTTGTGATGTCTGGAAAAACAAGCCTGTGCGCCCGCTAGTTCAGGAAGCCCCGACGCAGCACTCGCCGGAGTCTCTGGCCGGGCAGCTCCGCGATCAACCCGGCGTGGTGCTGTTGCGCAGCGCGTGGTTCGATGCGCCACAGACTCGTTATTCGTTTGTCACGGCCCGGCCCTTCCTGAGCTTCCGCTCCTTCGGTTCGCGCTGCGAACTGTCGTCCGCGGGCGGGCGGCAAATCCAATTTGGCAATCCCTGGCATCTGCTGGACAGTTTGATGGCGCGTTACGAATTGCTCGAGGAAGTGGACCGGCCGTTTCCGCTCGGCGGCTGCTTCGGCTACTGGGGATACGATCTGAAGAACTTCGTCGAGCCGAGGCTGGTTCGCCGGGCGATCGACGATCTTGAATTGCCCGACTGCCACGTCGGTTTCTACGACAGCCTGGTGGTCTTCGATCATCGCTTGGAGAAGGCTTGGATTGTTTCAACCGGGCTGCAAGCCGATGGCTCGCGCAACGCCGCGCTGGCGCGCCGACAACTCGGGTTCTGGCAGGAACGGCTATCCAGTCCCGCGATGGTCCCAGCGCCGCGCGTCCGCCTCACCGGGCTTGAAGATTTGGAGGCGCGTGTGCCGGTTCCCCCTCTCCTGGGGGAGATGGTGGCAGCGCGCAGCGCCGGGGTGAGGGTGGACTCCTCTGGTTTGGAGGAAGCCAGGTCACAACAGGAATTGAAGCAGCCAGATGAACAAACACCGCAAAGCGTTACCTCAAACCTTTCCCGCGCGGCCTTTATCGCCTTGGTTGAGCGCGCCCAGCGATACATCCGCGCCGGCGACATTTACCAGGTGAACCTCGCCCAACGTCTTGCCGCGTCTTGTGATCTCGACGGCTGGGAACTGTTTCAGCGGCTGGCGGATGTCTCCCCGGCGCCGTTCGCGGCCTATCTCGACTGCGGTGAGTTTCAGATCGCTTCCTCGTCGCCGGAATTATTTCTGCGGCTCAGCGGCGCTCAGATTCAAACGCGACCAATCAAAGGCACGCGGCCGCGTTCGCGGGAGGCGACGCGCGACGCGCAACTCGCCTATGAACTCCAGACCAGCCCGAAAGAAATGGCGGAGCTGGTGATGATCACCGATCTGCTGCGCAACGATTTGGGCCGCGTTTGCCAGTACGGCTCCGTGCAAGTCCCCGAACTGGTCCGCCTGGAACGATATCCGCAAGTGCAGCACCTGGTTTCCACGGTCGAAGGACGGTTGCGCCCTGACGTGACGCACTTCTCGGCCTTCGCAAAATGTTTTCCGGGCGGCAGCGTCACCGGCGCGCCCAAGATTCGCGCGATGGAGATAATCGAGGAACTGGAGCCAGTGACTCGCGGGCCGTACACCGGCTGTGCCGGCTATTTGGGATTCAATCGCGAAAGCCAGGTGAGCATTCTGATCCGCACCGCGGTTTGCCGTCCGGGCCGGGCCTGGTTTTCCACGGGGGCGGGGATCGTCGCCGATTCGCGCCCGGAAGCCGAGTACGAGGAGACGCTGGCCAAAGCAGGCGGATTTCTGTCCGCGCTCCGGCTGCCAGCGCCGTCGGGAATCACGCGCCCTGCGACTAAACCCTGAGGCCCGTCCGACAGCGCGATTCCTAATTTTACCCCTGCGGCGGCGCAAGAAATTCGGCGATGGACACCGCAAATGTGGATGCAAATGAACGACGGGTCTGGGTTTGAGAGCTCGCGATCGGGGGCGGGCCTCCTCACCGCTTGCCGCAATCAGAGCTAGCGGCTTGCCTCACGAGGAGTTTCGCCTGGACGTCAGCTATCAAACCATCTTGCGCGAATTGCGCAGCCACAACTTTTAGGCAGTTGAGGTATTCGCCATGATTTCTCCACGGCCCCTCGCAGGGGCAAAGCTGGCCGATGCTGCACCCATTGTCATCAACGATGGCGCCTGGCGGAGTATTCGGGCAATCGTCGCGAACATCCGGGACGCCGTCAGCGTCGCTATCGAGCAGGATTTGGCCGCGTATTTCATAAGCCGGCAAGACAGTTCCATCCGTGGTCGCGGAGGTCGCATCCACATACCATTGGCCAGCCACCAATTCCCCGATTTGGTCGCTGCTGAGAAGGAACCAACCGTCGAAATCTTCTCTTACACCGAATGTCAAGCACACCCATCCGGTGGGGCTGTTGAAGCACGGTGCAAGCGGGATCGGATAATAGACCCAGGAAAGAATAAACGGGGCCCCCGCATTCGTCACGAATTCTCCTCCTTTTCTCTGAATACTGACGACGGATGGGAAAATGGGGCTATCACTTCTGAAGAGCGAATCCTGGAAATGGACATAACAATGAAGAACGTTTGTATAAACCATTCCAATTCCAAGAGGATCGACAGCGTCGAAAAAGGTAAACGTGCCGGCGGCGGTGAACGGGCTTGAGTTCGGTGGTTCTGCGTTAGCACCATCGAGAGCGGCCTCGAACTGGATCGTCTGCTGGGCGCCAGCGAGGCCGACGCTCGCAAGCACGGCGGACAGCAGTAAAAATCTTTTCATAACAGGGACGCTTTTAATTTACGATTGATAACGCGCTGGATAAAGTCAGCAAAAACATAATCACAATAGGGTTTCTCATAAGTAAGATGCTCCTGGTGTCTAGTTGTTGGTAATGGCTCGGTAAAATCTCGTGATGTCGCTCGTTCGGTTGAAATTCGTGTAATAGTAGGAAACAAAGTTCGTGTAGATGGCATACCAGTTTGTCGGACTATTAAGATTCGTGGAAGTTTGGACGACGTAAGCCCGGTTCGTCAAGCCGTAAATCTGGAACCAGAATGATGTGGTATTATACCCCCATAAATTCAGTCGAGCCGACGAATCGCCGTGAACGAACAGCGTGGCGATTGAGCTGGTCACGGACCCCGCGGAATTCGTCGCGACCACGCTATAATCGCCAGCATGGTTGGTTTGAACGTTAACGATAGTGTAACTCGTGTTGGTCGCCCCAGCAATGTTCGTAGTGGCTGCGCCGCTGTTCGTGCCTTTGAACCTCCACTGGTACACGGGGTTGGGTGTCCCAATCGCAACCACCGAAAACAAGGCATTCTCATTGGCATTCGCCACGCAGTTGGTGGTTTGAGGCTGGGAAAGAAGCATCGGCGCGGTCGGAGCGACCCAACTGAGGGCAAAATCTCCGCACCCACCGTTAAACGCGGCAATTGCGATCTGGTACGTGGTTCCCGCGACGGCGCTGAACACAACGTTTGTGCCACCACTAGCATGCCGGTTCGTCACCAACGTCAAGGCACCGACGCTCGCCCCGGTGTAAATGGCCACAACGGTGTCGAACGTCGTGCCCGTATCGGCCGCTGAAAAACTTGTGCTGCCGCTCGTTGGCGCGATCCAGCGGTACCAGACGGAGGGGGTATTAGGGTTCCCTGCGTGATTAGGCTCGCCGCTTTCGCGGGTGGCGCGAACCGTGGTTCCGTTTGTGGATCCTATTGCATTGCTGATGACGTAGGAGCTGGCGAAATTGTCATTCCCGGGAAGCAGCATGGACACTTTTCCCCACCAGGTACACCAACGGCCCGAATTGTTTGTCAGCGAGCCGACGTAATTCGTCGCGAATTCCTGGATGGTCCAAAAGTCCGTGTCGTTGATCGGGTCCGGCATGGTCGCACTGTAATCGCCCCAACGATTGGTTCCAAGGGAACCCGTTTTGAAATAAGGGGAGGTACCAGCCTTGAAGATAGTTTCCAAGTCAAAGGTGTTGTCCGAGTGGTTACAAGCGCGGAACGAATAAGCGGCGCTCGGATATTGATTGGTCGAAAAACTTGAGTATCCAATCAGGGCATCGTTGAACCGGTTAACGGCGATGCTCGGATACGCGTAAAAGTTTTGTCCCGATGAATCATCAATGCGGCCCTGCCGCACGACGAGGCCGTTCGTGTTCAATTGCCACCACTGGACGGCACTGCGCGCAGGGGCATTGGTAGGGAAGACGGTGTGGGCGCACCAAAGTGAACCGTTTCGGTAAACCACACGATGCATGCGGGAGTCACCAGCATGAATTTTGTTCGTGGACCCTGATTGGGGAGCGAAGTTTATCAGCGGCCCCTGAGGATTCCAGGGAATTGCGCTGGGAAAATAGAACGCGTTGGTGATGACCTCCGAACCGAAGGCCCCAGTCATGGAGTAAACTTTGAGAAGTCCCGAGCCAAACGAATTGGTGGCGAATTCCTGCACGAAATAGAGGGTGGACACATTGGTGTCATACGTGACCGCTGGGACCTGGGAGCCGCCGGTGCCGTTTAGCGTGATGAGGGTATAGTTGCGATAGTTACCTGCGTAATAATTCGTCTTGTCGAAAACGAAAATGCGAGAATTCGCGAAAAAGTTGTTGCTGACATAATACATGTTCACCTGGACCGCTATCTTGTCCCTGTCAAACCCGATGCTTGGAAAATCTGCCCAAGTTTGGGCGAACTGATCGACATAAACGCGGTTCCTATACCAGACGCCAGTAGGATCACTTGTGGCCGAGACAGCAATAAATATCGACGAGGAAAAGGTGTTAGGAGGCAGGTCAGCACCCGCCGTCGCTATCCAGCGGTCGTAGTACGGATCATAGAGGACCCTGGGGTCGAAAACACTGTGGATTGTGCCGATGAGGTCGCCACCGCGCGCCCACCAATTACTCAGTGTTTCAGTGCTGATGATTGTTCCGTCCCGGTACTGGATGCGAACCTGCGTATTGAGCATGACCATGAGGTGGTTCGTCCCGACAGCGCCGTGGGTGTCCGGCGGGATGACGGTGAGGCCGTCCTCCAGGGCCAAAAAATTGGTGGAGGGCGACGGAGAATTGTTTAGCCCGGCGCCCAGCGCCACAGGTGGAGCGGGTGGCGGGGGCGGCGCCCTGCTCACAACGGCGTTCGTCGGCAGAGCGTTGTTTTGCGGGATTGGATTATAAGGGCTGGTGTCCTGTGCCGCAACGGGCGCCGCAAGCCGCAGAACGAAACCGCAAATAAACGCTGTCGCATTTAGCTTTTTCATTTTCTTCGCTGCCCCATGGCCCTGGCATGGCTGAAAGCGCAAACCGGATGAGGCAAACCTTCAGCCGATGCTCCATCCTGCCAGGGGTCGGCTGGGAACGCAAGGGTTTTTTTATCATTTCACTCCCATGTGGGAGTAATATGAAAGGCCGTTCCTGCGTAGGGTCGCCCTCCGATGAAGCTCGGCTTGAACGTGGTTGGCCCACAGGTGCGACGGTTTCGGGCGAGGAGAGGGTGGACTCAGTCAGTCCTGGCTCGGAAACTCCAACTCCAAGGCTGGAGCATCAGCACCGGCTCGCTTGGAAAACTTGAAGCCCAGCTTCGTCGGGTGCCGGATTGCGAACTCATGTTCTTGGCGAAGGTTCTTGCTGTCCAGATCTCCGATTTTTTCCCAAAAAACGCCGCGCTGAGGCAGCTTGGTCCGCTGTTTCAGTCCGGCCGCCGGATGGCGATTTTCCCGACTCGGGGCGAGAATTAGGGGTCGGGGCTCGTGTGCCTCCCCGCTCCCTGGGTCGGCTCGACTGGCGCCGGAACGGTCCCCGAAAGAGCGTCTGTGTGAATGCGAAAGGGTTTGTCTCTCAAAGCTTCCGCTTTTTCGCCGGTCCCCGTTCGAGCAGGCGCTACTTCAAACCGCTTAGATATTCCACGAGGTTGCGCAGGTCTTGCTTGGTGAGCACCTGGCGGAGTTCCTCGGGCATCGAGGAGAGGCCGCGCTCGCGCGTCTTTATGTCCGCCTTCTTGAGCTTCAACAAACCGTCCTCGGGCGAGTTGACCTCCAGATAGGCGTCGGTCTCGCTCTTGAAAACGCCGGCGTAGGCGGACCCGCTTTTCAGCGTGACCAGCAGGCTCTCGAAGCCGGCCGCGATTTGCTTGTTCGGATACACAATCGATTCGAGGAGGTATTCGCGGTCCTTCCGCGCGCCGATCCCGGTCAGGTCCGGCCCGACTTCGCCGCCTTCGCCGTTGATTTTGTGGCACCGCAGACACGCAACCTCCTGGCGCTCGAAGAAAACTTTTTTCCCTTCCTCCGCGTTGCCACCGGCCAGGCATTCACGGTAATCGCGCATATCGTCCTTCGGATCGCGCGCGGATTGGAATTTCTCCAGCTTCTGCTTCACGGTCTGCGCGCTCCGCTTGGCGGCGGCGTCAATGACATCGAGTTGCAACGCGGGCGTCACTTGTTTGGCCATAAGTTTGTCGAGCCATTGGGAGAGGATTTCGTCCGCGGCGGTCCCGGGCAATGTTGCCAAGGTGGCGAGCGCCGCTTGCTTCTCGCCCACCGTGCCCTTTTCCAGCACGTCCTTGAGTTTGGCCGCCGCGTCACTCGGCCGTAACTGCGCTTCAATCCGCGTGGCTTCGCGCCGAAGCGATTCATCCTGGTCGGCGGCAGCAAGCTTCACCGCGTCGGTCAGCTTGACGTCGTTGAACGCGGCCAGTGATTTGAGCGCTTCGACGCGCACGCTGGCCGGTTCTCGCGGGTTGGCCACCAGGTCGAACGCGGTGACCGACCCGGCTTTGCTGCCGAGCTTGGCGGCCCCTTTGATAGCGGCCAATTTTACCGGCGTGGAGGGGCTGCGCAACAACTCCGCCAGGACCGGGTTCAGCGCGGCCGCGGCAAGCGACGCGTCGCGCGAGGGCAGGGGACGCCACAAACCGGTGACGCGGTCGCGCCCGGAGGGTTTGGCCCAATCGCCGAGCGCGGAGAGGGCCTCGACGCGCATGGCTTCGGGCAGGTCGCTGTTGGCCGACAGCGCGGCCAATGCGGCGGCGTTGGCGGCGCTGCCGAGGCGAAAGTTGGCATTGATGATGCGCCGCAGCAACGGCGAGACCAGATCGGGTAATTCGGTGGGCGATTTCTTGTCAGCCGTGGCCGCCAGCAACTTGGCGTTGCCTTCTTGCTGACGGAACTGCTGCGAAGCTTGAGCGGCCAGCCCGGCCAGTTGCGGCAACGCGCCGGCGATCGGCTCGTCGCTGATCGCGCGGGCCGCTTCGCGAACGATCGCGGGATCGGTATCCTGCAAGAAAGCCGCGATCTCGGGCCGGTGCAGCCGTCGCAGCGCCACCACGGCAGCCATGCGCGCGCCGACGGATTGGTCCTTCGCCAGGTTGCGCAGCGCGGCGACGTCAGCGCAGCCGAGCAGGCCCATGACGCCGGCATGGCGAAGATAGCGGTCCTGATTGTCGTTGGCCCGCAGCATTTCGAGCAGCGCCGGGACGGCTTCCTTCCGGCCGAGTTTGCCGAGGGCAATGGCGGCAAAAAAGCGCGGACGCAGGCTCGGATCGGCAAGAAGTTTGAGCAGGCCCGGGAAGGCTTTGGTGGAATGGCCGTCGCCGAGGACTTTAGCGGCCTGGGCGCGCACTTCGGCGTCGGCACCAGCTAGCAACGGCAGGAGCGCGGCCTCCGCCTTGGGATTGGACGCCGGCGCGCGGCGATTGGCGATTTGGCCCAGCCCCCAGATCGCGTGCAGGCGGGCCAGTCTGCTTTCATTCCCGTCGGCGATTTGCGCCAGCGTGGGGACGGCGGCTTTGTCGGCAAGCGCGAACTGGGCTTCCTGCCGCACGCGCAAGTCGGGGTGGGTGAGCAATCCCGCGAGCTGGGGCAGGGAGCGTTGATCGAAACCTTCGGCGAAGAGCCTTTTCGTTTCGGCCACGATGGGCTGCTTGACGCTTTCGGGGTCGTAGATGCGATAGATTCGGCCCTTGCCAGTTTTCTCCCAGCCGTTCACCCAGTCGCTGATGTAAAAACAGCCGTCGTAACCGAAGTCGCCGTCGGTCACGAGCACCTCCCAAATGAACTCGCTGCGATCGACCATTTCGAAGGAGGCGCCTTTGGGTTTCACCGCGAAGGAATGGACGCCGCTGCCGCTGGCGCCGCGAAAATCGCAGAGGAAAAAATGCTCGCGGTATCGGTCGGGCAAGCCGGTGCCCGGATTGTAGGCCAGGCCAGACGGGCCGTTGGCGATGATGGCAATGGGCGGGACGATAAAGGCGGCCTGGCCGTCCCATTGCGGATAACAGAGACGCTCGCTCAACCACGGGCCGCGCGCGTTGGGCTTCTCGATGAATTGAAAGCCAATGCGCCAGCCGCTGTCGCCGCCCTCGGCCACGTAAACCCAGCGGGCCGGATCGCCGGCGTCCGAGTTATTATCGCCGGTCCAGAGGTTGCCGTATTGATCGAAGACGAGTTCCTGCGGATTGCGGAGGCCGGAGGCGTAAATTTCCAGGCCGGAGCCGTCGGGGTCGCAGCGATAGACCGCGCCGGTTTCGTGGTTCTCGATGGTCGCGCCCTCTTTGGTCCGCACGTGCGCGCCGCGATCGCCGATGCTGAAATAAAGTTTGCCGTCCGGGCCGAAGCGCAGTCCGTGTAAATCGTGGCCGATAAAGCCGACGCGCACTCCGTAGCCGTAGCTGAGCGATTTTTTCACCTCAGCAACGCCCCGGCCCGTGGTGTCCCGCAGCAACCAGAGGTTGGGAATGTCGGAGTAATAAACACTGCCCTTCCGCGCCAGAAGCCCGGCGCCGATGCCGTCGGGGAGGTTGTTGAAGCCATCGGCAAAGACCGTGGCTTTGTCGGCCTTGCCATCGCCGTCGGTGTCTTCGAGCAGGCGCACCCGGTCGGAAAACCGGGCATAGTTGGTGATGTTCTTGCCCTCGAATTTCTTCAGCATGGCCACGCGGTCTTCCACCGATTTGCAGGCGAGGTCGTCGTCCAGCCAATTCATGTGGCCGCGGATATCGGTGACGCCGTCGTGGAGGCGGAAGGTCTCGGCCACGTAGAAGCGGCCTTTCTCGTCGATGGAAAAGCAGACCGGATTGGCGAGCAGCGGCTCGGCGGCGAAGAGTTCGACCTTGAAACCTTTGGGCACGCGGAAGCGTTTGATGGCTCTCTCGCCTTCATCCGAGGCGGGGGCGACATGAGGCGCCGCATTTGGGCCGCTGGGAATAACTTCGGCCGCTGGCGCGCGGAAGGCGACCAGGAGAACGATGGACATGGCGCAAACCGGGGCCGAAACAGCTTTGGGTTTGAACATAAAGGTGGGGATGATAACGACGACAATTCCTGAATCAAGAGGCGAAACGTTAGGCTCGGTTATCCGTTGGGCGCGGCAGGGCCGCCGCGGTGCGAGTCGATCCTTGTTCAGCCCCAACCGGGTTGCGTCCCGGCCAGCGATGTCGGTCGGAAATGAAACCAGGACCAGTTATTGCACGCCGGCTTTGGCGGCGGCTTCGGGGTCGATTCGTTTCAGCGTGTAAGCAGCTCGTTCGGGAAGGTCACCACGGTCCTCCTCTAGAATCTTGACCAGTGGTGGCACGGCCACTTTGGCACGATCTCCATATTGCGATAACAATGGCATCGCATACCACGCATGCAAACTATTTCCGCTCTGCAACGCTTTGACGAGCAGCGGCATCACTTCATCCACCGCGGCCAGCGAAGCGTTGGGATCGATGTTGCGAATTGTCTGGGCGGCCACGAGGGCGGTCCATGTGTCCCAGTGATGGAGGGTCTGGCGCAACGCGGGAATCGCCGGGATGGAATTGGTCCCAAATTCGCCCAACGCCCGGCCAGCGGTCTCCACGAGCAACTGCGGGCCGGAAAGTGACTCGGCAAGGACTGGCACTATGAGGTCTGGCCGTCGGTTGATCCGGGCCAAGCTTTCAAGAATATCTTTGCGCAGCCAGATTGACTCGCCTGTGTGCTGGTAGATGCGGATCATTGCCGGGATTGCGGCTTCGGCCTGCGGCCCCAACACCCCGAGTAAGTAAGCCGCTTCAAACCGCCGGTACTCCGCTACGCCCGGCCTAAGATTGAGCCAGTTTCCTATCCTTCTAGTCGCCGAGAATTGGATCAACTGATTGCCCAGCTTACCATCGAAATTTAGGCCGGACCGCTTTTCCAGCATCTTCACCAAATCGGGCACGACCGCCGGACCCAGTGCGGCAAATCGCTCCTCATCCTTCCGCTGCTGAATGCGATCGGTTGGTGTAATATTGTTGGTCCAGACTTTGGAGTATTCCTGCAACCATTGGCTCAATGGCCTGCCCTGATAGGTCCGTTCGTGCGGCCAGAGGCAATATAATGCCAGGCCGACAAGAACGATCCCGAGCAGAATCAGCGGCGCGATCCGAAGCCCTTTCCGCATGAAAGCAGTATGTCAGCTTCAGCATAGAAAACGAGAGCTTTTCAAAAGCACATGAGTGGCGGGCCGCATCTCCCACCTCACTTTGGGATGCCATCGTGGGGAGCGGCCCGAAGGCTCGACGGGCGTGTGCCAAACCTCCACGCCTTGGTGACGGGGTAAGTGCCGGTCGCAAATGCGACCAACACCGGTTATTGCACGCCCGCGTTGGCGGCGGCTTCGGGGTCGATGCTCGGGAGGGAGTTGGTGACTAAGAAGCGGATGTGGGAATCCTCGTCGTCGAGGAGCCGGAGCAGAGTGGGAACCGCCGCTTTGGCGCGATCCCCGTATTGGGCCAGCAAATGAATGGCACCTCCCCAATTCATCCGAACGGGGCTTTCCAACGCTCTGAGGAGCAGTGGCATGACCTCATCCGCCGCCGCCAGCGAAGCTTGCGGATCGATCATGTGAATGGTTTGCGCGGCCGCGAGCGCGCTTACCATGTCCGGGTGATGGAGGGCTTTGAGCAACGCGGGAATGGCTGAAATAGAATTGGTGCCATACTCGCCAAGCGCGTATGCGGCGGTCTGCGTGAGCGGCAGGTCCGAAAGTGACTCGGCAAGAACCGGCACCACGAGGTCCGGCCGGCGGTTGATCCGGGCCAGACTCCAAGGAATGCTGCTACGCACCCATTCCGGGTCGTTAGTATTTTGGTACATGCGGAGCATGGCCGGGATTGCCGGTTCCGCCTTCGGCCCCAACAGCCCGAGCAAATAATTCGCCAGCAAGCGTCGATTCTGCGCCTCGGTCATACGATAGCTGAGCCAGCTTCCTATCCTTCTCGTCGCTGAGAATTGCAACAAGTGATTGCCAAGCTTACCCTCGAAATTCCGGCTTGGCGTCCTTTCCAGCACTTTCACTAAATCGGGCACGATCGCCGGATCGACTGCGGCGAATCGTTCACTTGGCGATACTCCTCCAGCCATTGGCTCAATGGCCTGCCCTGATAGCTCCGTTCGTGCGGCCAGACGCAATATAATGCCAGGCCGACAAGAACGATCCCGAGCAGAATCAGCGGCGCGATCCGAAGCCCTTTCCGCATGAAAGCAGTATGTCAGGTTACTCATGGAAAACGAGAGACTTTCTGAAACCGTCCTGGCGAGAGGAGACGCTTTCGTTGGACCGCCATCGGCCTGCGCTTCACCAGGCGCAGGGTGGATTCAGAAATCGGTGCGAACGCCGTAGCCGCCGTATCAGGTGAGGAGGCGGAATGGGTTTCATGGCAAAATCCGCCTCGTTACCTGGCGGCTACTACTTCTTGAATCGACCCTGCACCTGGTGCGGGGAGGGCCAAAAAGGCTCGCGGGCGGGCGGGGCGGGCGGCATCTTGGGCGCGTGCATCTGGCTCATTTGCGTCTGCGCGACTTCCGCAATTACTCGCGGCTGGACGTTGATTTTGGAGCCGGCTTCCATGTGTTGCTCGGCGACAATGCGCAGGGCAAGACCAACATCCTCGAAGCGATCTATCTCATGGCCACGCTCCGCTCGTTCCGCGGCGTCGGCGGGGCGCAGATGGTCCGGCACGGCCAGAAGGGATACTTCGTCGGCGGCAGGATCGTCGCGGACGGCGAGCGGGAGGTCAAAATGTATTGGTCGGCGCGCGAACGGAAGCTCAGCCTCGATGGCCAGCCGGTCCGAAAACTGACCGAATATCTCGGCGCGGTCCGCGTGGTGGTGTTCTGCACCGAGGATGTGCAGTTGGTCAAAGGGGCGGCGCGCGGCCGGCGGCGGTTTCTCGATCTGCTGCTCTCGCAAACTTACCCGGCCTATTTGCCGTTGCTCCAGCGCTACGCGCAGGCACTCCGCTCGCGCAACGCGCTGTTGAAACAGCCGCGCGTTGACGAAGCGGCCCTGGAAGGCTTTTCCCACGAACTGGTCAAGCTGGGCGAACAACTCATCGGCTTGCGCCGGGAGCTGGCGCCGCGTCTTTCGGCGCTCGCCCGGCTGGCCTATCGGCGGATTTCCAACGATGCCGAGGAGTTGCGCCTCGAATACCAACCGGGCGTGCGCAAGGATTTCACCGTGGAACTCGCGCAATCGCGGGCGCGGGAGCGGAATTACCGCTCGACGCTGGTCGGTCCGCATCGCGACGAAGTGCAGTTGCTCTTGAGCGACCGTTCGGCCGCGCAATTCGGCAGCGAAGGCCAGAAACGCAGCCTGGCTATCGCCCTCAAAATGGCGCAGGCCGAATACTTGAGCGGCATTCATGGCTCGCCGCCGATTCTGCTCATCGACGATGTGATGGGGGAACTCGATGCAAAACGGCGGACCGGCTTTTTGCCGTTGCTGGAGCGGGCGCGCCAATCGCAGGTGTTCATGACCTGCACCCAGGAGAATTGGCCGCGTGATTTGGCCGGCGACCCGCGGCGGTGGCGAGTCAGGAGCGGAACTTGCTCGCCGAACCACGTTTGAAAATGGCTCGAATCTTTTGCCGGCTGAGGCATTCTATCTCTATATGAGCAAGTTGCGCTTCCTGGCCTGGTTATCCTGCTGGTGTCTGATGGCGTCGGCGGGCCATGCCGCGAAAACCGAAGCGCGGCTGGTGCTGGCCGCGAACACGGCGCGGCCGGGCGAAACCATTTTGGCGGCGGTGCAGTTGAAAATGCAGCCGCGCTGGCACACTTACTGGCGTTACGCCGGCGATTCCGGCGCGCCGACCACGATCAAATGGACGCTGCCCGCCGGGGTCAGCGCGGGCGAGATACTCTGGCCAGTCCCGGAAAAAGACGTCACCGCCGGCCTGACGACCTACATTTATCTCAACGAGGCGGCGTTGCTGGTTCCCATCACCCTCGCGGAAAATATGCCCGCCGGGGAGATCGAGCTGAAGGCGGCGGTTTCCTGGCTCGAATGTGAACAGGTCTGCGTGCCGGGCAAAGCGGAGGTAAAGGCGACGCTGACGGTCGGGCCAGCGTCAAAGGCATCCGCCGATGCCGGTCTGATCGAAGCCGCGCTCAAGAAGTTGCCGCTAAAAGGTCTCGAACTGGCCGCGCGCGCCTGGTGGGACGGTCCCGCGAAGGATGATTCGCGCGCCGTCGCGATCGAATGGACTCCCAAAGACGCCGCTGCGGGCGCCGATTTTTTCCCGATTGCCGACACGTCATTCGAGATCGCGGGTGAAACCAAGGCTTTGGCCGGCGCGCCCGGCAAAATGCGGCTCAGCAAGGTCATCAAGAAACTGGAGGGCGGCTGGCCGTCGCAACTGGCGGGATTGATCGTCGAGAAGTCAGGTCCCGACACGGCCAAGGCCTACGAGGTGCAAATGGCGATTGCGTCCAGTGGAACGGGCGCAGCCATAAGCTCGACGCCCCGCGAAACTAGCTCCATGTCATTGCCCGTGCTGCTGGGCAAGCTGGGGCTGGCATTTTTGGGCGGGCTGATTTTGAACATCATGCCGTGTGTGTTGCCGGTGATTGCCTTGAAGATTTTGGGGTTCGTGCAGCAAAGCCAGCAATCGCCGGGGCGGGTGAGGAAGCTGGGGCTGATTTACGCGCTGGGCGTGCTTTGGTCGTTCCTGATCCTGGCCGGTCTGGTGATCGGAGTTCAGCAGGCGGGGCGGGCGGCGAGCTGGGGCATGCAATTCCAGAACCCGCAGTTTGTGATCGTGATGACCACGCTGGTCACGCTGGTGGCGCTGAATCTGTTCGGGATTTTCGAAGTCACCCTTGGCGGAGCGGCGATGGGCGCCGCCGGGAACCTGGCCGCGAAGGAAGGCAGTTCGGGAGCGTTCTTCAACGGAGTGCTGGCGACCGCGCTGGCCACGCCTTGCACAGCGCCGTACCTGGCCGTCGCGCTCGGCTGGGCCTTGGCGCAGCCGCCGAAGATCATCGTGCTGATGTTTCTGGTGATGGGATTAGGACTCGCCGCGCCGTACGTGGTGTTGAGCTGGTTTCTGCAGTTTCTGAAAGTATTGCCCAAGCCCGGAGCTTGGATGGAGAAGTTCAAAATTGCGATGGGCTTTCCGATGCTGGCGACGGCGTTGTGGCTGCTGACGTTGACGACCCGGCATTTTGGCAACACCGGCCCGCTCTGGGTGGGCTTGTTTCTCGTGGCCGTGGCGTTCGCGGGCTGGGTGTGGGGCGAATTTGTGCAGCGCGGCACCAAACGCAAGGGCTTGGCGATCGTAATCAGTCTGGCGGTGCTGGCGGCAGGGTATTCCTGGGGCTTGGAAAGCGAGTTGCACTGGCGGTCGCCCGCCAAGCTCGCCAGCGGAAACGGAACAATCATCAATAAGCCCGGCGACATTGAGTGGCAGCCGTGGAGCGCGGCCGGCGTCGAGAACGCGCGCGCGGAAGGCCGGCCGGTGTTGGTTGATTTTACCGCCGACTGGTGCGTGACTTGCCAGGCCAATAAACTGACGAGCCTCGAAATCCCGTCCGTGCGCGCGAAGCTCAAGGAGATCAACGCCGCCGCCTTCCTGGGCGATTACACGCTGGAGGATGCGGCGATCACGGCGGAACTGCGGCGCTTTGACCGAGCCGGTGTGCCGCTGGTGCTGGTCTATCCCAAGGATGCGAAGCAGCCGCCGATGGTCCTGCCGGCGATACTCACGCCAGGCATCGTGCTGGAGGCGTTGGAACGGGCCGCGCGCTGATCGAAAATCGCTGGAGATTTCGTGGCGCGGGGCTGAATTTAGACGCGATCATTCAAGTCGAAAGGCAGCGAACAAATAAAGATGATTGGATTATGAAACGATTCACTCTGTTTTTATCGGCCCTGTTTTTGGGGCAACTCCTGGCGCTGGCCGAGGCGCAAGTTGGCAAACCGGCCCCGGATTTCACGGCCACGGACATCAACGGCAAGACGCACCAGCTCTCCGATTACAAGGGCCGGATTGTGGTGCTCGAATCCTATAACCTGGACTGCCCGTTTTGCGGGAATCACTTCAAGACCGGCGCCATGCAGGAATTGCAAGCCTACGCGGCCTCCAGGGACGTGGTCTGGCTGCTGGTGAATTCAGCGAGTCGGCACAGTGGGAGCTACCGGAATCCCGCCGCCGCCCGGAAGGAGTTCGCCGCCCAAAAGATCAAAGCCGCCGCCTGGCTCGATGATAACTCCGGCGCGATCGGCAAGGCGTATGGATTGAAGAACACGCCGCACATGGTCGTCATCGACAAGAACGGCATCGTGGCTTACACCGGGGCGATCGACGACCGGCCAGAGCCGGAAGGGGACCCGCGCAAGGCCCGCAATTACGTGCGCGAAGCCATCGACAATCTCAACGCCGGCAAACCGCTCACCGTGGCGAAAACCAAATCGTACGGTTGCGCGGTGAAATACGCTGACTGAGCGGTTTGGACCGACCAACGGGAGCCGCACCCTATTTTAAGCAGCGATCGAAGCGATCGAGCCTGCCCAGCAAGGCATCCCATCACATCGATGTGATCCCACATATTAGAGGTGTGAGGAAGAGATTCACCAGGCGGTGAACAACATCGCAGTTGGATTCCGTTGACGAGAGGCCAACGGGTGCGACCGAGACGGTCGGGTTTCCATTTGCGTCGCTCACGATTGGGGAGCTGGAGCCAGGGACGAATTTTTGATCGCCTTTCCTTCCGATGGGTGCCAGGGTTCGGCGGTCGTCACCAAAAAACTTCTAATCGAACCCTATGAAACCACCATCTCAGATCATGGCGCTGGTCCTCGCTTTGCTGTCGCTTGATGTAGCCCGCGCCCAGGTGCCCCAACTCATCAGTTACCAGGGCCGCCTTCTTTCCGGCGGCACGAACCTCAGCGGGCCAGGTCAGTTCAAGTTTGCGCTCGTCAACAGCAACGGCGCGCCAAGCTACTGGAGCAACAACGCCGGCCACCGTGTTCACCAACGCTGACGTGCGGCTGCGGATATGGTTCGACGGCGGCACGAGCGGATTTCAGGAGCTGGCGCCCGACCAGCGCATCGGCGCCGTCGGTTACGCGATGATGGCGGCCAACGTGGCCGATGGAGCCATTACCAGCGCGAAGCTGGCGGATGGCGTTGTGACCGGCGCCAAGCTGGCGGCGGGCGCCGTCACGAGCGCATCGCTGGCGGACACGGTCGCGCTGGGCGCGACGAACGCATTTGGCCGGCTGGATATTTATCGCACGGCCGCGAACACGCCGGCGATCAGCCTCCTCGGGAGCAGCAGCCAGATCAGCACGTACGGCAGTGATGGCCTGGAGCAAGTCCATATCGGCGGACCGTCCTGGGGCGAACTTTGGCTGAACAACAGCCTCGTGAACAACGGCCGCGCCGTTCACCTTTCGGCCAACAACGCCGCGGGTGGATTCCTGTTATTAAACGGCACCAACGGTGCGACGCGGGCTTATCTGTCCGGAGGGAACGCCGGCGGCTCGATGTCGCTCTACCAGGCCGATGGTGACGTCGGGGTGTTACTTCAGGGCGATTCCAGCGGCGCTGGCACCATGGGTGTCCGCGATGCGAACGGCATTGATCGCGTCAACCTCTTTGGACAAAGCCCGTACGGGGGAGGCGGCAGCATCGCTGTCACCGGCACGGGAGCCGCTTACGCCGCGCTGCTGGAAGGCAGCGTCTATGGCGGCCGACTGACGACTCAAGATGAGCTTGGCAACCGCACCGCGCTCCTCGGCAGTGCCGCGTCCGCGGGCGGCTTCGTCCAGCTCTATCAAGCCAATGGCAATCTGGGCATCAACCTGGATGGCGACGCGACCGGCGCCAGTGGCGGCGGCTCGCTCGGCGTCCGTGCCGCCGACGGCCGCTCCGCGGTGTTTCTGAGCGGCGACGTCTCTGGCGGCGGCGGCGTTTACGTACGCAACACCAACGGCAACAACCGGGCGTTGCTTGCCGGACAAAGCACGGCCGGCGGCGGCGGCTTGTTCCTTTATGACAGCAGCGGGACCACGACCGTGGAATTGATCGGGGCCGAGACCGCTAGTTCCGGTTCGCAATTGGTGATGAAACAAGGCGACGGCACGAAGACGATTCAACTCGACGCGGAAGTCGGGACCGGCGGCGGTTTTCTCCGGCTCTACAAAGGCGATGGCACCCCCGGCGTTACCTTGCAGGCGGATGCCGCCGGCGAGGGCAAAGTCACGACGCAAGTGTTGCAGATCACCGGCGGCAGCGATCTCTCGGAGCAATTCGAGATCAAGGCCGCCACCGAAACGCCCCGGCCGGGGATGATCGTCTGCATCGATCCGCAAATTCCCGGCCAATTGGTCGAGAGCACCAGAGCCTACGATCGCACCGTGGCCGGCGTGATGAGCGGCGCGGGCGGCGTGAAACCCGGCATGTTGATGGGGCAACCGGGCACGGCGGCAGACGGCAAATACCCCGTCGCGCTCACGGGCAGGGTTTATTGTCACGCGGATGCGACGGCCGGCGCGATCCACCCCGGCGACTTGCTCACCACGTCGAACACGCCCGGCCACGCGATGAAAGTGACCGACTATTCCAAAGCCCAGGGGGCGATCATCGGCAAGGCCATGTCCTCGCTTGGCCAAGGCCGGGGCTTGGTGCTGGTGCTGGTTTCATTGCAGTAAGCAGAAAGGATGGCGAATGAAAACATCATCTCTTCTTCTGAAAGCGCTGCTCCTCGGCGCCGTGATGGTGGCAGGCTCGCCTTTCCAAGCGCCGGCTCAACTGGAAGTGCGCCTGTCCGTCAAGGTGATCCTGGACACCAACGACATGCGCCCCGCCGGCGGGAACCTCTCCACGGATGAGGGGATTCGCAGCACTGCCTCCGCAGCCAACGACATCCTCGCCTCCTTCCATCGCGGCTATCAGTTCAGAATCACCGAGATTCTGGATCTTCCCGGCCATGCGGAGTTGCTCGATCTGGCCTGCCAGGACGCCAGCGATGCCATCGAGGCCGGCGTGCAAAGCAATCCAGCGAGCTACGCGTGGCGCACCAACGCGGCAAACGTTTACATCAACAAAGCGGCAGACGACACCGGCTCGTGCGCTTTCAACGGCTTGCTGGTGTTGAAGTACACGGGAGGGGCCGGAACCTTGCTGCACGAGGGCGGCCACCACTTGGGCCTCTGCCACACACAAGGCTGCGGGTGCAAGGACTGTACTGATTGCCCGGGCATCGTGGACGATGGCATCGACGACACGCTGCCAGACCGCCAATGCTGGAGCGAAGACGATATAGCCTTGTACTCGTTCGGGAAGACCTACGACCAGTTAACGGACCCGCAGCAGCGGCTTATGGTGAGCAATACCTTCAACAACATTATGTCCTACCACAATACAAGTCAAGGCTCGACCAAAGACGTGTTCACGCCGGGGCAATGGGACCGCATCGCCGATTTCACGCGGACGACCCGCGCCAACGTCATGAACGGAAAAACCTTGTTTGTCGATCGGACCAATACGGCCTGTCTTTTTCCCTTCGGCTTCAGCCAGTGCACGGGAGGTTTTGACGGACCGTATCCGACTTTCACCCAGGGAGTGAATGGCGCCAGCGGGGGTGATATCGTCCTGATTCGTCGCGGCCATTACAACGAGCCGATCACGATCACCAAAGCCATCACACTGCGGGCGACGCGCGGTGATGCCTTTATCGGGATTCCCTGAAAGAGCGCAAAACTTTTTTGGGAACATTTCCGCGGCTCAGAACTCATATGGAGGATCAAGAACCGAATCGTGAAGAGATACGAAAGACACAAGTCGAAAGGAAAACCCATGAATCGTTTAAGGAAATCAAACTCACCCTCAGTCCGCGTTGCGCCGGCGCCGGGAGTCGGCTCGAGCGCATCTACCAGGAGACTTCTGCTGAGTATTCTGTTCGTGCTCGGGACGGCGTGCGCGATCCAGGCGCAGAGCATCATTGCGAACGCCCAAATCAGCGGTCAGGCGGCCGGAGGAGGCGGCTATAATTACACTATAACGCTGAACAATACGGCGGCCTCCACAAGCCCGATCGGGACTTTTTGGTACAGTTGGATCCCGGGGGAAGATTTTCTGCCCTCCAGTCCGACGAGCGTGCAACCGCCGACCGGATGGACGGATACCATTACCCACAACACCTTCGGCGCAGACGGTTATGCCCTTGAATTTATAGCGTCATCGGCGCTAATAAACCCCGGCTCTTCGCTGGCTTTCAAATTTTCCAGCCCGGATTCACCCGCGGCGCTAGCCGGAAACTCTCCTTTCTACTCGACGACTCCGGTGGGGACTTCTTTCCTTTACGGCGGCGCTCCTTTCTCAGGCGCCAGTGCGGAGATTGTCGTGCAATCGGTGCCGGAACCTTCCTCGCTGGGTCTGCTCCTGGCGGGCGCGCTCGGCTTGTGGTCGGTCGGCCGGCGCCGGTTCGGTTGCGCAGCCGGGTCGTAAACTGGCTGCCGAAAACGCTTTCAAAGCAGCGCCAGCCACCAGGTCAAGATTACCAGTCCGTAGCAGAGCAGGTCGGCGATTCGATTGATCCCGATCCTGGCCGCCCAATCAACCGCGACGAGCGCCAACGCTCCGCCCAGAACAATTCCGCCCACGAACCCGGCGACATGAGCGACCATGTCCGTGTTCGGGGCTGGATTCGCTCCGAGGAGAATGAACAAGAACAATCCGCCGAGGAGGCCGCGTTGCAGGAGTTGGCGGGGAGGTCGTCCGTGGCGCAACAGGGCGAGCGATTGCCCCGAGAGCAAGCCGAGCGCTCCCATCACCATGCCGGATGCGCCCAGCCCCGCGTGGGGCGGGCCATAAATGAAAAAACCGGCCACGTTGCCGCCGACGCCGGCCAGATAAGCCGCCAGCAGACCGACACCCGGCCCGAAGCTGCCCATTGCCAGGCCGAGCAGGGCAATTCCGGTCGCCACATTCACGGCCAAATGAGGCAGGTCCTGGTGCAGCGTCACCGCCGTAAACAGGCGCCACCATTCACCGGATGAGACCGCCTGGTTATCCATGGCGCCGGCTGCCCGCCAGTGGCCAGAGCGGGCTTGATCGACCAGAAACACGCTGATGAGCAGCAGCGACCAAAGCAGGGTTCGCCAATCGAAAATCAGCCCGCTCCAGGACAGCTCATGGACCCAGGGCCGGCGTCGATTTTCCAGGCGATATTGCCGAATCGCGGCGAGCGCTCGTTGGTGATCGGGCAGATCGACGACCAGACGCCAGCCCGCGTCTTGCTCGGGGCGCTCGATGCGCGTGTCGATGCCCTGGCTGACGAGGACGAGGCTCCAATCCATGGCCTGCCGTTCGGAGCGAGCGGGAATCGTGGCGACGGGCGGACCCATTGGCTAAAGCTTATAGCACACTCGATCGGCGCGGGCCAATGGCCGGCCTCGAGGGGCGAGCGACTTAGATAGAGCGTCAAAAGTGTTTGCGCCGGGTCAGGGGACCCGGCCTACAAATTCCTGTAGGCCGCGTGCCCTCACGCGGCGGGTCTTTTGTCGTCGCGTGTAGAACGTCCAATAGGGGGCGTTTGACCCCAGTTGGCAGAACGTCCCAGTCTGCGTTACCTTTAAAGCAAAATGCAGCGGAGCCGATTAACATAAGTAGCGGAAGCGTATGCACGTCATACAGCCCAATTGCCGGGTGCAGTTCACGGCTGAGGATATTGACTTCATCCTCAACGTGTTGCGGCCAGGTGTCGATTCGTCGGAAGGGTTGTGCCGGCTCCTGGCGGATGAAGACACCCGCGACCTGATTCTGGACGACGAAAAGCTGCTCCACGCGATCTTGGAACACCGGAGCTGTTTGCGCATTTCCACCCATTTCTACTTCTACATTTTGGTCCGTCAGGTGTTCCGGCGCTCCGGCCTGGAAGAGCGCGCGGTGGCCGATTATGTGGCGGAGTTGCTGGCGGAGTTTTCACAGGTGGAACGGACGCGCGGCCCCGGCAAGGGACCGGCCCAGCCGTTCGATTACGTCTGCGATATGCTCGCCGCGTTGCAAACCGCGGACGACTCGACGAGCTTTTACCTGCGCGCCCACATCGGAAATCATTCGCTTTTTATGACGGGGATTTTTCCCGACCGCGTCCGCTATCGGACCGAGAGGAGCGGCGCGCCCGGGCTGCGCTATTACGAGGAAGTGGGCCGGGCGAATTATCGGGTGGCCAGCGATCATCGGCTGGCGCGCAAGTACGATCTGGACGGCATCTTCACCACGCTGGCGGAACGCTTCCAGACTACCCGCCTGGCGCTGAACGATCTGGGCGAACGGCTGATCACGCTGGGCGACGTGGACGCCTCGATCAGTTCGTTGCTTAAACATACGCTCAAGGCGGACCGCGCCTGAGCGCGGTGCCAGTTCGTCTCCCGACTGACTAACTAGGCGCCATCGAGCAGATGGAGGGTCTCGATTTGGGTGATGGTTTTTTCCGGCGTCGAGTGATGGATCACTTGCCAGCCGCGCTTTAAGCCGGCTTCGGCGTTCTCCCACCGGTCATCCAGGTAAAGGATTCTCTGGCCGTCACAACCGGTCACGCGCTCGACCACTTCGTAAAGTTTTTGGTGCGGTTTCATCGCCCCATGCTCATAAGAGAGAATGTAGTCGTTGAACTGGCTGAAGAAGGGGAACTGCGTCCGAATGTGTGCCACGGCCAGCTCGTTGGTATTCGAGAAAATGAAGGTTGGCACCTCGCGCCGGCGCAGCCGCGCGTGCAATTGCACCATCGGGTCGATCGGCGTGAAAATGTCGGCGAACAAGCGGCTGAACTCTTCGAGGTCGCCGCGGAAACCGGTCGCCGCGCAGACCTCGCGGAAGAAATCTTCTTTGGTCATCTGCCCGGTTTCGTAGCGAAAAAGCAGGGGAGAATGGTCGATGAAGTTTTTGACCTCGGCCGCGGGCATGGCGCCGCGGGCGGCGATTTTGCGGGCGGCAATGCCGTAGTCAAAATCGACGAGGACTTTGCCCAAATCAAAAACGACAATTTCAGGCGCCGTGGCCATTGTGAACTTCGAGTTCTCGATTGGGAAAAGCTGGGAAACGCTTTCTCAGGGCGTGTTTTACAAATCCACCAAAGCGCCGCGTGAGGGCACGCGGCCTACAGGGAACACGGCGATTCTGGCCCCATTGTAGGCCCGGTCCCCTGACCGGGCGACTTTTAAAACACGCTCTCAGGCAATGGTGCGTCAGAACACGGCTCGGATGCGTCACAATTCGCGCCTTCCTTCGAGCGCCCGGCTCAGAGTCAATTCATCGGCGAATTCCAGTCCGCTCCCGGCGGGGAGACCGTGCGCGATGCGCGTCACTTTCACGCCTTTGGCGGCCAGTCTTTTAGCGAGGTAATAGGAGGTCGCGTCCCCTTCGACATCGGTGGCGAGGGCGAGGATGACTTCTTTGATCGGCTCGCGGCCCAGGCGCGTCTCCAATTCGGCGATGCGCAAATCTTCCGGCTCGACGCCGTTGAGCGGGGAGATGCGACCGCCGAGCACGTGGAATTTCCCGCGAAAGCTGGCGGCCTTTTCGATGCTGAGGATGTCCACCGGCCGCTCGACGACGCAGACCAGGGACTCGTCGCGACGCGGATCGGCGCAGATCGCGCACGGGGTTTGCTCCGTCAGCGCGCCGCAGACCGGGCAACTGCGGATGCGTTCGCGGGCCTGGACGATGGCCTGCGCGAGCTGGCGGGCGGCGCCCGGCTCGCCCTGCACCAGGTGCAGCGCCAACCGTTCGGCGGAGCGCGGGCCGATGCCCGGCAGCTTGTTGAGAGCGGCCAGCAATTCGTTAATTGGTTCGGGCAAGAGAGCCATGAAAAAGTTGCGGCCGCGCGCCAGCCTGCGTACGAAGCGGCCCAGCTGGAAGGTCTGCGCCGGCGCGGCTAACAACCCGCTGAAATAAGGCACTTCCCGTAGCAGCCGAGGTAACGAGGCTCAAATTTTCTCGGAAACAGAAGCGATATGAGAGCCTCCTCACGTCGGCTGCTACTTTCTGAACAGGCGGCTAAACCAAACCCGGCAGGTTGAAACCGGCGGTGACCTTGCCCATCTCGGCGCTGGAGATCTCTTTGGCCTGGGCGAGCGCCTGATTGGCGGCGGTCAAAATCATGTCTTCCAGCAGTTGCGGATCGGCCGGGCTGATGGCCTGCGGGTCAATCTTGATGGCGGCGAGGGTGCCATCGCAGCGGGCGGTGACTTTGACGCCGCCGCCGCCGCTGGTCGCCTCGACGGTGCGCGCGGCGAGCTCGGCCTGCACCCGCTCCATCTCCTGCTGCATCCGCGCCGCCTGTTTCATCAGTTTGCCTATGCTCGACATAGAGAGTTGAGAATAATGAGGCGCGGATGGAGAGTCACGAGCGGACTTCGACGATCTGGCCTTTGAAAATCTCGAGCGCTTTTTGGATCAGGGGATCGTTTTTGAATTCGTCGGCGTCGATCTTTGCCGAACCCGATTTTTCGGACCTGGCCCGTGGCGCCGCCTTGCCCGGGGCCGCGGACGCGGGTTCGGCCGACGGCGCGGGCGGGCGCGGCGGCGATTCGGCCTGGGCGAATTTGATTTGCACGTTTGGGTGGCCCAGTTCCTGGAGCTTGGTCTGCAGGAGGGCATGGGTGCGCTGGTTGTTGACAAGTTCGAGCTGGTCGGCGAATTCCGGATCAAAGCCGATGGTGAAAACGTTTTTATCCAGCGATAGCGGGAACGCCTCGAGCAGATAACTGCGAGTGAACGCGCTGGCCCGGCCCACCGCCTCCAGAATCTTCTGCCAAAGTTCATCGAGCTCGGCGTCCGCGCCGGCAGCCGGAGCGGCAGGTTGAGGGACCGCGACGGCGGCGGACGCCGCCGGGCGATCGGTTCTCGCTTCGAGCCTCGACGGGCTGGCTGGCGGAGAGGCGAGGGCTGGTACAGCCTTGGCGCCGGTGGCGGCGGCGCTGCCGCCCTCCTCGCGCAACTGCTGCAATTGCTTCAAGACCGCGTCAATATCGAGGGCGTTGCGGGCCTGCATGGTTTTGAGCAGGGCGACTTCGAGAAAAATCTTTTTGGACGCGGCGTCGCGCAAACCGCCTTCCGCCTGGCTCAAGACCTCCATCATGCGCGTGAGCGCATCGGCGCCAGCCAGCGCGGCTTGTTCCTTGAGGTTCGCAGCCTCGGTCTCGGAGACTTCGAGGAGTTTGAGATCGCCGCGCGTCACCTGGTAGATGAGCAGATTCCGAAAATGATTCAGCAAATCCGCCAGCAGCCGGCCGAGGTCCTTGCCGTGTTTGGTCAGGTCGTTCAGTTCGCGCAATACGGCCGCCGCTTCGCCTCCGAAAATGGCGCCCGCGAGCGAGAGGATCTGGCCTTGCGCGGTCAGCCCGAACATGGAGAGGACATCCTCCTCCACGATCTTGTCGCCGCAGAAACTGATGAGTTGATCGAGCGCGGATTCGGCGTCGCGCATGGCGCCATCGACGCCGCGGGCGATGGCGCGGAGGGCGGCGTCATCGATTTTGACTTTCTCCAATTTAGCGACGTGGGCCAAATGGCGGACGATTAACGAGACCGGGATGCGGCGCAGATCGAAGCGCTGACAGCGGGAGAGAATGGTGGGCAGGACCTTTTCCGGGTCGGTGGTGGCGAAGAGGAATTTGACGTGCGCGGGCGGCTCTTCGAGGGTCTTGAGCAGGGCGTTGAAGGCGGCCGTGGAAAGCATGTGCACTTCGTCGATGATGTAGAGCTTGAACTTGGAACTGGCCGGGGCGAAGCGGGCGGTCTCGCGCAAATCCCGGATTTGCTCGACGCCGTTGTTGCTCGCGCCGTCGATTTCCATGACGTCGAGGGAGCGGCCCTCGGCGATTTCCTGGCAGCGCGGATCGTCGTCGGCGAAGTCCACCTTCGGTCCGCCGGTGCAGTTGAGGCACTTGGCGAAGATGCGGGCGATGGTGGTCTTGCCGGTGCCGCGCGGGCCGCAAAAGAGGTAGGCGTGGGCGATGCGCTTTTGCTCGATGGCATTGGCGAGGGTCTGGGTGACGTGTTCCTGGCCAACGACGTCAGCGAATCGCCGGGGCCGGTATTTCCGCGCTATGACCTGGTAGGACATGTTCGGCTCTGAGTTATATTGACCGCAAGTATTTGGATGGCGCCGCGCGGCGTTGCGTTCATTCCCGCCGCCCGCGGCCCAACCGAAATCGACCATGCCAGGGTGACCACGGCGGATGCGGAGCAGACTGCCGTTGCTGCCTTCCGGCCCTGGCGGGGTTCGTGAGTCCGCATTCCATGGGCCCTGGCGGCGGAATTAAGCCGGAGGCGGGCCGGGGGTTCAAGCAGGAATTGGGCGCGGAATTCGACGAGGAGGGATGGGCGTGAAGTGCATGCCAGGGACTGCACGCCGACGTCGAACGGGCCTTGGCCGGGACGATATTCGCTGAGCGTCTCGATTGCGAAGCCGTGGACCGCTTCCCTATCAAAGCTGGGCGGACGGGGGCAAATCATCCGAGACACCAGCGAAAAGGAGCGACTTTGGCTGGTGTGCGGGCTATAGTTTCCCTCGATGAAGATTCTAAAACTCGACGTTAACGGATTCAGATCGCTGAAGCAGGTCCAGTGGGAGCCTGGCGCTCTCAACGTGCTCATCGGTCCTAACGCATCGGGGAAGTCAAATCTGATGCGTTCGCTGGAATTGGTTTCGGCCGCTGCCACGGGGAATCTTGGCGGACTGGTCCAAGAGGCGGGGGGTATGGGTGCCATCTGCTGGGACGATCGAAAAAATGCAACCGTCTCGTTCTGTCTCAAGACTTCTTCGGTTAAGGCGGGTGAGGATATAGAGAGGGAGCGTCTTACTTACGACGTTGAGCTGAGCAGGCTGGGCGAAGGAGCGAACTACCGGGTGAATACTGAGCAACTGGCGAACTATCGTGCAGTCGAGCAAGGCAAGCTGCCTTCGCCGTTCAAGTTCCTGGATCGACGGAGAGGCTCCGCCCACGTCTTCGACGAAACCAAAAAGGAAGATGGCAAGGCGAAGGGATTAGTTCGCGTGCCGGATGACGCTTTGCAGGATGACGAAACCATTCTTTCGGTTGCGGGCAATCCGATTGTCGGCTCGTTTCTCCAGAATCACGTGTTGACTGACTACCAAAGACATTTGGCCGGGTGGTCGGTCTATCACGCATTCGGCTCCCACCCGGAGTCCATCATTCGCCGTCCGCTGGTCGTGCGCCATGAAAAGCGGGTCTCGCCGGATGGGGGCAACTTAGTGTCGGTGTTGCAAACGCTCTACAACTCGAGCCGTGATTTTCCGGAGCGAATCGACGATGCCATGAGCGCCGCCTTTCCTGACTGCTATGAAAAGCTTCGGTTCCAGACCGTGGCTGACCAGCGTGTGCAGTTGGCAGTTCAGTTTTCCGGTTTGGATAAGCCCACCGCCGCTGCTGGACTCTCTGATGGCACTCTGCGGTTTCTGTTCCTGTTGACGATCCTTGGAAGCTCCGAAGCCGCTCCGCTGATTGCGGTGGATGAACCTGAGATCGGCTTGCACCCAAGCATGCTTTCCATTGTGGCGGAGTTTGCGGTGGAGGCCTCTCGTCATTCGCAGGTCATCATATCGACCCACTCCGAGGCGTTCCTCAATGCGTTCGGCGAGACCCGCCCGACCACGACAGTGGTCAGGTGGAACCAGGGCGAGACATCGCTGACCAAACTTGATGACAATCAGTTGGCAGAGTGGCTCAAGTCGTATTCGCTCGGCGCGCTTTTCGCCTCTGGTGAGTTGGAGAATGTGCAGTGAAGTTCGTGCTCTTCGTCGAAGGAGACACCGAGAAGGACGTGCTGCCGGGGTTTCTGAAGCGCTGCTTGGAGCCTGAACTAAAGCCAAGCGTCGGCATACAGTCAGTGAACTTTCATGGTTGGGCCAACCTTTGGCGTGACGTCCGTCAGAAGGCGGAGTTCTACCTTCGTGGCGCGGGCCGCAGCCCCGACATCATTGCTGTCATCAGCCTCTTGGACCTTTATGGGCCGGCAATCTACCCGGATCATCTCAAGACGGCTCCGGAGCGCCTGACCTGGGCCAAGGCCAAGGTGGAAAAGGAGGTCGATCACGGGCGATTTCGCCAGTATTTCGCGGTCCACGAGTTGGAAGCCTGGTTGCTCAGCCAGTCGGGTATCTTTCCGAAAGAGGTGCGGAGCGATATCGAAGCTTTGACTACGAACCCGGAAGTAGTCAACTTCGTACAGCCGCCAAAAAGAAAATTGGACGACATCTATGAGCACCGACTTCAACGGGGGTACCAGGCACGGACTGACGGTGCGAAGCTGTTTCGCGCGCTGAATCCCACCACGGTGAAAAACAAATGTCCAATCTTCTCCCTGATGATCGATGAATTAATTGCGCTCGCACGGAATCCGCGGCCATAGACTTCACCAGGGAATAATTTTATGGTCGCGCACGAACTTGCCGCGCAGCGAAGCCGGCGCCTCGAGCGCCAGCCAAACGGCGGTCTCGGCAGCCCGGGTGACGTCGCGCTCCGCGTTGGCCCGCCCATGTCGGGCTTTACCTTGCCAGGGCAGACGGAGTTGACTCATTTGGGATGGTGCAGTAAAGCTGGCGCTACGACCATGGCGGTGACGACCATCATGAAAATTGAGATGAGGATCACGGAATTTAGAAGAAAGGCCCCGATACCAACAGCGGCCCGGCGGTAGCGCGGCCAGTTGCGGGACCGCCACTCCAACAAGATGAGCAGAAGGATGATTGCGCCGGCAATTAAGATGCCGTAGGCCTGAAAGAGTGACATGATCCCAAAATTGAAATGGGTGACTTTCCAAAATGAGGCATCGCCAACACCGGCTGCACTGCTGCAAATTTGTTGAAGCTTTGGCATGACAAACATAACCGAAATGGCCCAGAGGAAAACAGCGGGCACGAGGGAAGCAGTTGCTTTGAGGTAGGTTGCCCATCCAGGTTCGATGTTCGAGGGCGACGTAATCATAGGCGTGTTAAGGTAATGATTCGGAATGCCGGCCAGGGTAAGGATCGCGTGCTTCGCTCGCGTTTGTGCTTGCTTCATTCTGCCAACTTTGTCGAATTCGGATTCCAACAAGGCGGCCTGGCCGATTCCCTGGACGGCCGCCTCGAAGGCTTGCTGCGCGCTCAATCCCGATCGCATCTGCTGCTCCACGTCGTCGCGCAGATGGCCTTCCAGTTCGTCCAACGGCACGGGCGTTTTGATGCCAGCGGCCAGCATCTGCCGCCGCCAGTCCGCGATTTTTTCATTCAGGTTAAACATATTTTTCCTTCCAGAGACCGCGGAGAACCGCAGCGATCACGGCCCATTGTTCGCGCTTTTCCTTAAGCGCGTGGTGGCCGTCCTTTTTGATCGAGTAGTATTTGCGCTTGCGCCCGTTCTCGACCTCCACCCAGCGCGATTTGATCCAGCCGTTGTCCTCCATGCGATGCAACACGGGGTAGAGCATCCCGTCCGTCCACTCAATTTTGTCCCCGGAGCGCCGCTTGACTTCCTGAATGAGCGCGTAACCGTAGCTTTCACCCTTTGCGAGCAGGGAGAGGATCAACGGCTCGGTCGAAGCGGCCACCAGTTCTTTTGCGAGCATAATGCCTTTTTCCTACCCATACATGGCCGCGCTACGTATGTCAAGCGGGAAAAATCGGCGTGTTTTCAGGCGGGCGAGCCGCAGGCCACTGGCCTCGGCTACTGAATTAAAGTGTTTCCTGGCCAGCAATCAGGCTGTGATGAGGCAGCTCCGTATGAGCGGCCTATTTGTAGCATACGCGCTCCACACGCAGCCAAAAGCCCCGTCGGGGCGGCACATGCGGCTTCGATGTCGCTCCGGAGCTTTGTTTTTTGCCGTTCGCCTTCTACAAAGATGCAGCCCCGCTGGGGCTGAGAAAGGCGCCCCTCGCACTTCATACAACCGCGATGGGCCGCCGGCGTAACCAATCAACTCTGCTCGGTTGAATTAATTTTAGCTCGCAGGGATTCTTCGATCTCATCCTGAATGAAATCATTTATGTCATTACTGTCCCAATGCAATTCAGAAACGCGCTTTTTAAGCTTCTTTGCTTCAAGGCTCGATACTCTCTCAAGGAGCTTTGGGCAGCACTCGTACGCGAGCGGGTCTTTCGTCCTGATTAGTTTTATGTATTCGTCTGACATTTGAACGTACCCCCTTATCCAGTGGTAAAAGTGGTGATGGGCAACATCGCAGCTAATCTGCTCATTTTCCACATAGAACCCAATGTCTTCAAACACGTCTAAAACCGGTTCAACCTTCCTGCTCCATTTGCCGGTCGCTTTGAACTCTTGCATCGCGGCACTGCGGGCGTGTCGAACCTCGTCACTTTCAAATAATTCCTGAAACTGTAGGGCAAGTGCCGGATCGTACCATTCTCGGCGGTAATTCGCCCATGTTTGGATGCCAAGAAATAACACACCGGCCAGCACAATCCAGGCAAAAGGTGATGACACCCAGTGCATATTAGCCTGGTTGGCGCTCCCCAGTGGAGCAAGTTGTGCTTTTGAAAACCAGCCAGCATAAAAACCCAGAAGCACCATGATTCCAGCCACAGGCAGTGCCCTCATCAGACGTGCAACACTCATCCTTTATGACGGAGCCAAGTTAAACCCAGTGTCACGATCAAGATGCCTCGGCTTTCAGTTGGTTTTGCTTTGATGCGCTCGCCTGTCTTACCAGCTCCCGGATTACGGCTTCACCGGCTCGGTTGATGGCCTGCGCCGTGTTTCCCTTGAAATCTGCTTTTATCACTGTCAAAACCGTTTTATCCTTCAGAAACTGCTCAAGCTGCGGAGACAGGGTGTGCATTCTCTCATAACGACGCAAGGCGCGGAGAAGCGATAGTTCTGCAACCTGGTCGGTGCTCGGCAAGATGCGGTTGAACAGCAGTGTTACAAATCTTTCACTGTCAATCACATGGACCTTGTTGCCTGCGTCATCTGTGATGACCTCGGCAGACTTTGTCACCTTGCGCCTCGACGTTTTTATGAACTCGAAGAATTCCTGCCTTGTGTCGTCTTCTGCGACGGGGATGCTCAATGCAACGTGGCCGCGATAACGCGCAAGTTCGAGGTACTCCTTCGGCATTCCGACGAGCGTAAGCTGAGCGTTCCTGCTCAGCGAAGCCCAAATCTCTTGCGCTAAAATCACCGTGACGCCAATCAGAATCGGAATCACGATCAACCAAGGTGTCTTGTCAGCGAAAACGGACAAGGGGATTCCCACCAAGGCTGCGACGATCACGGCGACCAGCCAAATCTGTCGGCTGGGGAATGTTTGCGTGTCAATGTTCATCTTCCCAAGTTTTCCGTAGCAACCGAACCGACACGATTGCAGCTGTTCCGCACAGCACGATTCCATCCAGCGTGAAAAGTGTGAAGGAAATGGTTCTTGCCCCAAGGCGAAGATAATCTGGCATCTGGTGTGCCACGCACCATTTTTCCACAAAGGCAAGTCCAATTGCCGCTACCAAGACTACCACGGCGGCAATGAAGTTGCCAATTAAATGCTTCAGGAGTGCGACGGTTTTTTCGTCGATCCACGCCATAAGGGACGATCCAGCCGGAGTTAGGGCCCCGATCAGCGAACGCAAGCAAACAACGCAGAGAACTTGTGGGCAAGCTTGCGCGCAAAGAACTTGCCCTCGCACCGCACACCACGGGATCGTCAAGTTTACTGGCTCAATTTTTCCCAGCCTCCTTCGCCACGGGGACCGTTCCGGATCACGGATTGCCGGGCTGGACGAGGGCGACGACCAGGGCTTCGGGGCGGAGGTATTTTTGGGCGGCGGCTTGGACTTGTTCGAGCGTGACCGATTCGTATTTGGCGTCTTCGGTGTCGCTGAATTGATAGCCCAAT